>Ga0067045_1003284_pt1 | contig 24359 bp, 22 predicted proteins | sample TerdegcTABiofilm_FD_59184 | JGI IMG/M metagenome (GOLD analysis project Ga0067045, IMG submission 59184) | Combined Assembly of (Gp0054472, Gp0054536) Wastewater bioreactor microbial communities from Singapore -Terephthalate degrading... | reverse complement strand
GAGGCGTTCAGGCTGATCGAAACGGCGTCAACCAGGCCGGCTAATTCGGAGGCGATATTACGACCATGGATAAGGTCAGCTTGGCCGTTGGTATCAATCCTGATGTATGCTCCCTGCTTTTTTAATGCACGGGATGCCTCAACTACCAGATCGACCCTCAACAGCGGTTCACCGTATCCACAAAAAACAACTTCCCGGTACTGTCGCACATCTCCTGTGGCCAACAATAGTTCGTCCAGGTTGGGCTCTTTATCCAACCAGAGGTTATAATCACCGAAACCTTTACTGGTCTGTCTGATACAAAATACACAATTGTTGGTACATTTGTTGGTTATATTTAGATATACCGCATCACCGAGCTCATAAGCAAAAACATTCCCAGCCAAATAAACAATCCCCTATCGTTAAAATAAACGACATACTGTTAGTCATAGTATGTCAACTACTTACATAAAAATAATTATAATTATTTTTCGGGGGTGTTGCAATGCCATCCGTAAATATGAATGATTTTGAGTTTCCATTTAGTGTCGGCGCTGTGTTAAGGGGCATTATTTTTGCGCTGTCCATTGCCTTGCTATTAAGTGTATGCGCCGGTCTAGTTTACCATTTATCATCACTATCGGAAAAGACCCTTCCATGGTCTGCGGCAATAATCCTGGCATCGGGTGCTTTCGGAGGTTCTCTTACCGCCGGCAGGCAAGCCGGAAATAAAGGGCTTTATCACGGACTGGCTGTAGGTCTTCTGTTTTTTATAGCCGTTTGGGCTGCGGCGGCACTATTTATACCTGGTCAGGCTGGTCTCGGCATTATTTACAAATTAATAATTATAATATCTTGCGGTACACTTGGTGGAATAGTCGGGGTAGGACTTTCTTAAAATTGATAATATAGATAATGAAGCATGGATAAACGGAGAGCCCCAGCTAAAAGCCAGGGCTTCCTTCATTTTAGGGAAGACGCGGAATCGAACCGCGTAGCGGGCTCCGGACCTCGCTGTGTTCCCGACACCCCCCTTGGTATATATTACCATTATTGCATTCGGCCACTATATTTGTCAATAACTACTCAAGTATTCAGTAGTCAGTAGTCAGTAGTCAGTATTTAAAATATATAAAGATAATAAATAGTCTTTTATTCTGAATTCTGACTCCTGACTCCTTTTTACTTCACATATATTCTAGGTACTCGATAGCTGACCATACAAACAACTTCATAATTGATCGTGCCTATCTTCATTGCTATTTCATCAGCCGTAATTTCCTCATCACCCTGGCGGCCAATAAGAACAGCCTCATCCCCCATCTCTACTTCTGAGGTGAGACCAGCGTCAACCATAATCTGGTCCATACACACTCTGCCTATTACGGGCACCCGGCGGCCACTCAATAAAACTTCCCCTTTTGAAGAAAGTGATCTCGGATAGCCGTCAGCGTAGCCCAGAGGCAAAGTGGCGATAACTGTAGGATTGACAGTTGTATAGGTGCAACCGTAACTTACTTTATAACCGGCCGGCACTTTTTTAACATAAGCCACTTTTGCTTTCAGGCTCATGGCTGGACGTAGTTTCAAATTACTATGTACAACCCTACCGGAAGGATATAAGCCATAGACAATGATGCCTGCCCTTACCAGATCCAAATGTGTTTCCGGCATTTCCATTAATGCGGGACTATTTGCAGCGTGTTTAAGCGGGATATCGAGGCCGCCCTTACGCAACGCTTCGGTAATTTCAAGGAAAAGTTCCAATTGCCTTCTGGTATACTTTTTATCATCAGCGTCAGCATCTGCAAAGTGGGTAAAAATACCCTCTATCTCTAGATGTGGTGTTTTTGCCAGCCTTAATATTTCCTGGACAACACCCTGGCCGGCCACCCAGCCAATTCTTCCCATGCCGGTATCAACCTTAATATGCACTTTCGCCCGCGTCCCCTCCCGCGCCGCGGCTTCCGCCAGCACCCGGGCCATATCGTGGGTATAAACGGTCTGTGACAGACGGTAGCGCAATACTTCCCGGGCCTGTTCAGGGGGGACATAGCTTAAGACTAGCACAGGTGCTTCCAACCCCGCCTCGCGAAGCGCCACACCTTCCGACATTCTAGCCACACCGAGCCATTGGGCACCATTAGCCAGAGCGACCCGGCTTACCTCAACTGCACCATGACCATAGCCGTTAGCTTTGACCACAGCCAATACTTTGGCTGAAGATTTAGTAACCCGGCGAATTTCCCGTACGTTATTGGCAATCGCACCCAAATCTATTTCAGCCCAAACCGGAAAAAAGGACATAAATTTTTCACTCCTGAAAAAATACGAAAAATATTAGCTATCACGAATATAAAGTTAGCTCAGTATGACGTGGCGCTTAACTAGAGGGCGATTTTGAGCCTTTATTCAAAGAGCGAGTGAGCACTCGGAATAGCAAGGGAACTGTTTGAGCGAGCGAAGCGAGCGAGTTTGACCGAGCCCGAGGGCGAACGAGCTCATACGATTTTAAAGGGCGAACATGAGCCCGCTGGTAAGTGCCATGCCATACACCTGAGCAACCATATCAGCCATTGAGGGATTATTCCAGTAAATCAGCAAGTTTGTAAAAATTAATATTTAACGACTCTCCTACCGCCTGGCAGGTTAGATATCCTTTGTAAGTGTTTACCCCGCGCATTAAGGCACTGTTATTCCTGACGGCTTCAGAGAATCCGTTATTCGCCAACTCCATAGCATAAGGAAGGTTGGCGTTGGTTAGGGCAAAGGTGGAAGTGCGGGCGACGGCACCGGGCATATTGGCAACTGCATAGTGGATTACGTTATGTTTTACGTAAACAGGATCATCGTGAGTGGTAGCCTTGTCGATTGTCTCAATCGAACCGCCCTGGTCTATGGAAACATCGACAATGACTGAGCCGGGCTTCATTTCTTTGACCATTTCTTCACTAACCAGTTTAGGCGCTTTAGCTCCAACCACAAGTACGGCCCCAATCAAAAGATCTGCATAGCGAACAGATTGTCTAATATTATACTGGTTTGAAATCAGAGTACTAATTCTACCGCCATACAGGTCATCAAGATAGCGGAGCCGTTCGGCATTTTGATCAATGATGGTAACCTGCGCGCCCATTCCTATTGCCACTTTGGCGGCGCTGGCGCCTACTGAGCCGGCACCGATGATAACCACATCCGCAGCTGCTACCCCTGGGACTCCGCCTAGTAAGATTCCCTTACCCCCGCATGGTTTTTCCAGAAAATGAGCTCCAACCTGGACAGCCATCTTTCCCGCAATCTCACTCATCGGGGTGAGCAAAGGCAGAACACCATTATCTAACTGAATGGTTTCGTAAGCTATAGCTGTCACTTTGCCTTTGAGCAAAGCGGCAGTCAACTCCGGCTCACGTGCGAGATGGAGATAAGTAAAAAGGATCTGTCCCTCTCTCAATAGCCGGTACTCACAGGTGAGCGGTTCTTTCACTTTCAGGATCATGTCTGCCTGTTTGTAAACTTCCATAGGGAGTAGCAACAAGTTTGGCTCCTGATGAGATATACATTTCGTCTGTAATACCGCTGCCCAGGCCGGCTCTTTCCTCAATTAAAACCTTGTGGCCAGCCCCGACAAATGCCTGCACACCAGCCGGGGTAACCGCAACACGGTCCTCATTTATTTTTATTTCCTTTGGTACTCCGATAATCACAGTAACACCTCCGGCATAAAAATTATTCACTCATTACCAACAATATTCATCATCGCTGCCGGCAAATTTAATAGAATGTCTCCTGCGGTCAAGCCAATCATTCCTTTAACCCTGGCTCCCATGTCACCAGCCAGACCGTGAATATAAGCCCCGGCGGAAGCCGCCTGGGCCGGACTAAGACCTTGAGCGATAAGTGCTGCCACTACCCCCGTTAGGACATCACCGCTACCACCGGTGGCCATACCCGGGTTACCGGTAGGATTAATGTAAATTGCTCCGTCTGGAGCGGCTACCACCGTCCGGGCACCCTTGAGCAGCGAAACTACATTCCAAATAGTTGCCGCTTTTCCTGCAACCGAAAGCCGGTCCTCTTGAATTTCCCGTGTGGTAACACCCATTAGCCGGGCCATTTCACCGGGATGAGGGGTTATCACTACCGGTGCCTGGATTTTTCTCAGAATTTCGACTTCTCCCGCCAGGGCATTTAAACCGTCTGCATCAATCACACACGGAATCCTTACAGATGGCAGCAGTTCTCTAACCATAGCGATCACTTCGGGCACAGTTGACAAACCCGGACCAAGGGCCAATACATCAGCGCTTTCCAGCAAAGACAGGATTCTTNNACGCGCGCCACGGCTCAGGCTCCCTTTTCCTGTGTCAGGCAAAGGCACAGTCATCACTTCTGTCAGTTTTGATTCCATTATGTCATGGAGCGATTCAGGCACTGCTACTGTAACCAGCCCGGCTCCTGCCCGAAGGGCAGCTTCGCCAACCAGACAAGCTGCCCCAGTCATACCCCGTGAACCAGCCACAACCATTACCCGCCCAAAGCTACCCTTATGTGCGGCTGACGGGCGAGGGGGCAGCCATTCCTTAACCATCTCCGGGGTAATTAGATATCTTTGTGGAGCTTCTTTTTCTATAAGAACGGCTGGGATAGAAATATCGGCGATGTGAAGCTCACCGGCGTAATCCGCGCCGGGTTCCAGAATTAATCCTAATTTTGGGAGAGCAAAGGTAACTGTGTGAGTAGCCTGAATACAAGGCCCGTTTGCTTTTCCCGTATCAGCTTCAAGGCCTGATGGGATATCCACGGCGACTATCGGCTTGCCGCTTCCATTCAGCACCTCTACTATCCGTCCTGTTTTTTCAACCATTTTTCCCCGAAAACCAGTTCCATAAATTGCATCGACGATTAGATCTGTATTCATCAGGACCAGACGGACTATATTGATTCCATCTCCATGTTGCAATGAATATACCTTCTGCCCCATCTTTCGCCAAATGTCAAGATTGGTTGCAGCATCGCCGGTAATCTCTTCAAGTTCTGCAAGGGCCAGTACCTTTACTTCCGCACCCATATTTAGCAGGTGACGCGCTATTACAAAGCCGTCCCCACCATTGTTTCCTTTACCTACAAACACAGTGACAACTTTACCGCGCACACTACCCAGTATTTTCTTGATTACTTCAACCACTTGGCGGCCGGCGTTTTCCATTAAAACAAGACCCGGAATCTTGTAATCTTCAATAGCCGCCTGGTCCAATTTTTTCATTTCCTCAGCAGTTACAACTCGCAATATTTCACGCCTCCTTTCTTAAAGCTATAGCAAATGCCATTGCTCTGGTCCGGTCATGTGATAAACTAATCAGCATCTCACAAATTCCTTTTTCACTCGCCAGAATTGCGGCATTGCCGTGTAGTTGTACAGTTGGACAACTTCCTTTTTCCCTTCTGACTTCTACATCTGTCCAGTGAGTACCGGCGAGCCCGGTACCCATAGCTTTGAATACTGCTTCTTTTGCAGCAAACCGCGCAGCATAGCAAGCGAAACGATCCCGTTTCGCATCACAATAGCGTCGTTCAGGAGGGGTAAAAATCTTATCTAGAAACCGGTCGCCGATGCGTTCCGCCGCCCTTTTTAATCGATCAATTTCTACTATATCCACGCCAATGCCGGCTAAACCGGCTACCGGCATTATAATGCCATTATCTTTCAACAAGTTTCCCAACTCCTATACAATAGCTCTTTCCAATTATTTTATCTTAATTCTTCGTCAGCAAAAAGAAAAAACCTGCCCAAAAGCGATATTACTTTGACAACGGGTTAACCTACCCGTTTCTAAACATGCTAGGCAGTCTATGTAACGCATTTTCAAATTATTTATAATTTAAAATCCTAATATTTTTCTAAGTTTTTTTGCTTGAGCCCGGCTCACTGGAACTTCGCTTCCTTCCTTGTCCGCAACAATAAGGTTATAGGTTCCGTTAAAAAAAGGAACAATTTCTTTTACCTTGTGCAGATTTACCAGGTAACAGCGGTGCGTCCGGAAAAAATACTGCTGATTAAGCCGCGCTTCCAGCTCTTTTAATGTAAAACGGGTAAATAGTTTGTCAGTGTCTGTTTTAATATAAACATTGTCCTGCTCAGTAAAAGCATAAAAAATATCAGATTCGGTCACTAAAATAGTTTTACCCTGTTTCCCCGCCGGGATTCGGTCAATTTTTATATGATTTTGGACCTGTCGCTGCAAGGAGTTCGCCCTGATTTCACGTGCGCGTTCGTCAGTAAAACCACCAGGATGGTCCGCAGTTACTGCCAACTCCGACAATACTGCGGCATCCTGTGCAATCTTATTCACTTTATTAATTGCTTTTTTTAAACGTCCGGGATCAACTGGTTTTAAAAGATAATCGACAGCGTCTACAGTAAAAGCGGAAATAGCGTACTCTTCATAAGCAGTAACAAATATGATATATGGCTTTATTTCCAGGTCCTGGATTGCCGCCGCCAGTTCTAAGCCACTCATTCCTGGCATGGAAATATCAAGAAAAAGAACCTGATAATTTAGCGCCTTGATCAATTCCAATGCTTCACAGGCATTGGTGGCCTCACCAACTATCTCAATATTGTTATAACTGCTCAAGGCCAGGCGTAGTTCCTGCCTGGCAGGATACTCGTCATCGACAATCAGCGCTTTGAGCTTCACCGGTGAGACCTCCTTTATCATCAACACTAATTTTTAAAGGAACCCTGAAATAAACACAGGTACCCTTGTTTACATCACTTTCAATCTGGAGGCCATAATCCTTACCGAACAAGCTTTTCAGGCGTTTATGGACATTGCTTAAACCAATCCCGTGGCCGGAGCCTAAACCGGGAAGCAGAATCTCCTGTATTTTGTCTTTATTTATCCCAACACCATCGTCTATAATTGAAAATAGCATTTCATTTTCCGATGCTTTAACTTTAATATATACTGTTCCCGTACCATCTTTTGGCCGGATGCCGTGTTTGATAGCATTTTCAACTAGAGGCTGCAGGGTTAATACCGGTACCTGGTAACCAAGCAAACCAGGGTCAATGTCTCTTCGAATCAATAGTTTTTCGCGAAAACGTGCCTTTTCTAGAACCAGGTAAGTATTTACATATTCTATCTCTTCCTTTAAACTGTTAAAATGCCCGTGTTTTTTTAAGGCATGGCGGAAAAAGGAAGCCAGGCGTATTAACAGACGGCGGGCTGTTTCGGGATTAGTCCGGCTATAAAGTTACTATGGTGTTCAGCGTATTGAATAGGAAGTGCGGGTTTATCTGGGCGTTCAGGGCACCTAGCTCCAATATTTGCATCCTGGCGCTTTGATATTTCCAGATGTAATGGATAACAAGGCAAGTGGCAATTAAACTAGCAAAAATCATCAGAATAACAATTTCCCGGGGACTGGGATTGACAAAAAAAATCAGTAAAACAGCTGCCATATGAACAAGACCCCAACGTAAAATAACACCGAGAATGTTATTTGAACAGATCATGCCTAACCCCTAACTCAAGCTAAACTGCAGTGATAGACTTATTCATACGAATATAATAAATATTCTACGTATAATACTTAATTCCTTTATGAAATATTTAAAAATCCCGCAATGCGGGATTTAATTAGCTCTAATTGGATCATCCTTGAACCGCTATTAATGCTTACAATAAATTTGCTTTATCGACCTTTTCGTAAAATCAACAATTCATTTAAAATACTATTTGCTAGAGATAATTTATCCATTTTGGGCAAGGAAATGATCCTGCCATCGGGGTAAACCAGTTTAGCTATATTAGTGTCTGTACCAAACCCGGCGCCAGGCAGAGTGACATCATTGGCCACTAGCATATCCAAATGTTTGCCTTCCACCTTTTTACGCGCGTTCTTAACTAGATCCTCAGTTTCAGCGGCAAAACCAATAAGTACCTGGTGTTTCTTTATTTTACCCAATTCCGCCAGAATATCAGGGTTTTTTTCCAACTCTATTGTTAAATTTTCCTCATGTTTTTTAATTTTCTGCTTTGCTGTTGTTTTTGGCCTGTAGTCTGCCACTGCGGCGGACATAATAACTGCGTCAACCAANGAAAAACTTTCCATTACTGCAGAGTACATCTCATTTGCAGTTTGTACGTAGATCACTTCTACTCCGGGTGGCGGATTCAGTGCAACAGGCCCGCTGATCAGACGCACCCGTGCGCCTCTTCTGGCTGCGGCGTCTGCCACAGCATAGCCCATTTTGCCTGAACTTCTATTAGTTAGATACCGCACCGGATCGATAGGTTCTATAGTGGGACCCGCTGTTACCATCACCGATAGCCCGCTGAAATCCCCTTCGACAGCCAGAAGAGAATTAATTCTATCCATTATTTGATCAATATCAGCCAACCTGCCGCGGCCTTCTGTGCCACAAGCCAGCCGCCCTATACCAGGCTCAACAAAATAATAACCAAGGTCTTGCAAAATTGCGAGGTTTCGTTGAACTACCCGGTTATTATACATGTTTACATTCATCGCAGGACAAACGAGTACAGGGCATGTTGCAGCCATAACCACAGTTGAAATTAGATCATCGGCAATACCGTTGGCGATCTTGCCAATAATATTGGCTGTAGCAGGCGCAAGTACAATCAAATCTGAGCAGGTTGCTAGTTCTATGTGCTGGACTGGACCGCTTATCGATCTGTCAAATAAGTCGGTATATACCTGGTGCCCGGAGAGTGTCTGGAAGGTGAGCGGTCTTACAAATTCCTGGGCGGCTCTGGTCATTATCACACGCACCTCAGCATCGCCCGCAGCCAGGTTACTTACTAATTGAGCAACCTTAAAAACTGCTATGCCGCCCGCTACCCCTATAGTAATATTTTTTCCCGCCAGCATAAGTTTCCTCCCGACTACTTGATTCCGGTCTTGGTTCTTTTATAAATAATCTTGTTCTCGGCTATTTCTTTCAGAGCGGTGGTTACCGGCTTATCATAAGCGCTGTCGAGCTTAGTATTTTCCCTCTCGGTGAGTACCCTAGCCCGTTTTGCGGCCACCACAACCAGGGTATACCGGCTGTCTACCTTTTCCATAAGCTCATCGAGAGTTGGTTGGTTCATAGCTAACCTCCACTTAAATGCTACTTTTTAAATTTTTCAAAAAATGACTCGTGGTACCGGGGGCGTAATTTTTCTGCTATTATAATCGCCCGGATTTTTTCCAATGCTTGCATGACATCGTTGTTTATTACAATATAGTCGTACCGGCGGGCTAGTTCCATCTCACTAACAACGCAATTCAATCGTTTTTCAATTTCTTCCGGCGGATCAGTGCCCCGGGAAACAAGGCGCGACTTCAACTCGGATTTGGACGGGGGAGCAATAAAAATCAGCACTGCCTCAGGAAATTTTTCCTTTACCTGAAGAGCGCCTTGAATATCAATTTCAAGCATAACATCTTCCCCCTGAACAAGGGAGTCCTGTACAAATTGACGCATTGTCCCATAGTAATTACCGTAGACCTCAGCCCATTCAAGCAGCTGATTACTATTAATTAATTCTTTAAATACTTCTCTATCTAAAAAGTGATAATGTAATCCTTCTACCTCACCTTTCCTAGGTGTTCTGGTAGTAGCGGAAACAGAAAGCCGTAAGTTAGGGTTGTCCCGCTGGAGAGCCATAGAAACGGTTCCTTTTCCTGCACCGGATGGACCGGATAGTACCAGTAATATGCCTTTTCCCCACACCGCTTTTTTACCCCATTTTAGTCAGATGAATCTTCAGTTTGAGAGGTCACTTCTTTGGACACCAGCCGATGGGCTACGGTTTCCGGCTGTACAGCGGAAAGAATTACGTGATCACTGTCTGCAATAATTACCGCCCTGGTACGGCGTCCGTAGGTAGCGTCAATCAACATACCACGATCCCGGGCTTCCGTAATAATCCTTTTGATAGGCGCAGATTCCGGGCTAACTATGGCAATAATCCGGTTAGCCGAAACAATGTTACCAAAACCGATATTAATTAACTTGATCTCCATTCTGCTTCCCCCTTAAAATTGTCTTCCCCAAGCTATCTTTGTCGTTCTATTCTATGTTCTGTATTTGTTCTCTGATTTTCTCCAACTCACTTTTTACCTCTATAACCAACCGGCTAATCTCTAAATCGTTTGCCTTAGAAGCTATTGTGTTTATTTCTCTGTACATTTCCTGGATCAGGAAATCCAGCTTACGTCCAACAGCTTCACTTGTACCAAAGCAAGCATAAACTTGGCTTATGTGACTGTCCAGCCTTACAGTTTCCTCTGTAATGTTGGATCGCTCGGCAAATAGCGCCGCTTCTGCTGCAAGACGAACAGCATCCAGGCTACCGTCTTTAAGAAAATCGTTCAATCGATTTTCTAATCTTTCCCGGTAATCTTCTACAACAACGGGTGCCCTTTCTCTAATTTTTACATTGTAAACAAGATATTTTTCCGACTCTTTTCCAAAGATCCTTTGCTAACTGCTCTCCTTCAGTCACCCTCATCTTAATTAAATTATCTACAGCGCCTTCTACTGCTCCCCGAACAGCAGGCCACCATTCCTCTGTATTTTCGACAGCCTCTTCCAACCCTAACACACCCGGCAGTACAACAAGGTGCTTTAGTTTAATCTTGCCTTCGACGCCAAGACTTTCCTGCAGTTCTTTCATTGCATTATAATACGCCGCTGCCAATGCTTTGTCAACTTTTACTACAGCAGGAGTTTCATTACTACAATTTTCCATTCCTAGAAAACCGTCAACTCGCCCGCGGGCTACCCGGGACTGAATTAAGCGCTTGATTTGATCTTCCATTGATAAAAGCGAGCGTGGCAATCGCAAGACCACTTCACAATAGCGATGGTTTACCGCTTTTAGCTCCACTGTGAACTTTTTTCCATGTGCGTTTGCCTCTCCACGCCCGTAACCAGTCATGCTTTTGAACAATTCCCCACCACCTGGTTTTAACTGTATTTTAGTTTTTAATATATTATTGTCTATTACTGTGAAAATATTTCGTTATCCTTTTTAATACCGGGTGACCAGAAAAAGGAATGGGGTGTTATTCGCCCTTGATAGAAGAAATTCCTTCACAATCAAAAAAATATCCTGGAAAAAATACAAGTGGTCAATCTGAAAAGAACAAATTCGCCTTCAGCGACCTTTGGGCATATAACGCGGCTCATGTTCGGCCCTATAATTGTTCGAGCTCAATCGCCCTCGGGTTCGGTCAAACTCGGCGCTTTGCGCCTCAAACAGTTCCCTCACTTATCCTCGGGCTCACTCGCTCTTTGAACAAGGCCTCAAAATCGCCGCTTATCTATGCCCAAAGGTCACTTATCCACAATTCTCGAAAAGCATATTTTCTTTAACGATAAAAAAAAGCGCCGTTTATGCGCTTAACTGCCTGCATTATAAATAATAAAAAGTTATTTTATTTCCCCCATTAACCAGCTGATTCGGTCCAATCCTTCTCTTAAACTTTTCATTGAAACAGCATATGATAGCCTGAAACAATCATCGTTTCCGAAGGCTACCCCGGGTACTACAGCTACCTGTGTTTCATCTAAAAGAACAGCCGCTAAATCGGTCGCGCTGTTAATCGTTTTCCCTTTAAACGACTTACCGAAGTAAGCCTTAACATTGGGAAACATGTAAAAAGCGCCGCCAGGCCTAGCGCAGGTAACACCTGTAATAGATTGCAACCGTTCCAGCATATAGTCTCTTCGCCGGGTGTACTCAACAACCATCTGACTGACTGGTTTTTGATCACCGGTGAGCGCTGCCATGCTGGCTGCTTGTGCTATAGAGGTAGGGTTAGAGGTAGAGTGACTTTGCAAGTCGGCCATCGCACTTGCTACAGGAACCGTTGCGGCAGCGTAACCGATCCGCCAACCAGTCATAGCGTAAGCTTTGGAAACGCCGTTAACAACTACTGTTCGCTCTTTGAGCTCCGGTGATATAGAAGCAATGCTGACATGACGGAGGCCGTCGTAAATCAACTTCTCATATACTTCGTCGGAAATTATAGCAATATCGTACTTAACAATAACCTCTCCAAGAGCTTTTAGTTCCTCTTCAGAATACACTGCACCTGTGGGATTAGCGGGGGTATTCAAGATTAGAAGTTTAGTTCGTGTGTTAATCGCTGATTCAAGCTCTGCAGGTGTTAATTTGAATCCGTTATCTTCACGCGTTTCAACGATTCTTGCCTCTGCCCCGGCAAGTTTTATTTGTTCCAGGTAACTCACCCAGTAAGGAGCTGGTAGAATTACCTCATCTCCGGCCTGAACAAAAACCTCGATAGCATTGTATAGAGAATGTTTTGCGCCGGCTGAAACAACGATCTGGGACGGCTTATAGTCCAGACCCTGGTCAACCTTAAATTTCTGGCATATCGCTTCCTTAAGTTCGTTGGTTCCCGCAACAGGCGTGTACTTTGTCATACCGTCCCGTATAGCGGCAACGGCGGCTTCTTTAATATGATCAGGCGTGTCAAAATCCGGTTCCCCCGCTCCAAAACCGACTACATTTATGCCGTTGGCCTTCATTTCTTTAGCTTTGGCATCTATAGCCATGGTCGGGGACGGACTGATCATTAGTGCCCTATCGGATAATCTCATTATTTATACTCCCCTTGCTCAACACTGAACTAAGTCTAAGTGGTTAAAAATACTTCAATTACAGGCTAAAACTCGACTTTACCGATACTGTTTTTAATTCTGTCCAAAGCTTCTTGAATCCGCTCCTTCTCAATAGTTAGAGCCATCCGGAAATAGCCTGCGCCGTTCTGCCCGTATCCGGTACCCGGAGTGATTACCACGCCGGCTTTTTCTAAAATTAATTCGGCAAAAGATTCTGAGGTGTGCCCCTTTGGTACCGGTGCCCAGACATAAAACGTTGCTTTAGGTTTGAGCAAACTCCAACCCATACTGTTCAAACCATCAACCAAGATATCACGGCGCTCCTGATAGATGCTGTTCTGTCTTTCAACAATGTCCTGCCGTCCAGTCAGTCCGGCAATGGCAGCATATTGGATAGCTTGAAAAACACCCGAATCAATGTTTGACTTAAGCCTACCTAGCGATTCTATTACTTTGGGATTGCCTGCCGCCCAGCCGATGCGCCAACCGGTCATATTATAAGTCTTGGATACGGAGTGGAATTCAACACCCACTTCCTTTGCCCCTGGAAATTGAAGAAAGCTTGCAGGTTGGTAACCGTTGTAAGACACATCAGAATAAGCTGCGTCGTGGCAGATCAAAATTTCAAATTCTCTAGCGAATTCAACCGCTTTTTGATAAAATGCATCATCAGCCACCGCTCCGGTGGGGTTATTGGGGTAATTAAGAAACATCATCTTAGCCCGCTTGGCCACATCTTGTGGAATAGAATCAAAATCCGGCAGGTAGCCATGCTCTTCGCGCAGTGGAACATTATACGGCTGAGCGCCGGCCAGGACCGCTCCACCCGCGTAAACCGGGTAGCCGGGATCCGGAACTATTACGGTATCCCCGGGATCCAGGTAACACCAGGAAATGTGTGCGATTACCTTCTTTTGAACCAATTAGGGATATAACTTCAGTACGTGGATCGAGTTCCACCCCAAACCTGTTTTTGTACCAATCAACTACCGCCTGACGGTAGCTCAACATACCTGCAGATGAGGGATACTGATGATTGGCTGGGTTTTGGGCTTCTTTGATTAACTCTGCAACAATGTGATCCGGCGTCGGTCGATCTGGATCTCCGATACCAAGGCTTATCACATCCACACCAGCCTCGCGCTTTTCAGCAATTTGCCGTTCAATCCTGGCAAAAAGATACGGCGGCAAATTGCTGATACGCTGCGCCTCAATAAATTTCAAAATTCTCCTTCCTGCCTTTCCGTATGTGCTGATAATATACATAAGCTTAGTATATCTTATTCAATTTTAGCCACTATGCTTTTAAGTTGCAACACTATCATAATATGTATACATTATTATAGTAAAAATTATAGTAAAAACTTAACAAATGCTTCCATATTGATGCTCCAATTTACCATTAACTGGAGAACAGGAGTTCATAAAAAGTTAAACTATCTTGAAAACTCATAAAACAAATACAATACATATGGAATGATTACAGTAATAAGTGTATAGTATAATTTTTTCCTTTTTTTGGTTCTGCTTTCATTTAAAAAAATTTCAACTGAGGGATATAGCTCGCTTGTATACTCGGATAATCTTGTGGTAATGGGTATTGCCATAAAAATCCAGATAAAAATATATAATAGTGATTCTAATAGAAAAGTTATTATATTATTATTAATAAAAATGAAGAAATCTTGATCTAAAATTATAGTACATATCCTCAAAAAATAAAAAATAGAACCAGCAAGTATAATACTAAACATCAATTCCAGGAGGAAACTCATTTCATACCAATTTTTCCTTTTATTGCTGCAATTTTTAATAATGATATCGAATAATGCTACAACTTCATTAACCCATTCAGAATCAATACCTCTTATTTCATATCTGTTATCATAAGTAACTACAATGCCACTATGTTCTCTGATAACAAATATGATTCTTCTCCTTAAGCTGGTACATTCAAACTTAATTCTAATTGCATTTGCTGACATTTTTGATTTGTCCAAAAACTCCAACCAGTTACTACCACTTGTAGTTAATGTCTTTTCTCCTGTAGTGACCGAAAATGACAAGTTTACATACTTTTTAAATATATCATCTATGTTGCCAGTATTATCCGTCAATTCTTCATGTTTTCTTAGCTTTTTTACGATATCTTTTTTCCAATCTTCCTCATCATCTGTCGGATCATTATCATTAAAGTATTGTTCATAAATTTTTTTTAAATCTTTAACAGCCTTCTTCTGTTCCCCTACAAAAATTTTCATAATTTCACTAATGTTCTCCAGTCTAAAGGTACAGAAAGAAATATTCGACTCAACTTTTTCCATATTCTCCCATCCTTTCAAAAAAGCCTTGGTTTGTCGAGAATGAATCCGCCTATGACGTCCTTTAGAAAAGCGGGTAATCCCCGGTAAAAACCTCTTCAGCGGGACCGGTCATATAAACATGATCGTCGTCTGCCCATTCAATAAAAAGATCACCAGCTTTCATGTGTACAGTCAATCGACGGCTGGTGTAGCCATTTATTACGCTGGCTACGGCTACAGCACAGGCCCCTGTACCGCAGGCCATGGTCTCTCCGGCACCTCTTTCCCAAACCCTCATATCCACTTCATCCCGGTGTATAACTCGCACGAATTCCACGTTGGTTTTGCGGGGAAATATAGTGTGGTTCTCCAGAAAAGGTCCGGCCACATGCAGCGGGACCTGTTTAACATCCGGCACAAATACAACACAATGTGGGTTACCCATAGAAACAGCGGTTATTTTGTAAGTTATGCCACCTGCTTCCAGCGGTTCGTCGATAACTCGTCCAGGCGGCCCTTCCATGGGTATTTCTGAGCGATCCAGTCGGGGTTTTCCCATATCAACCCGTACCAAGTCAACCCGGCCGTTTTCAATGATCAGTTCGGGAGCCATAATACCGGCCAGGGTTTCTACTCTAATTTTGTTCTTATTAACTATGCCGTGCTCGTAAAGATATTTGGCGGCACAACGAATCGCATTCCCGCACATTTCCGCTTCGCTGCCGTCTGAATTAAATATACGCATTTTTATGTCAGCCACTTCTGAAGAAAAAAGCGGCACCAATCCATCAGCCCCAACCCCGAAGTGGCGATTACAAGCCTTTACGGCAATACCTGGAAAGTCCTCCGTATTTAACCTTTTTTCAATACAATTAACCAAAATAAAATCATTACCAAGTCCCTGTACTTTTGTAAAATGCAATATTCGTACCTCCCAGCCAAATAACAAAAATTCCCTATATTATTATTCGTCAATAATCTTAGTAATATTTATCATTTTACCCTAATCGTACTCTCAGGTACATGATTTTTTTCTTTACCTTACCTGCGATGCGACGGAACATAGTGCCAAAGGCGGCGGGTATCACAGAAACAGATAGAACATAAGCCCATTGCAGACTGTTTAATTGTACGACATGGAAGTTTGCCTGCATAAATGGCACCCTATTCATTAATACTTGTAAGGTGCACGAAATCAACAACGCCCCAATCAGATAGATATTGGTAATAATACCCCTTTGGAGACCGGTGTGAGATTCATAACGGCAGATTAAAACAAAGAACAGATGAGAAAAAACAAGTGTGTTAAAGGCCATAGTACGGGCCAGTGTCACGTCTCCCATAGAAAGCCCGGATATGAATACCAGTAAGACACTCAGTCCAATAACTGCTCCATCGGTAATTATTCGCCATGTCAGGCTGCGGTCCAAAATACTATCCCATATGTGACGAGGCGGTCGCATCATGAGATTGCGATCGTAAGGCTCCATACCTAAAGCCATCGCCGGGAGACCATTAATAATAACATTCACCCACAAGATTTGGACCGGCATTAGAGGTAGAGGCAGCCCCGCCAAAACGGCGAGAAACATAGTTAAAACCTCCCCGGTATTGCAAGTAAGAAAACAGCGTATTGATTTTCGGATGTTATTATAGATACCCCGTCCTTCCTCAACCGCTGCAACAATACTGTCAAAGTGATCTTCTGCAAGGATCATGGCGGAAGCTTCCTTTATCACACCAGTACCGGTAATGCCCATAGCGATTCCAATATCCGCCTCTCTGACGGCCGGTGCATCTTTCACTTCGTCTCCGGTCATAGCAACAACGTGCCCCAATTGTTTTAACACACGGATTATTTGCAGCTTATGTTTTGGTGTAACCCTGGCGTATACTGAAACATGGTTGGCATATTCCCGCAACTGCTCAGCGGTCATACGATCCAGATCATTACCAGTGAGTATTTTTTCCTCGTTAGAGATAATTCCCAATTTCTCGGCCATTGCATGCGCGGTGAAACGGTGGTCACCAGAAATCAACACTACTTTTATACCGGCCCGGCGGCAAGTTTGCAGTGCTTTTACCGCCGCAGGCTTAAGCGGATCGAACATCCCGGCCAAACCAAGAAAAATCAGTCTCTGTTCAATTGACTTTTCAGAAAAAACTCTGGTATCGGCGGGAAGTTCCCGGTAGGCGAAGGCCAACACTCGAAGCGCCTCTTTTGACATTGAGGCGTTCTGCGTCATGATCTCCCCCCTGTCCTGGGCCGACAGGGGCATTACTATTCCATTTTTATAACTATGGGTGCAAAGCTCCAAAAGCACATCCGGCGCACCCTTTACATATGCTGCCATAGTACCGGTAGACTTCCGATAAACCACAGTCATAAGTTTGCGTTCAGGTTCAAAAGGCAATTCTGCCACTCGCCGTTCTTCTAATTCCAATCTTTCCCGCCAAAATCCGGCTTTGGCAGCCATAACCAGAAGCGCTCCTTCAGTGGTATCTCCCGTTACCGACCATTCCTTGACTGACCGACCTTTGGTCAGGCCTCTAAAAAGTCCGGCAATATTTATGCTGCCGCGTTTTAAGACCGCATTATTACAGAGAGCAGCTGCTTTTATCAATAAGGTAAACTGAATATCCTGCTTGTCCCATGTACCGATAAACTCACCCTTAGGATCATAACCATCTCCTGTCACCTCAATAGTACGTCCGTCTACCATAACTTTACGAACGGTCATTTCGTTTTTTGTGAAGGTTCCAATTTTGTTTGAACAAATTACCGTAGTGCAGCCAAGATTATCAACCGCTCGGAGCTTACGGATAACAGCACCGCGCCTGAGCATGCGCAAGGCCCCGATAGCCAATGTTATTGTTGCGAAATTTGGTAATCCTATAGGGATAGCCGCCACTGCCAGGCTTAAGCCCGCCAGGCATATCTGGCGGGCTTCCTCACCTTTGATTATCCCTGCCACCAATGTAACTGCACAGGTAATAAGGCAAAAACCAGCCAGACCCTCGCCAAACAACGCCAGGCGTCGCTGCAGCGCCGTCTTATCCCGCCCGCCCGTCTGGCTAACTCCAGCAATGTTACCCAGCTCAGTTGCCATGCCTGTGTGGACCACAAGGCCACGCCCCTGCCCCCTGGTGACTACAGTACCCATGTAGGCCATATTAGTGGTATCTCCCAAGGCCATGTCCTTAGCGGTGTGGGTTTCTTCTGTCTTACTAACCGGCACTGATTTCCCTGTGAGTGACGATTCCTCTATCTCTAATTTTACAGTCTGCAACAGGCGCAGGTCTGCCGGAACCAGGTCCCCTTCCGACAATAAAACTATATCTCCCGGTACCAGTTCCACAGCGGGAATCTTGCGCTCTTGTCCACCCCGTATCACCATTGCTTCAGGCGCCGTCAATCTTCTTAATTTTTCCAGGGAACATTCTGCATGATATTCTTGGATACTACAAAGAATTGCTGTAGTTATTATAATAACCATCATAGTAGCATAATCAGTATGTTCACAATAAATGACTGAAACGGCGGTTGCCGCCAAAAGTGCCAGCATAACAACACTTTTAATCTGTTTGAGAAATAGTTGGTACAATAATACTTTAGGGGTCATGGTCAACTGATTTGGTCCGAACCTGGATAACCTTTCCCTGGCTTCCTTATCGGACAACCCGTTCTTAAAGTTAGTTTTAAAATATTCTACAATCTCCTGTTGGTTCAAAGCATTCCATTGCCCGGGCACAACAATCACCCCTTGTCCTTTTTTCAATTATTCCTAAACATATTCGGGACAGGGGAAAAAAATACCGTTTTCTTGCCTTGCGTCAAATAGCTGTTAATCCAATAAAAAAACGGGACTAAACTGGTAATAACTTTCTTTTACTAAATAAAACTAAATGTTTTCCCGTATACGGATTTTGTTATAAAATAAAAAACAAGCAACGATTTGCCGTAACTTGTTATAAGGGGGGAATTGCATGCCCTTTGACGGCCTCGTACTAGCAGCAGTGAAAAAAGAGATCGAAAATAAACTGGTAGGCGGGCGAGTCGAGAGATTTTACCAGCCAAGTAAAGACGAGATAATCCTTTTGGTCCACCGGCCAGGATTCCGGGGCCGTTTGCTGCTGTCGGCAAATGCCTTGAACGCAAGGATCCACCTTACCACAACAACCAGTGAAAACCCCGCCACCCCCCCTCTCTTTTGCATGGTTTTACGCAAACATTTGGAGGGCGGCCGGATTATCAGTTTTGAGCAGCCCGAGCTGGAACGGATACTTATAATGAAAATAGAATCGAGAGACGAACTGGGCAATCCATCTCCAAAACATCTGATCTGTGAAATTATGGGCAAGCATAGCAATATTATCCTGGTGGACCCTTCAACAAATGTCATAATTGATGGTATTAAACGTTTTTCGCATTCTGTCAGCAGGTATAGAGAAGTATTGCCGGGGCGATCGTATCTCCCACCGCCCCCTCAAAAAAAACTGAATCCTTTTTTGGTTGATGAAGAACAGTTCCGCTTTGCCTGCCTTAACTTGCCGCTGGAAACTACCCTTCCGGATTTACTGCAAAAATGCTTTGAGGGGATGAGCATCGTCACTTGCCGGGAAATCGTTTGTCGCGCCAATCTCTCACCAGATACTATTCTAGACCAGTGTGGCGATTATGAACTAAGGTTATTGTGGAGGGCATTCCATGAATTGACCATTCCATTAGGCGAGGGCCGTTTTGAGCCTTGCCTGGTTAGCAGTAAAAAAGGAAAACCCTTGGATTTCGCTGCAATTGATCTTATGCATACCGGGCTAACAAGAAAACATGGGGAAATGAACGTTCTATTAGATCTTTTCTTTTCTGAAAACGAAAAAATTAAGCAGACTAATGAAAGAAAAGAACATTATCCTAAACTTTTTGAATAAAGAAATCGTTAAACTTAAAAAAAAGCTGGCTTTGTACACAAAAGGACTGGATGAAACTGCAGGGGCAGAAAAACTGAAATTGTACGGGGAATTGCTCACAGCAAACCTCTACCGGCTGGAAAAAGGGATCAACGAGGTATCTTTAGAAGATTACCACGGAAATGGACCACAGTTTGTCACAATACCCCTCGATCCGCACCGCTCTCCGGCTGAGAATTCTCAGTTTTATTTCAAAAAATATTTGAAGGCAAAGAACACGCGCCTGGCGCTTAAGTCACAAATAGCCCGGACTCGTGAGGAACTGGACTACCTGGATGGAGTCAAAACGGCTGTGGAGCAAGCCGGCGAAATGCCCGAGTTGGTTGAAATAAGACAGGAACTAGTCGAACAGGGATTCATCAAACAGCTTTCCCTCGCGCCATACATCAGAAAGAAAAATAAAGAGAAGCTCAAACCAAGTTTGTTATCGTTCCGTTCTTCAGAAGGTTATCAGTTATTTGTCGGGAAAAATAACAAGCAAAATGATTTTTTAACCTTTAAGGTAGCCCGCGGGAATGACTTATGGATGCATACGAAAGACATCCCTGGCGCTCATGTAATTATCAGGACAGAGGGCAAAGATGTACCTCAAACCACACTGTCGGAAGCAGCCGTGCTGGCAGCATTTTTTAGTAAAGCGCGGGGATCAAGTAATGTTCCTGTTGACTATACTCCCAAAAAATATGTCAGTAAGCCCAAAGGTGCGCGGCCCGGAATGGTAATATACGAGCAACAAAAAACGATAATGGCCGTACCTGATGAAGATTTAGTAGACAGGCTCAGTATTGCAGATACAAGGATTGATTGACTCGAAACTGTATCTGATTGTTCGTCCCGGAATAGTAGTAATTATTATTTCAACGGGTAAGTGAGCAAGTATTTTTTCGTCCGGTGGTTTTAATTAAATGTTTCTACTACCCGGCTTTACTACCGGGAATCCTTTCTCGCACAACGGGCACTCTTCTGGAGCGTAGGATAACACTTCGGTAACCAAGAGCGCTTCAGTTTTTACCCCCAGGTCCACAGTTCCATTGCTCCGGTCAACAAGCACCCCGGTACCGGCTATTTCACCGCCAAGCTCCCGGATAACCTCAATTACTTCACGCACTGAGCCACCAGTAGTAATAACATCCTCCACCACCAGCACCTTTTCACCAGGCTCAATGGAAAAACCTCTTCTTAACTTCATTACGCCATTTTCTCTTTCAGTAAACATGCTGCGGACCCCAAGTGCCCGCGCTACCTCATAGGATACAATGATACCACCCATGGCCGGACCGACTACGGCAGAGATTTCCTTGCCGGCAAACCGCTGAGCTAACTCCCGGCAAAGGGTCTCGGTATGGCTGGGATGTTGCAAAACCATGGCGCATTGAAAATACCGGTCGCTATGACGACCGGAAGTCAGCCGGAAGTGACCCGTCAGCATAGCACTGGTTTCTTTAAAAATTGCCAGAATTTCGTTCCGGGTAAGCATCAAAACACCTCTCCACTCAAGTATTCAGTAGTCAGTATTCAGTAGTCAGTATATTTCGAGACGACATACAATTATCAGATTTTATTCTATCTCTTTCAGGATAGCCCTAGCCGCCTCCACTGGGTCAGCAGATGCAGTAACCGGCCTTCCCACCACCAGATAAGTGGCGCCCAGCCTCACAGCCTCACCGGGAGTCATCGTCCGTTTCTGGTCGTGAGCATCCACCCCCGCCGGGCGCACGCCGGGAGTAATAATGATGAAATCATTCCCGCACGCTTTCCTGATGGCTGTTATCTCCTGAGTCGACGCAACCACCCCGTCCAAGCCGGCTTCTTGGGCCATCTTTGCCCATGCAACGACTCGATCCTTGATTAAACCGGTAAAACCTATCTCATTATTAAATAATTCCTGGTCGATACTTGTTAGAACAGTTACTGCTACTATCAAGGGACAGCCTACTCCGGCTATTTCAGCTTCATCCCGTGCAGCATTGGCGGCTGCTCTCATCATTGCACTACCACCGGAAGCATGCACATTCAGGATCGAAACCCCGTGTCTGGTGAGCACCCGGGCGGCACCGGCTACAGTATTCGGGATGTCGTGCAGCTTCAGGTCCACAAAAACTGATGCGTTTTTTTCTTTTAACCTGCTGATCGCCTCCGGACCTACACTATTATATAGCTGCATGCCCACCTTGAACGCCCCGGCGTAAGGGCCCAACTTGTCTGCCAGAGCAACTGCTTCCTCATTCGTATCAACGTCAAGAGCGATAATCAATGGATTTTTAATTAATGACATCAGCTTACCCTCACATATCGATATCTTGGCCAGGTATTTGTTATGCTTTGATACTTTTATTGGTTATTCAAACATAATATGGTTAAGTTGTTATTTGCATCTTACATATAGGTTAATTATATGTTATAATTAAATTTATTCCAGAATGATGTTTTTTCTGACTAATATAGCATTATAGCATAATTATTTTAATAACGTAAGGGGTGATTATCCATGGAACCTGATAATGGTCAGAATAACAGTGAAAAAAATAGTCCGGGTGAAGTATGGGTCAAAAATGGCAAGGTATGCGTAAAGGATCCTGCCGGAGGCGGTAACTTCCCCACGATCACTCCTTGCAATGGCTTAGAACTCTTAATTAACGGAGTTAAAGTAGAAGAAAAAACCGCTGTAAGTGAAAAAGATGTTATTGAAATAATAACTGAAACAAAAGAAGAAGATAAGGGAACCTATCAGGTAAAGGTTGCCCCAGGCGGATTATCAGCCTTGCTTGATATAAAAACCGGAACTGTTCTCCGCCAGTATGTTCAGGACAGCGAACCTGAACACAACCTGGTGCTTGAGCTATCTAGCTGTGTTGATAATTCTTGTCCTTTCACTATAACTGAAATAATGCAGGAGATAGCCAAAAAAAATATCAACTACGGCATTAAGCATGACGTAATTTATGATATAATGGCAAATCCGGAAGACGGACAATACATAATCGCTGAAGGGGACCCTCCCGGTGATACAATCGACGATCAGGTGGAAATAACCATCCGGAAAAAATCAAACGATTATGAGGTTAGTGACGAGGATAAGAAAATTAATTTTCGCGATATGGTTGAAATAATTTCAGTTGAGCCGGGTACGCTGCTGGCGGTAAAACACCCGGGAGTCCAGGGCAGTATGGGGAGGAAGGTTACGGGCGATATCATACCTCCGGCCAAGCCCCTGACTTGTGAGTTATCTGCCGGTAAAGGGGCGGAAGTTACCTCCGACGGTAACAAGGTTTTAGCTAAGATCAGTGGTAGTCCTGTTGTTAAAAAGCTCGGTAACCGTTATGTGATTGATGTCAACCCGGTATTGCAAAAAAAAGGGGATGTTGACATTTCGTCCGGCAATATCCGTTTCAAAGGTGACGTTGTAGTGCAAGGCAATGTCTGCGAGGGTATGTCGGTACAGGCATCCGGCAAAATTGACATTCACGGTATGGTTTTTGAAGCAAACATCAGCGCCCATGAGGGAGTTAACGTAAAACAAAATATTACCGGCAGCAACCTGGTAGCCGGAAGTAACATTTCGTTCTACAAAAATTTTTTTAAAATACTTGACCCCATTCATTCTGACTTGTCAGAAGTCGCCAAGCTGGTTCCCGGACTTACCCAGCATCCACAATTAAAAGATGTTAAAACCGGGCAATTAATCCAGGTATTAATTGATAAAAAATATTCCCGCGTTCCAACCCTAATCAATGAGTTAATCAAATTTGCCGACGATCACTCGTTTAGTCTCCCGAATGAGATAACAGAACTAATGGTAACCATTGGAAAAAACCTACGGGGTTTGAATCTATTAAAATTAGATTCGCTTGATAATTTTCAGAATATACTCTTGAAAATGGGCGAAGCGCATAAAGTAATGGAGAGGATGACCCGGAATAAAGCCAATGTCTCATTTGCATATGCTGTTAACAGCAAAATCGAGGCTACCGGGGATGTCAAAGTAAGTGGCCGCGGCTGTATCAATACCATTATTCATGCCGGGGGTAATGTGAATATTGTTGGAGTGTTCCGTGGTGGCGAAATAATAGCCGGCGGTGACATTATTTTGAACGAAGCGGGTTCCGAATTGGGTGCAAAAACGATAATTAGGACGACTGGTGAAAAAAGAAAAATTTATATTAATAAAGCCAATGAAGGTGTCCGCATTCAGATTGGCGGTCGCCAGGTCAACATCACTTCTTTGCAAAGCAATATTAAAGCGGAATTGAACAGAGACGGCGCGATGGTAATTAATACAAGTAAAGCATTTAGCTACTATAATAAAAGTACCCACGGCGAATTCATGAAGCAATGAAATGGGAAAAAAAACAAATAATGGAACACAAATAATTTTGCTACTGGACAACGAACGGACAAAGCATTAAACTATTGCTCAGAAGTGTGTCTGGAGGGATACATAT
>Ga0067045_1029050_pt1 | contig 24382 bp, 22 predicted proteins | sample TerdegcTABiofilm_FD_59184 | JGI IMG/M metagenome (GOLD analysis project Ga0067045, IMG submission 59184) | Combined Assembly of (Gp0054472, Gp0054536) Wastewater bioreactor microbial communities from Singapore -Terephthalate degrading... | reverse complement strand
AGGTATACCTCGCTTCTCGATTTCTTCCTATAAAATAAGACATATGACCTCCGCGGAAACAGAAATTTTACGACAGGTTAGAAAACTACGATATATAAATTTTAGTAAATTTTTTAAAAAATAAAAAAATAATAAGTTAAATCAATTTTAAAAGATTATATAATTAGAAGAATTAGCAATTAAAGACTATTTGAAAAGACTTTTGTATTTCTCGGGTATATATGGGTCATATCCGGTTTTGTAATCGTTCCATACTTCTTGGCCAAATCCTTTTATTAGCCAGTTTATGTCGGTTGGGTTATGTATAATAAAGTTTCTAAAATTATGATACTAATAGTTGACCAGACTAAATATAAAAAATATTATTTACTACCATTAACCTTAATAATTTATTTTTTATTAGCGAACCACTTTTACAGACGATCGTTCGTATAAGTGGTCAGTGGAAGAGATAAATATCACTAAAGATTAAACAAAGATTTGGAGGATTAGATGAATGGACGACTGGAAGATTGGCTGTTTAAATAAACTTAAAACATTTTCCTATCGTGCAACTTTAGACATTTAACATTCAACATTAATCTTTGAACATTCAACTTTGAACTTTAGACATTAGACTTTAAACTTTGAACTATTTGGCGTTTCTCTTTTTAAATGTTATTATCACTTTTCTGTTATCGGATATTCTGTATTTCAACGTGGAAGGGTCGGCTTTTTCGGAAATCTTTATTTTTTTAACAAATCTATTTTTCTTTTTAAAACTTTCGGATGTGTCGATAAAATCTTTTTTTTCGTAATTTAAAACCACATCTTTGCCTTTTACGTTAACGTAAGTTTTTCTCGGGTTAAGATTGGGTATATCCACCTCCGTAACCACCGTCTCATCCGTTTCCCTCTCAAATATCTTTAAGTTTTCGGTTAACTCGTTATTCTTTTTTACGTCTTTTTGGGCTGCGTTTTGAACCGCGTTTATTATATCGTTTTGAGCGTCCAGTATGAGTTTATGAGAGTTATCGCCGTTTAAAAACTCTTTCGAAAAAGCGTCCATATCGGTATTCAGCGTATTTCTTGCGGAATTTATTTCGTTTACCGAACTATTCGTTATCAATTTCTTATCCTGAGCCGACATCAAAACCGAAAATAAAATTAATATAAACTTCATAACCACCTCTCTATAAGCCGAAAAAAATTTAAATCCAAACCTTTTCGGCAAACCCTAATTAAATTATATAGTTTTTTTATAAAAAATCAATAGTATTAACAATTTAATCAAATTTCTCTTTAATCTAACACTAACCACTTATAAAGACGATCGTTCGTATAAGTGGTCTTTTAAAAGTATTTAGTATTTGCAAAAAAGAGAATATTTTAAAAAAACTATTTCAAAAACTTCGAATAGTATAAATATTTTCTCCTTTGTCGGGATATGAATCGTAAATGTGTTGGAAAACCAATTCGCATTTTTGATGGTATAAATCGGAATTAAAAGATTCTGGAAGTTCTTCCAAAACCTCTTCAATACATAACTTAACCGATGCTCTTGCCTGTTGTTTTTTCCTCCAGTCTATTACTAATTTTTCTTTTTTTAACTTTTCCAATAATTCTTTTGCGATTTTTTTAACCTTTAAAATTTCTTTTTGGGTCAAATCAATAGGAGCATTTTTGGTAAGCAAGTCATATATGGCAAGTTCCTCTTCAGTGAGATTTTCCGAAATACTTCTTTTTTCTTCCTTATTTAGCGATTCAACAAGCTCCAGCAATTTTTTATAATACTCTTCGACATTTACCGAACCCGCGTTATACTCGTTAACCAATTCCTGAAACTTTTCCAGAAAATTTATTCTGCTTTTATTTAACATATACAAAGCCTGAATCTTAACTTCTATGGCTTTTTTAAGCCTTTCTGCAATAATTATTTTTTTACCCTTCTCAAATTCTTCTTTCAATTTATTTATATCAATCTTTGTCAAATCCATAATACTGCCGGCGACATATTCTTCAAAAGTTTCTTTTGAATAACAAGTATCTACTTTAACCGAACGGTCTAACAAATCCGAAACCTGTTTAATTACATCAGAAATATCTACTTCGGGCGAAATTAAATTTATTTTTTTAGATATCGTGCCAAGAAGTTTAACTACAGGCTGATATTTGGAAACGAAGGTATCGGGGAGAATTGCTTTATAAGTTCTTTGTATGATTGAATTTTTAAGCGCAAAAGTTTTTTTTCTCTCATCGTTTCGAAGAATATTTTCCACTGCATTATCTATAAGATTTATGCATTCAAGTTCTTTGGAATTTAAAATTTTCTCAATATCTATATCCCATTTTGAAAACAAATCTTTTATTTCGTTTATATATTTTTCAAGCTGAGATATAAGTTCAGATTTTTCAACAATCGGTGAATTACTTATCCCTTCTTTGTCAGTAGTTATATAAATTGAAAGCGCCTGGTTTAATTGATATAAAATTCCTATATAATCCACTATAAGGCCAGCCACTTTGTTTTCACCAAAAACTCTATTAACTCTGGCTATCGTCTGCATTAAAGTATGGTTTTTCATCGGTTTATCTAAATAAATAGTCGAACAGGACGGCACATCAAACCCGGTCATCCACATTGCGCAAACAAAAACCAATCTTAAAGGATTATCCGGGTCTTTAAATTTTTCATCCAAAGCTTCTTTATTCATTCTTAAGCGATGAGGCAGGATATCCACTCCTTTTTTCTTTAAATCTTCAACTTCGTTTTGAGATTGAGAAACCACAACTGCCATATCGGTTTCTTTCATATATTTAATTTTTTGAAATATCTCTTCTCTTTTCTTATCATCCTGCTCTTTTTTTAAATCTTTTTCCAATTTCTCAATATAATTTAGCCAGTATTTCTTAACTTTATCATACATTTTAACTGCTGTGGCTTTGTCTATTGCAACTACCATAGCTTTTCCCATAAAACCGCGGTTCATAAAATGAATTACTATGTCTTTAGCTATTTCTTCAAGCCTATCCTCACGAGTAATAAGCTGATATTCTTTTGAAAATTCCCTTTCAAATTTTCTTTCTTCTTCATCCGTTAATTCCGCTTCTCCGAGGATTTTATAAATATCTTCATTTAGATTTAAATTTTTGATATTTAAATGAGGTTTCCTGTTTTCATAATATAAAGGCACCGTCGCCTTATCCTCAATAGCCCGCTTAAAATCATAAATGCTGACATAATCACCGAAAACCTCTTTTGTTTTTTCTTCGCCGGCTATTAAAGGCGTTCCTGTAAAAGCCATAAAAGCGGCATTAGGCAAAGCGTTTCTCATATTCATTGCAAAAATATCATACTGAGTTCTATGAGCTTCGTCCGCTATAACTATTATATCCGAGCGGTCGGAAATTACAGGATGGATTTTTCCTTTTTCAGTCCTAAACTTTTGTATCGTAGTAAATATAAACCTATGATTTTCGGTTAATAATTTTCTTAAATTTTCAGAGTCTTCGGCCCAGACCTGAGCGCCGGTTATAATACCGCTTCTAACAAACCGTTTATATGTCTGCTCGTCTAACTCCTTTCTGTCGGTTACTATTACAAATGTCCAGTTCCCAGGTATTTTTCTTAAAATTTTTTGGGAGAAGAAAATCATCGATTCGGTTTTACCGGAGCCCTGGGTATGCCAGAAAACCCCCAATTGTTTATTTGTTCTATTTTTATACACAGTATTAAAATTTCTTATCGCTTTTTCTACCCCTAAGTACTGGTGATTTTTAGCTATTATTTTAATTAAGCCATTCTTTTCTTCCCTGAATATCGAATAATTTTCAATAATATCAAGAAATCTTTTTCTATCGCAGACCGCTTTTATAATCGTTTCAAGAGAAACAACCCCTTTTTCCCCTTCATCGTTTATTCTTTTCCACTCGGCAAAATGCTCCCAATCCGAAGAGATGCTTCCAACTCTACTTTCGCTTCCGTTTGAAAGAATAATAATTCCGTTATAATGAAAAATTTGAGGTATGGTATTTTTATAATCCCTTAAATTATTATCATAAGCTTCCTTGATATTTTTACTAAAAGCTTTTAATTCAATAAATAACAGCGGTATCCCGTTAACAAACCCTACAAGGTCAGCTCTTCTTGTGTAAATATCGCCGGAAACCCAGAACTGCGATGCTAAAAGAAAATCATTATTTTCTGGATTATCCCAGTCTATTATCTTTAATCTCTCGGAAACCGACTCGTTTTTATTATTTAAACACTCTACAACAACGCCATCTTTAATTAATTGATAGACCTCTTTATTGGCATAAGCCATACCCATTAGATTTCTATCGGCGATAATTATATTTATAGCTTCGTTTATAAAATCATCCGAAACATTTGGATTAAGTTTTTTAATTGCCGGTTTAAGTCGGGAAACTAAAACTACGTCGCTTTTTGTCTCGCGACCTAAAAAACTTTTACCCGAATCAAACTCGCCATAACAATCTACAAACTCCCATCCCAAATTTTTAAATAACTCTATCGCAGGCTTTTCAACCATAGCCGATTCGGAATAGTTATTATTTGGAAGAGACATAATTAAAAATCCTTTTTTAATATCAACTCTTTTGCTTCTTTTTCTGTCATTAATTAAACCTTCTCTTTATCGGTTTCTCTTACTTTAATCTCCAGATCCGAGACGTCTAATTCACCGGAAATGAGTTTTGGCAACAAAATATCCCGTGTTTGACGAAGAATTTTGTTTTGTTTTTGATAAACTAATATTGAATTAATTATTGGTCTTACTAATTTATCATATTCTTCAATTATATTTTCTTTTGGAAATAACCATTTAATTCGTGCTAAACCTTCGTTTGTCAAAGACATTTGAGTTGCACCAGTACAAAATATATCTTTTTGTTTATGAAATTCTTGCGACTTTATTGATATAAAAAGAAAACTTAACCATTTCTCAGATAGAGCTTCAAATCCAACAAATCCAGATGAAAGCATAATAGAATCTACTAAATCTAAATTAGGGGAAGAAAACAACAAAACTTTATAAGTGTCTTTCATTCTTGCGAACCATACTGAATTTAAAACAGGTTGTTTTTGAGCACGACTCGGTTTATTATGGTAAGAATATTCAATCCCGTCTTTAATAAAATCAATGCCTTCCACATCCGCTGTCGCAAAATATTTTTTAGTCCCTTGATAAGGCAAAATATTTTCATTAATTAACCTTAAATGTGAGACTTCTAAAAAAGTTTTTACTTCCCAGCCTTCGGGGATTTTTCCTAATTCGGAATCAATAAACTTGACTTTTTCATAACCGGGGAATCTAAATTTTACAAACCATTCTTTATAAATGGCATCCGCCATCTGCTCAAGAATTTTAATTCTCTTTGTATTGTTTTCAATCAAATCATCATAAGCCGAAAGAATTGAAGCGATTTTTTGTTGCTTTTCTAATGAAATTTCAGGTATTTCTATGTTTTTTATGGTTTCTAAAGAAGCCCGCTGTCTTCCAGAGGCACCAGACATACTCTTTTCTGCTGGTTTTTTTATAATATCAGAATAACATAAATAAAACAAAAAATTATTATCAGATATCCCCTCTTTAGCTCTAAATACCAAAAACTCTGTTGAGCCAAAATAGTCTCCTCCATTACCTTTTACTTGTGCTATCTTACCATTTTCTAAACAAGGAGTTATTCTTGCAAAAAGTATATCCCCATCTTGAAATTTAGCTCCTCCACCATTGAATACCTTTTTCTTAACAGGCGAAACATATCGCTTTCCAGGTATAATATCCTCCATTTCAACAAATAAATAAGTTCTTCCTTTTTGGAGTTTAACTTCCGGATTTATTTGTGCAAATTCTGAGAATAACATACTTAGCTTACCTCACTCTCAGATAGGAATTTAATAGTTTCATCTATCTTTTTTAACATAATAATCTATCTTTAATTCTTTCCATCTTCATAACCTTCGGGTAAAGGCAAAGAATGAAGTTTTTGTTTTAATAGTTTCTTATCAATTATTTTAGTTTTATATGTCGCTACTTTTACAGGAGAAGCGGCCTTACTCATTGCAATTCTAACAACCTCTTCATTTTTCGATTTACATAAAATTAATCCTAAAGACGGATTTTCGCCTTCTATTTTTTCTTTCTCATCAAGCGCAGAAAGATAAAATTGCATTTTACCAACATATTCCGGTTTAAATCTTCCTATTTTTAATTCAACCGCCACAAGACATTTTAAAAGGCGATGGAAGAAAAGAAGATCTACTTTATAATCCTCATTGCCTACCGTTATTTTATATTCCTCTCCGACAAAAGTAAAATATTTTCCGAATTCAAGTATAAATTGTTTTAAATTTTGAATAATAGCTTTTCTTAAATCGTTTTCCGAAAACTCGTCTTTTAATCCCAAAAAATCAAAAACATATTCGTCTTTGAAATGAGATAGGATATTTTTTTCTCCGGAATTTCCTATCAGGTTTTTGGATTTTTTAGACAGCATAAATCTTTCATATAACGAAGATTCTATTTGTCTTTCCAATTCCCTTTTGCTCCATCTTTCAGATATGCTTGTTTTAATATAAAACTCTTTTTCTTCAATCGTTTTTGTCTGATGCAATATAATCAAATTATGCGACCAGGATAATTCTCTCACCAGCGGTGAGAGTTTTGGACTGTCTTTATATGTTTCGTATAACTGCTTCATCCTCCACAAATTTTGAGATGAAAAACCCTTTATATCCGGAAATTTTTTATGCAAATCTTTGGATAGCCTCTCTATAATCCCATCACCCCATCTGGAAAGTTCTACCTTTTCGTATATGCTTTTGCCTATATAAAAATATAAATCTATAAGCTGGTTATTAAGCATTTGATATGCTTTTTGGCGGGCGGATATAATTTTTTGTTTTAAATCAAATAAAAATTTTTTATATTCTTTGTCTTTTAAAACTTCTTTTCTCATATTTTTTTACTTCAAAATCTCCTTAACGTTTTCTCTTATAAGCCCTTCAAGTTCTTTAGCCTCCGCATTTAGTTTTTCTAATTCATCGTTTAATTCTTTAATTTTTTCTTTAAAATCAAAATCCTCTTCATCTTTATCGGCTACTCCCACATATCTTCCGGGATTTAAACTCCATCCCTGTTTTTCTATCTCTTTTATGTCTGCTACTTTACAAAGCCCAGGGACATCCCTGTATTTAGATTCGGGAAAGTTTTCATTTAACATTTTTTCGCTTCCATATCTATTTTCCGTTTTTTCTCCTCTATAAAGTTTAACGATATTTGATATAAATTCTATCTGCTCGGGGGTAAATTCCCTGTGGGCTCTGTCAATCTGGTTATATATGTTTCTTGCGTCTATAAATAATACTTTATCTTTTCTTTTTGTGTTTATCTTTGATTTATCGAAAAACCATAACGTACAGGGAAGAGTAACGGTATAAAAAAAGTTTGAGCTAATCGCTATCATAACATCCACTACCCCGCTTTCAATAATTTTTTTTCTTATCTCCATCTCGCTTGCTCTTGCGTCGCTTGCGGAGTTTGCCATAACAAAACCTGCTCTTCCATTTTTATTTAGAGCGCTATAAAACAACTGAATCCATATATAATTTCCGTTATCTACGGAAGGCATACCGAAAGGAAATCTTTTAACATCATTTTTTATCCTTTCTTTGTCTATTCCGTTTACATTAAACGGCGGATTTGCCATTACGAAATCGAATTTTCCAACCATATCGTGTAAATCTTCGTAATAAGAATTGCCCTGAAGGATATCCCCCGAAAGTCCATGAACCGCCAAATTCATTTTACAAAGGTTAACAGTTTCCCTTGTTTTTTCAACCCCATAAATGCTTATTTCATCAACCGCTCTTTTTTTATGTTCTTCTACAAATTCGGCGCTTTGAACAAACATGCCACCGGACCCGCATGCCGGGTCAAATATTTTTCCGTGAAACGGTTCAATTATAGAAACTATTAACTTAACAAGACAGGTGGGAGTGAAAAACTCTCCGCCATGCTGACCTTCTTTCATTGCAAATTGTCCTAAAAAATATTCGTAAATTTTACCAAAAGCATCACCTTCTATATCGTCCGGTATGGAAGACATTAATTTTAGTAACTCTATAAGCAAAGATTTTTCAAATCTGTTATAAGATTTAGGAAGAACTCCTTTAAGGTCTTCATTTTCGTTTTCAATAGCCTTCATAGCTTCGTTTATCGCTTTTCCTATATCGGCACTTTCCGGTAATTTTAATAAGTATGAAAACCTTGAATTCTCAGGCAAATACATAACCCCCGCGGCCTGAAAATCGGTTTTTCCTATTTTTCTTCTTAAATTTGTTTTTTGGGAAAATATTTTCTCTTGTTGCATAAATTTATAGTCAGCATACTTTAAAAATATAAGGCCTAAAACCGGGACCGAATACTCGGAAGATTTTAAATCGGAATTTGCCCTTAACTTATCCGCAATATCCCATAATCTTTTCTCAAGTTCGGAAAGCGTTTCTTTTGTCATATCATTACCTTCTCTATTTTTGTAATTAACAATCTACTAAAACAATTTTATCAAATTACTTTAATAAATTTTATACCTATCAATTTTTATAAAAAGGTTTTCTTTTGAGGTTATATTTTTGAAAGAAACGGGGGTTATTTTTTTGCCGTTAAAAAGCGGGCTTTCGATTACGAGGCTTTGTATGTCGGGCTTTGTTATTCTAAAACGGGGCTTTAGTTTTTTGTTTTCTTTTCCCATATCGTCTATGAATTTTAAATCCATAGTTCTGCCCAAAAAGGATTTGAATTTATTTTTGTCTCTGGATATCCCGACGCAAATGGGTTTTATCCCGACTTTAGAATATGATTTAGTCAAATCTTTAAAATATTTGTCTATGAAAGGGAAAAGATATTTGCGATTTGTTTTATTAAAAAAATCGGTGATTAGGCGGTATTGTTTTTTGTGATTGGGCTCGGATTTTATATCGTCTTTATCCCAGGTGAAAAAAAACGTGAAATCGCCTATTTTCCCCTCCACCCATCCGACCAGTTCCGAAATAAAAGCCGATATATCGTTTTTAAAAATAAGATATTTTCTTTCGTCTATTTTGAAATATAAAATCTCGATATTCATCAATTTAGAGTGCAGTTCTATTATCTTTTTGGAATAAGGGTTGTTAAAATAAATATATCCCCTGGAGTGAGGTATCGGTTCTAAGTTTATCAGAAAAGGGACGGAGTATCCTTTTTTTAAGGCGGTATATAAAGCGAAATGAGAATCCTTACCGCCGCTATATAATATAACGGCTTTTTTCATCTGCCTTTTTTCTTTCTAAACTCGCTTACCATTTCTTTAAGGTCCGCCCAGCTCCCCATGCCGGTCATTCCGTAATAAGCGTGCTCTATGGGGGTGTCCGGACATATATAACTTCCCCTTTTTACGCCTTTAGGGTCTTTTTTCAATCCCAACCAGATAAGCCATACTCTCATATTTGAAAAATCTTTTTCCAATAACTCGGGGCCCGACTGAAAAATCTTTTTTTTGTCCCCAAAACCGTCCAAAACGCAGGCGGAGTGATAGCCCAAATTTTTTGCGGCCGTTATGTCTTTTTCGGTATCGCCTATGACATAAACATTATTTTCTTTTACTTTTTCTTTTATTATCTTTTCGGCGTTTTTGACCGCCGTTTTAAGCATATCTTCTCTGGTGGAATGTTTCTCGCCGAAACCGCCGAATAAGAAATAATGTGAAAGTTTAGAAGGACCCAACTTTATATAAGCCCCTTTTTCTAAATTTCCCGTACCAAGCCCTATTAAAACGTCTTCTCTTTTGGATAGAAAATCGAGGAGCTTATCGACGCCTTTTATTTTAAAATATTTTCCGGCTTTAACCGAATAATTAACCTCGTCGGGCAGATGTTTTATGTATAACTCTCTTAATTTTTTATATTCTTTTGAGTTCGGTTTTCTTTTAAAAGCGCAGTAAAAGGCGTTTTGGAAATTGACTTTATCGGTCGAGCCCTGAAGTTCGAAGTATTTGCAAACGTCATCAATACCGCCCATATCAGATACCGCTTTGTTCAAAGCTCTCATACCGGCTCCGCCGGCGTTTATAACAGTTCCGTCAATATCGAAAAGTATTATTTTTTTCATAAGCTATTTTTCCTTTTTTGAAAGTGATTTTGTTTAAATTGGCTCCAAAGTAATAACCTAACTCTCTATGGTCTTTTACTTCCAAAATCATTATATCGGCGTCCATACCCGAATCTATCATACCCACCCTGTCGTTTATCTCTAAAGCGCATGCGGCGTTATAAGTGGCGGATACTATGGCCTCTGAAATTTTCATTTTCATATGAGTTAAAGCCAAAGATATCACAAACTGCATATTCCAGCATGGGCTTGTTCCGGGATTAAAATCGGTGGCCAGAGATACTGGGTTAGCGTTTTCTATGAATTTTCTGGCATCGGGGTATTTGGTTAAACCTAAAAAATAATTGGATGCGGGAAGAAAAGTGGCTATGGTATCGGATTTTTTAAGAAGTTTTATATACTCCTCGTCCGCAAAATCCAGGTGGTCCGCGGATATAGCTTTTACTTTGTTAGCGACAACGCTTCCACCCGATTTTGTAAGCTGGTCGGCATGTATCTTAGGTTTAAGTCCGTATTTTTTTAAATGGTTTAAATAATCTAACGCCTCTTCCGGTTCAAAATATCCTTTTTCGCAAAAAATGTCCGCGTAAATGGCAAGTTTGTTTTGGGCCACATAAGGAACCAGTTCTTTTTTCAAATAATCCAGATAATCCTTAGAGCTTTTAAACGAAGAGGGAATGGAATGAGCCCCTAAAAAAGTCGGTATCATTTCAAGCGGAGTGTTTTTTTGAGATTCTTTTACGGTTTTTAAAATTTTTATTTCGTTTTCAAAGTCAAGCCCGTATCCGCTTTTAACCTCCGCGGTTGCGGTTCCGCATTCCAAAAATTTTTTTGAAAAATATATAAGATTTTTAGAAAGTTCTTCTATATCCGAGTTTTTAATATCGTTTGCACTCCTGTTTATCCCGCCTCCGGCTTTTTTTATCTCGGCGTATGTGGCGCCCTGAGTTCTCATTTCAAAATCTAAAAGCCTGGGTCTTGCAAATACCGCGTGAGTATGAGAATCTATAAAAGCCGGCATTACTACCCCGTCGGCTTTTATATTGATAAATTTGTTTTTTTTAATTTTTTTAATAACCTCTTTCTCTTTCCCGTAATATTTTATTTTGCCTTCGGATATGTAGATAGCGGCGTCTTTTATTATTCCAAGTTCGGTCAATTCTTTTCCGATTCTAACGGATTTCTCGCCTTTTAAAGTTAAAAGTTCGGTTATGGAGGTTATAAGATAATTCATAATACTATCGCTATTGAAAATAACACTCCAAAAGCCAAAACAAATTGTGCGGTTTTTCTAACAAGTATTACATAATCGCCCTTTTCGGTTATTTTAAAAAGGTCGTACATCAAAACCAGGGACGGAAGAAGCAAAAGCGAAGTTTTTGAAAAATTAAGCAAAAATAGAGAAAACAAATAACTTAAAAACAATAGAGATATGTATATTTTTTTAGAAACGTTTATCCCGAATATGTCGACTATCGTTTTTATGCCTTTCTCCGTATCGGATTTGTCGTCTCTTATGTTATTGGCAAGCAATATGTTTACTATCAAAAGCGCGGACGGTACGGATAAAAATATCGATTCGGGGACAAACCTTTTTGCCATAATCATAACCGCTCCGCTTACTATCAAAGGCCCGAAACACAAAAATATCACTATCTCTCCAAGCGCTTTATATTTTAAAGAAAAGGGATTTGCGGTGTATATAACGGCAAGTAAAAAACCCGCTCCAGCTATAAACAGAAAACTCCACAAAGAATACTTAAAAACAAGAGAAAAACCTATCAAAGCGCTAAATATTAAAAGCACCCATGCGACTATAAATGCGGTCTTAGGGGTTACAAGCCCTTTTACTATGCCTATGTCGTCCGAGTTTTCGTCGTCCACTCCGTTTTTATAGTCGTAATAAGTATTTAAAACGTTTGCTCCCAAATGCAAACTAAGTCCCGCGATAAAAATTAAAATAAAATCCAGAGCGTTAAACCATCCGTTTTTATAAGAATAGACCCCGGATATCATCAAAGGGACTATTGAAGCCGGCCAGGAGTAAGCCCTTAATATTATAAACCATTTTTGGAAATTACTCATAATATCCTCCTCACTTTTTCCTTTCGCACATGGAATATATAAAATTAAAAAAATCTATCGCTTTATTTTTGTTTTTAAATCTTAAAATGTCGTCCTTTAAATCCAAAACCAGATTCAAAGCTTTTTCTCTGGCCAGATCGGTGTATTTATTTTCCACGAGATGTTTTCTTATTTCATAAACCGGAACAATATCTTTTTTATCTTCAAAAAAAACGAGGATTCTTTTTTTTACATAATCGTCTTTTAATCCCAAAAGCACGGGGTAGTTTATTTTTCCCTCGACGAGATCTTTAAAGCTGTCTTTTCCTATTAGGCTTTCGTCTCCTTCTATGTCTATTATGTCGTCTATTATCTGAAAACTTAAACCGAAATTTTTAGATATCTTATCGAGCATAACGAAATCGTTAAACCCGGAAACTGCTCCTATTGAAAAAGAAATCCACCTAAAAAGAGAAGATGTTTTTAAATCTACCACTTCGGAGTAATCCGATTCGGTTATTGTTTTAAATTTTATGTTTTCTTCCAAAAGAGCGCCTTTGCTCATACTCTCTACGCAATCTACTAAGCTTAAAGCCAAATCGCATGAAACGGATTTCGCTTTTTTAAAAGCTATAGATACCACAAGGTCTCCCACCAGTATTGCCCTGTTTATTCCGTATTTAAAGTTTATGCTCGCATTCCCCCTTCTTGTCAAAGCGCTGTCCACGCAGTCGTCGTGAAGCAAAGACGCCATGTGAACTATCTCGGCGGCCGAGGCTATTTTCACCGCGTATTTTAAATCCGCGTCCAAAGCTTTCGAAAGCCAGAAGGCGAATCTCGTTCTTACCCCTTTACCTAAAGGTTCGGTAAAATTTTCATATAAATCGAAATATTTTGAAGGAATTTGTTTAAAAGACGAAATAATTTCGTCTTTTACATTTAAAATAAAATTGTCCATAATTTAGATTTTACAAAATTTGGCATTTATACGCTAAAATTTGATTTGTTTTTCCAAAGACTTCTGTATTTCTTCCAATTTTTTCGTTACGGTGTCGGATTCGGATTTGATTTTTTCTTTAAGCTCGCTCTGTTTGGCTTTTATCAAAGAATCTATTTTTTGTTTGTTTTTATTAATCTCAAGGTCTATCTTTTCTCTTATCTCGGCTTTTGCTTTTTCTATCTCTTTTTTAAACGCGTTTTCAAGCGAGCCGGATATTATATCCGCAAGATCGGTTTTAAAAGATAAAGAAGGCGATTTTAATTTCCCCGAAAGTTTTATGTCGAGCGAAAAAGTTTTTAACCCGGACAACGAGTTTTCTATGGTTTTGTTAAGCTTATCCAATTTGGTTATGGCTACATAAGGTTTCAATTCCATATCCCTAAAAACGGATTTTATCTCGGCGTCTACATCCGAACCCAAAGTTTTTATATTTACAAAAGTGTCTAAATAAGAAGAAGGGATTTCTATTTTCAATTTATCTTTACCGTAAACTAAGTTTGAAACCTTAACACCGGTATATTTCAAATCGGTAACGGATTTTGCGATATCGGTTGATAAATCTATAGAAGAGTTAGCCGATATCTCGGATTTATCTTTCTTGCCGAAAAGCTTTATTTTCAAAGGATAGGGATAAACCGAAGGCTGGGTTGTAAGATTTTCGACGGTAGCCGAGTATTCTATGGGATTTTGGGGAGTCAATACCCCGTCTATATGAGCGATTTTTAAAAGAAATTTGGGGTAGCTATCGTACTTTGTAAAATTGACAACTCTTCCTCTTTTTCTTTTTTCCTCAAACACCTTTTTCTTCGGGTTATCCGGAATATATCTCTCGGCTTCTAAAGCCATGGAATAATAATCGTTTATTTTGTTTACGGTATCGGAGCCTAAAAGCATTCGTGATATGGACTCGGAATCGATCTTCGGTATTTTAGCAAGGCTCATTATTCTATCCATATCTTCTTTTCTCGCCTGGTCGAGAGATTTGTAATAATCTTTTACCTCGTTTAAAAGATTTGAAACTTCTTCTTTATCCTTTTTAAAATCCTTATAAAATTTATCTATCTCCTTTTTTAATTCCGAAGCCTGTTTGGCCTGTTTTATAAAGTTCTTTTCTTTTTTAACATCCTCGAATTTTTTTTCTATGTTTTTTAATCTTTCGTCGTATTTTTTAAAATCTATTTTCTCTTCTATGTTTTTATAATCGGCGTTATATTTTTCTTCTATTTCTTTTAAAAGATTAACCGATTTTAACTCGGCGACTTCCAATTTTATATCGCTAATCGCGTCGGTCTTAATTTCCCCCAATCTATCTACGGCAAAATCCTGGGCCTTTGCCATATAATTTTTAACAAATTCCGGCATCTCCGTCTTTTTTATTTTAATCTTACAGGATGTTTTCCTCGGGGTATCGAACGAAAGCCCTTTAATCGAGGCCTCGTTTATTACGAATTTTTTTTCAAAAAGAGGTTTTGAAAGAAGAGCGAATTTAAGCTTTTTAAACTCGAATAGATTATTAAATTCTTTGTTTTTATTTCCGACTTTAAGCTCTTCTATCTCTATCGAAGGGTTAATAAAAGAGGTTTTAACCTTCTTTATTTCCGCTTTCGCCTCGAAAACGCTTTCAAGCGATTTAATCATCGTCCATTTAAGCAAAGGGTCGAAAGCGAAATAGAAAAAAAGATAAACTATCAAAACGAAAACTAATCTGGGTATTAAATAACTCCATCTTATCATTTGAAATACCACTCAAAAAGCCAGCTCGCTTTTAAAAATTTTACAAATCTGGAATTTGAAACCCTGTTTTTCAAAAACAAATTATAGTAATTACCGAATTTTTTAAATAAAAAATAAGACGGAATAAAAAGGGATAAACCCAACATTAAACCGCCCATTACCACCGTGTTATTGAAATCGGTCCAGGGAATAACCGGCATATTATACATTTTTGTAAAAAAGGGCTCTAAAGATTTTAATGTAAGTATATAATATCCTATTTTGTCGGTAACGACATCGGTTATCGGGGCCAATGAAGAAAAAAAGAATATGGATAGTATTAAAAACGGTATATTGGCTTTGGTCGAAAGCGAGAGAATAAAAAGAAGCTGAGCCGTAAGATTGTTTTTGGGAATTATGCCTATCATCATACCGAAGGATAGCCCCAAAGCTATCTGGTAAGGCTCGTTTTCTTTTAAAAGCCCTTTTACAAACTGTCTTATTATAGATAAAGGATTCATAATAATATTATATAAATTTGAAATTACTTATGCCTTAGAAAGTCCTCATCCTCCCAGTCCCCCGGAACTCCGGAAATCGGAAGAAGCCGTCTATCCTCGTAAGAATCCGCGTTTAATTGTTGCATCTTTTTAAATTCTTCTTTTATTTGAGAATAGGATATGTCGTTTTTCTTGACTCTGATTACCGCAAAGTAGCTCGCTAAATACATAGGTATCGATATCAAAATAAAGCTCCAGCCGTATTTATAACTGTTAAGCCTTGTAAGCATCCAGCCGCTTAAAGTTTCCCAGAAAGAAACAACGAAAGCCGAGCCCGAAAGTATATATGCGACTATTAAGTTAAGCTCAGAGGTCTTCGGGATGGAAAGTATGACTATCAAAAGAGACAAATAAGCCATTATTATTATAAGCGACCTGAAAACCCAGTTTTTCCATCTGTCTTTGGATAAAACTATAACTCCGTAGACCGGATGGTCTATTATCTCGGCCCTATCCCCCCACTCCACCTCGACCGTTTCTTCTCTTGAATTGGATCTGGTAACGGAGTTTTCGGCTAAAGCGAAATCGGGAGTTAAAGACAAAAAAATATTTAAAACGAAAAAAGAAAAAATTATTTTAATCGTTATTTTGTTCATCCGGTTTAAAATACTCCTCAACCTTATAAAACGTGCTGTCTTTTTTAAGGCCTATCATATAATCCACGTCTTTTATTTTCTTCATATCCTCTTTTTTAATATCGGATTTAAGTTTTATCTTGGGCTTCAACTCTATCATATCGAAATAATGCCAGTAGGTCGTAACGACCGAGGCTATCATGCAAGTGAGCATAAAACCGGTAAAAAAAAGGTCTTCTCTGTCTTTTCTTATCCAGTATTTCTCTCTGAATCTTCTTGTAAAATTGCTCATCTTTCAAACCCCGAAAGAATTTTTTCAAGCTTTGAAATTTTGATATTGTTCTCGTTTACTCTCTCTTTTATTTTTACAACCTCTGACTCCGGAGCTTTTTCGGTGAAATCCTTATTTGAAAGCATCTTCTCCCATTTTTCGTTGGAGATTTTTATCTCGTCCATTTCTTTTTTTATTCTGAGTTTTTCTTTTTCTATGTCTATGTTTGAGTCGCATTCCACATATATCTCGTAATTTCTAACGACGCTTTTTATGTAAGTTTTATCTTTTTCGGGACTCCCTATTATTACGGCCGCCGATTTTGAAAGGTGTTTTATATAACTCAAATGATCTAAAATATTTTTTTCAATCTCGCTTACGCCGGCCAATACCACTACTATTTCCTTTGTGGGATGAAAGGAAAACTCGGACCTGACGGTTCTTATTTCTCTTATGATCTCCATCAAAACTCCCATATCGGCTTCCGCTTTTTCGTCTTTTATATGGAAAGGTTTTTTTATCTTTGAATCAACTATAAATTTTTCCGGGTTTTCAAATCTTTCCTTAAGCGCCGAGTATATCTCTTCCGTAACGAAAGGCATAAACGGATGAAGCATTTTTATTACCGACTCGAAAACTTTAATAATCAAGCCCATCTTATGCGATTTAAGCTCGGTATTTATATACATCTTTGAAATCTCAAGATACCAGTCGCAAAACTCGTCCCAGACAAATCCGTAAACCGTATCCAGGGCCTCGCTTAACATATAATTGTCCATCAGTTTTTTATACTCGTCTATTATCTTTGAATTTCTCGATATAATCCATTTATCGCTAAGGTCCATCTTCGACTCTACCGCTTCGTATTTTTCTCCTTCTTTTAAATTCATCTGGATAAATCTCGATACGTTATACAATTTGTTTACGAAATTTCTGCCACCTATTATGGAGTTTTCGGAAAACGGAATATCCTTTCCGCCTAAAGCCCCTATGGCTAAAGAAAACCTCATGGCGTCGGTTCCGTATTTTTCCATCATGTCCAGCGGATCTATTACGTTGCCCTTGGATTTAGACATTTTCTGTCCGTGTTTATCCCTTACTATGCCGTGAACGTAAACCTTTGAAAAAGGAATTCGATTGAGATGAAAAAGCCCGCTTGTAATCATTCTCAAAACCCATAAATAAAGTATCTCATAACCGGTGACAAGCGCCGAGGTCGGATAAAAATAACTAAGCTCTTCGGTTTTTCTCGGCCAGCCGAAAACCGAAAAAGGCCAAAGCGCCGAAGAAAACCAGGTATCCAAAACATCGGGGTCCTGAACAAAATCCGCCCCTCCGCAGTCCGGACAGGAAGAGGGCTTTTCAAAAGATATTATCGGTTTTGCTCCGTTTTTAATCGAAACCTTTACTATCTCTCCTTTTTCGTTGTAAATCAAGCCTTTTCCCGAGCATTTCTTGCAATAAAAAGCCGGGATTCTGTGTCCCCACCATATTTGCCTTGAAATGCACCAGTCCTGAATATTGTTAAGCCAATCCAACATCGGTTTTACCCATCTCTCCGGATAAAACTTAACCTCTCCGTTTTTTATTACATTTAAAGTATTTTCGGATATCGGTTTATATTTTACAAACCACTGCTCGCTTATCATAGGCTCTATATGATTATCGCATCTATAACACTTCCCCACATTATGAACATACGGCTCTTCTTTAACGAGATACCCTTGCTCCGACAAATCTTTTACGATTTCTTCTCTGGCTTTTAAAACCTTTAAACCGGAATATTTTCCAGGCGAATTTATTATCTTTCCGTCGTCGGATATTACTTTTATAAACTCAAGATTATGCCTCTCGCCAATCTCCATATCCAGCGGGTCGTGTGCCGGGGTAACCTTAACCGCTCCGGTTCCAAAACCCATTTCCACTTTCTCGTCGGCTATCAACCTTATTTTTCTTCCGACAAGAGGAAGTATCAAAAACTTGCCTATTAATTTTTTATATCTTTTATCCTCGGGATTTACGGCTACGGCCGTATCTCCGAGCATCGTCTCGGGTCTTGTGGTGGCGACTACTATAAAATCGTCCGAACCGTCTATGGGATATTTTATATGCCATAGTTTGGATTTTTCTTCTTCATATTCGACCTCTATATCGCTTAACGCGGTATAACACCGGGGGCACCAGTTTATCATCCTCTCGCCCCTATAAATAAGGCCTTTTTCCCACAACTCTTTAAAAGCCCAAAAAACCGAATACGCTCTTTCTTTATCCATGGTAAATCTGACGTTTTCTTTCGAAAAATCTATGGAACAACCCAATTTTTTAAGCTGATTTAATATTGTATGGCCGCATTCATCATACCACTTCCACATTCTTTCAAGAAACTTTTCCCTTCCTATGTCCGATTTTTTTACGCCCTCGTTTTTAAGAATCTTTTCCAGTACGTTTTGAGTGGCGATTCCCCCGTGGTCGGTTCCGACAACCCAGTAAGCGTTTTCTCCGCTCATCCTCTTATATCTTATCAGTATATCCTGAAGAGTGTTGTTTAAAGCGTGGCCCATATGAAGCGCCCCGGTTATATTGGGAGGCGGAATGACTACGGTAAACGGTTTTTTTGATTTATCTATTTTAGGAAAAAATATTTTTTCTTTCTGCCATATATCTATCCATTTGTTTTCGACCGATTTCGGCTCATAAACCTTTGGTAACATAAAAACTCCTTTAAAACATTATATCCGAAATTATTTTATTTGAAACAAACAGAAAATCTTTTTTTATTTTAACTTTCCCGTTTAAGACTTCCATATAACCTTTTTTTATCTGTTCGTCAATTTTCTCTTTAAAAACCTTATAAACTTTGGAATTTAAATCCAGACCTTCTATTTTTCTAAGCTCTAACATCAGTTTTTCGTTTAATTCGTCTTTTTCGTCGAGCTCTTCCATATGCTCAAATTCTATTTTACCATTATTTAAACCTCTTATGTAAGCTTTCAAATCGGATTTGTTTTTCCATCTTTTGTTAGAAATAAAAGAAGAAGCCGATGGACCCAACCCCAGATACTCCCCTCTATCCCAGTAATTAAGATTATGTTTTGAGAAATATCCGTTTAAAGCGAAATTGGATATTTCGTAATGGATATATCCTTTGCCGACCAAAAAATCTCTTATCAAAAAATAGTAATCCGACTGTTTCTCTTCGTCTATTTTTAAATTTTCAAAAAAAGTATTCTTATGAGTTTCTAAAGCGTATAAAGAAATGTGCTTTGGAAAAAGAGAGGTTATATTATCCAGATCTTTTAATAAATCTTTTTCGCTTTGTCCGGGAATACCGTATATTAGATCGAGCGAAACGTTTTCAAAGTATTTTATTATTATATCGTATTTTTTCAAAAAATCTTTATAACCATGAACCCTTCCTAAAAAATTTAAAATCTCATCGTTTGAACTCTGAACCCCAACCGAAACTCTGTTTATGCCGAATTCTTTTAAAATTTTAAGTTTATCCTCGGAAACGGATTCGGGATTAAGCTCGAAATCCGCTTCATACAAATTTTTTAACGACTTTATTTTGTTAAACAAATCCAACAAATACTCCGTTTCGTTCAGGCTTAAAAAAGAAGGGGTTCCTCCTCCGAAATAAATAGTTTTATATTTATCTTTTTTTTCCGCTATTAAATCTTTATAAATCTCTATCTCTTTATTAACGGAATTTAAATAATCGCCAATTAAAGTTATATCCGTTAAAGAATAAAAAGAACAATAATTGCATTTCTTTTTACAGAAAGGTATATGAACGTAAACGGAAAAGAAAGGATAGGTCATCAAAACAATAACGGCCGATTCCGATATGAATCGGCCGTTAAACAAAAAACTAATTCTTTTTCTCGCCCAAAGCTTTAAGCAGCTCTATAGGCAGAGGGAAAATAATAGTCTGATTGTTTTCCGAAGATATCTCAACCATCGTTTGCAGATATCTTAACTGTAAAGCCACGGGATTTTGAGATATTATATTGGAAGCGTCCGCCAATTTTTGAGCCGCCTGATATTCGCCGTCAGCGTTTATTATCTTGGCTCTTCTTTCTCTTTCGGCTTCCGCCTGTCTGGCTATCGCTCTTTGCATTTCCTGAGGTATGTCCACGTTTTTAACCTCTACCGCGCTTACCTTTATTCCCCAGGGTTCGGTATGCTGGTCGAGTATTTGTTGCAAACTCTGATTTATTTTATCTCTATTGGTCAACAAGTCGTCCAACTCCTGCTGGCCCAAAACGCTTCTTAAAGTCGTTTGAGCTAATTGGCTTGTGGAATACATATATCTTTCCACGTTTAAAACGGCTTTGTCCGGATATATTACCCTAAAATAAACTACCGCGTTAACCTTAACCGGTATGTTGTCTCTGGTTATTATATCCTGAGCCGGAACGTCGAATGTAACGACTCTCGTGTCTATTTTAACCATTTTTTGAATGATCGGAATTATTATTATAAGACCGGGACCTTTTACTCCAGTGTATCTTCCGACCGTAAAGACCACGCCTCTTTCGTATTCGTTTAACACATTTATGGCGCTAAACAACAAAAACAAAAGTATGATAATCAAAGGTAACATTGACATAAAAACCTCCTATTAAAATATTATACCTATTTATAAGACGATATTTTAAATTACCTTTTTTTAAAACAGCACTCGTTTCCCCACAAATCGAGGTATCCCGTTTTATCCCCCGATTTTACCTCGGCTATTCCGTAAAAAAAAGAAGAAGCGTAATCGTATTTTAAAGGAATAACGAATTCTCCTTTTTTATTTATAAAACCGAATTTCCTGTTCGATTCCACCATCGCAAATCCTTCGGAAAAATTATTAACATAATCGTAGGCCGGCTTTATGACCTCTACGCCGTTTTTATCCACAAACCCCCATTTATCATTAACCTTCACTCTCGCCATATCTTCGTAAAACAAATCTACCTCGTCGTATTTGAAATCTATTATTTTTTTATCTTTTTTATTTATCGCCCCCCATTTGCCATTAAGTTTTACCCACGCCATATCTTCGACAAAACCCATTGTAGCCTGGTATTTCAAAGGTATCAGCTCTTTATCGTATTTGTCTATAAAACCCCACAAACCGCCGACGTTATAAGCTATGTAATCGTCTTTTGTTATCTCTCTTTTCTGGTATCTTGTTTCAAAAGTGTCCACATAAGGATTTTTTATGTTTTTTTTTCTAAACTCCTCTATAAGTTTTTTCGCCTCTTTTTTTTCGTAAGATATCTCTATTATTATGTTCCCCTTCTTATCTATGCCTCCCCATTTCTCTCCCATATTTACCATGGCATATCCGTTATAAAAAGGTCCCGCGTAATCGTATGAAGGCTTTATGGCAACGCTACCGTCGTAATAACAATATCCCATAAGATCGTTTCTTATACATCTTTTTATTATGTAATCCGAAATATCCTTATAATAAAAATTCTTTTCCCCGTACTTATTTATAAATTCCTGAGCCGTTTCGTCTTTTTGAGCCGGAGAAATCGAAGAAGACTTCAAAATCGCCATTGTTTTTTCAAAATCTTTTTTTACCTCTTCTTTAAAATCCGTTTTCCCGGAAGAAAAAAGACAAAGAGATATCGAACATAACAAAAAAACAAACGATTTATTCATAGCGAAAGTTTATCTGTAATTTGTAAATATTAAACTTACTCCGAAATCTTTCGATTTTAACATGGATATTACGGCCTGCAACTCGTCTTTCGACCTTGAAAAAACTCTTACGGTATCCCCCTGTATCTGAGGGGTTACCTTAAACTTTGCGTCTTTTATCAGTTTAACCATTTCTTTGGCTTTCTCCGAAGGAATTCCCTGCTGTATCTTGACTATCATTCTGGCTCTTGAACCCAAGGCGTTTTCTATTTTTTCGACGGTAAAGTTTTTTAAGGGAAGACCTCTTTTGCTCATTCTTGTCAAAAGAACGTCGTATAAAGATTTTACCTTATACTCGTCGGAAGATGTAAGATATATTTTATTTTCTTTTTTATCTACGGTTATCTCGGAGTTTGAATCTTTAAAGTCGTATCTGTTGGAAACCTCTTTCAAGGCTATGTTAACCGACTCGTCCACAAGCGTCATATCCACTTTGGATACCACATCAAAACTAAAATCCGCCATAACGCCTCCTTATTTAATCCTCGATATCGCCTCGGACACCCGGCAGGCTTCTTCGTAAACATAACAGACGTCTTTACTATAAAGCCAGGAAATACCGGGGCATCTCGAGCATATTGTCCTATAATTACATTTAATACATTTTTCGAGCTCCATTTCAAGTTTTTTCCTCAGTTTAACCGCTTGCTCGGATTTAAAAATATCCTTTATCCTATTTTCTTTTAAACTTCCTAAAGAAAAAGGAAAAGCCAAACACGGCAAAACATTCCCGTAACAGTCTATTCCAATAACGCTTTTCGCCGCTCCGCAGGGAACATAATCGATTTTATCGGAGGCTTTATCGTAAGATTTTAAAATTTCGTTTCTAAAATTCTTTAAAAACTTAAAATCCCAAACCGATAATTGGGCGGGCGAAATATCGCCGTCGTTTCGAGGGGTTATTATCGGATCTATTTTAAAATCCAAATTATTATTTTTGGCAAATTTCTTTATCCATTTTAACTCTCCGGCGTTTTGCCTCATAACGGGGGTTTTAACGGTTATTCTAAAGCCTAATTTTTTTGCCCTTTTAATGTTATCTACAGTCAAATCGAAGCTGTCGTTGCCCGTAATTTTGTTATGTATGGTCTTTGAGCCGTAAAGGCTTACGTCCATATCTCTAAGCCCGATATCGTAAATATCCTTTATTTTTTTAAAATCGAAGTTTAGAGAGGAAAAAAGCTTAACATAGAACTTATGCTCGATCGCCAGTTTTATTATATTTGAAATGTCTTTTCTCAAAAGAGGCTCTCCGCCGGTTATGTTTATGAATACAGTCCCGATTTCTTTTAATTCTTTGAATATTCTTTTTATTTCCCCTAAAGACAACTCTTTCTCCGGCTTATAATTTTTATTATGAGTTTCTACAAGATAGCAATGAACGCAGGAATTGACGCAGCTTCTGGTAACCTCCAGGCTTACAAACAAAGGAATATTATTTTTGAAATAAAAAGAGTAAAGTTTTTCGGATAATCTCATTTTAATTTTCTTTTTAAAAATCTTATATTTTTTATAATAATATGAGCAAGATACCCCGGATATCCGTTAAAAAAAGAACAAACCCTTCCCAAAACGTCTTTTTTTTCTATATAATGCGTCTCCACATCGTCGTCGTTTGAAATCGATATTTTTTCTTTTTCAAAACCGATTATTCTATGGATATAAAGATTGTCCGAGTATTTGTATAAAATCATATCTCCCAATTTAAGAGAAGACAGACCTTCTTCATAAAAAACCAAATCTCCGTCTTTTAAAAACGGTCTCATACTCGTACCTTTAAGTTTTACCGCCTTTAACATCTTTTAAGATTTTTTTCTTATCGTTTTACAGGCAAGCTGGTTTATCGGTCCCGTCTGGCATTTGCCGCATGCCAAGGCCGCGGTTTCAAAAACCTTTTGAGTTTTTATTTTAGGCTTTATATATCTCTTTTTTTTATTCATCTATTATCCCCTTGTCTTTAAACTCCGATATCAAATCATCTAAATCTTTCTCTACCGTCCGTTTATCTGCGTCGTAATTGGACAATATCTTTTCCGCTATCTTTTTACGATCTAAACCTTTATCTATGGATTTAAAAACAAAAGAAGCCGTTTCGTTTAATTCGTGTATCTTTTCATTCGAAGGGTCTATTATAAAAATTTCAGCTTCGATCTCTCTCCATATTATTTTATCGGATATCTTCATAATTTAATTATATCAAATTGAAGTTTTCTTTTAGGACCTTCGGCACTTGATTAAAATCAAATAAAAATTAAAATATAATTATGAGATTTGAGTTAATTTTTTTTGCGTTTTTATTTTTTCATCCAAACATTTACTCTCAGGAACTTACCGAGATAACCTGCGACGAT
>Ga0067045_1029048_pt1 | contig 24405 bp, 16 predicted proteins | sample TerdegcTABiofilm_FD_59184 | JGI IMG/M metagenome (GOLD analysis project Ga0067045, IMG submission 59184) | Combined Assembly of (Gp0054472, Gp0054536) Wastewater bioreactor microbial communities from Singapore -Terephthalate degrading... | reverse complement strand
GGGGGTGTACACTATTTTAAATTTTATTCAAATTTCCACATTTAGGAATACTTAGTGATATTTTACATAAAATATTATTCAAAATCAAAATATATCTCATTACATAATTTTAAACTTTCTTCATCCATCAAGAATACAGTTTACCTTCCCTGATAAAACCCATTTAATACATGAGTGCCAGGCAAAGACAATAGTAATCAAAATTTTAATCATTTGTCAAGAAATATTATGGGCACCTCTAAAAACGGCTTTCATCATTATGGATGCACTAAAAAAGAAAGTGATAGTATCCCATATATTGTGACCACAAGAGAGTGTCCCAAAAGACATCTCTTTGCAATGACTTTTGCCCTCTTGTCATTGCGAGGAACGAAGTGACGAAGCAATCTTGTCTTCTGCGGCATTGAGATTGCTTCCCTTCGACAAGAGGTTACTGAGCTTGTCGAAGCACTCAGGGCAGGCGCTCCGACAAGAGGTTACTGAGCTTGTCGAAGCACTCAGCACAGGCGCTACGCTCGCAATGAATTTGTACCTGCGTCATTACGAGTCCCACTGTTTGTTTTGGGACACCCCCCTATAAGTCAAAATGGAATGACGTAAACTCCTGGGCAATTATTTCAGGCTTCAGCAATGTAAATGAATCATCATGCAACATCTGGAGATAGTTGATTTCACTTGTTGCATGCGGTGGAAATGTAACGCGTGGGCATAGTCGTATATGCGGTAGAAATGATGAGTTATTTGCAATACTGTAAAAAGCCATATTAAAGTTATCAATTTTTTTATGATGGAAAAACTGCAATGTTTTACGTATATATGTAATCACTGAGTCAAGTTTTCCTGTTAATGTAGGTAATGGTGTAAATTCATGGAGTATGCCAAGTATGTCAAACTGACCCCTTGGAGCAAAGGCTATTAACCAGGTACTATCGCCCATAACTTCTATAAGCCGTTCATTAAGGCTTTTTTCAGTGTTAAGGTAATCCATAAAAAGATTGGGATTTTTTTCCAAGTTTGTTACAATATCACTGTAATAATTTGATGGCGTAGATGATGCAATGATCTGGAAGTGCGGATGAACAAGTGAACTGCCGGCAACCGGCATATAATTCCAGTTTATTGATTGGTATGGGAACCTTTGAAGGTCAATATGGGACAAAAAGAGCAGTGCGCATTCTAAGGCTTCCTGCAACATCTGATGGGTAAAACCATTAATGGGTACGTAGTGCTGGGTGGTTATGGTTACCACTGCATTGTTTTCATCATAGGGAAAAGCATTGGGAAAACATCGGGCATTGCCATAGGTGTATTGCTCCTGTAGCGGTGGTGTAAATTTTGGGGTCAGAGCATCAACAAGCCCCGGGCAAAAGGGGCAGGTTTTTTGTGATTCTTCAATCATTGTAGAGCGGTCAGCGGTAGCAAATTCTTTTAAGGACAAACCTAACACGCGTGTACTTTGACCTGTTAATGGGCAATATCGTATTTCATTAACTCGCTGTGCTTCTTTAAACTGCTGAAATGGGTCTTTCAATGTTATTGTTTTGATTTCTTTTTTTAGTTGCATACTTTTCCCCCATTGATTAATACATATTCTTAATAATAATTTGCTTTTAAAACGTATGATTTATTTTACAATTATTTTTTTGCCTTATGGTGAACTATCATGCAAGGCGTAGCAAACGATATTTCTAAATTGAAGATAAGTACAAATATTGAATTAGAAAATACATTGACAGTGGTGTCATCCTGAATTGCGTTTATTGAGAAGGAGTGCTAAAAATGGAAAAAGTAAAAAAGCGTTATGATGAGCTTGTTGCATTGATAAAAAAATATAACTATTACTATTACACACTTGATAAACCTCTGGTTGATGATGCCACCTATGATGACTTAATGAAGGAACTTATATCCATTGAGGAGCAATATCCTGATATTGTGCGTGAAGATTCGCCATCAAGAACCGTTGGTGCTGTTGTTCAAACTTCATTTAAAGAAGTGCGTCATGATCCACCAATGCTGAGCTTAAACAATGCCATGGATGAAGCTGATATGAATGATTTTCATCAGCGTTGTGGAAAGTTACTGGGAACTTTTAATATTGAGTACTGTGCTGAATTAAAATATGATGGGCTTGCTGTTGAGCTTGTGTATGAAAATGGAATATACATACAGGGTTCAACACGGGGTGATGGTGAAGTTGGTGAAGATGTATCAGAAAATATTGCAACTATAAAAAAAGTGCCAGCTCGCTTAAAAGGAAATTTTCCTGAATACATTAGTGTTCGTGGTGAGGTTATCATGCGCCATGGCGAGTTTGAGCGACTCAATGAGCAGCGCAGGCAAAATGGTGAGCCTGAGTTTGCCAATCCCCGTAATGCGGCAGCGGGGTCGCTTCGGCAGCTTGACCCTGCTGTAACGGCGCAGCGTGAGCTTGACATTGTACTGTATGGTATTGGGAAAATGGAGCCTGCAGGAGGAGTAAAAACACAAAGCCAACTGTATGAGTTGTTTCATGAGTTGGGACTACCTGCACCGCATTATTACACCGTTGGTTTGTTACAGGATGTTAAAGCCTTTTATACGCACTGGATGGAAAACAGGTACACACTTGATTTTGATATTGATGGTGTGGTGATAAAAGTAAACAACATAGATGTGCGTGATACAATGGGTAGCACTTCAAAAGCGCCACGCTGGGCTATTGCATGGAAGTTCCCCGCACGAGAAGCAATTACGGTGCTAAAATCAGTTGATTATCAGGTTGGGCGTACAGGCCTTATTACGCCAGTTGCAAATTTGGAGCCCATTAATATTGGTGGAGTGATAGTCAAGCGTGCTACACTTCATAACTTTCAGGAAGTTAAGCGACTGGACATAAATATTGGCGATGTGGTTAAAGTAATACGGGCTGGTGATGTTATCCCAAAAGTGATTGAAGTGTTACAGGATAAACGTCATGATGTTAAGGCGATAGTACCCCCTGAGCGATGCCCTGCCTGCAATTCAGTACTTCAGCATGAAGATATTTATATACGCTGTGTCAATCCACAATGTCCTGCCAAAGAGTATGAAACACTATGTTTCTTTGTTTCAAAGGATGGGATGGACATTGAGTATGTTGGTCCTGAGCTTCTTAAACGCCTGTATGAACAGAAGAAGGTAAAAACGATTGCCGATATCTATGCACTTACGCGTGATGACCTTTTGCAGGTTGAACGGATGGGCGATAAAATTGTAGATAAAATTATAGATTCCATCAATCAGCGTAGAGTGGTAAGCCTGTCACATTTTTTACGGGCACTGGGTATTCGCAATGTTGGTGACCATATAGCAAAGGTTATTGCCCGCCATGTACGCTCGCTGGATAAATTACAGGAACTATCGCCACAGGAACTTATGAGGATACCGGAGGTAGGACCTGGTGTTGCACAGTCAGTGTATGATTTCTTTCATGATGAAGAATCTTTGAAGATTATTAAAAAGATGCTGAGTAATGGAGTTGTTGTAAAAGAAGAGGTTGTAGAAGAAGCTTCTGAAAATCCATTTAAAGGTAAAACGGTTGTATTTACAGGAACGCTAAAAAGCATGTCAAGACAGGAGGCAGAAAGCCTTATTGAATCATTAGGAGGAAAAGCGTCAAGCTCAGTAAGTAAAAAAACTGATTTTGTTGTTGCAGGCACTGAAGCTGGGTCCAAACTGGAAAAGGCACAAACGCTCAACGTGCGCATACTATCAGAAGAAGAATTTTTGAAGATGGCAGGAAAGGAATAATGAAGATTGAACTGATTCGTAAGCTTTCAGGGCATTACTATGTGCTTAGCGTACCTTTGTTCTATGTATCGTTTTTAACACCTTTAAACTTAATTGCCCCGCTTTTGTCAGTATTTGCCTGGGTGTGCCTTGTTCCTTTGTTTGTGTACATACACAATAAACCGCTGAAAGAGGTTTACATAACATCATTCATTACAGCCCTTTTTGGGTTTGGTGTTGTTTACTACTGGATGGGCGATTTTGGGCAGGCTTTGCCGTATGGTAAGGTTGTGATTGTAGCCCTTATTGTTCCATGCATATCGGTCTTTTTTGCTACTAAGATTTTGCTTGCTGAGTATCTATCTAGAATTTTTCCGCGTCTTACTATGGTACTATATCCATCAGTGTGGATTGCATTTGATTGGGTACAGACCATTGGTACCATGGCGTTCCCCTGGAATTTTTTAGGCTACACGCAGTATCCATTTATTAACTTCATTCAAATAGTATCAATAACTGGAATCTTTGGTATTACATGGATTGTTGTGTTTACCAATATCAGCATTGCTCAATTAATACAGGCAAAGCTTTTTAACAGTAACTATCGCCCTGCACTTATTGCTTGTGGCCTTGTGTGTGTCATTGTATTAGCTTCTACAGTGTATGGCTTCATCCGGCTTCATAGCCAAAAAGATGTGAACAATACGCACCTGCGTGTTGCCATGGTGCAGTCGTGTTTTTCGCCATGGGAAAACTGGACAAAAAACAAATATATTTATCTGGATATTCTTAAAAGTTTAACACAGCAGGCCATGCAACATGATCCTGACCTTGTAGTATGGTCAGAATCCGCAACGCTTGAGAATATTTCATATAGCTACTTCAATGGCAATCTAAATCATTTTGAAGAAGAAGTGCTGGCACTTGCTGCAGCAAACCGTGTGCCCCTATTAACAGGTGAAATTGGCATTATTGAAGATGTGGTTAAAAGGCGGTATTATCCGCAAAACAGCATGGTGCTTGTCAACTCGGCAGGGCAGGTTGTTGACACGTATGCCAAGATTCATCTGGTACCATTTGGGGAGTGGTTTCCGTATGGGGAACTGTTCCCATTTGTGAATGATATCATTGATGCATTTGGTGGTTCAAACTTTATACCTGGTGACAGCCAGCGTATCTTTACCATAGGTGCATTTAGATGTGCCCCGCTTATTTGCTATGAAAATATTTTTCACAGGTTATGCAGATATTATGCTAATGCAGGTATTGACTTTTATGTAAACATCACTAACCTCTTATGGACCGAAAATCCAATTGGTCCCATGCAGCACTTTTATTTTTCCGTTTTCAGAGCAATTGAAAATGGCATATGGTTTGTCAGCGCGGGCAATTCAGGTTTTACGGCACTCATAGATCCGTATGGGCGTATTACAACATCAGTCCCTCTGATGCAAAAAACATACTGTGTGGGAGATATGGATTTAAGTATGAATACAACCACAGTGTATCGTGTGTGTGGTGATGTTATTTTGTATGTAGCAGGTGTATTCATATTTGTGTTATGTGCGATAGTTACTGGCAATACGCTTATTGTATATAAAAGGAAACGCTGATGCGCATAATCTATTGCACCGATGTCCATGGCGCGTTTGAACGCGTAAGAGAACTATTGTATGAAACAATAGCCGATGTGTATATTATCTCTGGTGATTTGATAGACATCCCGTTTTACAATATGGACAGCGCAATTCGCTACCATGAACTGCAGATGTATTTTGACAATATGCGTAAGCAGATGGGCCGTGATGATGTTACGGTGGAAGATTTTGTTGATGAGCTTATGGATATGCCGCATATCACCGAAGAGACAGCAGAATTGGGTGCAAAATACCAGCAGTACACCATACGTGCACGCAGAGTGATGCAGCAAAAGTATAAGGTACTGGCAAATATTTTTAGCTTCAAACCCCAAACATATATTTTTGCACTACCGGGCAATTATGATATGGATTTAAAATATACATCGCTTCATGATAGGGACCTGCACCTGCACTGGTATCAGGTAGATGATCAGATCATTGCCGGTTACGGTGGGGCTGATGTATTCACGGCAGGGATACCGCAAAAGTATGTTGTGCCATATAAAGCCGGTATTGGAATAGATGATCGAAAAAATGAGATGTACAATTTTTTTAAAGCAGTGCGTCCAACAATCATTGTGACTCATCAACCGGCCCATGGAGTGCTTGACTGGCTCCCACCTGTCGGACCAACAGGTTCACCGGCGCTCAGAACTTATTGCGACAATAATCCTGTTATCCTGTGTTTAACCGGCCATATTCACGGTTCATGGGGCTTGAAGGAGGTTGAACATACACTGTATTTAAATCCTTCGCCGTTTGGGGATATTACAACGGTGCACCATGATGTATTAGAAGGTGGATTTTTCTACCAGATAGAACTTGCTGGGAAAACTATTGAGCACATACTGTATAGAAAATTGTATAATGAGCGTGTGTATGATTTAGCAGAGTATAGAAAAAAAGACGGTGAGTGGACAGAAACTGTCATAGATGAAGGAAGATATAATGCAAAAATGAAATTAATGAATGTTGATATGAATATTCAGCAGTATTCACATATACCTGAAATTGAATTATTTAAAGAAATAAAAAATTTTTTCCGAATGTTTCAAACTGAAGAATCAGAATTACGTGTAGAAAAAATGGAGGAGATAGTTAAGCGTATTGAACCTGTGATTGAAGACATTGCAATGGATGTGCTTGGATCGGTCAATGTTGGATTGTCACAGCCAAGTTCGGATATTGATATGGTACTGTATTTGCGGTGTGGGTTGCAATGCCCTGATAACCTTTTATCGTGTAGCTGCTGTAAGGATGCAGCAGCGATGATACGAAATGCATTGCATGATGAATATAAATTTGAGGTGCTTGATTGTATTGATCTGAACGAAGTTGAAAGAAATATAAAAGAAAAGAACTATGAATCCGAAACTTTACAGCGGTTTGTTGCATATAGGTCTATCTGTCGTCCTATAAATTACCGAGTTATTGCACCTCTTGAAGATATGCTTAATCAGGACATTGAATTTCGCAAGGAGGTTGAAGGTAGCATACGTTCATATTTTAAGATTTTTGTTACCACATCCCAGCATGTACGTTCGTTCAAAAAATATGAAAACAGATTAAAAACGATTGGCATCAGGCTTCCCGACTCAATCCGAAGAAAGATTTTACAGTATTTGCAAAGTGAAGAAGACGATATACTGTAAATAGATTTTTTATACTCTATGTTTCTATCAGCACTATTTGTATGTACTACATTGCAACACTCTCAGGAGGGGATTAATATATAGAGGCATTTTTTACAGCAAAAATTTTTAGTTGTATTTTCCAACGTTATTGATTATCGTTATAAATGGAAGAGCAGTTTATTGATAACTAAGGATATTTATAATGAATAATAAAAAAAAAGAAAAAACTGCTAAGAAAAAAATAGCACCATCCCAGACCCATAATGTTATTCATACCGATTCATTAAATCCGTTCTATAATAATATGGACATTTTTAGTACAATTGCCGATGTCAGTGCGGATGCTATCACCATATTTGATATGAATTTTAATATTGTCTATGTAAATCCGGCTATTGTTACATTACGGGGATACCCTCTGGATGAAGTAAAAAAACAAAAACTTGAACAGATTTTAACACCAGATTCATTGCAAAATGCACTTGATGTCTTTAATGAAGAATTAGAAAAAGAAAAAAGTAAGAAAGTAGATCTCAAGAGAAGCAGAATCCTGGAGCTGGAGCATTATCGTAAAGATGGGTCAACAATATGGCTGGAAACACAGGTTTCGTTTATTCGCGACGCAAAAAGAAAGCCAGTGGGGATACTGGTCATATCCAGAGATATTACCAAAAAGAAAAAGGTTGAAGACCAGTTAGCTATTTTTAAATATCTGGTTGAAAATTCTTCCTATGCCATAGGCATGTCAACACCTGAGGGGAAACACTACTACCAGAACAAAGCGTTTGATGATCTGTTTGGTGATATTGGCAGTAATCCGCCAAGGACGTTGTATGTTGATCATAAGGTTGGGGAGGAAGTGTTTAAAACAATTATGTCTGGTGGTTCATGGAATGGCCAGGTAAAAATGTATGATAAAAATAAAAATGTTATAGATGTTCTTTTGCGGGCCAATGCCATTAAGGATAAAGACGGTAAAATCATAGGGCTTGTTGGTATTCATGAGGATATTACCACAAGCGTGTTAATGGAGAAGATATTAAAAGAAAATGAAGCAAAATACCGTACATTCTTTGAATCAGCAAATGATGCCATTTTTTTAATGGATAAAGAAACATTCATTGATTGTAATCAAAAAACACTTGAGATGTTTGGTTGCACAAGAGAGCAGATTATAGGCAAACAGCCATATTTGTTTTCGCCGGATTATCAGCCAGATGGGAGATCCTCAAAAGAAAAAGCACTGGAGAAGATAAATGCAGCTTTACAAGGCCATCCGCAGTTTTTTGAATGGCAGCATTGCACCTATGACAGGATACCATTTGATGCTGAAGTGAGCCTGAATGCATTTGAACTGGGTGGAAAACAGTGTATTCAGGCAATAGTGCGTGATATTACTGAAAGAAAAAAAGCTGAAAAAGCCTTGCTTGTAAGTGAACAACAATATCGTATTCTGATTGAAACAGCAAAGGAAGGAATATGGAAAATTGAAAATCATATTACGACATATGTCAATAAAGCAATGGCTGATATGCTGGGATATACTCAGGAAGAAATGATTGGGAAGTCAATTTATTATTTTATGTTTGAAGAGGATATCCCGGCTTTAAAAAGACGTTTAGAAGAAAAACGAGCAAAGGGTATAGATGAGGTATATGAAGACAGAAGAAAGAAAAAAGATGGGAGCGAACTATGGGTAATAGTTTCGGCAAAAGCGCTATTTGATAAAGAAGGTAATTATATCGGCTCATTTGCTATGTATACCGATATAACAGAAAGAAAAAAAGCAGAAGAAGAATTGCTTAATAAACAAAAACTTTTAGAAGATATTATTGCATATACACCGGATCCTACATTTGTTATAGATAGTACGGGCTTTGTAATAGCGTGGAACAAAGCTATGGAAAATTTAACAGGTGTAAATAGTGAGGATATTATTGGTAAAGGTAACTATGAATATTCATTGCCTTTTTACGGAATACGAAGGCCAATTCTTATTGATTTAGCATTACAGTTTGATGAAGAATTAGTATCAAAATATACGTACATACAGAGAGAAAAGGATGTTCTTATAGCTGAAACTACCATAGATAACTTTAGAGGCAGAAAAGTTTATTTATGGGGGAAAGCTTCACCTCTGTATGATAAAGATAGAAATGTTATTGGAGCCATTGAAACAATACGAGATATAACAGAGCAAAAACAAAATGAACTGGCAATCCATGAAAGTGAACAAAAGTTTAGAGAAATTTTTGATGCTACCACAGATTCAATCATGATAGATGAAATAACCCCAGCTGGCCCAAGAATAATAGATTGCAACAGACAAACGCTGGAGATGTATGGGTTTACTTCAAAAGAAGAATTTCTTACCTACAGTATTGTCGATTTGAGTGCAAATGTGTACCCTTATACTCAAGAAATAGTTCAGGAAAAGATTAACCGGGCCTTACAGGGTGAAATTCCAACATTTGAGTGGCTGGCTAAAAAGAAAAATGGTGAAACATTCTGGGTTGATGTAACGTTGAAAAAAACAACGCTTGCAGGTAAAGATAGAATATTAGCTATTGTTAGAGATATTAATGAAAAGAAGATCAATCAAAACAGGATTATTGAATATACTAAAAAGTTGGAAAATGTTATAGAAGCAACAAATGCCGGTACATGGGAATGGAATGTTCAGACTGGGGAAACAATATTTAATGAAATATGGGCAAACATGCTGGGGTATACTTTACAGGAACTATCTCCAATATCCTTAAAAACGTGGGAATTGCTAACTTATCCTGATGATTTAGAAAAAGCATATAAACTGTTACAAAAACATTTTAGCGGGGAACTGCCATTTTACGAATGTGAAATACGAATGAAGCATAAAAGCGGTAAGTGGATATGGGTATTGGATAAAGGGCGAGTAGTAACCTGGACTCCTGATGGTAAACCACTAATGATGTATGGGACTCATATAGATATAACCCGATTAAAAGAAACGGAAATGGCATTACAACAATCGAAACTGTTTATCGCTAATGTTTTGAACACTATACCTGTAAGGGTTTTTTGGAAGGACAAAAATTTGCAATATTTAGGTTGCAACAGGCCGTTTGCTCAGGATGCCGGCTTTGATAATCCTGAAGAAATAACAGGTAAAACTGATTACGATATGGCTTGGGTTAATGAAGCAGACTTTTACAGAGCTGATGATAGAATTGTTATTGAAACGGGAATTCCAAAATTGGGTTATGAAGAACCTCAAACAACACCTGATGGTAATACAATATGGTTGCGCACCAGTAAGGTTCCATTGAAAAATGAAAATGGTGAGATTATTGGTGTTCTGGGGACGTATGAAGATATTACTGATAAGAAAAAAGTTGAACAACAAGTAAAAGAAAGCGAAGAACGATACCGAAATTTAGCGGAATCAACACAGGATTTAATTGCACTTCATGATATGGATGGTATTATACAATATGTTAATCAAGCTGTCATTAACATTTCTGGATATACACAAGAAGAAATAATTGGCAATAGCATATTAATGTTTATACCCCGTAAATACCGGCGTTCGATATATGAGCGTCATGCAAAACGATTATCTGGATATTTAGGTATTGAACAATATGAAACAGAATTAATTAATAAATTTGGCACGTTGATTCCGGTACAGGTTACGTCAACACCTATTGTTAAAGATGGTAAGATTATATCAATTATGATCGTTGCCCATGACCTAACTCAGCGAAAGATTGCCGAAGAACTTTTGATAAAAAATAAGGAGCGATTGGAAGCAGCTATATCAATACTGCAATACGATGCAAAAGATGCTCATGACCTTTTTGAGCACGTGCTGGAAAATGCCTTAAAGCTTACTGGTAGTAAAATTGGATTTATATTAAATTATGATGAAAATGAAAAGAAATTTGAACTCAATGCCTGGTCAAAGGAAGTAATGCATGAATGCACAATGATTGAAAAACCTGAGGTGTATTATTTAGATACAGCAGGGATCTGGGCTGAAACGGTGCGACAGGCCCGGCCCATAATAATAAATAGTTATAAAGATTATAATCCGCTTAAAAAAGGATATCCTGAAGGTCATGTGGATGTTGACAGGTTTTTAGGCATTCCGGTGTTCAGGAATAAGGAGATAGTTGCCACGGTAGGTGTGGCAAACAAAGAAACAGATTACACTGAAATGGATGTGTTGCAGTTAACCTTGTTAATGGATGCTGCGTGGAAGTCATTTGAACGTATGCAGGTTACCAGTGCACTGGCTGAGAGCGAAGCCAAGTTCAGGACGCTTGCAGATTCCAGCCCTATGGCTATTATGATGTATCAGGATGACAAAATTGTATACGTAAATAAAGCCGCGGAACAAATTTCAGGTTATAATTTTGAAGATGTAGCTCATTTGAATTTATGGTTTCTTGTACATCCCGATGATAAAGAAATGCTTATTAATAAAGCACAACTACGGCAACAGGGCAGTCAGGGTTTAGATAGTTATGAATTCAGGATTATCAGTAAAGATGGGCAGGTTAAATGGGTTTATGTTACAAGCGCAACAGTACAATACAGAGGCAGACCTGCTGGCCTTGTTTCAATACTTGATATAACTGATCGTAAAAAAGCAGAAGAAGAACTGTTTGAAGAAAAAGAAAAATTGCGCATTACCCTGCAAAGTATTGGTGATGGTGTCATTGCCACGGATACTGATGGAAGGATTGTAATTATTAATGAAACAGCACAACAACTTACCGGCTATTCACAGTCAGAAGCTATAGGTAAGCATCTTTCGGAAATTTTTGTTATTGTTCATGAACTATCGGACAAACCATTAGAAAATCCTGTAGACAAAGTATTATCTACCGGGCAGGTATATGAACTGTCAAATCATACAGTGCTTGTGGCAAAAGATGGCACGCGACGTGTTATTGCTGATAGTGCTGCACCAATTAAGGATAAAGCTGGCAATATGTTAGGTGTTGTACTGGTATTCAGGGATATGACTGAAAAATTGCAGTTGATTGAACAAATTCAGAGAGCACAGAAATTAGAATCGATTGGCCTTCTGGCAGGTGGGATTGCACATGATTTTAATAATATACTTGAAGGGGTATTTGGGTATATTGGTCTTGCAAGTGCATATGTAACTGACAACACTGTTTCCGAGATGCTTGCAAATGCATTGAAGTCAATTGAACGTGCAAAAGGATTAACGGGACAGTTATTGACATTTTCAAAAGGTGGCCAGCCTGTTAAGAAGGTTCAATCTATTGTCCCGCTTCTTCAGGATACAGTACAATTTGCAATAAGTGGTTCTAATGTTAAAGCTGAGTTTCACATTGATGATAATCTTGATAATGCTGAAATTGATTATAATCAGATTTCACAGGTAATTCAAAATATTGTCATTAATGCAGTACAGGCTATGCCAATGGGAGGAACTATTACTATAGGAGCAGGCAATATATCATTTGCTGAAGGTGAACATCCGTTGTTGCAGGGTGATTATATCAGGGTAACTATCGCCGATCAGGGTGTTGGTATTCCTAAAGAGGTGCTGCCCAAAATTTTTGATCCATTTTTTACTACTAAAAGTTTAGGACAGGGATTGGGACTTGCTACTAGCTATTCAATTATTGCACGCCATCAGGGTACTATTGAAGTTGAATCGGAACCTGGTAAAGGTACAACCTTTTATATTTATATACCTGCAACAAAAAAAGAACCACAAGGACAAAAGAAGGTTGAAGAAAAAAAAGTATTAAAAGGTGGCAGGATTCTGGTGCTGGATGATGAACCAATGATGCGCGAGATCATGTTAAAATTTCTGGAGCATCTGGGTTTTAATGCTGTAGCGGTGGATAATGGTAGGGATGCAATAAATATGTATATCAAAGAAAAGAATGCGGGGATACCATTTAATGCATTAATATTTGATATGACTATTAAAGGCGGAATGGGTGGCAGAGAGGCTATTGAAGAGATTAGGAAGTTTGATAAAGATATTCTGGCATTTGTCATGAGCGGTTATCATGAAGATCCAGTGCTGGCACATCCCCAGGATTATGGCTTTAACGGTGGGTTGTTAAAACCATTTACGCTGGAAGAATTAGAAGCACTGCTATCCAGGTATTTTTAATGGATTTTTTTTGGGAGGAACAGTGAAAGCAATAATCAAACCTTCAACAATAGCCATATTCAGGAAGCATGGGTGGCGTGTTGACAGAGCTATCCATAATTATATATATTTTGTCTTCTATTATCCGTATGTGTTTATACTATATCATACCTTTAAATTTTTGACTGACCATTTTTCATGGTTTACACCACTACGGCATTTTCTTAAATTTGCGTTTGATCGGTATCATGCCAAGATATTATCTTTTGGTGATACCAGAAAAATTTTAGAATTAAACAGAGATTTAGCACATATTACGGATTCCAACAGAAGCATTATACCTTACAAATATGCGCATAAGATCATCTTTACTGAGCCTGACTTTATAGCGGTGATGGATTGTCCCTGCAAAAAAACGATGGGTGATGAAGAGTGGACAATACATTCCTGTATTGCTGTTGGCAAACCTGTTGCCACATTCTGGCTTGAGCATGGAAAAAAATATAATGCAGAAAGAATAACACAACATCAGGCACTTGAACTTATTAAAAATTTTAGAAAGCATGGATATATTACACAGGCCTTTTTCAAGGTTGCTACTGGTGGCAGTACAGGTGTTATATGCAATTGCCATCCAAAATCCTGTGTCAGCTTAAAGGCAACACAGTTTGCTAAACAGTTTGATGCTTCATTAACAATGAATGCAGCGTCAGGATATATTGTAGTTCACGATGAAACTAAATGCAAACACTGTGGGGATTGTGCAAAAATATGTCCTTTCAATGCAATCAGCGTAAGCAATGATTCATGGGTGTATAATAAAAATGTTTGTGCAGGATGTGAGCTCTGTGTGGAACACTGTACACATAACGCATTATCACTGGTTATTGATGAATCAAAACCACGACCGCTTGATATTGCAACGTTGCCATTAAAGTACTGAAAAACTCTGGAAAACCCTGTTAAAATAAACTTCATATTTGTAAAACGTTTTTTCAGGTGCACTGCACTCAATAATAAAAATTTCATCATTGTTATTTATAAGCCGTATCCTGTGAATGGAAGTGCCCTGGTTTCTGTATGTTGTAACAATAATTCCACCATCGCTGGTGGATTTCTTGATAATAAAGTGAGCGTTGGGATCTTTTTCCCGGATATTCCACGTAAGTTCATGGAGCATGTTCGTTTGGATATTTTTAACCTTATATATTTTAATATAGACTGTTTTAGAATTTGCACAAATAAATTCATGAAAATTGCCGCGCATCATTTCTGATTTGTCCCAGTCTGGAAGATCTGCTTTAAAACCTAAAGCACTTGTATGGGAAGTAATACAATTCAAAGAGTCATTTGCAAAAGAATGCTGCATTAAAAATACTAAAATTAATATAACAATCACTAACCTATTCATTGTTTGCCCTTTTTTAGGAAGTATTCTATAATGCCATAAGAATATATATTTATGGATGAATTTGCAACAATTTTTTGGTAATAGATAGATAATACTAAAATTATTTTTTTTTCATATTCTTTTAATAATTTTTTAACCTTTCAAAATTATATTCATAAAAGCGAAAATTAACATCAGAGGATTTTACTATCATGATCGGCAATTCATCAATATTAATTTCAAAGAACGTAATAAACAGGTTATCTGAACCTGCATGTGCCAGATTTACCGTTCAAATGCTGGTAAGTTCGGCTTATTATGTTTATTCAGATTCAAAAATTGAAAAGATTGTTGATGAACTATCAGAAAACGATAAAATTTTTGCTCTGGCAGTAGTGGACAAATCCATGCAGGTATTAGGTATACTTATAAGGAAAGATCTCTTTGATATTTTAGGAAGACGTTTTGGAAGAGAACTTTATTATAATAAAACTGCAGCTGATATGTTGCAAAAGGTTCAACTGTTTGATTATACCATGCATATTTTTGAATGTTCAAAACGTATTGAAAAAGATTTATTAACAGGAGTACATGATTATTATGCGCTTGTGGATGCGAATGGATGTTACAAAGGATTGTTTTCCACCAAAGATATGTTGATATTTCTGTCCCGACTAACACAGATAGATATAGAGCAGGCAAAACGTGTTATAAATAGAATAGTAAAGAAAGAATATGAACTTAGAACAAAGCGATTAACTATTTCAGTTAGAAATGAATTGGTTCAAGACATTGGTGGTGATTCATATTTTGTAATACCATCAAAAAAGGAAAATCAACTTATTGTTGCAATATGTGATGTTGTGGGTAAAGGTGTTGCCGCTTCAATGATAACAACACTAATAAATGGAATGGTAACAACATATGATTTTGATAATGGTAGTATAGATAGCTTTTTAGTGCATTTAAACAATTATATATTTTCTACATTTGAAGGAGAAAAGTTTGTAACTGCTTGTTTTATGCTGATTAATGAAGATAATGGCACATTGACGTTATATGATTTTGGACAATCAATGATATATCTTTATCGTGGAAATATATATAAGTTATCCGTAAAGGAAAGTAAAGATGGTAACATGCCGCTTGGTATCAAACGAATTACAGATGTCTATTCAGGTAAAATTAAACTAAAGCCCGGAGATATTGTTTTCACCATAACAGATGGTTGTGTGGAACAACGCGATATTAGTTGTCAACAGTACGGTATTCAAAGATTTAATAAAATGTTTGTGAGCAATTATTCGGATGACCTTACAAAAACATTAAATGCAATATTGACAGATATACATAATTTTAGAAATCCCTATCCTCAGCTGGATGATATGACAATTGTCTGTTTTCGTTATGAATAACATTTAATTAATTAACATTCAATTGTATATACTTCAAGTGGTTTTTCAATTCCACGTATAGTAATGGTAGTAACATTATCTGTTTTTAACTGTGGCGATAGTTGTTTTATATCTGAGCTGATAAGAATGCTGTTTTCAGGACATAATTTTTCCAGCCGTGAAGCTATATTTACTGTTTTGCCAATGGCAGTAAAAGTAAGTCTGTCGTGAGTGCCAAAGCTACCTACTGTTGCAATACCACAATGAATTCCTATCCTCAGATACAACTGGTCGATGTTGTAGGTAGACTGCCATTGATAATTTAATTTTTGGAAAGTACTTTGCATTTCCTGTGCCATACTGATTGCGCTATCTACCTGTATAACAGGAGTGATGTTGAGAGGAGCGCCAAAAATAATCATAATGCCATCACCAATAAATTTATCAACAGTGCCATTGAATTTATTTGCTATTGCTGTCATTTCAGTAAGGTATTGGTTCAGTATCGTAGCAACAGCATCAGCATCAATACTATCAGTAAGTTTTGTAAAACCCTGAATGTCTAAAAAACAAACAGTGATAAACTTTTTTTGTATTGGTAATATTTCTTGCTTTTCCTGTTTTAATATTAATTGAACAAGTTGAACAGGCAAAAATGATGAAAGTTGCCTGCCTATAGAAAACAATAGTTGTTTTTCTTTTCTTATAACAAGAAAAATTATAGTTAACAAAATGAACGCAATTATGCTGATAATGCCAATTGAGGTAATTGAAAATATATAAAATCTATTTTTGGTATTATTAATAATCTGAAAGTTATTTGAATTAATGTCACTGACTATTTGTGTTAATGCTTCTATAGCAAATTGATCTTTACCTTTAATAGTTTTATATACTTCATATTCTGAAATGGAGTTTTCTTTATATTGCGTAATTTCTTCTATCAAAATTTCAGAAAACTCTTTATGATAAGCCCGTATTTCTTCAATTCTCTGTTTTATTGCTGGATAATCATTCAGGAGTAATTTTAAATTAAAGAGCTGATTTTGAACAATTGTGTATTGATAAGAAAATTTGTGGAAATATTTACGGTATTCTTCAGGATTGCTTTCCAGGATCATGTAATGCAGCAAGGTGAATTGTTTTTCAAATTCAATCTGAGTAATTTGTGCCAGTGATGTTATTTCATGTATTGTTTCAACTTCCTTATGTGAGCTATTCAAGTAATATACATTTATAAAACCACTTGCCGTTACTAATACCACAATGACTATCCCAATTATAATTGACCATACAGGGAATCCTGTTATAGGAATTAATAATTTAGTTGGTTCGGTATCTGTACGTATTATTTTTTGAAATAATTGTTTTATACTACTCATATCATTATAATCCTGAAAACTAAATTTTGAGTTTGTACAATATGGTATTTATCTGGAATTAATATAGGAAGATTTCATAAAATTAATTTAAAAATAATGTTAAATAATAACTTGTTTTTAAAAACAGTATTTTATATAAAAGAATCCATACCAATTGTACTTGACAGGTAAGGATATAGCATTTTAAAGTGTTGGTGATTTCATTTAAACAGATACATATTATGGAAATACAGTGGTTTGGTACAGCTTCAATTAAGATCTCTTCAGGCAATACTTCTTTACACTTTGATCCGTTTGTTTCAATGAATAAATCCCTGCAGTATGCTTTAGTTGATGATTATGCAGGTGCTAAAGATGTATTTATTACACACGGCCATTTTGACCATGTATATAACATACCCCAAATATGGAATCTGAGCAAGTGCACCATATACTGTGGGGTACAGGTTGCCAACGTTTTAATGAAACAGGGTGTTTTGCCAGATTATATACGGATTATTGATCATGGACAGGTTGTTTCAATTCCGCCATTTGTTATAAAAATATATAAAAGCCAACATATACGTTTTGATATTCCTCTTATATTCAAAACTCTTATTAATAAGCGGATGTTTCAATATTTTGGTAATTTTAAAAAAATCATGACTCTGAATAAAGCAATGCCTGCAGGTACGGTATTTGCTTATGAGATAATATGTCATGATAAATCACTACTGCATTTTGGCAGTTTAAATTATTCTCCTTCTATTGATTATCCTTATAAACCAACCATGTTGACGCTTCCATTCCAGGGCCGCTGGGATATTAATCACTATGCCTTACAGTTTATAAAGAAATTTATTCCCCAGTCAATATTTTTACATCATTTTGATGATACATTCCCACCAGTTTCATCACATGTGGATACCACACAATTTGTTGAAGCAGTTACAAAGGCTTTCCCGCAAATGACCGTTGTTATTCCAGAATACGGCATTCCCTATAGCGTGTGAACTATGATAAATCGCCAACTTTTTGCAAAATAGTTGCTTCATAAGGGTAACACTGCAATCGCAGGTCAGCAAAATGTTCAAATTTGCTGCGATGAGTAGAATACAGTACCTTCCACTGTGCTTCATAGCGATAGTTTAGCAATGCTGGGTTATTGTTAAAATTTAGAATTATACAAAGTGTTTCATGGTCGTTTTTGCGCAAGTATACTAATATGCCATGTTTGCCTTTTACAAGTGGTTCCCACAAACCAGTGGTTAGTGCTGAATGTTTTTTGCGGAGTTTGATACAATCCTTAAAAAAATTTAGCAGTGAATATCGGTCTTTTATCTGATTTTTTACATTTATTGTGCGATAGTTACTGTCAATGGGAAGCCAGCTACAGCTTTTGCTGAAACCAGCATTTGCTTCATCTGACCACTGCATTGGTGTACGCGAACAATCCCTTCCCCTGTATATAGGCCAGAACCTTTTTCCACCAGGATCCTTAATATGGCGAAGTGGAATTGAACAATTTTTCATACCAATTTCTTCGCCATAGTAGATGAATGGAGTTCCACGCAATGTTAGAAGCATTAATGCCAGCAAACGTTGAACTGCGTCAGTATTGTCGCTATTATGTTTATCAGCATATCGAGGCTGGTCATGATTTGAAAGCACATTGCAGGGCCAGCAGTTTTCTGGTATAGCGTTGTACCAGCGTTTTATGGACTTGTAAAATTTACGTGCATCAAAAGGCTGATATAACAGTGAAAAATCAAAAGCTAAATGTAAGCCTTTACCATTACCAAGATAGCTTGCCGATAATTCAGGATTACCCGGAGGATAGCAGAATACCTCCCCAACAACCATTCTGTCATGGTAGGAATCAATGAGCTGTCTAATTTCCTGTACCAGCGTATAATTTTCAGGCCTGTTTTTAGTATATTTTTCTATCTGCTCATTGAAAGGGTTAAATGAAAAAGGATTGTTACGCAGGCGCTTGTCTTTATAACAGTAATTAATAACATCCAGTCTGAACCCGTCAACACCCATGTCAAGCCAATACCGCATAACGTTAAACATTGCATCTTTAACTTCAGGATTATGCCAGTTAAGATCAGGTTGTTCTTTAAGAAACGAATGTAAATAAAATTGTTGTGTGGGCTCATGCCATTCCCATGCACTTGACAGATACGCTGATTTCCAGTTGTTTGGTGCTTTCCCATTAACAGGGTCATGCCATATATACCAGTTCCGTTTGGGGTTGTCGCGTGATGAAGAAGATTCAATAAACCACGGATGCAAGTGTGATGTATGGTTTAATACCATGTCCATAATAATCTTTATGTTATTACTATGAGCTATCGCTAGTAATCTTTTAAAATCTTCTAATGTACCAAAAGAGGGATCAATGTTATAATAATCACTTATATCATAACCACAATCATACATAGGTGACATGTATATGGGCGATAACCATATAGCATCAATGCCCAGGTCAACCAGGTAATCAAATTTTTCAATGATGCCAGGCAAATCACCTATGCCATCATCATTTGCATCATAGAAGCTACGGGGATATATTTGATATATTACTCCGTGCTTCCACCATATATGTTGTTGACTATGCTGCGGTGTTAAGGTCATTGATGAATTGCTTGATGATTGCATCAGGGCTGAATTCATGTGCACGGAGCAATGATTGATTTTTGAAGAGGTTCAAAAGCAAAGGATTATCTAAAAGTTCCGTGATCTTTTGACCCATTTCAATTTCATTTTTAACTAAATATCCGTTTAAACCGTTGTTAATAATATCTTTGGGCCCTTTTGTGTTGTAAGCAAGTACTGGCAGACCACACGATAAAGCTTCAAGCACAACACATCCAAATGTATCAAATCGTGACGGCAATACCAGAACATCTGCTGCTGAGTATATCTTTGGTAAGGTATCATGCTGTACCCATCCCAAAAAGATTGCATCAGGTAAAAGCTCTTTTAGTTCCTTTTCTTTTGGCCCAATGCCGGCAAATACCACTTTTGCCTCAGGATGTTTTTGCTTAACTATCTCCATAACTTTTGGAATATCCATAACACCTTTTTCTTCTGAAAGTCTTCCTGCAAAAAGTATTATAGGTGTTGTATTGTTTACTCCAAAAATTTCTTCTTTGTTTGTTCTATGGGGTTTAAAGATTTCTTCAACCCAGTGTGCAGTTAAAAATACCTGCGATGGGTTAAAGCCCATGTCTTTGCCTGTCAACCATTTGCGATGGTCGTTATTAAGCACAAACAATCCATCAAATCCTTTGTAAAAGGTCCGCAAAATACGCCTGAAATCATGCAAGTTTTCATCGGTTAGCTTTAATGTTTGTTCTGCAAACATCATCCAGTCAGTATGAACATAGAAGTATGCAGGAACGGAATACGCATATTTTAACCACAGTGCAGCTAACCCCATTGGACCTTCGGTTGAAGCAATAATCCTACTGTATTCACCCTGTTTGAAGATATTGTGGATTTCCAGAATATCGGGGATGCGCAATGGTTGCTGTTCATAGAATGGAAGGGTAAATTCCTTCAATGGGCTTATAACAATTAAGTGATCCTGTGATTCAAGTGTACTGCTGGTGGTAATGATATCAATGGGTAGATCACGCGCTTGAATTTCCTTAAGCATGGATTGCAATACCATGGCAACACCATTGGAATCGGTTAATGTATCGGTAAGCCATAATGTGCGTTCAGGGTGTTTAAGGGTATTATGTGCTTTTGCAAATTCATACAGCAAAGGCCGTGCTTTATACATCACCCGGGCACTGGTAAAAAAGGCTGCTGCAATAACTGCTGAACCCAGAAATGGGAATGATAACTCATCAAATAGTTTTGGCAGGTTAACTTTGGCTGTACCGTTACCGTTAGCTTTTTCATTACCTTCAATATATTTTCTAAAATGGGTAGGGATCTCAATATTTTCAAAGAATGATCCAAAATCTTTGGATTTAAAAATGTTATTATTAATCAATTCGTTTATATGTTTGTCAGAACGTTTCATGAGCAATTGAACAAGCTCTTTATATATTCCATATATTGATTGTGTATAGAATGCCACATCATCTTTTTTCCTGGTTTTTGTATATCGTGATAGTTTGTAAGCAATATCAAAAACCCCTTTATAATCTTTGCTTACATAGAATCGTTTGGTTTTGGAAAATGTTTTCCCAATTAATGATTTATGGAAAAGCTCTAAAAAGTTTAAAGTGGTTTTATGGCGCTTCAATTCATGGAAAGCATTGGATATGGCCAGCGCAGCCAGTTTGTCCTGAACGTCACCTTTGTGTAACAGAATATGGGGAATGCCAGGGTCTTTCATATTCATCCCAATCTGGCAAAAGTAATCTATGAAAGCAATTGCCATCTTTTCACTGTCATTATGAGTACCAAAAGGTGCCATTGCGCCTTTTTTAATGGCTTCAAGTGCCAGTGATGATCGTTTTTCCGTCTTTAATCTTATAGCTAAATCAGGGATGTAAAGATATGTTCCCGTTAACCCAGTGAATATTCCCATGTGACTATCGGAACCACCGGACCAATGTTTAGTATAGGGTGTTGTGCAATATCTATCGGGTTTTATTTTGAATTTGCGTGATAGCTCTTCTAATTTGTCAGGTGTTAATGAATCAATCCACTGTTTTACCAGCATGTTTTGCCAGCTATCGCGCTGGCCGTTGATAACTTCAAACCGTTCAAATAAAAGGGCCATCTTATCAAAAAAATCCATTGGTGGAATACCCTTTGATTTGTAGTGATACAATGGATGTGCCCAGATGGTTGGTATATCATTTTCAAAAGTATAATCTAAGAATTTATATATATCAGGGCGATATTTATTAAGTTTGATCTCCTGCTCAGGGGTAAATCCATATGCAAGAACATGAATGCCTACTTTGTAATCAGGTACTGTGCAACTAAATTCAGCGCCAACAAGCACGTCTTGTCCTTTATCTAAAAGCTCATAACATGATCGGGCATTATTGTGATTTGTTACCGTAAATGTATCACAGCCATGATTCTTGAGAGTTGTAACCAAATCTTCAGTTGGCAGCCATGTTTCAGGGATTCCTAATATTCTTCCTAACTGCTCATCGGGAATATTGCTATTGTGGTCATGGCAGTGCAGGTCAATCGTTAACACTTCATTATCATGGAAGCGCTTTCTTTGCTCGTTTACAAAAATATTCAACATCGAAATAATTTGTTCATTAAATGTGCTTTTAAAATCCATATTTCCTCTTAAAGTTTCTAATCCATAAATCTCAATGGTAAAATGACGCAAATGTGTAAAGATTTTGTGAAGTTTATGTGTAAATGTCATAAAATAGGGTTGATTAAAAAAAAGAAAAGAATACAATTGTTAATTATAGAAAATCAATATAAACGATAACGGAGTAGGGTATGAACGCCGAGACAACAACATGTATATCATTTGAGAACGATGCCGTTATTAAATCTATATGTAAAAAGTATAAAATATCTGTTAGCAGATTATTGATACTGATGGTCCGATATGCAACTGAAAGGCGGCAATTAACATTAAAAAGTTGCAGAAATGTAAAATATAGGGATAAAAACAAAGGTTCATGGAAACGTATTCATTTGCAGTTAAATCCTCAGGAGTATGAGTTTTTAATGGATGTCAAAAAAATCTGGAAGATGTCGGTAGCCAGGATGATAGAATTTTGTATTGAAAATTACCTTTTTGATTTGCAGAAAAAGGTTTTAGAAAAGAAGAAAACCGATAACTATCTATACAATAACTATCATATTGAAATTGGTGAGGAAGAGGGCATCCTGTATTGCCTCATTTACTGGGGATTACCACAAAAGGTACTCCAAAAAATAATACAAAATTCTTTACCAGCTACTTAATTACCATAAAACATTCTTAAAAACACAATACTTTGCTTGACATATTTGACTACAGGTATATGAATAAAACTACACTGTTATACATGATATTGATTAGCAGTCACATTATTTTGGTTAAAGAAAATTGTTAATGTACAATAAAAAGTTATGAAGGTAAAAGTTATAATAATTTCAATTATCCTTATTTTGTTTTTGCTGATAATTTTGCAGAATACCCAACCTGTAACGCTCACATTGTTTGTATGGGATATCAATTTGCCACTGATTTTAATGCTGGCAACACTATTTATAGCAGGATTTATATTGGGGATGCTCTGGAATTCCTTTTTCCAAAGAAAGAAAAAAAATAATGCTAAACAAAAGAGCATATCATGAATACCGGCCTTATATTGACAATTATTGCAGTTGTGAGCTTTATAATACTTATATATATGCTTATAAAGCAGGTATTGAAACTTGTTGTCATTATTGCAGTGCTGTTTATAATGTTTGCAGGATACATATATGTTAAGAACGGTTCACTTCCTGCCAATTTAAAGGGATATGCGGAAGAAGGGAAGATAGCAATTGACCAGTTGCAACAAACATATTTAAAATTAGTAAAATGAAGTCTTAAGAGCTATCGCCAAAAAATAAAAATTTTAACTTGAAAAATTGAGTTATTATTAATATTATTGAGAAAATACGTTAAAATTGAAATAAGGATTTCAATATGAAAACCCAGACTAAAGATACAGCACTAGGCAGCATGCAGATAGTATGCTTCAATATTGGTAAGGAAGAATATGGCATTGAAATTTTAAAAGTACAGGAAATCCTTAAACTGCCAGCAGTTACACCACTCCCCAAGTCGGCGGATTATATTATGGGGGTCATTGATTTACGGGGCAAGGTTATACCAATTATTGATTTAGGTGTGCGCTTTGGTATTTCCGAAAAGGGTGCAAAAAATAAACGGGCAATAGTTGTTGATATAAAAGGCAAGCGTATAGGGCTTGCAATAGACCAGGTAAGTCATGTAATCAAACTGGAACACAAAGATATTGAACCGCCCCCGCCAATTGTGAAAGGTATATCGGGCAAATTTATCATTGGCATTGGGAAGGTTGAAAACAAGTTTGTCATTATTCTTGATATTGACCAGATTTTCTCTTCTGAGGAATTGAAGCAGCTATAATTTCTTCTGTTTGTAG
>Ga0067045_1003378_pt1 | contig 24424 bp, 23 predicted proteins | sample TerdegcTABiofilm_FD_59184 | JGI IMG/M metagenome (GOLD analysis project Ga0067045, IMG submission 59184) | Combined Assembly of (Gp0054472, Gp0054536) Wastewater bioreactor microbial communities from Singapore -Terephthalate degrading... | reverse complement strand
AGCGTTCAACCGCCCGCTTGAGCTGAAGGTAGGTTCCCCGGTCGGACAGGTCGTCCAGGGAGCGGTAGATCCCCCTTCTGCGCCCGAGGCGGAAGATCAGCCGGTCCGTCTCGGACAGCGCAAAGTAGCGGTCGATGACGGACAGGAGCCGTTCCTTCTCTTCCGGCAGGTTGCCCTCCAGCTCTTCCAGGAGGTTCAGGATGTGATCGCTGACGATGCGGCTCCGGATCCCGTCGAGGGACTCGATGAACAGCCTGATTTCCTGCAGGATCTCCTCGTCGCCGAGAGGCTCGAACTCTCCCGCGGCCATCTTCTCGTGCAGGGCGGTCCCCCGCCTGACCGACAGGGTGCGGATCCGGATGTGGTCGGGGTTGATCTCGTTGAGGACGCGGGCCGTCTCGACGGCGTGCTCCCGCGACCGGCTCCTTCCCCCTAGACCGGGCATGACGTACTCGCACAGCGAGATCCCGGCCTCGACGATCCGCTTCCCGCCCTTGATGTGGTCCGCCGCCGTCGCCCCCTTGCGGATGAACGCGAGCACCTCGTCGCAGCCCGATTCGAGGCCCACGTGGATGCGCACGAGTCCGGCCTCCCGGATGCGGCGGAGATCGTCCACCGATTTGTGCCCCGCCGTCCGCGAGCGGCAGTAGGAGGTGACCCGCTCGATTCCGGGGAATTTCCCGCGCAGATACCGGAGGATCTCGACGAGGTCATCGGTTTTCATGATGAGCGTGTCGGCGTCCTGGAGAAAGACCGTCTTCCCCCCGAAGTAGAGCCAGGCCGCCACGTGCCGGAACGTGTCGCTGAAGAAGCCCTCGTTGCCGAACACGTAGGAGACGACGGCATCGTTGACCTCGCCCCCCTGTCCCAGCTTCCACGACAGTTCCCGGACGGCGTCGGCCAGGTCGCGGGCGGCATCGATGTCCCGTTTGATCTCGTCGACGGGGCGAAGCTCGAAGCGCGTGTTCTTGTACGTGTGGCAGAAGGCGCACTTGTTCCAGGGACAGTTCCGGGTCGGGCGGAGGAGGAGGCTGCGGGCCTCGCTGGGCGGTCGTATGGGACCCTGCTCGAAGCAGGCGTTCACGGTCATGGGTTCAGTCTTCCTGTTCCGGTTCTTTCAGACGGAAAATCTTTACGCCCCTAGTATAGGCACCGCACAGTCCTCCGTCAATTCGGTCCGTGGCTCGTCTTCCTGCACCCCGGACCCCGGCTCCTGTTTCACGGCAGGAAAAACAGGGGGTTGCGGGCCTTGTTCTTCTCCCGGATCTCGAAGTACAGGTAGGGCTCCCCGCCGGGTTCCTGGGCCGGGCCGATGGAGGCGATCTTTTCGCCCTTCTTGACCCTTCCGTCTCTCTTCGCCACCGTGTTCTTGACGTAGGCGTATACCGTCGTGTAATTCTCGTCGTGCTTGACGATCACCGTTTCGCCGTAGCCCTTGACGGTGGATGCGTAGATGACCGTCCCTGCGGCGGCCGCCTGGACCGGCGCATTCTCCTTGGCGGCGATCTTGATCCCGTTGTACTTCATCCCGCTGGGCTGGATCCCGAACCGGGTGATCACGGGGCCCCTCACGGGCCATGCGAAACGACCCTTGTCCATGCGGATCTGCCCCTGCGGGTCTTCCGCCCTGTGGGCAGGCTCCGGCTTCTTCGGCGGTTCCGCGGCCGCCCGATCCCTGAGCGACGTTTCGGGCGTCCTGACGGGAGGTGCCGGGGCCGGCGGTTTCATGGCCACCGCGGCGCCGGCCGCCGCTGAAGCCGTCGTCCCGGGTTTCCCCGATGGCGCCGGCATGGCCTTCTCCGCCGGGGCAGGGGACGGCTTTTCCCGGGGTTTGGCCGCCACCGGGTCCCGCTCCGCCCCGGGCGCCTGCGGGCGGTCCGTGATGCTCTCCTCCTTCACCCTGCCGTGCCCGACCGCAACGGCGGATCCCGTCGAAAGGCCGACCGCGGGATGCGCGCCCTCCGGGACCGCCGAAACGGCGGCCGGTTTCCCGGGGGGAGCGGGCACCGGGGGCTTCGCCTCCGCCGGCGGCCTGGCGGGCGGGATGTCGATGACCTCGTGGGCGTCGGGGATGAAGACGACGCTGTCCGCGGCGATGCGGGAGGAATCGGTGATGTTGTTGATCTCGGCCAGTTCCTGGAGGTCCACGTTGTAGGCCCTGGAGATCCGCCACAGCGTCTCGCCCGGTTTGACCCTGTGGTAGACCCCTCGCATCCGCTCGGAGGATTTGAGGCTGCCGCGGTCGACGACCTGGATGGAACAGGAGACGAGGGCGGCGCCGAGAACGGCCGCCGCGAGGATCTTCAGTATGTCCGAGATGGATTTCATCAAATCGTCAACGAACCCCGCAAAACGGAAGGGAAGAGGGTGAGACGGCTGGAGATGCCGAGAGTGTGAATCCGGCTGGCGCCTGTCCAACCTTCTTCCCCTCTCAGCCTCCCAGCCTCTTCTTCACTGCTGCTCCATCTTCCAGCCGTGCTCGCCGATGAGGCTCACAAACCGGCAGCCCCCCAGGTCCTCCTTCTTCACGTCCCCGGGATCCTCGGAGAGACGCTTCAGCTTGATCAAGTTCTGCGAGAAGCGCCCGCCGACGGGGATCACGAGCCGGCCGCCGACGGCCAGCTGCTCAACCAGCGTCCGGGGGATGGAGGGCGACCCGGCGGCCACGAGGATGGCGTCGAAGGGGGCCTCCTCGCGCCAGCCGTACGTCCCGTCGCCCACCCGGATCACCACGTTGTAGTAGTGCAGCGACTCGAGGAGCCTCCGGGCCTTCTGGGCGAGCGAGGCGATCCGCTCGATGGTGAACACACGGTCGGCCAGCTCCGCCAGGATCGCGGCCTGGTAGCCCGACCCGGTGCCGAGCTCCAGAACCTTTTCGCGCCCGGTGAGTTCGAGGGCTTCCGTCATGAGCGCCACGATGTAGGGCTGCGAGATGGTCTGCTTCTCCCCGATGGGCAACGGGCTGTCGTTGTATGCCTGATCGATCAGCCCCTCGTCGACGAAGAGGTGCCGCGGGACCTTTTCCATGGCCCGAAGGACGCGCTCGTCCCGGATGCCGCGCGAGCGGATCTGGGAGTCGACCATTTTCTTTCGCTGTTTTCCGTAACGATCCATCCGCCAGGCCGTGCAGCACGGGACCGGTCACCCCTGAACGAAAGAAGCGAGGAAGCACAGCAGAGCGGACGATCGGAGATGCACATCCTCCGTCTGCTCTTGTCCGCGTTTCCTCACTTCCCCACTTCCGATCCTCGCAGGCCTGATGAGAAGCCCTGCGAGGGGCGTTCGGCGAGATCCGGCCCCGTTCGTCCGTCGGTTACAGGTACTTCCTCTTCGGGGGGATCCGGTAGACCTCCTCGACGGCCTTGTGGCGCCGGATTCCCATGGCTTCCCGCGTCACGATGAGGTAGTAGTAGCGCAGTTCCGCGTACTCCCGGGCCCGGTTGTAACGCCGGATTTCCCCGTTGATTTCCGCAAGGGCCTCCCGCCCGGGGCTCTCCCCGGCCGTCCGCATGCTCTCCACGATCAGCCGGTCGATCCTGTCCAGCTCGGAAAGCGCGGCCGCCAGCGCTTCTCCCGCGCGGCCGAGAACCTCGGCCCGTTCCTTCAATATCTCTTCCTGGGTTTTCTCCCAGGCCGACTTCCGCATGCAGTGATAAATTCCCGCTTTTTCGAGCAATTTTTATCATTTCGCCTTCCCCTTTGCAACCGAAAAGGTCCCTTTGACCGGCGGGACCATTTCCAGTATGATGGTCCCGCTCCACAGGATCGGCGGGCCTTTCGCGGCCACCGGCCCGCGGACCGACGATGCCGGATATCACGGAAAGGATGCCATGCCCACACAGACATCGAACGCCCTGTCCCGGGCGGTGCGGGAAGCGTACCGACGAGGCGAGGACGACGAAACGCTCAACCCCCTGGTCCTGGTCGACTCCTCGGGAAAACCCGCCGGGAGGATCGGCAAGGGCGATGCGGTCATCTTCTACAACATCCGCGGCGAGCGCGAGGTGGAGCTCACGCGCAGCCTCACGGAGGACGGGTTCCGTGAGTTCCCGACAGCCGGGCCCCTCGGCCTTCACTTCACGACGATGATCGAGTACTCCAGGGACCTGAAGGTCGACGTGGCCTTCCCGCCCGAGTCGGACCTCGGGGACACGCTCAGCGAGGTCCTCTCCCGCCGCGGGATCCGGCAGGTGAAGGTCACCGAGGCGGAAAAGGCGTTCCACGTCACCTACTTCCTCAACGGCAAGCGCGAGGCGCCCTACCCCGGCGAGGACCGCATCGTCGTGCCGACACGGAAAGACGTGAAGCTCTTCGACGAGGCGCCGGAGATGTCCGTGGACGAAGTGGCCGAAGCCGCGGCCCGCGAGATCCGGGAGGGCCGTCACGACTTCATCCTGGCCAACTTCGCCAACGTGGACGTGGTGGGCCACATCGAAAACGAGGCCGCCGTCCTGCGGGCCGTCGAGGCCGTCGACCGGGCCCTGGGCCGTGTCGTCGACGAGGCACGCAGGGCCGGGGTGCCCGTGCTCGTCACGGCCGATCACGGCACCGTGGAGCGGTGGCTCTACCCGGACGGGGTTGTCGACACGGGGCACACCTCGAGCCCCGTGCCCTTCATCCTCGTCGGGGCCGGGGAACCCCTCGCGCTGCGCAAAGAGGGCGAACTCACGGACGTGGCACCCACGATCCTGGAATTGTTCGGGATCGCCGCTCCGGCGCGCATGGAAGGGAAATCCCTGCTGGCGAGCAAGCCGAAAGCGCCCGTCCGCAGGCTCGCCGTGATCATCCTCGACGGCTGGGGCCACAACCCCGAGAAGGCGGGCAACCTGATCGCAAAGGCGTCGACCCCCGTCATGGACGGCCTGCTGGCCTCCCTGCCCTTTTCCGTTCTCGCCGCATCGGGCGAGGCCGTGGGGCTGCCGGCGGGCACCGTGGGAAACTCGGAGGCCGGACACCTCCACATCGGGGCGGGCAGGCGCGTGTTCTCCGACCGCCTGAAGATCGACCGGGCCATCGAAAGCGGGGCCTTCTTTTCGAACGAGGCCTACCGGCGGTCCATGGCCGAGGCCATACGGCGCGGCAAGGCCCTGCACCTCATGGGCATCGTCTCGTTCTTCAGCTCCCACGGTATGATGAACCATCTCCTCGCCCTGATGGAGATGGCAAAGAAGGAGGGCGTCCCCGAGCTCTTCATACACGCCATGCTCGGCCGCCGCGGCGAGATGCCCGACAGCGGGGCCAACTACGTCAAGCAGATCGAGGACAGGTGCGCGGAACTGGGCCTTGGCCGCGTCGTCTCCGTCATCGGGCGCTACTGGTCCATGGACCGCGAGGAGAACTGGGACCGCATCGAGAAGACCTACCGGATGCTGGTTCACGGGGAGGGACACCCGGTCAAAGAAGGGGGATAGGGTTCAGGGTACAGGGTCCGAAGAGGAAGGAGGGGGACGGTCATGGAAGTGAAGATCGGCACATCGACGCTGGCCATCGTCGAGGGGGACATCACGAAGGAAGAGACCGACGCCATCGTGAACGCCGCCAACTCCGGCCTGCGGGGCGGGGGAGGCGTCGACGGGGCGATCCACCGCGCCGGGGGGCCGGCCATCATGCAGGAGTGCCGGGCCATCGGCCACTGCCCCACGGGACAGGCGGTGATCACGACGGGCGGCAACCTCAAGGCGCGCTACGTTATCCATACGGTGGGGCCGGTGTGGAGCGGCGGAAACCGCAACGAGGCGAACCTCCTGAGAAGCGCCTACCTGGAGAGCCTAAAGCTCGCCTCGAAGAAGGGGCTGAAGAGCGTCGCCTTCCCGGCCATCAGCGCGGGCGCCTACGGCTACCCCCTGAACGACGCGGCCCGGATCGCACTCCGGACGGCCGCCGACTACCTGAAGGACCACCCCGAGATCGAACGGGTCCGCTTCGTGCTGTTCGGCAAGCCGATGTTCGACATCTTCTCGGAAGAACTCGAGAAGATCAAAGAGACGCGGGCGTGATTCCGTACTGCGGCCTTTGGTGCACTCCGCTTTGCTGATCCGCTGCCTTCGGCGCGGTGCCGAACATTCGTCGATGCTCAGGCTATCGTTCTTTCGTCAGTTCACGCAACCGACATACTGGTGACCCATCAGGACGGCATCCCTTTCCCGCCCCAGCGTTCCGCGAAAGACCGCGATGACATCTTCGCCCCAAAATTCTGAGCCTGTCCCAACCCCGACCGCAAGGAAAGGATTGCAGTGGGGAAAATCATCTTGCGGGATGCACGGCGGCAGGTAGCCGATCGGAATTGTCATGACGAGACGACGTTGCCCAGCACCCGTGTAAATTTCCAGTTGACCGCCTCGGATCGGTTCGGTCGTCGGGTTGTACACATACAGAGCCCCTGCCCCAGTCGCGAAACAACCGCGATCTTCGTCACAGGAGCAAGAAATCAACGCAGAAAACCCAAAGGGTCGAAAAAAATAGTAGGGAATCAGCGAGGCAGACGCGATGGCCTTCGGAACCAGCAGCCTCGCGTAGTCGTGATAGCACTTGGGGTCTAATGTAAATGTCATTTCCTGATCTAAGCTCCGACTCTTTACAAAATATTCAATTCGTTCGCCTGCCTTAACTTTTCGAAGGTAATTGCCTCCCTCCATCGGCTCTGTGCTCTCCAACGCGGGATGCTCGTATATCTGGAATATCGTGTCAGCGCTCAAGAAGTTCGAATTGGAGTACTCAGCGATGCCGGCGAGGGTCGTCCCCGTGATCTCCGGCCGTTCCCCACGTTGTATCAGGTTCATGTCGATGATCCGCGAAATCGGCAAGGGGGCCTGCGGGTCCCCGGGCTCGCCGAAAATCCGCTGCAGGTCGAGGTCGCTGAAGCCCGGTAGGGGCAGGTCGCCAAATGCGGCAAGATGCTCATCCGTCCACTGTTCAAAGGTGTCCCGGATACCCAGAAGGGCTTTCGGCCCGTGCAGTATGTCGTTGCGCACGTGATCCGGCACGGCCGCGTCTTCCACCAGGTGCATGATCTGCCCCAGCGCCCGGAAGGACTTCTCAAACCACTGCAGCCGCGCAGCAGGGCTCGCGTCCGTGAGGGCCCGGTAATAGTACTCCCGGGCGTCATGCCAGGAGCTGGCGCCCCCGTATTGCATGCCTCGATCCAGTTGCGCCCAGACGACGGACGACGGGAAAAGGGGGATGTCGACAATCCGCAGGCCCGCACGATCCCACGGCAGCAGGGGATCGTGGAAATGATTCAGAAACCGCGGACTCTGATCCTCGGACACCCCGCCCTCTTTGATCCATCTCTCCACCATCTCCCGGGTGACGAACGCGTTCCACCCCTCGCCGTTGCCGTTCATGTCGAACCCGAGCTCCCAAAATAACGAGGCAGGCTGGAAGGGGTACCTATGGCTGAGTTGCCCCTCACCGATTTCCTGCACGCGGATCGCTCGGATATTCATCAGTTCGTGCGTGCCCGTCTCCCAGGCAATTGCAGGTTGATATGCCATAATATGAACGGTCAGCAAAGAAAACGTAAACCACACGAGTATATTCTTTGTGAACATGGCTATGCTCTCTTTAAAATCCGATGAAATCGATTCGCCAGACATCATCCCATTTGATATCTTGAATAAAAATCACTTCTCCTTGTGCTTCGACACCTCTGTTGACCGCCGTAAATGTATATGCAGCGCGGAAGAGACCGATTTCCCTACGTCTGAAATCTCGCGCTGTGGAGAACATCATGGACAACTTCTCCGATCCAATACGCTCAAATATGTTTCTGTATTCTTCACGTCTGTTCAGCCGGATGTATTCCATCGCCCCGTCGAGGTCCCGGTTGACCAGGCAGGTTACAAAGCGGTTCCAGGTTTCTTCGAGATTCGGAACGGCGCGCACCTCCAGGCTGAACACCTCTGAGAGGACCCGGCGTGCTTGCCCCCGGTATCCCGCCGACACCTGGAACCCAAGCACCGTGGGACTCGGCTCCTCCAGGTCAAGCAGGGCGGTGAACGTTCCGTCATTCGCCAGGATGTCCCCGTGGGTCCCGTCGTCGTACATCCGCGATACAACGGACTTGCCCCCGTCCGCCCTCACACGGAGCAGATTGACGCTCGATGCCACCAACGCAGGGTCATACGCCGCGCGGATGCAGACGCGGACCCGGGTTGCAATCCCCGCATACACGGCTGCGGGCGTGACGGTGGGATTGTGGAGAGCCTGCGTGGCCCGGACCTCCCCTCCCCCAACCCCGGCCGCAAGGGCGGCCAACACGGCAATTGCCGCGCAAATGAAGATCCCCAGCCGATGGACCGCTGTAATAGAACGCATCATCGTTCGCCTCCCTTCAGCTTTGCCGATCACGTGAGTCGCTCACGGCGACGATCAGCCCAATACCCAGGAACCCGAGAAACAGTCCGGTCCATATCGGTGGCTCGTCGACCGTCACAACCGAGATCTCGTCCACGACGAATGTGCCGCACCCCGAAGTCAGTCTGAACGCGACCCGGGAGAGGCCGTGCGGATGCTCGAGACCGAAGTACTCGTTGGGGTTGGAACCGATGTCCCCGCAAAGGGCGAGATTGGATGAGAACTGTGAAGAAAAGGTCTCGACGGCATTTCCTGCCGAGTCGTAGAAGAGGACCCACAGGGGCGATGCGTACGTGACGTATGCACCGAAGCGGGTGGCCGGCGTGTCGAACCGAAGCTCGAGCATGCCGGTTTCGACGAGCAGGGCCTTCTCGCCTCCATAAGGCGGATACTCCTGCTCGAACAGTGAGATGCCGGACTCTACAACGATGCCCGTGGAAAAGACCGGCCCGAGCATCCGATATTGATCCGCAACCGGCGTCGAGTCCGAAAGGTCCTCGAAACTGATGACGGCCGCCTCGCTCTGCGCAGGTGGGTCAAGCCCCAGCGGCAACAAAATGATTAGAATGACAAGGACCCGGTTCATCTTCCTCCTTCCTTCGGTCTCACCTCGCAGAGCCGCACAGATGCGACACCCCGACCCGTGTCGACCCGTGGGTCCGGGCGCATTCGTCACCGCCCGGTCAGATATGAACCGAGCCGGTTTGGCGATGCAGATTCGAAGTTTTCCGATCTTGCGAGGGGAATGCGAAGGAAGGAGTTATGCCGGGTCACCGGCGGCATGGATTCCGCGACACTCGGGCTTCCCCTCCACTGCCCGAAGCCGATGCACCCATCAGGCGCCGCAGGCTCCCGTGATGATGGACCCAGCATAAGCAGCCGCGGCCGGTTGTCAAGTATGATTTTGAAAATACCAAGTTTGTCGTAGATCCGCAGCCTGCGCGTCTGTACCCCGTGCGAGGAAAGCGCAGCGGGCAACAGATCTTACGAAGGCTTCTTGAACAATGCGTCGAGGCGGCTGCGCGAGTCTTCTTTCTTTGCGGCCCCCTCTTTCCGCCCCGCATCGTCCGCGAAGACGAAGAAATCGCAGAAATTGCTCCGTCGCTTGTCGACCACGCGCTCGGCCTGCGGCTCGCGGCACTCGTTGTACGCACCCGGGCTGTAAAAGGAGCAATTCAGGCAGACGTGGAGGTCGGCCCCGCAGCGAAGGCAGGTCTCCTGCCGCCCCACCGTCCGGTCGACCCGGACCTCCCCCCTGCAGGCATGGCACCGTTTCATGCACCCGCACCCCTTTCCCCGGGGCGGGCCGACGCCGCGGCGGATCGGAGCCGCTTGTCGATTTCCACCACGACGATGACGGACAGCGATATCGCCACGATCATCAGCCACTCGGCGCCCGCGATGGGCTCCGTCGACAGAAGCCACTGGAAGGGCGGCGCGTAGATCGCCGCCACGTGCGCCATCAGGGAGGCCGCAAGACCGTAGGCCAGGTAGGGGTTCGTGAACACGCCGATCTCGAAGATGGACCGCGTCTCGGAGCGGCTGTTCCAGGCCTGGAAGAACTGGAAGAAGACCATGGTCGTCATGGCGATCGTCCGCGCCTTCTCGAGCGGCACCGCCTCCTCCAGCGCCCGGGAAAACCCGATGACGACCCCCATCGAGATGAGCAGTCCCACGATGAAGGTACGCTGCAGGAGGGTCTTCGACATGATGCCCTCGGCGGGGTCCATGGGGGGGCGCCGGACCACATCCCGGTCCCCCGGCTCGAAGGTAAGCGCGATGACCTGGAAGCCGTTTGTCACCAGGTTGATCCAGAGCAGCTGCGATGCCGTGTAGGGGATGGGGATCCCCATGAGGATGCAGCCGAGGATGGAGCCGATGGCGGCGACCCCCGTCGGGATCAGGAAGAAGACGACCTTGCGGATGTTGTCGAAGACGACGCGCCCTTCCCGCACGGCGTGGAAGATGGCGGCGAAGTTGTCGTCGGTGACGACCATGTCCGAGGCTTCCTTCGCCACGTCCGTCCCCTTGCGGCCCATGGCGACGCCGAGGTGGGCGGCACGCAGGGCGGGCGCATCGTTGACGCCGTCGCCCGTGACGGCCACGATCTCCCCGTGATCCATCAGCTGCCGCACGATCCGCAGCTTGTGGTGGGGCGCCACGCGGGCGTAGACGGACACGGTCTTGACCCGGTAGAAGAGGTCCTCGTTCTTCATCTCCTCGATCTCGCGGCCCGTGATCACGCGATCGCCCGCCGTGTCGATGCCGACCGTTTTCGCGATGGCAAGGGCCGTGGTCGGGTGGTCGCCGGTGATCATGACGACCCGGATGCCCGCCCGCCGGCAGTCGCGGACGGCCTCCACCGCCTCCTCGCGGGGCGGGTCGATCATGGCCTGGATGCCGGCAAGGGTCAGGTCGTGCTCAACGTCCTCGTGCCGCAGCACGGCCAGATCGTCGGGGGCCTGCTTGTAGGCCATCGCCAGCACCCGCATCCCCTCGGAGGCGAAGCGGTCCGAGATCTTGAGGATCTCTTCCGTGCGCAGGCCGTCCCGCTCCATGCAGGTGACACAGAGTTCCAGGACCTTCTCGGGGGCCCCCTTGACGAAGATGTATTTCTCGTCCCCGTAGCGGTGCAGGGTCGCCATGTAGCCCCGATCCGACTCGAAGGGGACGATGCCGATCTGCGGGTACCGCTGGGCCTCCTGCTCGGGCTTCAGGCCCGCCTTCAGGGCGGAGACGATCAGGGCCCCCTCCGTCGGGTCTCCGTTGACCCTCCAGATCCCCTCGTCCTCGTAGAGGCTCGACTCGTTGCACAGCAGCCCCACGCGGAAGCACATGGCCAGGTGCTCGCGCTCGCTCTCGGGTTTCGGGATCCAGTCGTGGAGGATCTCCCCCTTCGGCTCGTAGCCGGTGCCCGTCAGCTCGAAGTGCCGCGTCCCGTCGAAGACGACCTTCACCGTCATCTCGTTCTTCGTGAGGGTCCCCGTCTTGTCGGTGCAGATGACCGTCGTGCTCCCCAGGGTCTCGACGGCCGGCAGCTTCCTCAGGATCGCATTGCGCGCCGCCATGCGCTGCACGCCGACGGCCAGTGCGATGGTGAGCACCACCGGCAGGCCCTCGGGGATCGTCGCCACGGCGGCCGCCACGACGGTCATGAACATCCGGCGGACGGGCTCTCCGAGCGCGATGCCGACCGCAAAGAGCGCCGCCGACGCCGCGAGCACGTACAGTCCGATCCGGTTGGAGAAGCGGCCGAATTTCTCCTGCAGCGGCGCGCGGGCCGCCTTCGTCTCCCGGATCTCGTGGGCGATGCCGCCCAGCACCGTCCTGGCCCCCGTCTCGACGACGACGCCCGTGCCCCGCCCGTTCACGACGACGGTGCCCATGAAGGCGATGTTTCTCTGGTCGCCCGGCGTGAGGTTCGCCTCGGGGATCGCATCGGCGGTTTTTTCCGCGGGGACGGATTCCCCCGTGAGCAGCGACTCGTCGATCCGCACCTCGATGGCGCTCGTCAGCCGGATGTCTGCGGGAACCTTCGCGCCCGAGGATAGCAGGACGATGTCGCCGGGCACGAGCCCCTCGCTCGAGATCTCCCTCTCGCGCCCCTCCCGCACGACGCGCGCCAGCGGAACGATCATCTTCTGCAGGGCGCGCACGCTCTCCTCGGCCCGGCTCTCCTGGATGAACCCGATGACGGCGTTGAACAGCAGGACCGCCCCGATGACAATCGTGTCCTTGTACTCTCCGAGGGCGAAGGTCACGGCCGCCGCGATGAGGAGGATGTAGATCAGGGGGCTTGCGAACTGGCGCAGGAGAATGACGGCGCGGCTCACCCGCTTTGCCTCGGGGAGACGGTTCGGCCCGTGCGATTCGAGCTTGTCCGCCGCCGTCTTCTCGTGGAGCCCCGACGGGCCCGTGCCGAGTTCCCGGTAGACCTCCTCCGCCGCCTTCTGGTACCAGTGTGCGTGAGCCATGCGTTCACCTTCGGGTCGGGGTGTGCCGGGGCGGTCCGCCTCCTCACCGGCCGTACTCTACCACAACCGACGCCCCTTCGGCCAGCCTTCACGGGGGGCTGTTTGCCCCCTTTGCATTTTCCCCCGTCCTTCTCTATAGTATGAAAAACCGTGTTTGTTCATGCCCGGAACGTGCGCCACTGCAAGGAAAGGATCGAAGCCATGATCGTCGGCGTCCCCAGGGAGATCAAGGATCAGGAGTCCCGGGTGTCCATGACCCCCGGGGGGGTCCGGATGCTGTGCGAGGCGGGTCACCGCGTTTTCGTGGAGACGCAGGCTGGCGAGGGCAGCGGCTTCGGCGACGACGAGTACCGCGCCGCCGGGGCGGAGATCGTCCCCGATGCCTCCGCGGCCTGGGGTACCCAACTCGTCGTGAAGGTCAAGGAGCCCCTCCCCCCGGAATATGCCTTCCTGCGGCCCGACCTGACCCTTTTCACCTACCTGCACCTGGCCGCCGAACGGGAATTGACCCTCGAGATGATGAAGCGGGGGGTCACGGGGATCGCCTACGAGACCGTCGAACTCCCCGACGGCCGGCTGCCGCTGCTCAAACCCATGAGCGAGGTGGCCGGTCGCCTGGCCGTCCAGAAAGGGGCGTTTTACCTCGAGAAGGTCAACGGCGGGTCCGGCAAACTGATCGGCGGGGTCGCCGGCGTCGAGCCCGCCAGAGTGACGATCATCGGCGGAGGCGTCGTCGGGGCCGGCGCCGCCCGCATCGCCCTGGGGATGTGCGCCGAGGTGACCGTGCTGGACCGGGACATCGAGAGGCTGCGCCACCTCGAGGAGGTCCTTCACCGGAGACTCATCACCCGGAGCGTCGACCCGCTCGCCGTCGAGGAGGCCGTGGCCCGGGCGGACCTGCTGATCGGGGCCGTTCTCGTCAAGGGGGCCCGGACTCCGCGCGTCGTCACCCGCGCGATGGTGGCGCGCATGGCCCGGGGCAGCGTCGTGATCGACGTCTCCGTCGATCAGGGGGGCTGCATCGAGACGATCCGCCCGACGAGGCACTCCGACCCGGTCTACTTCGTCGGGGGCATCCTGCACTACGGGGTCACGAACATGCCCGGCGCGGTCCCCCGAACGAGCACGATCGCCCTGTCGAACGCCACCCTGCCCTACGTGGCCCGGCTGGCCGCCGACGGCGTCCCGGCCGCCCTCCTGAAGGATCCGGGCCTCGCCAGGGGCCTCAACACCTGGCGCGGCGCCGTCACGTACCCGGCGGTGGCGGAGGCCTTCGGGCTCGAAAAGCCCCCGGCCGACCCTCTGCGTTGAGGCCGCCCCCGAACGCAGACCCGGCGCGTGCCGATCGGCGCCCGCCGTGCCCTCAGTGGAGCGTTCCCCCCTCGACCTCGTCGAGTCGTCGCCACTCGATCCACCCCGACAGGGCCAGGGAATCGGCCCATTGCCGGATGAGCGTCACGTCCCCTTCGTGATCGTCCCGCAGGTTGCGCTCCGCCAGCGCCGCAAGCTCCCCGCCCTGCAGGACGAAGACGCTTCGCTCGTAGGGCGCCGTGAGACGGAGCCCCGTCAGAGGCTCCATGAGCCTGAAGAAGGCGTAATTCATGGTCTGCGAGGCGTCGTAGACCTTGCGAGGCGTCATCCTCCGGATCCCCCGCGACAGCACCTCGGCCGCCTTGGCCTGCTGCTCCATGAGGGCCGTCCGCTGGATCTCCCGCAGGGCCGGGTACTCGCGGTGAAGCCACCTCTCGACCCCGATCTCGGGAGGCATCCTCGTGAGCTGGAAGACGACGCTCTCGTACCACAGCGGCAGGAACCCGCCGAGCTCGGCGATCCCGTGGATCAGGGAGAGCCGCTGGATGTCCTCGCGGATCTCCGCGCGGTAGATCGAACGGGTCCGCTCGTTGGCCACGGCCACCATCCGCATGTCGGGCGGGGCGGCGAGGAGACGGATCAGGTGGCCGCACTCGTTGGCGATCACGTGGTTGACGAGGGGATCGTCCCCGCCGCGGTGAAACAGCACGTGTTCCTGCGAACCCGGTCCGGCCATCCGCAGGCGCGCGAGCGATTTGAGGTCCGGCTTGCGGACCGCCCGGATGCCCTTGCCGGAGACCGTGCAAAGGGTCTCGAGGATGTCCCGGACCGGATCGAGAAGCCCCTGGATCATGATCCGGTCATACCCCGGAATGCTCCCGGAATCAACCTCCCGCTTCTCCGGCGAAAAGAAAGGATCGGGGCCCATTCTCCCCGATCCTTTCTGCGTCCTGGTGCCTGTTGCCTGAAGCCTGCCGCCTCGCGGCCGGTCCGGCTACATCACATCCTTCGAGCTTAAATCGACGGCCCGGTCGATCTCCTCCTGCAGCTTCGGGGGCAGCCCCGGGATGTCCACGCTGAGGAAGCCCCGGACGATGGTGGAGATCGCCTCGTCCTCCGAGAGCCCCCGGGACATAAGGTACAGGATCTCCTCCTGGGCGATCTTGCCGACCGCCGCCTCGTGGGACATCTCGACGCCGTCCGCCTTGCCCTGCAGCTCCGGGATCGCATGGATGATCCCGCCGTTGAGGATCAGGCCCTTGCACTCCAGGTGCGCCTTCACGCCGGTCACCTCGCCGACGAGGTCGCCGCGGTTGATGATCGTGCCTCCGTTGGTGATGGCCCGGGCGATGATCTCGGCCTTCGTGTCCTCGGCCTTGAGCAGGATCCGCCCGCCCACGTCCATCTCGGACCCCGGGGTCCCCACCAGGATGCTGTAGAAGCGGGCCACGGCCCCCTTGCCCACGAGGTGCGTCGTGGGGTACATCTGCAGGCTCCTGACGGGCTTCATGCAGATGTAGTTGTTCAGGAAGAGGCCCCCCTCCTCGACGATGCCCACGGAGCGGGGCCGCACCATCACCTCTTCCGCCCAGTGGTGGATCATGGTGAAGCTGAGTTTCGCGTTCTTCTTCACGAAGAACTCCGAGATCCCCACGTGCAGCCCCCGCTTGAGGCGGGGCGACGTGGCGCAGCCCGTGATGACGTGCAGCTCGGAGCCCTCCTCGGCGATGATGAGGTTGTGCACGTACTGGCTGATGTTGTCCTTGTCGAGGTAGAGGCAGGCCTGCACGGGCCACACGGCCTTCGCCCCGGGCAGGGCCCGGATCACGTAGCCGTCGTGGAGGTTGAGCTCCGCCGCGGCCGTGTACTTGTCCGCGTCGACGGACACGAGCTTCCAGTAGTGCTCGCGGGCCCACTCGTGCTTCTTCAGGGCCTCCTTGATGGGAATCACCTCGAGGCCTTCCTGCTTCGCGTGGGCGTGCACGACGGCCGTGTCCATCTGGATGTAGGTCCCCGCACGGCCCGACTCGGTCGTGTCGATCCCCGCCTGGATCAATCGCTCCCGGTCGACGACCGGCAGCGTCTTGAGGTCCTTCACGTAGTCGTGCCTGACGGGTTCTGCGGTGAACGTCGCCAGGTCCACGTCGGGGCCGATGGCGGCCTTCTTGTCCTTCGCCTCGCGTGCCCGATCGGTCAGATTGCGCATTTGACACACTCCTCGTATCCCATGACCTTGATGCAGTTGAAGATGTCCGACGGGTTGTTGGAACAGGACAGCACGCCGTTGAACAGCACCTGACCCTTGTCCGCCGTGACGTAGTCCAGGATGAACCCCGTGTGCGTGATGATGAGGCCCATCTTCGTCCGCTCCTTCTTCCGCTGGAGCTGGGACTTGTGGGGTTCCGTGTGGAAATCACGCTGGAGCAGCATGCTGATCGTGTTGCCGATCAGGGCGATGTTCTCGAGATCCACGCCGGACTCGGGCTCGTCGAAGAGAAGCAGGTCGGGCTGCTGGGCCATGAGCTGAACCAGCTCCGATCGCTTGATCTCCCCGCCCGAGAACCCCGCGTTGATGTCCCGGTCGAGGAAATCGGTGAAGTTCATCCTTGCCGCCATGCCCGCCACGTCGACGTCGCGGCCCCCGGCGCAGATCTGCACCATCTGCCTCGTCTTGAGGCCGTTGACCGTCGGCGGACGCTGGTAGGACATCCCGATGCCCAGCCTGGCCCTCTCGTTGATGGGCAGGTTCGTGATGTCGACGCCCTTGAAGGTGATCCTGCCCGCCGTGACCTTGTACTGGGGGTATCCCATGATGGTCATGAGGAGTGACGTCTTGCCCGATCCGTTCGGCCCGAACAGGATGTGGGTCTCCCCGGGGTTGATCTGGAGGTCGATGTGTCGGAGGACCTCCCGCTCGCCCAGTTTCACCTGGAGATCTTCGATGAGAAGCATCCCTGACTCCTTTCGTGATTCTCTTGTAAACAAACGCGATGCGCATTGCGATGCAGCGCGTCAAGTGTTCCTACTATCGGAGGAACCGGATAACCTGTCAAGGGGATTCCGAGCCGGGCGCGGGAGCCTGCCCCCGTCCGCCCCGACGGTCCACAAAAAAGGGTTGACTTTCTCGACGAAAGTCATCCATAAACAGCGTCGCGTCCCGTTTTTCCCGTTTTTCCCGTCTTTCCGACGGTTATCGTCTCGACGTCAACCGGCGACCCGAAAAAGGAGGGGAGATGAAAGCCACCGTAAACGAGGACCTCTGCATCGGCTGTGAGAGCTGCGTCGACATCTGCCCCGATGTCTTCGAGATGCAGGACGAGCTAGCGGTCTGCCGCTTCGACGACGAGATCCCCGCGGAATTCGAGGATGCCTGCCGCGAAGCCGCCGAATCCTGCCCCGTCGAGGCGATCGACATCGAAGACTGATTTTGAAAGCCTCAAGGCCAAAGCATCAAGCAACAAGGCCTCATCATTGCCTTTAGCCTTGAGCCTTTAGCCTTGAGCCTTTAGCCTTGAGCCTGTACCCTGGACCCTGTCAGTATTTGAACACCCCGTTGTCATAGATCAACACTCTCCTGCCCGTGACCAGCTGTGCGGTCACGGTCTTGGGCCCCGTGTTGACGAGGTCCCAGTGCAGGGCCGAGTCGTTGAACCCCAGTTTCGCTTTCATCGGCGGCGTCAGCGACGCCGGGTTCTTCCGGTAGGTGTCGGCGTAGGAGGAGCCGAAGGCGATGTGGCAGTTGCCGTATTTCCCGCCGAAGTTCTCGTCGTAGAGCGTGTTGGCCATGAACCGGTCGATCCGTGAGAACCTGCGGTCCGTCAGCGAGAACTCGCCGATCCGGCTCGCCCCCCTGTCCATGGCGATCTGTTTCCGGGCAAACTCCTCCCCCTCGTCCGCCCGGACGACGGAGCCGACCCCCCTGCGGAACTCGAGGACGACGCCGGCCACGTAGTTGCCGCTCCGGAACGAGGGCATGTCGGCGACGTAGCGCCCCTCGGTCCCCCTCCAGTCCGGCGACAGGAAAATCTCGAAGCTCGGGATGTTGTGACCCGAGATCCCCACCCACCTGCGGTCGGCGCCGGGCGTGATCTTCAGGTCCGTGCCCTTTCCCTCGACGCGGTAGAAGGCGACTTTCATCGAGTTGAGCCGCCTCTTGATTTCGCCCATCTCCCGGTAGATGGACTCCCACTGCCCCACCGGGTCCGCGCTGTCCAGGTAACAGGCCTTGACGACCTGCTTCTCATACTGCGCCTCCGTCAGCTTAGCCTGCCTCGCGAGCTCGGGGGTCGGCATCATGCACAGGGTCCAGCCGAAGCTCCCCTCCGCGTCCCGGCGGTCCAGGATGTCCTTCAACACCTTGCGCGCAACGGTGGCCGCGGCGATCTTCCCGGGGTCCACGTCCCGAAGGTGGGTCAGCGACGCCGGGGCGTAGAGGTAGATGCTTCCGTTGAGGCGTTCGCAGAGCTCCCGGTCCCCGGGCGCCAGAAAGGCGAGCTGCCTGCCGTCCGACAGGCCGTAGAAGTTCTTTTCCATGACCGGCGTCAACCCCGAACGCAGGACGGGATGGATGCCGCGCTCGATGAGTTTTCTCTGAACGACCTCCGCCAGCCGGACGGCCGGAAAGTCGAAGACGACCCGGACGATCTCGCCCTTCCTGCACGTTTTCTTCCGTGCCGTGTTCAGGCCCCAGATGAGCACCTCGGCATACCTCTCCAGCATGTTCTCCGACAGCATCCCGTTCCTCCTTTCGTTCGATACCCTGTCTCCCGTTACAACGCAATGAAACGGTCTGAGCCGTTACGGTCACGGAAATTGTGAAGCTGTGAAGTTGGGAAGCCTGGATGAGCCTGGGTTCATCTGCAGGCATCCCCTCCCTCCGAACTTCTCAGCTTCATCCCTTCCCGGCTTCAACCCCTCGTCAGAAGTCCCTCGGCTTGCAGATCACCTCCCGGACCTTCAGGTCGAAGAAGCGAGCGCTGTTGGCGGGCCGGATGACGAGGGCCGTGTCCACCCCCTCGTACGTCCCCCCCAGCGCGATGACGTCCCTGTCGGTCCGAACCAGCCCTGCATCGGCCGCCATGAGGGCGACCTCGACGGCCACCTTCGTCCCCTGACCGAACGTCCGAAGCGTGTAGGCCATGATCTCGTCGACCTGGTAGGTGCCGAGCTTGTTGCGCACCGCGCGTCCCACGCCCCCGAAGGCGTGCTGGCCCGTGAAGACACGGACGCCCGCCGTCTCGAGACGCCTGCGCGCCTCCGCCGCCATCTCCTGGATGTCGGGCCCCTCGAAGCCCGCCACGTGGGTGACGGCGACGACCCCCACCCCCTTCCCGAACGCCTCGCGGGCGGCAAGCGCCGTTTTGCCGCTCACGCTCGGGACGATGACGGTTGAAATGCCGAGCTCTTCCGCCCGGGCGGCCGCGGCTTCGAGCACGTCCGCCGTGTTGGCCCTGCCGGGTTTGAGGAAGTACCGGCAACCCTTCTCCGCGAATCGTTTCGTTGCAGCCATGCCCTCCTCCTGTTCAGCCCCCGTGCGGCCGTGGTCACCGGGCCGCACAATCCCGGCAGAGCCCGAGCAGATCCAGATGCGCCCCGGTAAGCCTGAAGCGTTCCCTCTGCGCGAGGGCTTCCATGTCCCGGATGAACTTCCCCTTGACTTCGCGCACCTTCCCGCAACGGGTGCAGATGAAATGGGCGTGGATTCCCGCTTCGCCGTCGTGGACCTCGAAGTGGGAATGCCCCTCGCCGAAGCTGCGGCCCTGGATCACGTTGCGCTCCCGGAAATAGGCCAGGGCCCGGTAAACGGTCGCCAGGCTGATCCGGGGGTCCTTCCGGCGCGCCAGTTCGAGAAGCTCGTAGGCGTCCAGGTGGCCGCGCTCCCGCAGGATCTCCAGGATGATCTCCCGCCGCGGCGTCATGCGCAAGGGGTTCTTCACAGGCTCCATCGTCCGGTCCTCCCGTCAGCCGCGGCCGCTTCGCCACCTGAACCGTTTCCCGTAGCCCTTCGCCGCCTGCCGTTTCCGCTGGACGGGCCTCACGAAGATCTCGCGGGCGATCTCCTCGTCGAACGCCACGGTGCTCTCGTCGATCTTCACGATGTAGGACGGCCGTCTCTGCACCAGCTCGACGGGCCGCCCCGTCATGACGCCCAGCGAGGTCAGGTACGCCAGCCGGGCATTGTCCCGGGTCCCGATGTAGGCCACCGCGGCCCGTTCGCCGGGCTCGATCTCGGTGAGCGGCACGACGAGCGGCCGCAGCGTCGTCTCGCCGGCCTCGCAGCAGTCCCCGGGCGGAATGGTCTTTCCGTGCGGGCACGTCCGGGGATGCCCCAGCAGGATGCAGATCGAGTCGGCCGCCTCGGAGCCCATCATGTGCTCGTAGCGGCAGGCCGAGTGCTCCATCTCCTCGCTGTGAAGGTTCAGGACGTCGTGCAGGAGTCTCTCCGCGAGCCGATGGCTGCGGATGATGTCCCTGGCTTTCCGGAACCCCTGCTCCGTCAGGACGACGTCCGTTCCCCCCTGCCGCGCGAGCCCTTCCCCGACAAGCCCGTCGGCCTGCGCGGACAGCGCAGGCGGGATCCGCGAACCGGGTGCGGGGATGTCCCCCTGGAGCTCCAGGGTCGTCCAGATTTCCTCGAGGATCTCGTCCAGGTCCTCCCTCGTGCAGGGTTTGCAGATTTCTTCCATGGCCCACCCCTCAGAACGTGACGTGCAGGACTCTTAGGACGGCATTCAGAACGCCGCCCGCGGTGACGGCATAGACGAACACGAATACGATAATGCCCGTGCCGATCAGCACCCCCCGCTCCTTGATGATCACGAAGGTGTTGGCGACACAGGGCACGAAAAGCGTCATCACCATCGTGGCGACAAAGGCCTGGAGATGGTCCAACAGGCCACGGCCGTAGAGGTCGAAGAAGTAGGCCGCCACGTACTCGCGCCGCAGGAATCCCAGGATGAACCCTTCCGTTGTCTCCGCCGGGAGGCTGAGGAACCCGACGACCACGGGGTTCAGAAACCGTTTCACCTCGTCCAGGGCACCCACGCGATCGGCGACGAAGAGCAGCGCCGTCCCCAGGAGAAACCAGGGGATGACCTCCCGGACGAACCAGTAGGAGCGATACACCGTCTTTCCGGCCACGTTACGCAGCTCGGGCAGCCTGTAGGGCGGGAGTTCCGTGACGAAGGCCGGCGTCTGCCCCGGAAGGAGCTTCGAGGCGAGCCAGCCCGCCGCCATCAGCTGGATCGACAGCAGGACGACGAACAGCAGCAGGGCCACGAAGCCGATGCGGGCGAACATGCCCAGGATCAATCCCATCTGGGGCGCACAGGGAATCCCGAGGGCCAGGATCAGGGTTGCGATGATCCGCTCCCGCCGCGTCTCGAGGATCCGCGTGACCACGGCGGCCATGGTTCCGCACCCGAAGCCCAGCACGATGGGGATGATCGCCTTGCCGTTGAGGCCGATCAGGGAAAAGAGACGGTTGATCATGACTTCCAGGCGCGGCAGGTACCCCGTGTCCTCAAGGAAGGAAAACACGATGTAGAAGGCCGTCACCGTCGGGAACACGATGGCGATCGAATAGGTGATGCCCATGGTGATCTGGCCGTAGGGCCCGACCAGGAAATCCCGCATCACGGGGTAGGGAAAGCGGGAAAGGGACTCCACGATCGGGGGCAATATCCACCCGCCGAAGATCACGTTCTGGATGAAGTCCACGACCGTCCCTGCGGCGAAGACCCCGACGAACTCGTAAATGACGTAGAGAATCCCGATCATCAGCAGCGCGCCGCCGAGGGGATGGGTCGAAAAACGGTCCAGATCGTGTGCGAAGCGCGATCCAAACCCCTTTCCCGCGCGCAGCGAGACGCACTCCCGGATCAGCCGTTCCACGAGGGCCATCCGGGCTTCCAGAATGACCCGGGAGAGCGGCTCGAGGATCCTCGCCCGGGTCCGGCTGACGATGTCGCGAACGGCGCGGCTTTCCGGTTTTCCCGCCCCGAGGAGATCGTCCACCAGGGACGGATCGCCGGACAGGAGCGTCAGGGCCACCGCGCGCCCGGACACCGGGTAGCGCGGGAGGAGGGCGGCGATTTCGGATGCCGCTTCTTCCACGCGGGGGTCGTAGCTGATGCGGAGGGAGGATCGGGTCGGCCTCCGCACGGCCTGGATCAGTTCCTGCCTGCCCTTTCCCTGCGTCGCCACGGTGAGAACGACGGGAATGCCGAGGCTCCTGGAGAGACGGGCCGTGTCGATGACGTAGCCCTTCTTCTCCGCCTCGTCGGCGATGTTGAGATCGAGGGCCATCGGCACGTCCGCATCGATCAGGGCCATCGTGAGCAGCAGCGTCCGGCGGAGGTTCTGGGCATCGCCGACCTGCAACACGGCCCCGATGTCCTGCGTCAGGAGTGTCTTGAGCGTCACGCGTTCCTCTTCGCTGCGGGGAACGACTCCCGAGATGCCCGGGGTGTCCAGCACGCAGCAGTCGAGCTCCGCAGTCCTGCCGCAACGGACCTCCACCGTGGTCCCGGGATAGTTGGAAACGATCACGTATTCCCCTGTGAGCATGGAAAAGATCTTGCTCTTGCCCACATTCGGGTGACCGACCAGAACNAGCCTGGGGNTAAGGGCCGCGCTCAGCGGGAAACCGGGCTCTTTCTTCGCGTCTTGCTGCACGAAAGCTCCTGATGCGAATGATTCGCATTCTCAAAATAACCATCTGTCGGGGGAAACGCAATGGAAAAATGCCAAGCGGGTACAGTCGTCAGGGGCGCATGGTTTCCAGCATCGCCTCGAGGTTTCGGCATTGGTAGCACCTGATGGTGCCCTTCCCGTCCAGGAGGACGATCATCGGAACGCCGCGGACTTGGTACCGCTCGGCCACCTTCCCGTCCCGGTCGAGCAGGACGGGGTACGGCAGCGCGTGGCGGGCCGCGAACTCTCCGACCTTCTTTTCCGTCTCGTTGACGTAGATGTTGAGCACCTCGAGGTTCTTCACGCGGCCTCGGGCGTAGATCTCCTTGATCCGCGGGATCTCCTCGCGGCAGTAAGGGCACCGGGTCGTGCCGAACACGAGCAGGACCGGTCGGCCCCGCAGCCCGGCCAGGCTCACCTCCCGCCCGTTGAGACCCTGCAAACGGAAATCGGGAGCAGGGGCATCGACGGCAATGATTGCGGGCGGCTCCTTCGGGACGTCCTCGCCGAGGGAGCACGCAACAATCGAAAGACCGACGGAAAGCATCAGGATCAGGGGCCTTGCATTCATCGGATCCGGACCTCCCGCTCAGGGGATGAGGGCACTGTACAGAAAATAGGCTCCGGCGGCAAGCAGGACAACGCCCGAGAGTTTCTTCACCCCCGTCATCCAGGCGCCCGACCTCGGAAGACCGGCGAGGATCCCCGTAAAGGTGCCGACGAGGATGAGCAGTGTCCCCACGCCGAAGGAGAAGACAAACAGCAGCGACCCGCCGAAGAACACGCTCTGCCTCGCGGCCACCACTCCGAGGATCACGGCCAGCACGGGGGCCGTGCAGGGGCCCAGCAGGAAACCCGAGGTCAGCCCGATCGCGAAGCTCCCGGCGATCCCCTTGCGCCCCGTCGCCGCGCCGGGGCCCGGCATGAAACGCTCGAGCGACAGGTGGAAGACCCCCAGCATGGCGAGCCCCATGAGGAGGAAGAGGATTCCGAGTGCGCCCTGCGTCCATGGGCTCGCCTGGATCGTGCCGAAGAGCTTTCCCGTCAGGGCCGCGAACATCCCGATGGCCGTGTAGGTGACCGCAAGGCCCACAACGAAACTCAGCGACAGGATCAGCCCCCTGCCCGCGGAAACGCCCCCCTGCGCGCCGATCACGGCGGCCGTGATCGGGATGACGGGGTAGATGCAGGGGGTGAAGCTGACCACGACGCCGGCCAGGTAGGCCGCCGCATAGGCCAGCAGGAAGGAGTGCCCGAGATGGTGCTCGAATTGCCCGACGAGATGCTCGACCATGCCGATCCCCCGCGTTTGCTTCGTCCCTCACATAACGCAATTCGTGGAGCCGCGCAAGGGCGGGACGGGATACTGTTTGCAAACGAGTTGCATCTGTCGTATGATGTCCCCCATGGGACATTGCGACATCAACACCACTCTGGAACGGGCGGGCCTTTCGAAGACGTCCCAGCGCGTGGCGGTGCTGACGGCGCTCGTGCACGCGGAAAGCCCGCTGAGCGCCAGGGAGATCCTTCAGCGGGTCTCCGGAAAAGGCCGGATCAACAAGGTCACCGTCTACCGGATCCTCGCCTCCTTCAAGGCCGGGAGCATCATCCGGGAGATCGCGACGGATCACGGGGAGAACTTCTTCGAAATGGCCTGCCGGCACAACCCGACGCACCCCCATTTCTACTGCCGCGCCTGCCGGAGCCTCTCCTGTCTGCCTTCGGCGGGTCACCAGGATCGTTGGCTTCAGGAGTATCGCGCGGCGGACGAATCCATCGAGACCGTCGCCATCAACTTCACGGGGTTGTGCCGCCGGTGCCGCAACGAAATCGCCCGGGACCCGGCCGGCCCGCTGCAGGGCCCTTCAGGGGGCAAGAGGAGCTCTCCATGAAAAAAGGCGCAATCCTGCTCCTGATCGCGGTGCTCGTCGCCGCGTGCTGGCACACCGCGCGGGGACAGGCCGGACCATTCCGGATCACCGTGTTTGTCAGCATCCTCCCGCAATCCTATTTTCTCGAGCGCATCGGCGGGGACCGGGTCCGGGTCGAGGTTCTCGTCGGCGAGGGGCAGTCGCCCCACACCTACGAGC
>Ga0067045_1029047_pt1 | contig 24438 bp, 22 predicted proteins | sample TerdegcTABiofilm_FD_59184 | JGI IMG/M metagenome (GOLD analysis project Ga0067045, IMG submission 59184) | Combined Assembly of (Gp0054472, Gp0054536) Wastewater bioreactor microbial communities from Singapore -Terephthalate degrading... | reverse complement strand
CGGGCCGCCAACCGGCGCTATCCCAAACCCGGGCCGTATCTCCGGCTTTCCCAGGCACGCCGCGATCCGAGGAATCCCACGAATCGCCGGGCGGAAGCGGAGCAGGCGTTGGGATCACCTCCGGCCCGGAGCGGCTCGGCAAAGCGCCGTCTCCCCCCTTTTTCGCTGCTCTTGGCCCCTGGGAATTGTCGCCGGGCCGATCGGCTCTGGGCGCCAAAGACGGACTCCGATCTTGTTCCGATCCGTCCGTCATCACCGTCCGATCGGCGCTATCGGCCTGGGGAGGGATGGAATTTGGATAGAAGACGGGACGGGTAGGCAGGGGGAAAAGCTCATCCAGAATCGGCGGCGGCGTCGGACCGGGGGGAATATCTTGCTCAGGCCCTCCAACGATCCCTTCCCGAATGAGCCAGCCGACATCGCCCACCAAACCGTGGATACGGCACCGCACGCCGTACAGTCGGCATCGCCACTGCGGGCATGGCGTAACACATTTGCCCGCATCACGGCAGCTCTTGGAAATGCAAACTTCGTCGGGACCGCATGGGTTGGGAAAGGCCCCCCCACTCGTGACCGATCCGCGGTGCAGCGCGCACCCGCTCACTCCGCTAATGCCCAAAAGCATTAGGCAAGCGAACCATGCGGGCGGAATTCGGAACGCCACGACGACCACGATTCTTGATCCGATGGAGTTACCGTAAGGTGAGGCGAGACGAACCATCTCGCCATCACAACTTGCATCGGCAAATGAACCTGCGGAATCAACAAAACCAGATCAATCAAACAAGTTAATGGAGACTGTTTTTATTGCCTAAACATCGCAACCAATCAAAAAATCCAATGCCAACAAAACACCCTATCTTTTCACATTCTCGCCCTCAGCAATCTTCTCCTGCGCCGCTCTGATACCACCCCGATGGGTGCCGAGGTCCGAAGCCTTTCCCGATCACGGAGCAATCCGCAACATCTGGGGAAATCCTACCGATTAATGGAAAAGTTGCGGTTATAGCGGATATTCTGCCGAAAGACATTTGGGAGCGACCGCCCATGGACGCTGGAATTGAAAACACGACCGCTCCCAAACGAAAGGCACCGCCACGGCGAATCGGTCAGCGGTAGTATTCGAGGAGTGAATTATGCAAGCCAAGGTCTGGCTGTACGTCTTGGCCACCCTGATTTTTCTGACCGGCTGCCGCATGTGCGCCAGTCCCTACGACTATTGCGGACCGACCCTCTCGGGTCGCCCGGGGCAATCTGACTGCGTCTCTTGCTCTCCGTTGGCGCCGCGGGCCGGATCGGCTGTCGCGCCGGCCCCGGACGAAACGTTGCTGACCTACTCGAACGATCCGAGCGACGTTCCCGTCGTCTCGGACGCGGCGACTCCTTTCGCGACGCCCGACGAGCGGTTCGAAGACCGTCCCAGGTTATCCAGCGAACTGCCCGCCCGACGGCCCTCGCCGTTCGTGCGGTCGACCGAACCCGTAATCGATTTCGGGATTCCGCCGGAAAACATCATTTCCATCACCGATCGCAAATTGGAGGACGCCCCGGAACTGGATGCCCCGCCACCACCGTCGGCACCTCCGACCGCCTCGCGAGGCCTCGTCACGTCACGGCCGAGCGCCGGCGATGCCCCTCGTCGCACAATCCCCGCCCGGTCGGTTTCGGACGACGGCTGGACGGCACGGGGTCATCGCCCCGAACTGCTGCGATGACGCACCTCAGTATCACCCGTGAGAATCGCCGCCGTTTCCTACCGTTGTTGAGCCACGTGGTTGCACGCGCCGAGACCTCCGTGCAAAGATAGGGACATCTTTTGCGCTCTTCGCCGCGCCGACTGCGTGGGGGAGCCGAATAACTGTTCGTGCCCTATCTTGCGGAGAACCGTCCGTGAGCGTCCCGACTTCATCCTCCGCCGTCCCCCCTCCTAATTCGGGCGTCCAGTCGCCGCCGACCACATTCGGCCGCATGCTCCTCAGCATGGGCCCGGGGATGATCATCGCCGCCGCCGTGGTCGGCTCGGGAGAACTGATCGCCACGACGCGAACGGGGGCCGAAGCCGGTTTCGCATTGTTGTGGCTCATCATCATCGGCTGCGTCAGCAAGGTGTTTGTGCAGGTGGAATTGGGACGCCACGCCGTGGTCACCGGGCAGCCCACGATGGCCGCCCTCAATTCCCTGCCCGGGCCGCGCGCTCGGGTCCACTGGATGCTGTGGTATTGGTTGGCGATGTTCGTCGTCAGTCTGGCACAATTGGGCGGTATTGCGCACGGGGTGGGGCAGGCCCTGGCAATCGCCCTGCCGTTGAACGGAAGCTATCAACGCCTCCTCGACGCGCAAGAGGAATGGAACCGACAACAGGCCGCCCCGCCCGCACCGGAGAACAGACCCAAGGCGAGCGAACCGAACGCCGAATCCCCCGGCCCAAAGCAGCGCCCTGCTCCAGCCCGGCCGGACTACGGCACCCAGGGGTTTCAGTTGACGGACGACATCCTCTGGGCGGCGATCATCTGTTTGGGCACGATCCCGATCCTCGTGCTGGGTCGCTACGGGACCATTCAATGGGTCTGCACGATTTTGGTAGCCGCGTTTACGGCGGCCACCATCTGGTGCGTCATCGCGCTGCAATTCCAACCGGACTGGGCCATCTCCCCGGCCGATCTCGCCCACGGCCTCAGTTTTCGCCTGCCGTCCGGGGTCGATCGCTGGGTCGCGCTCGGCACGGCGCTGGCCACGTTCGGAATCATCGGCATGGGCACGAACGAATTGATTACCTATCCCTATTGGTGCTTGGAGAAGGGCTACGCCAGACACGCCGGCCGACCCGACCTATCGCCCGACTGGATAACGCGTGCTCGGGGCTGGATGCGCGTCATGCAGTGGGACGCCTTTCTCTCCATGATCGTGTACACCTTCGCCACGGCGGCGTTCTATCTATTGGGGGCGGCGGTCTTATCTCGGGCAGGCCTGAAACCGGAAGGTTCGCGATTGATCGTCACGCTCAGCGAAATGTACGCCCCGGTCTTCGGGGCATGGACCCAGGTGCTATTCCTGGCGGGAGCCGTGGCCGTCTTATATTCCACCTTTTTTTCCGCCACGGCGGGTCACGCACGGGTAGCATCCGACGCGCTAGCGCTGTTCCTCGGCCGCGAGCCGCGCCCGGCTCAACCGCCGCCGACCTCTTGGGTCATCGCCTTCAGCATCGGCTTTCCCCTCTTCAGCCTGGCGACCTGCCTTCTCTATCGCGAGCCGGTGTCGTTGATCATCGCGAGCGGATTCATGCAGGCGATCATGTTGCCGATGCTGGCCGGGGCGGCGATTTTCTTTCGCTATCGCGCCTGCCCGCCGCCCCTGCGCCCGGGCAGATGGTGGGACATTCTCTTGTGGATTTCGGCCGGGGCCCTGTTGGTGGCCGGAACCGCCGGAGCTTTTTTCGCCCTTCGGCCGTGGATTTTCCCCCGCTAGGCCGCCCGGGAATCGGGACATGAGCCAAGCATCCCGCCCCGGCCGCGCCGCCGGGCGAACCGTTCGCGTCGGCCCGCAGTTCGTCAGGCTTCGCCGCGCAGATCCAGAACGCGCCGCGCTTTGCCCTCACTCCGCTTGATGGTGTGCGGTTCCACGAGCACCACTTCGGCCCGAATCCCGATCACGCCTTCCACAGCCCGCATCAACTTGCGGCGCAACTCCTCCAATTCCCGAACCTTGTCGCTGAAGACGGCGGAGGTTACCTCGACATGGACTTCCATTTCGTCCAGGCCTTTTTTGCGTCGCAAGACGATCTGATAGTGCGGCAGCGTACCCTCGACCGTCAAGAGGGCCGTCTCGACTTGCGAAGGAAAGACGTTCACGCCGCGAATGATGAACATGTCATCACTGCGATGGGAGATGCGGGCGATGCGTCGTACGGTTCGCCCGCTGGGAGACGGCTCGGTAATGAATCGCGTGATATCCCGCGTGCGATAGCGAATCATCGGCATCGCCTGCTTGCTCAACGTCGTGAGCACCAGCTCGCCCGCCTGCCCGTCCGAGACCGGCTCGCCGGTTTGAGGATCCACGATTTCGGGGTAGAAGTGATCTTCAAAGATATAGAGGCCGTCCTGCGTGACGTCCTCTGACGCGACTCCCGGCCCAATGATTTCGCTCAGTCCGTAAATGTCATAGGCCTTGATGCCCGTCTCGTCCTCGATGCGCCGCCGCATGTTCTCGCTCCACGGCTCGGCGCCGAAAATGCCGGCGCGAAGGGGCAGGCTCCGCATGTTCACGCCCAATTCCGCCGCCCTTTCGGCGAGATGCAGAAAATAGCTGGGCGTGCAGCAGATGGCGGTCACCGCGAAATCCCTCAAGATCATGATCTGCCGGTCGGTATTGCCGCCGGAGGTCGGAATCACCGTCGCGCCCAAGCGTTCCGCTCCGTAGTGGGCCCCCAAACCTCCCGTGAATAACCCATAACCGTACGAGTTTTGGATGATGTCGTTTTCGTTCAAACCGACCGCGGCGAAGGTCCGCAGCATGACCTCGCTCCAGGTCTCCAGATCGCTCTTGGTGTACGCCACCACGATCGGCTTGCCGGTCGTACCGCTGGAAGCATGAAGGCGGACGATGTCCTCCATCGGCCGAGCGAACAGACCGAACGGATAGTTGTCCCGCAGGTCGTTCTTGACCGTCATGGGCAATCGGACGATGTCCTCCAGCGATCGGATGTCCTCCGGAACGATTCCCAGCTCATCAAACTTGCGGCGATAGAACGGGACATGCGTGTAGGCCCGGCGGACCGTCTTCTTAAGCCTCTCCAATTGCACGGCGCGGAGCACGTCGCGCGGCACGAAGTCCATGGCGCAAGCGGGATGAATGGCTCGCGACGTTTCGGGGTCCGAATGAGGTAGATGGTTCATCGCCACGGCTGGCTCCGTGTCTTTTACACTGGTTCTTGCTGGCCGTTCCAAACAAAAAGAAGCCGTACCCCTTTTCTCCGCGTGCGACATGCAATCGCCCCGGCGATTACTCCGTCGATCGGAAGCGTTCTCCTCTGCGGCGTCCCAGCTCGAATGCGGCCAGGTTGACTTCGACCAACTCGGGTTTGAACTGCCGACGCACGGCCTGATGCCAGCAATCGGTCGGAATACGGTCTTCCAGCAGCCGGCTGAGGATCCCGAGGAGCGCCGAGTTGGCCGCTCTTCGGTGCGGCAGTTCGTCCTCGGTTATCGCATCCGGTGCGATCAAGACGCCGCCGGCTCGGAGCCGTCCCGAGTTCGGCTCGACTTGGTCGGGCGCCAAGACCACCAAGTAGTCGGCCTCACCCGACGGGACCATGGGGCTGAATACCCGGGATCCGAACCGCACGTCGCTGGTCACTCCGCCGCCGCGTTGGCTCATCCCGTGGACCTCGGCCTTTTTGACGTCGTAATGCGCCAAGAACGCCGCATCCGCCAAGATGTCCGAGGCTTTGATGACGCCTTGCCCTCCCAATCCGGCAACCACCACATTGACGACAGAATCCCCGTCCGGCTTCATGGCAACGGGCCTCATCCCTTTCATTCCAATTGCTTGAATTGCTTGTCGGCGGAAATCACCCGAGGCGAGCGATCACGGCAACCACGGCCGACGGAACTCCGACTGCGTCCCTCGGCTCTCGCCCATCCCACACCATCAAGGCGCAAGGGGCGCGGCGTCGCACGCGGTCGATCTTTGCGCGGCGATCTCGTATTGACGGATTTTTCCCGCCGCCAAAAGACAGGTTCGCCGGGCGATGATGACCGACAATTCCGAGCCGGCCAAAGCGGTTCGGATCGCGGTTTTCAATCCCTCACGATCACTCAACGGATCGATGGTGCGCACATTCGCGATTCCCAACGCCTTGCACAAGTTCTCGAAATCCACGCGTCCCGTCGGCTCGTGATTCAGGGTTCGCCCCGTGCCGGGGTGCTCCTGCATGCCGGTCATGGCCGTCGTTCCGTTATCCAAAATGAGGACCACATGGCCGGTCGGCGGCGGATTGTATACCATCTCCACCAAGCCCGGAATTCCCGAGTGCACGAACGTGCTATCGCCGATGATGCTGACGACCCGCCGAGCCTGTTCCTCCGGCAAGACATGGCGCAGGCCCAGGCCCATGCCGATCCCGGCGCCCATGCAAATCAAGGCGTCGATCGCCTGAAAAGGCGGCAGGACGCCGAGCGAATAGCAGCCGATATCCCCAGCCACGATGCAGTCCAACTCGCGCAAGACCTCCATGGTGGCCCGGTGGGGGCAGCCGTTGCACAATTGCGGCGGTTTGACCGGCGGCGGCACAAGTTCCGGTGAGACGTCGCCCGCTACGATGCGGCGAACCCGCGCCACATCCAGTTCTCCGAAGCGGTACATCTCGGGCTTGCCTTCCACCCAAATACCCGCCGTGCGGATCTGCTCGACCAGATACGGGTCGCCCTCTTCAACCACCAAGCAGCGGCGGCAACGGGCCGCAAACTCCCGGATGCGTTCCAGAGGCAGTGGGTGCGTCATTCCCAGCTTGAGAACGGCGGCCTCCGGCGCGGCCTCGCGGACGTGCATGTAGCTGATCCCGGAGGTGATGATCCCCAGATCGCCCGCCCCCGGATCCTCTCGGACGAACCGCGGCGACTCACTCAGGGCCGCCAGCGACAGGAGCTTTTCTCGCAACCTTTTATGCGCCCGGCGCGCGTAAGCCGGAATCATCACGTACTTTTCCATATCGCGGACGAAACGCGGCTCCTCCGGCGGGTTGAGCGCCTCGCCCGGCGTCACCACCGTCTTCGAGTGACACACCCGCGTCGTCAACCGCAACAGGACGGGCGTTTCCCACTTCCGCGATATCTCGATCGCCGCCAAAGTATAGTCATACGCCTCTTGCGAATCGGAAGGCTCCAGCATGGGGACGCCGGCCGCCACCGCATAGCGGCGATTGTCCTGCTCGTTCTGACTGGAGGCCATGCCGGGATCATCCGCCGAGACGATGACCAACGCCCCGGGCACCCCCGTATAGGCCACCGAGAATAACGGATCGGCAGCCACGTTCAGCCCGACGTGCTTCATCGTGACAAGAGCATCGGCGCGCCCCAGGGCAACGCCGATGGCCACCTCGAGCGCCACCTTTTCATTCGGCGCCCATTGAGCCTTACCGCCCAATTCGGCGAAATTCTCCAAGATTTCCGTCGATGGAGTCCCCGGGTAACCGGTTCCAAGCGACACGTGCCCATGCTTGGCCGCCAGGGCGACCGCCTCATTGCCACTCAAGAATAAGCGACCCTTGCCTGACAAGTCGTCCTCCCGGATTCCCTAAACTCCTCTCCGACCGGTCGCGCCTCCTGTCACATACCGGTCACTCGTCCCCCCGCCCGCGAATCCGGGCGTACAAGAAAACGAAAACCATGATTTTATAAAAGTTGCAGCCTGTTCGCAACGAAACGCACAAGCGGCGAGAAAATAGGATATCTGTGTCAAGATTAACGAAGAACGTGACGATAACAATCTCGCCCTTCGCACGGTGGGGTGATTTTGCGCCATGTTCCCGTTCATGGCAAGGTTCAAGCAATACCCGACACTAGGATCGAGACCTCATGGCCGCGCTTGACCCTCTTCCCTGCAAGACCGTACGGACTTTCTCCATCAGCGATCGACCGTGGTGGAAATTCGTCGCCGCTTCCCTTGCAGTCGTCTGCTCCCTTGACCCGTGGGTTTTGGGGCAGACCGGCAAAATCATTCCCTCGTTCGTGTCCGGCCGGCTATCGTCCGCCGCGCCGCCGGCTCAGAATATCGAACCGGAATTCGGGAACGCTGTTTTTCCCCACGGTGCTGAACCGCTCCCTTCGGCAAGCGTCGTGGCGCCCTTACCTGCGGTTCCGTCATCGACACAGCTATGGTCTCGCTCGGAAATCGCGGTTGACCCCGCGGCTCCGCAGGGGACGCACCCCCACGTCGCTCCAGCGGGCACCTCTCCCGCCAATCTGTCACCCACCCAATGGATGGTACAGCCGCAGTCCCCCATCGCCGAACCCCGCTGGGAAGGCGCCGCGGAAGCCGCCGCCTACGAATCGCCCTATGTCACCCGCGAAGAGTTGCAACAACAGATGCAGGGCCTCTCGTGGCGTAAGGGTGCGTTTCAAATCACGCCTTACGGTCGCATCACGGTAAGCGGTGTGTACGAGACGGAGCGTACCTATTTGGGCGACTTCGCCCTATGGGTGGAATCGCGCGACGTTCACGGCGAGAGCGGATTCTTTTTCGACGCCAAATCGACGCGACTCGGGCTGGATATCGCCGGTCCGTCGCCCGAGCAACGACCCGACATCAAGCTCGGCGGCAAGGTCGAGCTGGACTTTCAAGGCGAATGGGTCCTGAAAAACAAGTCCGGCGTTCTCTTTCGCCAGGCCTACATCGAGGCCAAGAACGAGGAATGGCGGGTTCTCTTTGGGCAAGCGTGGGATTTGATGTCACCCCTCTACCCCGGCATGCTGAATTACGTGCCCGGTTCCGGCGTCGGCAATCTGGGATACCGCCGAGCGCAATTGAGGCTGGAGCGCTATTTCGATCTCTCGGAATCCCTGCTCGTCACGGCGCAATGGTCGGCCAATTCGAACATCATCATCAATCCGCCCGCCTCCACGAATGTGGTGGGCACGGAAGGGGGCTGGCCCGATTTTCAGGGCCGCATCGCCTTTACGATCGGCGACCGCCAGGCGCCCGAATGCCGGCCGATCACCCTCGGATTCTCCGGTCATATCGGCGAGCAATACTGGGACTTTCGACCGCCCAATCCCGATCCGATCTCCAACCTGTCGCGCAAGACGTGGTCTTTCAACGTGGATTTCGATTGGCCGATCACGGACCGGTTGGGATTCCAGTGCGAGTTTTTCACCGGTGAGAACCTGGCCGCCTACATGGGCGGAATCTTACAGACCATCGACCGCGGCACACGTGCGCCCGTCCTTTCCAACGGCGGTTGGTTCGACGTCCGGTTCGACTGCACCCCGCAGTGGCATTGGCATGCGGGTTTCTCCATCGACGACCCGCTCAACCGCCGCATGACTTCCGGCCGCAATTACAACCACGTCTATTACTTCAACACCGTGTACGACTTCACCAAGCAATTCAATCTGGGGTTCGAGGTGAGCTTTTGGGAAACGCATTACATCGGGCTTGCCCCGGGCGAAACGGCCCGCTTCGAACTCCAGGCCAAGTATGCGTTTTGATCCGGCATTCGTCGCGGACTTCGCAGTGCGCTCAACTCGGCGACGTGACCCGGACGGTTTTCGATCGCCCTTCCCGCGTCGTGCCCGAGCTTCCAAGGCAGTCGCCGGGATCTGCGCAACCCTGAGCGGCCGATGGTACACTGAAGACATATCTTCATCCGAAATCCGGCCCCCAAGACCGGGTTCCCCGGCCGGATCATCTCGGGGTGAAAAGCTCGACAATCCAAGCGCGAGACGAAAACCGCTGTTGGGAGCGATGCCATGAGCGACTCCGCCGAATTGCCGGAAGAACGAAGACCGTCGGACTCGGAATCCGCACGCGATGCGTCTCAGTCGGACCATCCCGTGCCCATGTTGCCGAGCGACGCGCGCGCCGACGAAACCGACGAAGAAACTCAGGACCTGCTCTTGGAGCTTCCCGAGGACGAGTTGCTCGATTTGCCTCAGGCCGAGGGCGTTACCATCACCCAGCGGACGGACGCCGGCGAAGCCGATGAGGCGTCGCGGAACCCGTCCCCGCAAAGGATGGAGGAAGACGTTCTCGATCGGCGCGACGATGATCTGTCAGGTGACACGGCCATCTTCCCCCGCGGTGCTGAAGCCGGCGGTGAATCGGACGCACCGGTCGAAGAATCGCTTTCGACAGGTCCGGACGCAAGCCCCGCTCCAAGCGCAATTGCGTCCGCGGAGACCGCAGCCGAATCCGAGGAGGATCGCAAGACCGGTACCGAGGCATCCGACGTAGAGTCGCCGGAATCCCCCATCCTGGTTCGCGCACCCGAGGGGGCCGACGTCTTCGCCTTGAGCGAATTGATCCTCGAGCCGTCGGGCCGGCCGTTAGGGGCGACCGCCGCGCGCTGGATCGGTCGACTCCTGAAAATGCTGGAAGAAGCCTCACTCCAGACCGGCGAGACGGACGAGCCTCAAATCGACGCCTTGGTTCGTGAGACCGTCGCGCCGTCCATCCAGACCGGAGAGGCTCCCGCGGAATCCCAGGAACCCTTCGTGTTTGCCGCATCCGAAGCCGCGGAAACAACCTCCGTGCGCAGTCGTCTGCAAAACGGCAGGAAGAAATCCCTCCTCCGCGAGCTGGTGGGCATCGTCCTGGGCGGCTTAGGCGGCCTGCTGATCGCGTACTACGCTCTGAATTGGTTCGGCGGCCCTCAGTACGACTTCGCGAGTATCCCCTTGCCGGGCGTCAAGCATACCTATCGTCACGCCCCGCCTTGGTTGAAGCCGTATCTTGAGCCGAGCAAGCATCCTGCGCCCAAGGAGACGGGGGACGCTTCCTCGCAAGATCTTTGACGACATCTTTGAGGAAGGCGTTTGCCTTCCCCGATCGCGATTGGGAGACGTCGCGCCGTCACACTCTCTTTGGATGCGGGAAGGAGGCCTCGTGACGGCCGTTCCGGCATTCCAATTCGGCGATCTTGCGAATCCGCCGCAGATGGCGATCGCCTTCGAACTCCGTACGGAGCCAGACATCCACCAGCCGGTCCGCCAACTTCGGCCCAAGAATATCGGCCGCCAGGCAAAGGACGTTTAGATCGTTGTGTCTACGACTGACCTCGGCCGTGATTTCGTCGTGACACGGCGCCGCCCGAACCCCGGGGAACTTGTTGGCGACGATGGCCATTCCCAATCCGCTCCCACAGATCAAGATGCCCCGATCGACGAGCTTTTCGCTGACTTGACGAGCCACATTGGCAGCGATCTCGGGATAATCCACGGCATTGGCGCTGTCCACCCCGACGTCCACGACGTGAACGCCCAGTCCTTCCAAGAAGACGATCACCTTGTGGCGCAGCGCGGAGCCGCGATGATCGCTGCCGACCGCGATTCGCATGTTGCTGGAAGCCGTTCCGATCAAGACCATTTCCTCCGGCAAAACCCGGCCGCGGAACACGGGAGGATTCGGCAAGGGACAGTGGACGAGCCAATATCCAAATCTATCCCGTGTATTTACCTAGGGCAATGGAAAAGCCTCCCGATCCCCCAAGAAAGGTTAACCCCATCGAGGGACCTTGTCGGCGCGAGCGCCTCCGCCAGGCCTTAATTAACATTTAAGCCAATATCACCTGTCGCCGTTTGTGTATTAGCTTCGTCGATAGTCTCAACAGGCCGGGTAACCGGCAGGACTTGGTTCGACCGCCGAGTCATTTCAAGTGGATGGATGTACCCGACCACCCTACGTCACGTTTGCGGCGGGCCGCGGTCGATCGAAACCAACTCCCCATTGACGGCGGTGGTATTAGCGGCGGCTTCGCCCGTTTCCGCGGCTAGGGGACGTTCCCGCACGGGTGCAATGTGGTGCAGCGCCCCCACCCGCCCCAAATCCGGCCACAATTTCATCACCGCGAAGACCGCGAGTATCGCCCCGGCGCCGCCGAACAGCACGGAGCCGACGGGACCGAAAAGTCGGGCCGTCACGCCGGATTCCACGCCGCCCAAGTCGTTGGATAGCACGATAAAGACGGTATTGACGGCCGAGACGCGACCGCGCATGCCATCGGGGGTCAACATTTGGACCAGGGTGTGCCGCACCACCACGCTGACGTTGTCGAAGGCCCCGATCAAGAACATCATGCCGAGTGAGATGGCGTAGTTTCGGGACAGCCCGAACGCGATGGTGGCGACGCCGAATCCCGTCACCGCCAAGAGCATATTTCGTCCGGCTCGTTGCATGGGGGGCAGATGCGCTAGGAGCATTGCCATCACGATGGCGCCCGCCGCCTCGGCGGAACGCAACATTCCCAAGCCGGTCGGCCCCACACGCAAAATGTCCTCGGCGAAAACCGGCAAGAGATAGGTGACGCCGCCCAGCAACACTGCGAGCAAGTCGAGACTGATCGCGCCGAGAATCATGCGATGGCGCAAGACAAAGCGCAGCCCTTCCCAAATGCTCCCAGCCGAGTCCGATGTTGCGGACCCGCGCCCTTGAGCCCGAGGTCGGACGAACACCATCAACAACAACGATAGGCCGCGAAACCATGCCACGGCAGCTAGGGCCGTGGCGGCGTCTTTGCCGGGGCCCATCAGCAGCCCGCCCAGGATCGGTCCCGTCATGGTTCCCAATTGAAAGATGCTGCTATTCCAGGCCACGGCGTTGCTAAAGTCGGCGGTGGGTACGATTAACGGAAGGAGCGAGGCCCGAGCGGGAGTCCCCATCGCTTGCGCTGCGGCGGCCAAGGCCAGCAGCACATAAATCCAGCCCACTTGCCCGTTGCGAACCACCGCCCACATGGCGAGGCTGGTCAGCGTGATGACCGCCAGGGTGACGATCACCAGCAGTTTGCGATCGAAACGATCGGCGAGGTGCCCCCCGACCAAGGCCAAGAAGATCACGGGAAGCGCCTTGGCCATGCCCAGCCACCCCAGCGCTAGGGGATCGGCCGTGCGATCGTAAACGTACACGCCCAAGGCCACCAGCTCGATCTGCGAGGCGAAGACCATCGCAAACCAGGCGGGAGCGTACGAACGGTAGCTGGGAGAACGCCACGCGGCGTAGGCGTCGCGGCGGGCGCTGTCGGGCGACGAAGAGGACATGGGTTCAACGAGGTGTTTTCACGGCGAAGGAGGTCCACGGCCGGGACTGAGCATGAGCCTGGCAGGCAAGACCGCGCCGCGAGATTCAACCGACGGCACGGCCGAGAAAGCTGCCGCGGGCCGTGAGAGCCTCGGAGCGGCCCCCTGCAACGGCGGAGGCATGTTTGCATCATACCCCCGATTAAGGACATCGTACATTGCCCCGCCCGAATGCCCGACCACGGCACCAGGGGCATGTGATGGCACGCCCGGCTTCAGCGAAAGATGTTCCGGTCCAGCATGCGGTACTGAATCGCCTCGCTGACGTGGACTTCGCTGATGTCGTCGCTTCCGTCCAAGTCGGCGATGGTACGCGCCACACGGAGGATCTTATCGTGAGCACGCGCGGAAAGTCCCAACTCCGTCATCGCCGCCTGAAGGAGTGATTTGGCGGTGCTCCCCAGCCTGCAATGCTTGCGAATCTGCTGGTGGGACATCTCGGCGTTGCATCGGGCGCGGCTCCCCTGCAAGCGCCGCTGCTGCCGTCGGCGAGCCTCGACCACGACGGTCCGCGCCTCCGCGCTGGAGGTCCCGTCCCGCCCCCCGGACAGCTCTTGGAAGGGCACCGCCGGAACCTCCAAGTGGATGTCGATGCGATCCAACAGCGGCCCCGATATCTTGGCCATGTACCGTTCGATCTGCGGTACCGTGCAATGGCACGACCGGCGGGGATCGCCGCGATAGCCGCAGGGGCAGGGATTGAGGGCCGCCACCAACATGAAGTTCGCGGGAAAGGTCGTGCTGAAGCTCGCTCGGGCGATCGTCACCGTCCTTTCTTCCAACGGCTGGCGCAACACCTCCAGGGTTCGGCGGTTGAATTCCGGCAATTCATCCAGGAAAAGGACGCCGTTGTGCGCCAGGCTGATCTCGCCCGGCGTGGGCGTGGATCCCCCGCCGACGAGGCCGGCATCGCTGATGGTGTGATGCGGTGCCCGAAACGGTCGGACCGCCAACAGCGGCTTGTCCGGCTGGACCTTGCCGAGGGCGCTGTAAATGCGCGTCGTCTCGATGGATTCGGCGGGGGTCAAATCGGGCAGGATGGTGGGCAAACGCCGGGCCAGCATGGTCTTTCCGGAACCGGGCGGCCCCACCATCAGAAGATTGTGTCCTCCCGCCGCGGCCACAATCAGCGCCCGCTTGGCCATCTCCTGCCCCCGCACGTCCGATAGATCATCCTCGTAAGCGGCGTAGCGGTGGAACAACTCCTCCAATTGCGAGGGATGCGGCGGAATCTCCAAAGCACCGCCCAAGAATGCCACGGCCTGGGTCAAGGAATCGACGGGAACCACCTCGAGATCCTCGACGATAGCCGCTTCCGGGGCATTGTAGCGGGGGACGACCAGACCGCGACATCGCCCCGCCTTGGCTAAAGTCATGGCCATGGACAACGCTCCACGAATCGGCCGAACGGTGCCGTCCAGGGCCAATTCTCCCACGACGGCATAGTCCGCCAAGCGGAGGGGATCGAGCTGGCCCGCCGCCGCCAAAATGCCGAGCGCGATCGGCAAATCGAACGAGGCCGCCTCCTTCGGCAGGTCGGCCGGCGCCAGATTGATGACGGTGCGATTCTCCGGCCGCTCGAACCCCGAGTTCACAATCGCCCGATCCACGCGATGGGTGCTTTCGCGGACGGAGGCCTCCGCCAAGCCGACGATCACCGTCTTGGCCAATCCGGAAGGCGAGACATCCACTTCCACCTCCACCGGGACGGCGTCGATCCCGAGGAGGGTCAAGGTCGTAAGCTTTGCCAGCATATTCTCACAGCCCCGGCGGGTCCGGTCACGCAATCCAGCCGGTTATTCTGGACCTTTTTGGGAAGCGGAACAAGTCACAGGCTGGGGCATTTCCCGCCGCGGGAAAACACCGACTCCCGTGGAAGGCAGAAAAAAGACCGCTCGCGTCGTCGGCACGGACGCCACGAGCGGCGAGATCGGCACCTCTCGCAACGCCGGAGTCGCCGCTTACGGCTTACGGCCGGCGCGGTCCGGCAATCCACTCCAGATTGGTGATGCCCGGCTTCGGCAAGGGATAATTCCCCGTCGCGTCCGGCAGCGTGGGCGGCTCCATCGTCAACGTCGTGTCCTCCGGCAGGGGCCGATAGGCGAAGTCCATGGCCGCCACTTCTTCGAATCGCAAGGGCTGGCCGGTGTAGACCGCCAATTGCCCCAACACGGTGACCATCGTGCTCTTGGCCATGTGGTAACCGCTGTTGTAAGGCTGCCCTTTGCGCACCGAATCCATGAGCGTGTTGATCTCCGTGTGATAAGGATCGTTTTGCTGCCCCTCGAACTTCCAGTCGGTCTCGCCTTTGATCCGTTTTTGTCCCAAGTAGCAGACGCCCTTGCTACCCATGATGATGTCGCCGGCGTTGCCGTAGGTCCCGCTTTGGGTGCGGCACATGGCATAGACTCGGGCGCCGCTGGGGTATTCGTAGACGACCGTCTGGTTGTCGTACATGTCGCCCAGCCCTTCCCCGAACGAGGCGGCTCGTCCGCCCAACCCGAATGCCCACTCGGGCATTTCCTCTTGGAGCGCCCAAGTCACGCGGTCCATGTTGTGAACCAACGATTGGGGTACGTCGTCCCCGGAGAGCCAGCAGAAGTGGTACCAGTTCCAAAACTGGAATTCCAATTCGGAGTGCTCCGGCTTGCGGGCCATGACCTGGTACGGCCCGCGGAGGAACATCGCCTGAACCGCGACGATATCGCCGATGATGCCGTCGTGAATCCGTTTCATCGTCTCCTGCCAACCCACATCGAATCGGCTTTGCAAGCCGGACACGATGCTCAGCCCCTTCTCCTTAGCCAAATCGCAGGCGGCCTGCATCCGCCGCACGCCGACCGGGTCGATCCCATGCGGTTTTTCCACGAAGACGTGCTTGCCGGCCTTGATCGCCTCCTCGGAGTACATGGGATGGAACTTGGAGGCGCAGGCGATGAGGACCACGTCGGACGCCTCGATGACCTTCCGGTACCCGTCCAAGCCGGTGAAGCGATGATCGGCGTCCGCGACGACGCGATCCGGCGCCAAAGCCCGCAGGTTCTCGTAGGCGGCGTTGACCTTGGCTTCAAACACGTCCGCCATAGCGACCAAGCGGATGTCCGGTCCGGCATTCAGGGCTTGTGCCGCCGCGCCCGAGCAGCGCCCGCCGCAACCGATCATTCCCACCCGAATGACGTCGCTCCCGGCGGCATGGACGCCGCGCGTCAAGGCCGCTCCACTGAAGACGGCCGCCGTTCCGACCGCCGATTTTTCCAGGAAAGTACGCCGCGTCAACGAAGACCGTGGGGATGCCTGTTTTTTCATGATTCCGGCTCCGGTGAAGAAAACTCGAGTCCGCCTTCCGATCGAATCATCCCCGAACCTCGGGTTCGAGGGCCGTTTCCCATTTAGCCTGGAGCTCCTCCCCTGCATCTCCGGAGCCGGTCGCGCAGCAAGCGGATCGCGGAGCGTCTCACGCGCTCCCTGGGCCGGCCTCTTCCGAAATGCCGAGCTCCCGGAGCGTGCCCCTCAGCCACTGCAAGGAACGCTCGATCATCGGCCCGCCCTGGCCTTCGCACTCCATACTCAAGGGACCGTTATAACCTTGATCGCGGAGAATGGTAAGCACCTCCCGAATGTTGTCGGCATTCACGCCCTCGCCGATCGCACAGTGACTGACCGCTATCCCCGTCTCCTGTCCGCGCACCGCCGCCGCCAACGACGGGCTCACGTCCTTGATGTGGACGTGATGAATCTTCGACGCGAACCGCCGCGCGAATTGCACGGGGTCTCGGCCCGCGATGAAGGAATTGCCCGTGTCCAGATTCATCCGCAGGAACGGACTGTCGCAGAAATCCAGCATCTCGGCCAACCGGTCGGGATTGGTGGTGAAATATCCATGCACTTCGATATTGATCGTGATTTCGTAGGCCTCCGCGACCTCGAGGATTTGCTCGTAACTGCGCCGCATCAGGGCCATGGCCTCGTCGTCGGAAAGCCCCTCGGGGCGATCCAGCCCGTCGGTGGTGGCGATTCTGGGGCAACCGGCCAACTTGGCCCAACGAACGGCATGGAGCACGTACGGCACCCCGTAGAGCGGCCCATCCTTGCCGGACAGCGGATACGCGGCGTCGATCTGTGAAAAGGCCACGCCGTACCGTTCCATTTTGCGTCGCAGCAGCAAGGGGTCTTCGTAGAGCGCCACATGCGGCTGATAGCCCAAACCGTGAATCCAGCTCACGCCGTCGATCACGCCGCACTCGATGAAATGCACGTCGTGCGCTTGCGCCCATTGCAAGCACTTCTCGAAATTCCAATAAGAGGAGTTGAAGGCATCCGTGTGAAAACTGATTTGCATGTTCTCGCCGCTCCTGTCATGTCGTCCCAACTACGCTTATCCTGCCTCGCGAGGCGAACAACGCGACTGGGCATCGCGTCTATCGCCCGGCCGACCACATGCAAGCGCGACGGTACAACTCTTGCACGTGAGAATTGCGGAGAGCTTGAACGTCGTGCCCCAGAACGCAGTGAAAAACCCTGCCTTTGCCGACGTTCAGCGTAAAGGCCATGGGATAGACGCGGCCGTCCACGCGAGAGACGGCTTCCGCCAATACATGGATGGGCGTATCGCCGGACAGGCACGTGTACAACTCATCGACCGTCTCGAAATCCCGCAGCTCTTTGGTGATCGGGTGATTCGAATCCGCGATGACAACTTGGAAGGAACCGTGAGGATCGTGCCCGCGGAGCGTCGGATCCCAAACCCGACCGGCCAACTTCTCAAAATCGTCTTTGAATTCTTGGAACGCCCCGCAGGCGAAATGCACCAGCACCAAGCCGCCTCCACCTTTCACGAAGCGATCCAGGGCGTGGAACGCCGCTCGGCCCGGCACATTCGGGTCGTAGTTCTTGAAGTGCATCACGATGGTATCGTACCGTGACCAGTCGATGCGCTCCATTTCGGCGAGCTTGTCGAGGACCTCTACCCGAATTTTGCCGCCTTGAGACAATGCCTCGACCAGAACGGGCGTGGTCTCTTGCCACCGATGCCCCGGATAATCTTCGCCCGTAATCACCAAGCAGCGCACGGGTGCGGAGGGAGGCGGTCCATCGTCCGCCACGTTCGACGATTCCTGCTCGGCGGCTCGCACCCGAGATGTGGAGATCCCCACGATCAGGACCATCCCCATGAGCAGTGCCGCGGCTCGTGCCCCGCCACGATGGTACTTTCTAAACAGTCCGCGTGAGTTGAGAGACATGGCAGGCAGTTTCCTCACCGGCAAAATCCGTGAGCACGCAGCGGCGCGCACAACCGCCCTTAGCATAGCGGAGAGCAAACCGCAGTCAAGACTGCCGACTGGTGCGTCGTCGGCGGTGTAATAGGAGAACGAACGCTCGCCAAAGTTCTTGCCGTCGGAATTGCTGCCGACCGTTCGTAGCGAACATCCGCCGATGACCGCGCGGCAACGGCCGAACGAGACGGCGGCCGCCGCCGGGAAAGAAAGAAGGCGTCATCTCCGCCGGCACCGGCGGCAGAGAGCGGCTTTACGCGCGCATCCCGGACTGCAAGGCCTGCATGACGCGATCGGTAATGGCCTGGATTAGGGCTTCACGATCGTCGTCGTTTACGGCTTTTCCATCGCCGTTGGGCTGAGTCAAAGGTCCTGCACATGAGGCGTTCCGGAACCGCGGCGGATGGAAGACCTGCTGATCCACGCCGCTTTGCTTCCAACTATCGCGGAAGACGTCGTTGGCGCACAGCTCGCAGTTCTGGAGTTCCATGCGCGGGTCTTTGTAACCCAGCTTCTCCTTCAAATTAAGAAGTGCTTTGGCTTCGGGTTCCGTGAAGTAGTTCACGCGTCCCAGACCCTGTGCCAGCATCAACATACGGCAATACGCATCCAAGATCTCGGTGTACCAATACGCCTGCTCCACCGAGTTGCCGAAGCTGACCGTACCGTGATTCGCCAGGATGATCACGTTGCTCTTTCTCACGAAAGGCAGGATCGTATCGGCGAACTCTTGCGACCCGGGCGTGGCATAGCGTGCAATGGGGACCTCGCCCAGGAAGATCTCCACTTCGGGCAGCACGCACATGGGCACGGCCTCCCTCGCAATTCCGAAGGCGGTCGCGTGCGGCGGATGGCAGTGCACCACGGACTTGATGTCCGCCCGAGATTTCATGATCGCCAAATGGAGTTTGATTTCGCTGGTGGCCTTTCGCCTTCCCGCGATCTGCTTGCCCTCCATATCCACGATGCACAGATCGTCGGGCTTCATAAAGCCCTTGCAAATCATCGTGGGTGAGCACAACACCTCGTTCTCGCCGATGCGATACGAGATATTCCCGTCGTTGGCGGCGGCAAACCCTCGCTTATACAACCGATCGCCGATTTCGCAGATTTCTTGTTTCACCTTGTGCACGTTCACCATGGTTCCTTATCTCCGTTTTTCCGATTGCGCCGCCGTCCTCATCCGGTCCGAGTTTACGGTAAAGGCCGGACCTCGATGTGATCCAGGATGGCCGCCGCATAGGCGTCGATGGGCTTCGGCTCGTCGAACGGCTGGGCCGCCTCCCGCCCCTCGCTGAACGCGACGTAACAGCCTTCGTGCGACGACATCTCGTCGTAAACGACCAACTCCTCGGCTTGCGCGGGCAGCTTGTTCAGCAAGTTGTCCAACGATAACGGCACGACCATTTTCAAGACCGCTCCGCGAAGCGAGGGATGCGCTCGATTCAAGGTCACCTTGCCGATTACGGTTCCGACTCGCACGTCCGGCCCTCCTTGGGCGATTCCGTCGCTCACGGTCGCTCAGCTCAAATGCGGGGCGAAGGCCTCGGGACATCGGCGGGGCGACCGCACGAACTCCATGATCATCCGTTTGATTTGAAAAACGCCTTGCCGCGCATCGGCCACGAGCACGTTCGCTCCCACCGCGGCGGCATCGAGGGCGACTTCGTTCGGGCGTCTACCCGCCACGGCCCGCACGCCGCCCAAGCGATTCGCCAAACAAACCCCGGCTGCGGTAAGCGAGGTCACCACGACCGCTCGGCCGCCCGGTCGACGAACCGCCTCCGCCGCCCGCTGCGAGGCCCGGACCATGCAATCCATCTCTTCCGGCGCGATCCTCAGGCCTTCGCCGCGAAACAGGCCGCTCAATTGCGCGGCCGAAATGCGCCGCGTCACCAGCACGATGGGTAGGACATCGGCCGCCGCTTCGGCGACGGCTTCGGCTCCGGCCCACCCCGTAGCGCCCCCCGGCGTGGGAACCGGACCGTACGTCACTACGATTTGCCGCTGTCGTAACAGATCCCGCGCCGAGGGCGTCAAGATCGCACCCGGCCGAACCAAGAGGCGTCGCATGCCGTGCAGCCGATCCTCCAGGAGAGTCGCCGTCACGACCCGTTCCGGAATCGCAAGTTCCCCCTCGCGCGACGAAACGATCCGAGCTTGCGGTGCCGCCGGGACTGCACCGGCCGCCCTCGGCGTCGCCGGTGCGCTCTCGGGAGCGCGATCCCGCGCCGTGCCGTCGCTGCCGCCCGCCTCCGCCCCCAGCGCAGCCAGCACCTCGCGCACGATGCGTTCCAAAGTCGCGCCGTCCGGTATGTCCTGGAACTCTTGCATCAGTCGGTAATCCCGATTACCGCCCAACGAACGGGCGTCTTTTTGTCATTGAGCACGGTTTGCGTGTGCTTGCCGTCGCTGGAAATGATGACCTGATTCCCGATGCCCGCGCCCAGATGATCCACCGCCAGAACGGGATCGCCGTCCGGGGAACGGCCGTCCGCGGCCATGGGTTGAACCAACAGCAGCCGCCACCCCTTCATGGAAGGGTGCTTGATCGTAGCCGTTGCCGTTCCTACCACGCGACCCGCCAACATCCCCGAACCTAGCCGCCTTTCTCGTCACCTGTACCGCCGGTTCCACCATGTTCTCCGAAGCCCGCTCCGGAACCGCCGTGGTCAGCGTCCCAGAATCCGCAGGCTGTCGATCATCGCGCAACGGCGTTCTCGGGTAAACGTCAGCGGCGTCGTGATCCCTTCGCCGGTCGGGCCGGCGATGGAGAAGGACAGATAGCCTTCCCCGCCCAGTCCCAATCCCGCCATGCAAGGTCCGTTCTTCACGAAGATCGTCGTGTCCAAGGCCCGACCCATCTTCGTCATGTTGACCACGTCGTGGGAATGGATGATGGCCGTATGCCGGAAACCGTGCTCGCTGAGGCGGGCCCGTTCGATGGCTTCGTCCACGTTTCGGCAGCGAACGAAGGGAATGAACGGCATCATCTGTTCGATCTGAACGAAGGGATGCTCGAAAGCCGTTTCGCCGAAGATCAATTCCACGTCGTCGGCGATGCGGCGTCCCGCCGCCCGCGCCAGCACCGCGGCATCTTGGCCGATGAAATCCTTGACGGGCACGTCGTGCCGAGCCTTGCCCTCGCCCACGGTCGTAACGGCCTTGGCGGTCAAGGCCTCGATTTCCGAGGCGTTGAGGCGGACGGCCCCGGCACGTTCCATCGCCGCCATCAAATCATCGAAGATGCTTTCCACGGCGAAAACCTGTTTTTCGCCGATGCAAAGGAGGTTGTTATCGTACGATCCGCCTTGGATGATGCACCGCGCCGCGCGATCCAAGTCGGCGGTTTCGTCGACCACCACGGGGGGATTACCCGGGCCGGCCACGATCGCCCGCTTGGCCTGCTGCAAGGCGGCTTTGGCGACGCCGGGACCGCCCGTCACGCACAAGAGCGCGATGTTGCGATGCTTGAAGATCGCATTGGCCGTCTCCAAGGTCGGTTCCGTGATGATGCAAATCAGGTTGTCCACCCCCAGATCGCGATAGATCGCCTGGTTGTACCGCCGCACGCCCTCCGCCGCCACGCGTTTGCCGCTGGGATGCGGGTTGAAAACCACCGTATTGCCCGCCGCCAACATGCTGACGGCGTTCCCCGTGAGCGTCGGCAAGGAATGCGTGACGGGTGTGATCGCCCCAATCACGCCGAACGGCGCATGTTCGATGACCGTCAAGCCGTGGTCGCCGCTGAAGGCCTCGCTCCGCATGAATTCCACGCCGGGCGTCCGCTCGCCGAGAGTCTTGAGCTTTTCGATCTTGTGCGGCAAACGCCCGATCTTGGTCTCCTCCATTTCCATCGTGCCCAGTTCGACGCACTGTTCGACGGAAATGCGGCGAATGTGATCGATTGCTCGCTTACGCTCCTCCATCGTGCAGCGCGACAGCCGATCGAAGGCTTCGGAGGCCGCGGCCACGGCCTCTTCCACGTCCGTAAACAAACCCAGGCGGCCCTGATAACTGCGGACGGCCGGGCCCGGCGCCGACGGCATCGCTGCCGAGCCGTTGCTCTTCAGCCGATGAATCACTTCCTCCACTACCGAACGCACGAGATTCTCATTGATTTGCATCGCACCGCTCCTCACGGAATTCGCCGCATCGCACGGCGATCGAGATCTATCGTTGCTTCCGCCATCTCCTCACAGGCCCACGTAGGACCGCCCGCCTACCACGGAACTCACCTCGGGCGGCCGGGGCGGCCGCACGTGCCATGTTGCAACGGCGCTCAGGCCCCACGGCCCCCGTCCTTGCTGTACACGCACGTGTCCTTGACGTGCACCTGATCCACGATCGCGATAATGACGGTATCCACGGGCAGGTTCTTGGTCTCGGGCGTCAGCCGGGCGCTGGAACCTTGCACGATCAGCACCAGTTCACCCTCGCCGGCCCCCACGGTATCCACGGCCACGAAGGTCCTTCCGGTCCCCTTCAGTTCCTCACGCGTCTCGGGGTCCAAGCGATACGGCTCCACGGTCAGGAGTTTGTGGCCGACCATCGAGCCGACTTTCTGCGTGGCGATCAGCGTACCTGTAACTCGGGCCAAAAACATGCTCAGCCTCCCGCCTGCAACAGGTCGCGGACTTGTCTCGCCACCATCAATTCTTCATTGGTCGGCATGGTCCAAATCCGGACACGGCTTCGCTGATCGCTAATGTCGCACTCTCCGCGTGCTTGCCGATTCTTGTCGGGCGACGGTACGATGCCCAGTTCTTCCAGGCCCTCGCAGACGGCCGCTCGCAACTCTGCGTCGTTCTCACCGATTCCGCCGGTGAAGACCACCACGTCCGCCCCGCCCAATTCCACCAGACAGGCCCCCAGGTAGTGGCGGATCGAAGCCGTGAAGACTTCGATCGCCAGGGCGGCCCGGCGGTTGCCTTGGGCGGCGGCCAGGCGGATGTCGCGCATATCCGTGCCTACGCCGCTCAACCCCAACAGCCCCGACTTGTTCGCCAAGGCTTCCAGCGTCTGCTCCAACGTCCATCCGGTCTTGGCCATCACAATAGGGATCGCGAAGGCATCGAAATCGCCGACCCGATTGTTGTTGGGCAGGCCGGTCTGGGGACTCATCCCCATGCTGGTGAAGACACTTTGCCCGTTTCGGATGGCGCACAGCGAACTGGACCCGCCGAGGTGGCAGGATATGACGCGAAGATCATTTCGGCCCAGCAGTTCCGCCGTGCGAGCGGCGATGTAGCGGTGGCTCGCCCCGTGGAATCCCCAGCGCAGCACATGCCATTCGGCCCACTCGTAGGGGACGGCATAGTAGCGATTCCGATCGGGCACCGTGCGATGAAAATCGGTCTCGAAGGCGGCCACCAACGGGATGCCGGGGAGCTTCTCGCGGAGCAATCGCATCGCGCGGATATACGGCGGATTGTGCGCCGGGGCGGTGGACGACATTTCCTCCATGGCCGCCAACACGTCTTCCGTGACCCGCTGCACACCCGAAATGCGGCCCCCATGCACGGCCTTGAAGCCGATGGCCGACACCTCGGCGGCATCCTTCAAACATCCTCGCTCCGGATCGGTGAGCTGGTCCAAGCAACATCGCACGGCCACGGCATGATCGGGGACGCACATCGTGCTCTCCAACCGCTTCCCCGCGATCTCAGCCGAAACGGGACTCGCGTCCGCGCCGATGCGTTCGATGCCGCCCCGCGCAAGCTGCCGTTCCGTCTCCATGTCGAAGAGACGGTACTTGAAGCTCGTCGATCCCAGGTTGGCCACCAAGACCTTCATGCTCCGTCCTCCTCCCAGGACATCCTATCAAGGGAAAGCCGACGCTCTCGGCGACGTCCGGCGAGACGATGCCTCGAACCCGCCGCGGCACACGGGGCCGCTCCGGTCGCGACGGCGCGAAGTCCTGCCGAAAGCCGTGCCGCTTCAGCTCAGGTAGGCGGCGATCACGCCGTCCGCGGGCCGCGGAATGATGTGGCTGGCGACCAACTCGCCGACTTGCGAGGCGGCATTCGCGCCCGCCTCGACGGCGGCCCGGACGCTTCCCACGTCTCCCCGCACGATCGTCGTCACCAATCCGCCGCCGATCTGCACGCGCTTCACAATCTGGACGTTGGCGGCCTTCGCCATGGCGTCCGTCGCTTCCACCAATGCCACCAAACCCTTCGTTTCGATCAATCCAATGGCGTCTTGCATGGGGGCAATACCCTTTCTTTTCTCAATGGTCCTGGTTCGTGTACTCTTGCGCGGCGTCATGAGCGATCAATCCGCCTTGGACTCCTTGGTCGCGGGCGCCGGCAACACGGCCGAAAGCTCGTCGTGCGGGCGAGGAATGACCTGAACGCTGACCACCTCGCCGATCC
>Ga0067045_1003278_pt1 | contig 24450 bp, 22 predicted proteins | sample TerdegcTABiofilm_FD_59184 | JGI IMG/M metagenome (GOLD analysis project Ga0067045, IMG submission 59184) | Combined Assembly of (Gp0054472, Gp0054536) Wastewater bioreactor microbial communities from Singapore -Terephthalate degrading... | reverse complement strand
ATGGCGGGACCGGCTTGGGACTCTCGATAGCGAAACGGCTGGTGGAGCTGATGGGCGGTGAAATTGGCTTTCAAAGCGTGGTGGGCCAAGGATCCCTCTTCTGGTTTACTATGCCGCTGCAAGCAGTGGATGCCGGGACTCTGGGCGGGGAATACCGGGACGAAATACAGGCAGACATTTATCCCTTTCAGCACCAGGCTGCCCCTGTCCTGGTAGTGGAAGACTTTGCCTTAAACAGAGAACTCTTGCTGGGGCAGCTGGAAAGACTGGGTCTGAAGGGAGAAGCAGTCTCGAGCGGCCGGGAGGCTCTTGAAGCCATCAAGGACAAGAGCTATGCCCTGATTTTGCTGGATTGCCGGATGCCGGGCCTGGACGGGTATGATACGGCCAGGGCGATTCGCAAGCATGAAGAAAATATGGGAGGGCATATCCCGATTATTGCCTGCACGGCCAGCGCCGCCCCGGAAGAAAGGAAGCGCATTATGGCGGCGGGGATGGACGATGTTCTGGTTAAGCCCGTACGCCTGCAGGAACTTAATCAGGCGCTGATAAACTGGCTGCCGGTACCGGAGGCAGACCCTGTCTTGGCGGAAGCGGCAGCAGCACAGGCTGAAAATGAGCCGACTGGCTTGCAGCCGCTTAGTTTTGCGGATCCGCAGAGAAGAGGGGAAATCATGCGCCTGGTTGGCGGGAACAAGGGCTTCCTGGTTACTGTGCTGGAGGCTTTCCTGCGGGACATGCCCGGGAGACGGGCCAGCATCGCAGAAGCGCTGGAGCGAGGTGAACCGGGGCTGGTGGAATTGCAGGCCCACGGTATTAAATCCAGCGCCAATTTCCTGGGACTTTCCCACCTGGCGGGCTTGTGCCGGGAACTGGAACTGGAAGCGGGCGAAGGAAGGTTGGCGAAAGCGGGAGAATTGTTTGCCCTGATTGAAGAAGAATACCGCCGGGCGGAGAACGAACTGAGAGCTTACTTGGCGCAGTTATAAAGTTATTTTTATTTTCTTAAGGTTCACTTAAGGTTACATTCTCTTTGAATTAAGGTTAGCCATATAAAGTAATAGATAGGAGATTATTCCGGAGGGTGACCCGTATGTCCGCAAGGGGACCGACATATCTATATAAACGCTTGATGGCAGTGGCCGGGGGTGACGGCGACTTCCTGTTCAGCCTGGTTAAGGCTTTTATGGGAGACGTGCCCCGCAAGCTGGCTGCTTTGCAGGAGGCCATACAACTGGGCGACTGGAAAAAAGCCCGGCTGGAACTGGCCAACATCAAATCCAGCGGCGAACTCTTGGGGTTCTCCACTATGGCTGGGATGTGTCGGCAGTTGGAAGCGGAGATCAGTTCGGACACCTTGCTAGAGGCTTTGCTTGCAGAGTATCAAAGAATAGAAGCCGAACTAAGCGTTATCCTGGAGCGGTACGCTTGGCGACGGCCGGAGGTTCGCCAGCCAATCCAGCCAATATAGAAGTCGACAGGAGGATAAAGCAAAATGAGCGAAGGGCTGCTTGGGAAGCTAGCAGCGAAAAAAAGTTTTAAAGCTTTTTTTGCCGGTATGGAAAATATTCTGCAGTCATCCCTTTGCCTCAAGGATGCTACAGGGAAGGTATTAATCGGTCATGATGAAAAAGTGCCCTGTCAGTACCCGGTTGAGATTAATAGAGAGACAAGCGGCTGGGTTTGCGGATCGGAGAACGCTTCTGTCGTGGCGGACCTCCTTTCCTTCTGGCTGAACCAGGAATACGAGAAAAAGGCCCTGGGACAGGAACTGCTGGAAAAATACAGGGAGATAACGGCCTACTTCAATATAACCGAACAATTGGCGGGGAACCTTGAATACAAAGAAATCGCCCGGTTTTTGATCGAAGAAACCCAAAGGCTGATAAAAGTAGGCGATGTTTTGATAATAATGCAGGAGGATACAGGGCAAGAAATTTTGGCCTCCTCAAGGCCTGCAGGTGACGCCAAGAATATCTTTAAGGTTAGCCGGTCAGTCATTTACAGTGTAATAGCCAACGTTAAACCTGAAGTGATCAACGATTTTCCGGCTGATCAAAGATATATTGCCGGGAATATCAGGTTAAACTCTGTGATGTGCGCTCCTTTGACCATCAAAGACAAAGTGCTGGGCGTCATGCTTGTCAGCAGCGAGCAGCCGGCGGACTATACGGCCGGCGACTTGAAGCTGTTGTCCTCGCTAGCCTATGTGGCAGCCGCCGCTATTGAAAACGCCAGGTTGTTTGCGCGCTTGAAAGAAACGGTGGAAGATTTGAAAATCAAAACGGAAGAACTAAGGAAAGCCGGCCAAGTCAGGGCGCAATTCGGTATGATCTTTATCAGCGTGGTAATGATGGTTTGCCTGTATACCTTATCAATCATCCTGCTGGACAACTTTCAACTGGGATATACGGAACGGTACGTCATCAGCCGCTCGGTGGAGATGGCTTATTTGGGCATGAACTTGATTTTAGTCTATCGCAGCAGGATGCCGCTGTCTGAATTCGGCCTGACGTTGAAAAACGCCAGACAGTCGGTTGTGGAATCACTGGCTGTCAGCGCCGTATTAATATTGGCCTTGGTAATGGTAAAGCTGCACCTGATTAAAACTGTGCCGGCCTTATCCGGAGCTGCAATTATCGCCTGGAATAAAGTCAATATTGATTTCTATACATACATTTTATCGGCGCCGCTGCAGGAATTTCTCTGCCGGGGAATCCTGCAGGGCTCAATTCAAAGATTTTTGCTCGGACCCTTGAACTGGCTGTGGGCGATAATTCTGACCTCTTCTTTGTTCGGCGTCTTTCATATCCACGAGTCCATGGCTTTAGGGATATTGGCCATTGTAGGAGGCGTAATCTGGGGCGCCATGTATGTCAGGCACCAGAATCTAATCGGCGCCAGCATAAATCATTTTATACTCGGCAACGGGCTGGTGCTTCTAGGCCTTTGGGATGTAATAATTAACGGTATTTCCTAGAATATATGGATGAAAATTAAGATGAATATAAAGATTAAGGCGGAGGTAGATAAACAAATGCCCAAGGTATTGATAGTTGATGATGAGCCCCATATCAGGATACTTTTGGAGCAAACCCTGGAGGAATTGGAAGACGAGGGAATCGAATTGCTGGCGGCGGGCAACGGGGAGGATGCTCTGCAGACTATCCGGGAGGAAAGGCCTCAACTCGTTTTTTTGGATATCATGATGCCGAAGATGAACGGTTTTGAGGTCTGCCATATCGTAAAGAACGAGCTTGGGCTGAAGGATACTTATATTGTCATGCTAACAGCCAAGGGTCAGGAATTCGACAAGCAAAAAGGGGCGGAGGCAGGGGCGGATATTTATATGACCAAGCCTTTTAATCCCGATGAGATAGTGCAGAAAGTCCGGGAGGTTTTAGGATAATAATTTTAATTATTTGGGAGGTGTCTAAAATTAATGGCGGGCAATGTCAAAAGAATGATTGACCTGATCATCGACCAGCGGGCCAAGGGGAACCCGGCTCTGGTTAAACTGACCAAAGCAAAGATAAGTTTAAAAGGCATTAATCCGGACAAATATACGGAAACATCTGAAGACAACCCCATGGCAATAGAAAAGCTAAAGGCTTTGGCGGAAGAACTGAATATTAAACTGTGGGGGGATGTATTATGAACATTAAAACGGCTTATTCAACAGAAAAAAACATAGAATTGGCAGTTGCAGACCTCAAAAGACAGTTGAACGGTTTTGATCCGAGAATGCTAGTTGTTTTCGCCTCTTCTTCTTATGCGCAAGAGGAATTAACGGCCAAGATCAAGAACGGTTTTGCTTCCGCCTTGGTCTGTGGCTGTTCGACAGCGGGTGAGATTGTAAGCGGCAAGATGCTGAAGGAATCCGTGGTCGCAATGGCCTTGAACGGGAAGGTGATAGGCGATGCGAAAATAGAGGTTATTGACAATATCAAAGATCTAAAGAAAGTGAAAGATGCGTTTGATTCATTTTCCCGTTATTACAACGAACCGGCGGCGGTAATGGATCCGCAAAGGTATATCGGCTTGGTCCTGATGGACGGCTTGAGCAAAGCGGAAGAAAAAATCATGGATAGGATAGGCGATTTGACCAATGTAATTTTTATTGGGGGTTCCGCCGGCGACGACTTGAAATTCACCCGCACCTATGTTTACGGCGAAGGCAAAGCATACACCAATGCGGCGGTGCTGGTCCTGATCAAGCCCCAAGTCAGGTTCGACATCATTAAAACACAAAGCTTTGCGGTTTTGGAGCGCAAGTTTACGGCAACCAAAGTTGACCCCGAGGCCAGAGCGGTGATTGAATTCGACCATAAGCCGGCCGCTTTAGCCTATAGCGAAGCCCTCGGCGTATCTATGGATGATTTGAATAATTATTTAATGACCAACCCGGTAGGACTTTTGATTGACGACGAGATATATGTCCGCAGCCCAGCCCAGATTAAAGGTACCAGCATCTTGTTCTTTTGCAATATCCTGGAAGGCATGGAAGTCTCCCTTCTGGAATCGACGGATATTGTAGGGGATACCAGACAGGCCATTCTCAACAAGAAAAAGGAAATGGGCGAGATATCCGGCATTTTGAATTTCCATTGCATCTTAAGGACGCTTGAACTGGAGCGGAAAGGACAAACGCAAGAATACGCCAATATCTTTGCCGAGATTCCGACCATCGGTTTTTCCACTTACGGCGAGGAATACATCGGGCACATCAACCAAACCTCCACAATGCTGACATTTGGCACTGAACGGTTGGATTCCGTGGAGAGTGAAAAATGACCGGGATAAAAGCGGGGATCATTGGCGGCAACGAGAAAGGAGAGGCTATTTTAAAAGCGCTGCTGGCTTTGGAAGGGGTTGAGGTTGTCGGCATTTGCGATGAAAATCCGGCCGCGCCGGGTCTGGAGCAGGCCAGGATACTCAAAGTGCAAACCTTTGCCGGGTACAGGGAATTATTTGCTCAGCCCGGACTGGACCTGATCTTCGAAGTCACCGGCAGCGCTGCCATGCTGGAGGCGGCGGACAGGGATTGCCCGGCGGGAGCCAGGGTTGTAGACATGCGGGCCGCTGATCTGGTCCTGGATATTGTCAAACAGATGTCGGAAGCCAACCAACTGGCCGAAGCATATCTTAACGACGTGGACCATCTGGTGGAAGAACTGGTGGAAGCAAACAGGAAGCTCGAAGAGCTGGACAAAATGAAATCCGATTTTTTATCGACCGTATCCCATGAATTGAGGACTCCGCTTACCTCTGTGCTAGGTTTTGCCAATATCATCAAGAAAAGGTTTGAAGAGGTAGTGGTTCTTCATATCAATTCCGATGATAAAAAGGTCGAACGCGCAATCAAGCAGATCAAAGACAACATCAATATCATCATCTCCGAGGGAGAAAGGCTGACCGCCCTGATCAACGACGTGCTGGATATAGCCAAGATGGAAGCGGGAAAGGTTGACTGGAAAACAGAAACCTTCCAGGTAGCGGATTTTATCGACAGGGCCGCCCGAGCGACATCGGCGCTCTTTGCCCAAAAAGACCTGGCGCTGATTATCGATGTCGAGGAGGGGCTGCCTGATGTGACTGGGGATAAAGACAAGCTGATCCAGGCTATGATCAACCTTATCTCCAATGCGGTGAAATTCACAGAGCATGGCTCTGTGACATGCCGAGCCAGGCTGACAGGCGGTGAAATAACGGTAAGCGTCATTGACACGGGTGTGGGAATAGCCAAGGAGAACCAGGAAAAGGTCTTTGAAAAGTTCAAACAGGTGGGCGACACCCTAACCGACAAACCCAAAGGCACCGGACTGGGGCTGCCCATTTGCAAGCAGATTGTGGAACACCACGGTGGGAAAATCTGGGTGGAAAGCGAGCTTGGCCAGGGGAGCAACTTCACGTTCACCCTGCCGGTCCGACAGGAATTAGCTGCTCCCGTCTGCAAGACAGATGTCGATTCCTTTGTCAAAAAGCTCAAAGACCACGTGCTGCCGCTGGTGCCAACAGGAGAAAGAAAAAGAAAAATCCTGGTGGCCGACGACGACGCCAGCATCAGGGCGCTCTTGAGGCAGGAGCTGGAAGCGGAAGGATACAGCGTGCGGGAGGCCAGGGATGGAATGGAAACTGTCGGGGAGGTCAAGAGCGAGCGGCCCGACTTGATTATCCTGGATGTCATGATGCCCGGAATGAACGGATTTGATGTGGCGGCAGTGCTGAAAAACGACCCCGTTACCATGAATATACCGATCGTGATCCTTTCCGTAATCGAAGATCAGGGAAGAGGCTACCGGATCGGCGTGGACAGGTACTTTACGAAACCGGTCAATACGGAAGAGTTGCTCAGGGAAATCGGGACGCTGATTTCCCAAGGCGGCTCGAAGAAAAAAGTCCTGATCATCGATGAGGACGAGTCGGTGCTGAGCAAGCTGACGGACGTGCTGCTCGCCAACGGCTACAGTGTTGTCGAGACCTGTAACGTCGGGGAATATAGGGACAAGGCCAGAAGCGAAAAACCGGACATAATTATCGTGGACGACCTGTTGTCGGAACGCTTTGATATAATAAAAACATTACGCTATGAGAAAGGGCTGGAGAATGTAATTTTCCTGCTATTGGGTGAAACAAGGGGAGCGAAATAGAAAAGAAAAGTTTATGGATTGAACGAAAAGATCGGAACCGGGGGCATCGTAACTGATGCCTCTTTTTTGCACACAGTGTTTTTGGCCTGTTAAAAAATAAAAAATAGAGATGAGCATAATTGATAATTTTTTAGTCCTGAGTTTGTCAGATACTGATGATGCGCAGATTGTACCAACAAGTCTTACCAAGTAAACTCCTTTGCCTCTTCCAAAGGTAATATGTTTTTTAGTGGAGCAATCCTTAAAATCCGCAGAATCTTGTTGGCCGCTTCAGTTGGTCGCATTTGAATCAAAAACTCTCGCCCGTTAATTTTTACCTCTGTAAAAGAAAGAGAGTTTATTGCCTCCTGAATCAGAAAGGGGCTTAGGTTTACCCGATTTTCCTTTAACCGGAACTCCAATGTCCGCTCAAGGAGAAATGCCAAAAAGAAAATAACAATCGGTCGTACTTCAAGCGTGCTTTTCATAATAAGGTTACTGTATTGCCTAAACCGTTGCTATAGGTTTTTTTAATTAGCAGGAGGTTAAGCTCTCCCTTTGGATAGTATCCGGCCTCCTCCTATTATGCGCTGTAGCTATATTTGCGGGTATTCATCTAGTCCCGTTGCTCACGGGAAAGTTTTTAAGATTTATTTACAGTGGTTGACAACGTCAACCGAAACTTGCATAATATAAAATATAGTTGCGGGTGTCAACCAATTTAAATACAGGGAGTAGATTAGATGAAAAATATCTTTTCTGATATTTATAACTTGTTACAGGAGATTGCCTGGCACTTTGGTGATCATGGTATTAATGGAGAATGCTGCGAGGATTTATCGATGGTTGAGTTTATGGCATTAAAAGCGGCCTATGAGAATGAGAATTTTTCTATTCAGGATATTGGCAGTACCATAAATTTTACTAAAAGCGGGGCCACCAGAATTATTGATCGTCTGGAAACCAAGGGCTATGTTAAGCGGGAACGTTCTTTAACGGATGGGAGGGTTTGCTGTGTGCTGGTTACCGATAAGGGATCTCAAATTATTTCTCAAATAATTATGAAAAACACTAAATATGTTGAAGAGTTATTGCAGGATTTGGATCCCCAAGCGATCGATAAAATAAAAACTGCCATGGAGGTCTTAATAAAAGCAATACATCGACAAGACATTATGAACTCTAAAGGCCAATGATAAAAAGAGGAGTAGTCCTATGAACACATTGATGAGCACAGTCAAGTATTTTTTTGTTATAACGGCAGAGCTTACGGTTCTATTTCTTGGAATCAGTGCAGTCGTAGCATTAATTCTTATGTATTTGCCCCAGGAAAAAATCAAAGCCTGGATGGCCAATAAAGGCATATTAAGCAATTTTGTGGGGGCTGTATTTGGGGCATTAACACCTTTTTGCGCCTGCTCAACGATCCCCATGACGCTTGGTTTTCTTGAAATTGGTGTTCCGTTTGGCGCGACTATGTCATTTGTCATTGCATCCCCTTTGCTTAATCCAATCATCTTAGCAATGTTATTGGCATTAATTGGCTTAGAGGTAGCAATAACCTATTTTATAGTCGTTTTTGGCGCAGCAATTATTTTTGGCATTATACTAGAAAAAGCCGGCATGTATAAACTGGTTAAGAATGTACGCATCAAAGGAGGCAGTATGGCAGATAATCAAGTCCCTCAAGCATTCAAAAGTAAATTGAAGCTGTCGTTTATGAAAGCCTGGGGGGATTTTTACAGCATTTTAGGTTATTTGCTCGTTGGTGTGGGCATAGGGGCAATAATTTATGGTTATCTTCCAGAAGACTTAGTATTAAAGTATGCTGGACCTGACAATCCATTGGCCATCCCGATTGCAGCGTTAATCGGCATTCCGCTTTATATTAGAGCGGAAACAGCGATACCTATCGGGTTATCGTTAATGCAAAAAGGCATGAGTGCCGGGGCTGTAATTGCTTTGATAATTGGCGGTGCGGGGATGGCCATTCCTGAAATGAGCATGCTTGCAGGCATCTTTAAAAAGAAATTAGTTGCATCAATTGTAATCGTAATTTTTCTGACGGCAATAATTACTGGATATGTTTTTAACATGATTTAAGCACCACAGTATGATTACGCAGGTATCTGCCATGTATCAATATAATAAGTGAAAGGGGAAATAATCGATGGAAAAAGGGAACGACAAAGGAAAGAAAAGTTTATTTGGAAGCTTGATTAAAGTAACTAAGCCAAAGAAAAATTCCTGTTGCAGTTTCGAGATCGAAGAGATACCGGAGAACGACGACAAAAAAGAGAAAAAATCTGACGAAGATGGTTGTAAACCATGTTGCAGCTAACATGTTTTTTGTGGTTACTATCCACTTTTTTTGTCTCTGTAGTCGAATGGAAGTTGGCAATTAATTCAACATGAAGCATCATCAGGATGCTATCAATACGCCGGGTCTTTTTGGCAAATCCTATGATACACTTAAACGATCAAGGGGATCAGCAAAACGTTGACAGGGTAATAATTTGCTATTAATATAGGGTTATACGCATAAACATATATTAATAGGAGGATTTAAAAATGAAAATAGGGATTTTACCTTGCCAGGGAGCATGTAATGTGGGTGTGATGACAAACAAAGTAGCCCTTAATCTGGTTAATAATGAAACGGTTAACATGGTTTGCCCACTCGGGCTTCCTTTGGGAATCAAAAATATTATTGACATGGCAAATGTCAATGAAAAGCATCTTGCTTTGAATGGATGTCCGGTTAAATGTGCATCAAAGGCATTGGAATCAGCAGGGATAACTGAGTATAAGGAAATAACACTGATGTCTGATTTTGATATACCAAAGAACAAGAATTTTAAAGATGAAACAAATATAGATAAAGTTGAGGCTGAAGTAAAAAATATTATTGACGAGTTTCTCTCAGGACAGAAGGGTTAGCCATGTTTGATTTAACTGAATTTCTTAAAGCCCTATCTGATGAAACAAGGCTTCGAATCATGGCGCTGCTGTTCCAAAAAGAAATGTGTGTTTGTGAAATCTGCGATGTGCTTGGAGAATCGCAACCAAAGGTGTCCAGACATTTAGCTAAGCTCCGAGCGGCAGGTTTAGTTCGGGATGAAAGGCAAAGTCAGTGGGTGTTCTACTACCTAAACATTGATAATAAAACGGCATCTGAGATCATGAGTACAATCATTAAAAATATTCATGAACACCCAATTTTAAGTGGAGACATGCAAAAATTGCATGAAAAAGTTAAACAATGCAAATTATGTGAAAGAGAGGGTAAATAATAATTATGGACAATATGATTAAGGTAAATAATACAATTAAGGATACCTTGAGCCTGGATTGCGATACTGTAGGAGTTAAATTCATAAAAGAGGATGATTTTGGCCGGGACTTGAACCCTCTTATTTTTTGAGGTATATTAACATAAAATATAGGCAGGAATATATAATATTAACAAATGTAAATATATTGATGAGAAATAATCTACATTAGAGAAGGAAATTATTACTAAATGATTAAATAACGCTTAGAGAGGTGCAACATTTGTGGAGCCTTTTTCAAAAAGCATCTATTGTGAATGTTATTACTCAAAAGTGGATGAGCAAAAGCAGGAAACAAAAGCAAAAACTGAAACCGAACTGCAAACTAACCCTGACGGGAGCGTGCACCTACCCGCCGGATTATTGGAGCGGTTTGGAATAACACCGGGAAGCAGAGTCCGGGTTAGCCCCCAATCGTCAGGGGGGTTATCACTGGTTAGGGCTGATCCTGCATTAACAAAATTGTACATAGAACCGACAAACAACTGCAATCTTAGCTGTCGAACCTGTATACGCCATACTTGGAAAGGCCCTACAGGATTTATGGATATGATAACCTTCAATAAACTGATAGAAGGTGCTAAGGCTTTATCATCACTGAAAAAAATAAGCTTCTGGGGGTTTGGCGAACCTCTCCTGCATCCCAACATAGTAGAAATGGTAGCTCAAGCTAAACAATTGGGGGTAGAAACCCAGCTTATTACTAATGGCCTTTTATTAGATGTAAAGATTGCCAAAGGACTCGTTGCGGCTGGGTTAGACAGCATAGTTGTGTCGCTTGACGGGGCAAATGAGGAAACCAATGCTGATATACGCATTGGGTCAAATTTGACTACAGTGAGGGAAAACATAAATACATTAAGAGAAATCCGAAATTATAACAGGCGGTCTAAACCAGAAATCGGCATAGAGTTTGTGGTAATGCGGAGAAATGTGAAGGACCTGGGCAAATTGCGCGTTTTAGCTGCCGGTTTGGGAGCAAGCTTTGTATTTGTCTCAAACGTCTTACCATACAGCGAAGATTTGAAAGACGAGATCCTCTATTGGAACAGCGCCAGTCGCATCTCAAGCGAGAAGGGCACGGAGTGGAATCCTAAGTTATATCTTCCACCTATTGATAATACCGAAAATGTGGCAGAACACTTATCTAAATTAATGGCTCTTAATGAACCAATAATCAATATGCAAACCCCTAATCAAAACGGTAGGGGATACTGCCGCTTTGTCGGCGATGGTTCCTTAGTGGTTCGCTGGGATGGAGAGGTCAGCCCTTGCGCTGCTCTCCTGTATTCCTATAGCTGTTATGTACTGGGACGCAAAAAAGAAATTATAAATTATTCCGTAGGAAATATTAAAAAAGATGACATAACAGATATTTGGGAGAAGGAAGATTTTGTGCGTTTTCGTGATCGAGTGTTGCGGTTTCGATTTCTTCGCCCTGCACTTATTGCAGCGGGTGTGACTACACAGAAACCAATGAAGAAGACTGTTATGGAAATCATTTTCCTGTTTGCGGGGACTGTTTGTGGGCACAAGGGGTAGTCCAGTGTCCTTAAAACAACGCCAGTTATATTTATGACTTCATGCAACGGGCGGGAGGGGATTACCATGGTACTGGGATGTCCATACGGTTCTCACCGCAGTCTGGAGCCTAAAAACGGCTTGCCCCAGACGGCATGGAAGCTGGATACAGCCTTGCCGATTTGTGATAATGAATTGCTTATCGATGTTGAGACGCTTAATGTCAATTCGGCGAGTTTTGCCCAAATGCTCAGTGAAGTAGGCCCTCAACCCCGGTTGATAGCCGACAAAATTTTGAACATTACCCGGATGAGGGGAAAATTGCACAATCCCATCACCGGTTCGGGAGGCATGTTGTTGGGGAGAGTTAAGCAAATAGGGGAGAAGCACCCGGCCGTAGGCAATTTTAATGTAAACGATAAAATTGCTACTATGGTATCCCTTACCCTTACACCGCTCTGGATTGATAAAATACTCAACGTGAATATCCCCTCTGGCCAAATAGACGTCAGCGGGTATGCAATTCTATTTGAAAGCGGCTTGTACAGCAAGGTCCCCCATGATATTCCCCCCAGGGTATTGTTGCTTGCCTATGATGAGGCCGGTTCCGTAATGCAGTCCTATAATTTAGCGGAACAGGGCAATAATGTGGCCATCGTCGGTGCTGAGGAAAAAATTGGGGCGCTCAGCATGTGCGCTGTAAGGCAAAAATTGGGCTGTTCCGGCAAAATATTTGCCATTGTGAGGACTGAGCAAAGCACCGGCGCAATACGCAAGTTGCGGGTTGCAGACGAAGTGATCGTTGCTGATACGACTGATCCCCTAAAATCTTTGCCGGTTGTGCAAAAAACCTTGAAAAAACGTGAAATAGATCTAACCATAGATTGTCTTAATGTTCCCGGGTTCGAGATGTTCAGCATTATGATAACAAGGGAAAACGGGAAGGTATATTTCGTTAACCCGGCCACGAGGTATACTGCTGCCGCTTTAGGGGCGGAAGGAATAGGCAAGGACATAGACTTGCTTTTTTATAAAGGATATATAAAAGGACATGCTGATTTTGTCGTGCAACTGTTGAGAAAGAACCCGGGATTGCAGGAGTATCTTCATAACTACCGGACAAACCACATGCGCAAATCGTGGGCAATCAACGGCGAGAATAATCGTGCTAATACGGAAATGAACCTGATGCAGCTTAGCAACATATCCATGGGGAACATCGTCATTCACAGCATTGCCTTGCAGGATACGGTAAAAGCGGCTCTGCGGATTGCCCCTTATGAGACGACGGTGTTGATTACGGGGGAATCGGGGGTGGGCAAAGAAGTCATTGCCCAGATCATTCATAAAGCCAGCAAACGGGAAGCAGGGCCGTTTCTAAAAATCAACTGCGCGGCGATTCCCGAAAGCCTGATTGAAGCGGAACTGTTCGGCTATGAAAAGGGGTCGTTTACTGGCGCTTTGAAGGAAGGAAAGGCGGGCATATTTGAGGCCGCAAACGGGGGAACCATCTTGCTCGACGAGCTGGGCGAAATGTCTTTGGCCATACAAGCCAAGATATTGAGAGCAATTCAGGAAAAAGAGATTTTTCGCGTTGGAGGGACATCGCCGGTCCGGGTCGATGTGAGAATAATCGCGGCAACCAATCGCGATCTGAAGGAACTCGTGGAAAAAGGCAAGTTCAGGGAAGACCTCTATTACCGCATCAATGTCGTCAGTTTGCGGGTGCCGCCTTTGCGGGAAAGAAAGGAGGCCATCCCAGCCCTCGTCGATAATTACCTTTGCAAGTACAACAATATTTATGGGACCAACAAATCCATTTCTCCCCAGGGGATGAGGGTGCTGTACGATTATTCATGGCCCGGCAATGTCCGGGAACTGGAAAACCTTATACAGAGACTGATTCTTTGCCAGGAAGAGAATATTATATCCGATAGGGATATATTGCAATGCCTTTATACAAATCAGAACAATCCCGGCATGGCAGACGGTTCGTCGAGCCTGGAACTGGGTTTAGCCCTGGCCAGGACGGAAAAGGAGATTTTTGAAAAAGCGGCGAAACAGTACCGCACAACCCGGGAAATAGCGGCGGCTCTGAATACAAGCCAGTCGACAGTTGTGAGGAAACTGAAAAAATATAAGCTCCGGTAGACCAAATATGGTGTTGCATATTTCATCTGAGAATCAAATGATTCAGAAATGGTTCAGAATCCGGCGCATTTAAACCGGTGCTAAAATAAAAGCCTTGTCACAGAAGATGTGCAGGCTTTTTTTGTTTTATTGCGGCTGGGCATGATTTATGCAAGTTATATTAACAGCCCCGTCCAGGCATGAGGTGCCCATTTATCCGGACAAATTGGCAAATTATTTGAGAAGGAGGTGAATAACATGCCCGAAAAAATCACATCTACCATCCGACTGCGCATGTCATCACAGGATGCCCATTACGGCGGCAATCTTGTTGACGGGGCCAAAATGCTGCAATTGTTCGGTGACGTGGCGACTGAACTGCTGATCAGGTTGGATGGGGACGAGGGGTTGTTTAAGGCCTACAATGCTGTTGAGTTTAAAGCGCCTGTTTTTGCTGGGGACTACATTGAAGCATACGGCGAAATAACGGAAATAGGAAGGACTTCACGTAAAATGCGTTTTGAAGCGCGAAAAATAATAGCCCCCAGGCCGGATATCAATGAATCTGCCGCCGATGTGCTTGAGGAACCCATCGTCGTTTGCACGGCTGAAGGCATATGCGTTACTCCTTTGCAAAAACAGAGAAAAAACAGGTAAAAGACCAGGTAAATGACAGCATTTAATATTTTGGGGGTCTTCTTATGCAAAAATTAATCATAACGGCAGCTATTTGTGGCGCTGAAGTGACCAAGGAACACAATCCGGCAGTGCCTTACACCATCGAGGAGATCACAAGGGAGGCAAAATCCGCGTACGAAGCGGGAGCGTCTATTATCCACCTGCATGTTCGCTGGGATGACGGCACTCCGACCCAGGACCGGGAAAGATTCCGCATCGCTATAGAAGCAATAAAAAAGGAGTGCCCCGATGTCATTATCCTACCCAGCACGGGGGGCGCTATCGGCATGAGCGCGGAAGAACGCTTGCAGCCCGTCGACCTGGGCCCGGAAATAGCTACCCTTGATTGCGGCACCTGTAATTTTGGCGGCGACGATATTTTTGTAAACACGGAAAGCATGATCAAGACATTCGCGGAAAAAATGAAGAAGCTGGGGGTCAAACCGGAATGTGAGTGTTTTGACAAGGGCATGGTCGACATGGCGATTCGCTTGGCCAGGAAAGGATATATCGAGATGCCCATGCATTTTAACCTGGTTTTGGGCGTGAACGGAGGCATAGCGGCCACTGCCAGGGATTTGACCTTCTTAGTTGATTCGCTTCCCGGAGGATCGACCTGGTGCGTTACCGGGATTGGGAAATATGAGTTCGATATGGCAGCCGTAGCGATAACGATGGGCGGTCATGTCCGGGTAGGGTTTGAAGACAACGTCTATTTGGATAAGGGCAAACTGGCCGCCAGCAACGGGGAACTCGTGGCCAAAGCGGTGGCGCTTGCCAAATTATTGGGAAGGGATATTGCTACTCCCGCCGAAGCCAGGGAAATACTGGGTCTAAAACAAACAGAAAGGGGATAATAATATGGCAAATGAGAAAAAAACAGGCTCGATGAACCTTATCGACTTTTTTATGCTGGGCTTTGGTTCTTGTGTGGGGGTCGGGTGGTCGGTGGCCGTAAACGGCTGGTTCGCTACCGGCGGAGGACCGGTGGCCGCCTTTTTGGCCTTTCTTGTTGGGACACTGTTGATGATCCCGATCGGCTTTTGTTATGCCGAACTGACACCTGCCATGCCGGTCGCCGGCGGGGCTGTTGCTTTTGCTTACAAGGCGTTTGGGACATTCCCTTCTTTTCTGGCAGGCTGGTTTATAGCCCTGGCCTATCTTACGGTATTGCCCTGGGAAGCGATCTACATCAATGATGTCATGGCGCTAATCTTTCCTGCGCTAAAATCAGGCGAACCTCTTTATACCATTGCTGGCATAGGCATTTACGCACGGGGATTGATACTGGGGCTTGTTATCGCCGCTGTAATAATCTGGCTGAACTGGATTGGTTCGAGGACAGCGGCAAAGTTTCAGACATACCTTACATCTTTGCTCGCTATTACAGGCGGGCTGGTCATACTCTTTGCATTGTTCAAGGTGAATCCTGCCAACTTGCAGCCAATATATGAAAATATCGGGAAAGGCTCTCATACCAATTTTTTCGGCGGGTTCTTAGCTGTCATCGCAATGGCTCCCTTTTTCCTGGCAGGCTTTGACACCATTCCCCAGGGCGCTGAGGAAGGAAGCGAAAAGATCAACTTCAACAACTTGGGCAAGGTCTTGGTTGGTGCTATACTGGCGGCCGGCGGGTTTTACTGTTTGATAATCATTTCAACGGGCATGGCCATGCCGTGGCAGGAATTTGCCAAGCTAAAGAGGCCCGCGGTGGCGTTGATGTTCACTACGCTGTATGGCAACGGGGGTATCGGACTCCTCCTGTACTGGATTGCGATGGCGGGAGCACTGGCCCGGGCTGCTTACGACCTGGAACGGTCTGTATTTGGCCTCCGCCCGTCTGCTTGTAGGTATGAGCAGGGCGCGTCTCATTCCTGAGTTCTTTTCCGCTGTACATGAAAAATACGGCACCCCCAAAGGCGCAAATATGTTCTGCGCTATTGCAACCCTGATTGGCCCCTTTTTGGGAATGGGGGTTATTGACCCGCTTACCATCGTCGGGTCAACAGCTTTTGTCATCGGCTGGTTTGCCGTGGCGGTGTCGGCGATCCGCCTCAGGCAAATAGCGCCGGATATGAAGCGCCCGTTCAAGATGCCGGGCGGTGTCGGCACTGCCTGGTTGGGTGCAATTATTTCCGCCGCAATAATTATCAGCACATTTGTTCCCTCCTTGCCGGGCTACATGGGGCACCAAGCCGTCATGGTCTTCATTGGGTGGTGTGTTCTTGGCCTGGTTTTCTATTTCGGCTCCAGCGGGTACCGCAATGCGGTTTCTGAAGAAGAGCGTGTCGCTTCAATCTTTAAAAGCAGAGCCGGCATGTAATGCGGTAAAATAACAGTGCTTGCCGCTTTTATCTTCTTGGTTCTTCGTTCCCCGGAGAAGATGGGAGCGGCAAGCACTCCATGCATTCAAGCCGATAAGCGCTCGTAATAATTATTATGGAAGCAAAGGTGATGAAGTTTATGAAAAAGGGATGCAAGTACGGTACCCACCGTGTCATTGAACCGAAGGGAGTATTGCCTCAGCCTGCGGTAAAAATAGACAATACCCCTGAAATATACTCAAATGAGATTCTCATTGATGTAAAAATCCTGAATATTACAGCTACGGCATTCACGCGGATAGAAAAAATCGCCGGCGGCGACGAAAAACTTATTGCCGGGGAAATCGCGGGAATTGTAAAAGAACGCGGCAAGTTCCAGTGTCCGGAAACCGGGTCCGGCGGGATGCTGATTGGAACGGTTGAGAAAATAGGGCCTGATCTGCAGGGCAAAATAGACTTGAAGGAAGGCGACAAGATAGCTACCATGGTTTCATTGTCCCTTACCCCCCTGTATATCGAAGAAATAACCGGCGTAAATATAGAAACGGATCAGGTCTTTGTCAAAGGCAAAGCGGTACTGTTCGAGTCGGGCATCTATGCCCGAATTCCGGCTGATATTCCCGAAAGCCTGAGCGTGGCGATAATGGATGTGGCCGGGGCGCCGGCTTGGACGGCCAAATATGTCAAGGCCGGGGACATTGTAGCCGTTGTCGGCGCAGGAAAGGCCGGGCTTTTGTGCTTGCATGAAGCAAAAAAGAGAGCAGGTGTGACGGGCAAGGTAATCGCCATCGAGCCTTCCGCCAGACAATGCGAAATCATTACAAGCCTGGGGCTGGCCGATCACGCCCTGCAAGCGGATGCAACTCAGCCCATAGCAGTGATGCAGCAGTTCCTGGAGGCTACGGGGGGTAAAGAGGCCGATTTTGTCGTTAACACAGTAAATGTTCCAAATACTGAAATGGCCTCTATTTTAATCTGTCGCGAACATGGAACTGTCCTCTTTTTCAGTATGTCGACCAGTTTTTCCAAAGTAGCCTTGGGATGCGAAGGGGTAGGCAAAGTATTGACGCTCTTAGTCGGTACAGGATATACCGAAGGCCATGCCGACATTACTTTCCAGATCCTGCGGGAGAATCCCGGTCTCCGTGCTTATTTTGAAAGCATCTACAATAATTAAAATGGAAATGCATTATATTGTGCAAGGGAAGGAGGGTCTTGAATAAATTGATGGGCGAATATAAAGATTATATTATTCTGCAGTACATGTATTTTTTGACTACCATCGGTTTTCTGTCAGTGTTTGATTACCTGGCGAAGCGGAAAATGGGGGTTAAAAGCCGGGGATATTTAAACCTGCGCCTGCCCAAATTTATATCCCTTGTCATAGCCTCGCTTACGGCAATAATATCCCAGTATTGTTTATACAAAGGCATGATCGGCGCGGGCGCGGCTACTTACCTGTCTGTTCCCTACTTTGCTTCAATTTCTTATTTCGTGGTGACTTATTTCAGGGAAATAAAGAGAATAACGGCCTAGAGTTAGGAGGTAAACCCATGAATCCTCCTCTCGTCCGGATCCAGTTGATGCCACTACATTTCATCAATCATCCGCGTGATTTCTATATTTGGACCGGCCGTTTGGACCGGGCGGTAACTTAAATTCATTGGGGGGCACCTGGTTCCTGGGCTACCTGTCTGTGCAAGGGTTATCTACTCTCCCGGAGCAACCGAAAGAACAATATTCTCTTTTTGGTCTGGTTGGGCGGGCCGGTCGCGGCTCCGTTATGGACCAGATATATTTTGAAAAAGCGAGGCTGTGTCGCTATGATAAAAAAGATATTGGTTGTTGGCGCCGGAACAATGGGTTCATCGATTGCGCAACTGGCAGCGCAATCCGGGTTTGAAGTGATAATGATGGATTTGGAGACCAGGATAATCGAAAAAGGATTGATGGAAATTGAAAAAAGTTTAGACAGGCTTATCAGTAAAGGGAAACTTACCCGCGAAGATAAAAAGGAAGCACTGTCAAGGATACGAGGGGTTACGGAGCTCTCGGAGGGTAAAGAAGCGGACTTAGTCATCGAAGCGGTAATCGAAAAAATGGAGCTAAAAAAAGAAGTGTACAGGGAATTGGACAAAATTGTCCAGCCGGCGGCGATTTTGGCCTCCAATACTTCAAGCCTAAGCATTACCGAATTGGGAGCCGTGACTCAGCGGCCTGACAAGGTCATTGGGATGCATTTTTTCAACCCCATCCCCATGATGCAATTGGTGGAGGTGATAAAAGGCGCGGCAACGTCAGAGGACACATTTTCGACTGCTATCGATTTGGTGAGAAAAATGAACAAAGTGCCGATAGGGGTTAACGAGAGCCCGGGTTTTGCAGTAAACAGGCTGCTTGTGCCCTTGATTAACGAAGCCGCTTTTCTGCTAATGGAAGGCGTCGCCAGTGCTGATGAAATCGATACCGCCATGAAGCTGGGGGCCAATCATCCTATAGGGCCGTTGGCCCTGGGCGATTTGATTGGATTGGATGTTTGCCTGGCTGTAATGGAAACGCTTCACATGGAATTTGGTGACAGCAAATACCGGCCCTGCCCGTTGCTGCGCAAATTGGTCAGGGCAGGGCATCTTGGCCGAAAGACAGGGAAAGGGTTTTTTAACTATACTCTGTGATGCGGGTCCGTGTCACTATTATAGGCGACCGGCAAGTTCCCTGCTTCCGGTCGCCTTTAGATGTGTTACGAACCCACAAATTTCACTGCGGCCGTACATAGATGTATGCGCTTTTTTGGATTTGTTTGTAGCCTGGGTCCGTGGATTTGGACGAATTTCTGCCGTAGACGGTGACGAGGATGTCCGCCTTTCCGGTTTCCTTAAAGGTTGCCGTGTAGATGTTGCCGCGCTGCACCCCCAGGGAGGTGCTCTTGTTATTTTTCATGATGACGGCTTCCATGTTATCGCAGCCGGTCCCCACCGCGGAAATGGTTATTGTACCTGGGCGGACTGTAGCGCCGTAAGTCTCGGGGGGGCTAAGCAGCCTCACGGTCGGGGTTGGGAGTTCCGCCACAATTGTCCGGCTGGCGGATGCGTTCAGGGAACCGGGATCCGTATCTTTCGCAGTGTTCCTGCCGCAGACGGTGATGATGTATGTCCCGCTAAGCTGTGGCGTGAAAAATGCGCTGTAGCTGTTGCCGTTTTGCACTCCGAGCCAGGTCTCCTGGCCGTTTGCCTCTTTATAGCAGGCTGCCATATGGTCGCAGCCGGTTCCGGAGGCGGATATGGCAATGGCTGTACCGGTTGTGCTTTTAGCATTGCTGGCCGGAGCGCTTATAGCCACGGTGGGGGGCGCCAGCAGGGGGACAACCACCGGCGTTAACCCGCCGGGATCATCGCCTGTTTCGTCCTGGCTTGCGGCCGCCGCCTCACCGGCGATTAAGAAGACAACAGCCGGCATGTCCCCGCTATCTGCTGTTGCCTTGACCAGGTAGTTTGCGGCCGCAAGCTCTCCAAGGCTGCAGGTCAGGGTGAAATTTCCGTCGGCAGCGGAGGAGGCATTGCCCGAATAGAGCTTGTTGCCGCTGGTATCCATTACTTGGATGGATATGTTCCCGGTCGAACCGGAACTGACCCTCCCGGTCACCGTGACTGTGCCCGCCGCCATGTCCGCCGAGGCAGCCAGGGCGCTTATGGAGGCGGACGCCATGGCCGACCGCGGTACTAAGGCCAGCAGCAGTGCCGCCGTTAAAACACTGACAGCAAACGAAAATTTCCTCATAGGCCGGTTCCTCCTTTAATTGTCATTCCTCAACAACCTCAATAATGAAATCTTGGGTATAGTCAGTGCCCGGGGCCGCTCCATTGGCGATGGTGGCCGTGACGGTCACGGTGCCGGGTGCTGTTGTCGAGAGCGTATTGCCCGCTATTGTCGCTCCCGTTCCACCGTCGTCCTTTACGCTCCAAACGATGCTTTGGTAAGTCGCGTTGGCCGGCTGCACCGTGCCGGCCAGGGTCAAATCGACTCCCACCGTGGCTGTAGAGGGCACTTCGGTGATGTCCGTAACCGCCACATGGGAAGCCACGAGCAGATGATCGCTGAAAGCGATAATCTTATCTGAGGAATCAAGGGCGTAGATCCCAAGGTGCCAGCCCGCTTGGGCTCCGTATATTTCGTTGCCCGGAGTGTATGGAGCGGCGCTGCCCGGGAGGCTGTCTCCCACCAGGGGCACATTGAAAGCGCTGTCTTGAACGCATACCGCGAATGAACTCGCCCCGCCGTGAGTCAGGGTTGTAATGGCGGTCACTTCGTCTTCGTTTACCGGGAGGACCTCGAAAGATTCAATCGGGGGCGCTGCGGCCGCAATTTCTGATGCGGCCAGCACATGAGCACTGAAGGCGATGGTCTTGCCGTTGCTGTCCAAGGCATAAATTCCCAGGCGCGTACCCTCTGTCACCCCGGTTATATTGTCGCCGGGGGTATAGGCCTCTGCCCCGGAAGGGACATCCCCCACATTCGGTATCGCATAGGCTTCTCCCAGGATGCGCACGGCATATGACGCAGCGCCCTCGTAACCAATCGCCAACCTGGTTGACCCGATTACCGTACCCGGCATGGCATTGAGCATTGTGAGCTCCGGGGCTGCTTTGACGAGAATTGTGGAGCCTCCTCTTCTTATTATTATCTCCGGGGCCTTGAACGGCACCCGGATGTTGAAGCTCCTGGCCGTTCCCGCATAACCGGCCTTGCTGGCCAAGACGGTGATGACGGCCGTTGTCATATTAGGACTTGACGGGGACCCGGCCGTCAGGGTAAGCCAGTAGTTCCCTGCGCTCCCGCCGAGGCTGCATGAGGCAGTGCCGCTGTTGTTGGAGTAAGCATCAACGCTGGCATCACTGGGGTATACGGTAAAAAAGCACTTGAGCTGGCTGTTTCGCTCCATATCTATAGTGGTCTCGGCCAGGGCCAGGGTGATTATCCCCCGGGGCCGGATGGTGAATCGGGCGTTTGCCCTGCTGCCGCTGCTGTCCTTGACGGTTGCCTTCACTGTGGACGCCACGGCCGACTGAGGGGTGCCGGTTATGGACCCGTTGGCGTTCAAGGCGAGCCCGTTGGCCGGCGTGATCGTCCCGCTCCAAGTGTAGCGCCCGTCGCCCCCGGAGGCGGCCAGGAGAGCGCTGTAGTACTGGCCCGCCTCTGCGTCCGGCAGGCCGGTGGTGGTGATGGCCAGCGGCCGGGCGGTCTTGGGCAGAATCGTCAGCGGGAGGCTGATGCCGCCGGCGTTGCCGCTGCCGTCCCTGACCACGGCCTTGACGGTTAAGGGGGCGGATCCCGTCGCGGCAGCCGGGGTGCCGGTGATTTTCCCGTCCCTTGTTACCTGGAGGGTGCCGTTGGCTGGCGTGATCGTCCCGCTCCAGGTGTATTTGCCGTCACCGCCGCTGCCGGCCAGGCCAATGTCGTATGTTTGGCCTGCAATACCCGCAGGCAAAGGGTCGTTGATTAGCAGCTTAAAGCTGGCCAGGGCGTTGTTGCCGCTGCCGTCCTTCACTTCGGCGTCCACGGTCAAGGGCGCATCCCCCGCCGCGGCAGCCGGGGTGCCGGTGATTTTTCCGTCCCTTGTCACCTGGAGGGTGCCGTTGGCTGGCGTGATCGTCCCGCTCCAGGTGTATTTGCCGTCACCGCCGGCGGCAGCCAGGGTTACGTCTTTCCCGTCGGAGGTCTGGTAAGCTGCTCCGGTTATGCCGCCCGGCAGCATTGCAGTGGTGATTTCCAATTTGTTATATACATTGATCTGGAAACTGCCGCTATCCTTGTAGCCACTTCCGTCGCTCACGGTCGCGTTCACTGTCGAGGCTACCGGCGCCAGCGGAGTGCCGGCAATGGTCCCATCAGACGTCAAATTCAGCCCGTTGGCCGGCGTAATTGTCCCGCTCCATGTATAGCGGCCGTCCCCTCCGGTCGCAGCCAGCCTGACCGGTTTGCCGTCCGGCGTTTGGTAGCCGGCGCTGGCAATGCCGCAGGGCAGGTTCGCGGCGGTGATCTTTAGCTTGTCGTAAATCGGAATACTGAGGTTGGCCGTGGCTGTTCTGCCGCTGCTGTCTTTGACCACGGCGTTGACCGTGGATGTTACTGCTGCCTGCGGGGTGCCGGTGATAGACCCGTCGGCATGCAAAGTGAGTCCATTGGCCGGCGTAATCGTCCCGTTCCAGGTGTACGGTTCTTTCCCTCCGGTTGCGTTTAGAGCGACGGTCTTCCCGTCGGCGGTTTGGTAGGGGGTTTTGGCCAGGCTGCCGGGCAGGCTCGCGGTAGCAATTCGCAGTTCCTCGATAACATCAATGGTAAAACTGCCGCTGCCGGAATTGCCGCTGCCGTCCGTTACCGTGACCCACACCTGCAGGGGAACGCTGCGCGGCGATGCTGGGGTGGCCGCTTTTGGCACGCCTGAGATGTAGCCGTCGGGATATATGTACAGGCCGTTGCCTTTTTCGATCGAGCTGCTCCAGGCGGAGATGGCGCCGTTCCATTTGTAGTTTCCGTCTCCCCCGGAAGCGGTCAGGGATCCGCTGTAGACTTTCCCCACCACGCCAGTCGGCAGGTTGGCTTTTATATTGAGCGGCTTCCCACCGCCCGCCGTAAACACAAAGGCATGAGCGCTGTCCTCATAGGTGCCGCCCATGGTCATGGCTACGAACGGGTAGAACCGGTAAGCATGGCCTTTGGTCAGGCCGGAAATGGTCGTGGAGAAATCGCCGCCCCCCATTGGCGGCCAGAACAGCTTTTTGGTCTTCCAGCTCCTGTCGCTGCCGGTGAGGTCCTGATACCGGAACCCGGCCTCCTTCACCAGGTTTGTCAGGTAGTGCTGGTTTTGCCATTCCACGTGCCCGCGGAGAAGCGCGCTGGAATCGGTCACATTGCTGGCCGGCAGGGTAGAGATGATGCCGATGCTGCTGCTGTCGCTCCAGGGGGTGCCTGTTCCCGGCAGGGTGGTGAATGTTATTCTTGGCGCCTCGGACATCCATTTGCTGTCCGTGCCCGCCATCTCCACATAGGGATAGCAGGTATAGACATTGCCGGGTTGGAGACCCTNCAGTGTGCACGGTATAATCGCCGCCGCTGGCATGAAGGGGCAGAGAACATGATTTGAACGGTGCCGCCGTGGTTTTGCCCGTGATGGCCCCATTGCTGTAGAAGAAGCCCAGTTCGGTTATATAATCTTTTTCAAAAATGATGTTGGACTTATTTTGCCATTCCACATGGCAGTTGAGGTCGGCTGAGTACTGCCCGACATTCGTGGCCGGAAGCGTGGCCAGGATACCGTCGCTATCGCCGCCGGAATTCACACTGGGCGGCTGCCAGGAAGCTGCTGCGCCGGCTTGGGTGGTAAAACTCTTAGTGTTTTTTATATTGTTGTGGCTGCCGGATACAGTCATATCAACCAGAGCGTAAAACATATAAGTATGCCCGGGAACCAGGCCGGACAGGTGGGCGGTGAAATAGCCGCCCTTGGAAGGCACCGGTGTTACTTCTACCATGCGTTCGCCCGCATATTTGTTGCTATTGTCCGTGTACCAGAACTTGGCGTTTTTCACCAGGTCGATCATGCCGTTCTTGTTTCGCCACTCCACATAGCCTCTCAGGTCCGCGCCGTACTGGGTGACATTCACGGCTTCCAATGTGGCCACCACGCCGTTGCTGCTGTATTTTTCCCATACGCTGCCGGTCCCCGGCAGAGTCGAGAATGTCATGGTGTGGGCGCTGTCGTCGTGGCCGCCGGACATAGTCATATTGAGATAAGTGTAGAACTGGTACTTATGGCCGGGGGTCAGNCCCCGCAGGCTA
>Ga0067045_1003275_pt1 | contig 24473 bp, 20 predicted proteins | sample TerdegcTABiofilm_FD_59184 | JGI IMG/M metagenome (GOLD analysis project Ga0067045, IMG submission 59184) | Combined Assembly of (Gp0054472, Gp0054536) Wastewater bioreactor microbial communities from Singapore -Terephthalate degrading... | reverse complement strand
TCCGCGTTCTGCACTGTACTCAGGTGCGCGAGCCCTCGGGAAATGCAGATCGCTGCCATATTCACCTAACCTTTTCTAACTCTTACTGCAGCTTGGGATCCATTAATTGCTATTATCACGAATCCACTCAAACATTATTTATCTTAACATGGCGCTAATGTCATCAGGAAGAGGTTAGTATGTCTGAGGATCCAGCCATAAAGATCCAGGTGATCTATGAAGACGGTGTCTTCAAACCACTACAGGATATAGATTTACAGGAGGGAATGAAGGCAATCGTCGTTCTCAAGCCAGGAAGGATCCTTAATGTGGCCAGAAGATACAGAATCAAAGTGCAAAGGGATGTGATGTCAGAGTTCATCGGAGAGAGGCGATTATAGTAGTGGATGCATCTGTATCCATTGACCTGCTCTTCGAATACAACTCCGATAGGACTCAGTTCGCAGAGGAACTGTTCTCTTCATTGGAGGAAAGGGGGCTAACCATATTGGAGCCAGATCTCCTCCGTTTGGAGCTGACAGGGCAGATAGCCAGAAGGGTAAAAAGAGACCAAGCCGTCAAGATCTGCGAGGAGATCTTTCGAGAGCTGGCCTTCATCAACACTCACAAGATTTTCGACGAGGCGCTATCTGTTGCCCTGGAGACTGGGTCAAGGGCTGCAGACTCATTTTACATAGCTGCAGCCAAAGAGGAAGAGGTGATTTTGATTTCTAATGATGGGNTCCAGATCGAGAGTGCAAAAAGATCAGGAATCGAGGTATATAACCTGCTNCACGACAAAAAGCTTATCAAGAAACGGCTTCAAGAGATCGAATCATAGCATAATGGCAAGCTTTTGAACAACTCCCTGGATGGCTTGGCCCTTCGCAGACGCAGCATGGACGGCGTGGATGCTTGCAGGAATCCTGCCGAGTGGGATTGACGATTCTTTCCAGGGGTGCACCATAGCAGTACCACTGCACAATCTCATAGAACACGCCTCAAAAAGTCTATCAAGGCCTGGAAATAGAGTTCACTGTAAGGCCTCCGGAAGCTTTCCAGAGACATCCTCTCCCTCAAGCGCAGCTCTTCATCATCCGGAACGACCTGAAAGCTGTGATCAGCGTTGGGGATTATGACTACATGCGAACTTCGATTTCCTCTAGCCACTAGCTCCTTCTCGATCTGAAAGGCATCTTCAGCAGGTACGTTCAGATCGCATGCACCATGAATCACCAAGGTCGGCTTTTGAATATATCTAAACTGCCTGGATGGCGCATACTCCTCCTGGTAGCAGGTAGGATCGTGATGCAGCTTTATTGTCCTGCCATTGTAGCTGATCACCTGCACAGTCTCCCCTCTTCTGGCCCTCTCTGCCATCTCTTTGAGGTTGTGGCCGATGACCAGTCCGATTGGATCAATCTCTTCGACCCATTTCAGGCATTCTTTGCTCCTGGAAGCATACTCCGCTGTTCTTCCATAATTGAAGGCCATCATCTTCTCATAGTCGCTGAATAGACCCCCTTGCAGCACATAGGCCTTTGGCCTGGTGTCTTCCTTGGCCATAAGGCAGGCTGTATAGACTCCAGCGCTCTGGCCCAGAACGGCTATGCGCATGGGATCGATGATGTCGGTTTGCAGGGATAGAGCCTGCAGTGCAGCCAGAGCATCTGTGACATCATCCAGATAGCTCCCTGGCCTTTGTGGTTTTTCGCTATCACCAAAGCCACGCCGATCCCAGGAAAATGTGGCAAAGCCAGACAAGCAGAGCCTCTTGGAGATCTCTAAGAAGAAGTTCTTCTTGAAGGCTGGCTTTCCATCTCTCTTCTGCAAAAGGTTGCCGTCTCTATCTTGTTCCATAGAGCCGTGTACCATCAGAACCGCGGGAATTTGGGCATCTTGTGTATCAGGGTATCTCAGCACCCCAGCTAGATTCAAGCCTGCACTCTCGAACATCGTCGTTCTCTCGATCATTCTGGTGCTCCTTGCATCTTGAACTTGCAATTTCTTCAGCTCCAACCAGAGTCCCTTGTCATCATCAGATAGAGAAACATTGGAACTCCGACAAAGGATATCACAATCCCGATGGGCAAGATGATCGGGTCCATTACCGTCCTGCCTACGATATCTGCTCCCACTACCAATATCGATCCCACGATGCATGATGCAGGAAGCAGGAATCTATGATCTCCTCCTATAGCCATCCTGGCTACATGAGGTCCTACAAGTCCCACAAAGCCGATGATGCCTGTGAAGCAGATGATCCCTGCGGCAATAAAGGACGAGATGAGTAGAACCAGCGTCCTCGTGCGGGACGTATCGATTCCCAAGGACTTGGCAGTCTCATCGCCTCCGGAGAACATGACATTCAGATCCCAGGATAGGCGGATGAGGACTGGAAGGCTCAGGGCCAGCATGGCAGTGACCACAGCAAGCCGGTTCCAATCGGATCCAGAGAGGGTTCCAAAGGTCCAGTTGACCATTGCATTCAACTGCTGCTCATTGGCGAAGAACTGCAAGACCGCAGTCAGGCTTCCGAAGAAGTACGTGAGAGCGATTCCTGCCAGGACCAGGGTCTCGGCGGATGTCTTCTTCAATCTGGTCAGCCCGAAGACCAGGATGGCGCAGCCGACGGCACCTACAAAAGCGCAAAGGATGATGATATATGTCCCAGAACCAGTATATCTGACCCCAAACATAATGGCCATGGAGGCACCGAAGGCTGCGGCAGAGGATATTCCGACAGTGAAAGGGCTGACCAGTGGATTCCTGGTCACTCCTTGCATGGCAGCTCCGGCCGCTGCCAGGCCAGCTCCAGCTACAATTCCCATGAACACGCGCGGCAGCCGCAGATGCCAGACCACGCCGTAGACGAAGGGATCGCTATCCACGGAGGGAAAGAACCTGGCTGCGATGGAGTCGAAGACCTCCAAGATCCCTTTGGTAGTTCCGCCGATGGAGGCCGAGACTAAGACCAGTAAAAATAGAACTCCCAGGCTGCCTGCCAAGAAGAGCATCTTGTGTGCGATGAACTTCAGATAGGCCCGCTTTGTGTTCAGTTCCTTTGGTTCTGTGTGCTCACAAACTTGGCTCATCCGGCCTCATGGCGTTTGCATCTTTCAGCAGAGAGCGTGCAAAGACTCTGGCAGGATGGTCTTGAGGAAGCTCGCTCATCTTGAAGGGAGTCCCCTCTGAATGGGCCTTCTCCAACCACTGCTGCAGATTCCGCAAATACTCCAGAAACACTTCGTCATCGGCGTCATCTCTGGTCCCCTTGAAGATCAATATAAATGCAGGTTCAGGGAATGGCACCTCATAGCCTGTAGGTGTTCCAGCCTTGAACCAAAAGAGCGATCCTGGCTGCATAAGCTGTCTTCTGCCAGAGCTGCATAGCACCCATCTCCCCTTAACCGTAAAGATCAGGCTCTCAGTGGCATGAGAATGCTCCTCGCAATACAGGTCCGCGGGCATCTCGATGAAGTGCGCCTGGGAGCCGTCACCTTTCAGAAGCGGGCCGATCCGACCTTCGAGGGTATCGATGCTCGGATTCTTATTCGGATCTGTTACGTCTTCAATGACCTGAATGCCCTCCCAAAATACAATCCTCGATTGCATTGAATCCATGATCATTCAATTCACCATAAAATAAATTAAATACAATTAAAAATTGAGGTTAAGGGTAAAGGTAAACCCCTTTGTACTCCAGTCCCTGGAACTTCTGCAGGTACTCCCGATAAAACGCTAAAGGATCGAGGTTTGGCAGCTTTTCGGGATAGAGCGTCTTGGCCAGGAAGACCGGCCCGAACTTCTTGCCTGCTCCTCCAGCAACATCGAAGCTGATAACGTAGACCTGACCGTTCTTGACTGCATTTGTGGATGCAAGTTCGGTGCGGTTCATGATCTCGTCTCTGAGATCCTTGAACTCGGTATCGTTCTCTGCATCCCAGCCAAGAGGTGTGCCCTTGAAGATCACATCAGGATTCCTCTCGGCTACATCTTCTGGATTCACCTCAAAGGCTAGCTCCTCTCTCTCAGGGTAGAGGTCTTTTCCACCTGAAGCACGGATCATATTTGGGATTCCACTGCCGTAGCCTGCCCCACCATATGTTTGATATCTCTTGGCCCCTTCGAAATAGACTTTCTTCTTCTCTGCATCTGGGATGGAGCTGATGGCGCTATTGACCTGATCGTAGTAGCTGTAGAAGAAGTCTGCGTATTCAGTGGCCTCTTTTTCTTTATCAAGCATCTTTCCGAGCTTTTCTATCTCATCAAACCAGACCTCAGTTCTGTAGAAGTCCAGGCCTACCACTTTTATTCCAAAGGGCTCCAGCTTTGCCTGGATCTCATTTGGCTCAGGAGGATAGCCTGCAGAGAGGCAGATGACGACATCAGGCTTAAGCTCGGCGATCTTCTCGTAGTTTGGCTCCTCTTGTGTGCCTACTACCGGGACTTTAGCGAGCTCGGGAAGGGTGCCCTTATCGACCTCGTCCTTGGTGGACTGATCCATGCCGACAATCCTGTCCACAGCCCCCAATGCGCGCATCTCCTTGGCAGGATTGCTCCATAGGACGACGACCCGCTCAACAGGATACGGAACTTCAACAGTCCTGTTTGCCGAATCCACGATAGTGATCGTCTTGGAACTGCTGTTTGTGTCGGATGCCAGTGCATGTACACTGATCGCTGCCAGTAGAAGCCCAAGCATTATTGTTAGGATGACTTGGCTTTTCACTCTTGATAATAGACCCATTTTTTCACACCTATTACAACAATTTAGTCTTAAATTGCTACTTCATCGGATCGATATTATAAGGCTTTTGGGTAGAGTGCTGTGTGTAGTCCCGAAACCTTTGAATTTATATACCCTTGAATGGGGAGTCGCGTACGTGGACTACTAAAAAAACGCTAGCAGGTAGCACAATTGGTTCCTACATCCAAAATGAGCCCTATGCATTCGATTCTCGCGACTGTTTTCAGTAACCTTCATTTATTAATAATAGTAATAATATTTAAAATATATAAAATTGTTGATAGAATATTAATATGAATTCTCAATAGACTTTTCATTTTTTGAATCAAAATATATCTCGCGTACCGAAGATTATTTAATCCTCCTATTAGACAAATCATTTTGAAGAAAAACAAATAAAATTGATTAATGAATTAACGCTATGGTGGTGAATTATGCGATTTGTGAATTGGCTGCTGATTATTGTTCTACTCTGCATCCCGATCTGTGCAGAGGAAAGCCAGACAATCGTTCTGACAGATGAAGACGGCCGCAATGTGACCGTCCCCCTGAACCCTGAGCGCATCGTTTGCCTCTCTCCAGGGGCCGCCGAGGTCCTCTGTGCCCTGGGAGCTCAAGACAGAATTGTTGCAATAACAAGAGACTGCAACAAACCAGCCAGTCTCCTGACTTTGGAGAGCGTGGGCGAGTCCGGGCGCGAGGCAGATATCGAGAGGATACTTGAGATCAGGCCTGATCTCGTCATTGCCAAGACAGGAGCGCTATTTCCAGAAAGCGACGAGAAAAAGCTCACAGATTATGGAATTCCAGTTCTGAGATACAGGGTGCTGCACATCGATGCCCTGCTTCCAATGATCGAGGATCTGGGAAAGCTGCTGCAAAGAGAAGAGCAGGCTCGGGAGATGAAAGAGTGGATAGACGGATACTATCGAACAATCCTCGACCGAACGGGAAAGCTACCAGATTCCAGGAAGCCGTCAGTCTATTTCATGTCAATGGGTCATATGGACTGGACTGGCAATAGGGCCTCCACAGGCAATACCAGAATTGCAGAGGCAGGCGGCATAAACATCGCAGCCGATCTTCCCGTGACCGTTCCGCATGTCGAGGCCGAATGGATCATCGAGCAAAATCCGCAGATCATCATCTACTCCATGTCCTCCGGGCAATATAATGGAACCTACCCAACAATCGATGAGATGAAGGCAAAGCAAGAGGAGATAATATCCCAGCCAGGATTCATCGGCATAGATGCGGTCAAGGCTGGAAGGGTTTACATCATGGACATAAACATGGCAAGCGGCCTCTCGGAGCTCGTGGCAATGCTCTACTACGCCAAGTGGTTCCATCCGGACATCTTTCAGGATATCGATCCGAGATCTGTTCATGCTGAACTATTGAAAAAATATGCCCACATGGACATAAAAGATATTCACCAGGTCTATCCGGAGGAGACGGTCGGGACGGCTGAGGCCGCAGTGGGCCTGAGCACGACCACGGACGGCAGCGGAACATTCGCGTTCCACGATCTGCCTGCAGGAACCTATACAGTCACGGCATATAAGTCTGTAATGGGCACCTATCCTTACCTTGGCAATGCAACCGTAGAGCTGACTGGAGACGTTGATGGTTTAAACATCACTTTGAAGAGCTCTGATGATGAGTCTCTTGCGATATTTGAGAATGCTACGGCGGACCTGGGCGAAAGCGAGGGCAAGTTCAGACTATCCGGAACAGTCCTTGGACCAAACCGCCCAGGAGCCGAGCCACTGGTCATCCCTTACGAAGATGCAGAGGTGAAGCTGACAGAATATTTTGCATGAAGATGATAAAAAGATGGGATGTCGTGAGTATTGCAATATCTTAAAATACTTTTTTAATTAATTCATTTCCTCTTCTATCTCCCCTTCCAGCTTGAGATATGCCTCCTTAATCCTCGTCAACTCGTCCTTGGTAGCGTTCCAGTAGCCCCTCTGTTCCGCTTCCAGCAGTCGCTCAATTAATCTGCCACAAGCAAACCTGTTGTTATTCTGTAGCCGCTCTCTGACCTCCTCATCAAAGACATACCTGTCGGCTATTCCAGACCAAACCCAGTCGGGAATACTATGCGTTGTCGCCGCCAGTCCCAGGATATTCTCCACTCGCTTTGCAATCTGCTGGCCTCCGTGGTAGTCGTGCTTCAGCATTCCCCCGATCCACTTGGGATTGAGAAGCCGTGTCCTGATCCCACGTTTCACAGAACTTTGCAGATCCTCTGTGCAGATGGCCTCGCCTGCAGTGTCTGAAATGAGCATCATAGGGCGAGTGGCGCCAGTGCTCTTTACCGCATTGGCAAGACCACCAAAGTACTCGAAATAGTGATCCAGATCGATGATCTCATGGTCGTGAGTGTCACGTACTTGGGATAAAAGCTTGACCCGGGCCAGATTCTCGCGGTAGATCGCCTCGGCCTTGAAGGCATGAAGGTCTTTGGCATAAATGTGGCTCATCGATTGGATGAATACATTGGCCAGCTCCTCTTCCGTCTTCCATATGGAGTCTTCGACTATTGGCAGCAGCCTTGTGCCGTACTCTCCTGCTCTGGGCCCAAATACCCTCCCGTTAGCAATTCTTTGGGCAGTCCTCTCATCCAGACCAGCTTCCTTCAGATGAGCCCGGTTCTCCAGAGAGTGCTTGCGCACGTAGTTCATGCTCAGATGCTCATCCAGGTTTGCCACCATATCAAAGGCCTGATCAAGAAACTCCATGATGTTTGGGAACATGTCCCGGAAAAAACCGCAGATATTCACAAGGCAGTCGATTCTGGGGCGGCCCAGCTCCTCCAGTGGTATCGGCTCAAGCTGCAAAGCCCATGTTCCTCTGCTCCTGTTGACCTTCAAGCCCAGATAGCAAAGTATCTGACCAATGGTCTCGCCACCCGTCTTTGTGGTCTCAAAACCCCAGAGCACGACGCCCGTGCTCTCTGGCCAGTTTCCATTCTTCTCTCGAAAGGCAGCCAATGTATTGCGAGCAATCTCTTCTCCGCGCTCACAGGCGGAAGGCGTCGGCACGCGCGTTGGATCAAACTGGGTCAGGTTTCTTCCCGACGGCAGGATCTCGGGGCTTCGGATCACATCGCCTCCATCCCCTTGCTCGATGAACTCCCCCTGCAATCCCCTCAGGAGGTTTTCAATCTCCAAACTGTTATCCGAATAGCGGCGCATCAGCTCCAATCCATAATCCAAGGATTTTGAAAGCTCATCCATCTGTTCAGTGCAAAGGCCGCCCGAAGTTACCACACCTCTGATGGCCTCATCCACAGACCCCCGCAAGCAATCTGCCGCTACGCTGGCACATAGCCGGTCGATCTTCTCAAGACATGGGAGATAGGCAGGCCTGTCTTTTAGAGCTTGATCGTAATCAATCCCCTCGCATTTTGCAAAGATGCGGTTGAGTGATTTGATCCCAGGGCGGTCGTATCTGAGGATCGAGGTCAGAAATACAGACAGATCCTCATTAGAATAGCTCTCTCCCAGCACATGCAAACCTCTGGGGATTATGCTTCTGCGAATCCGGTACAACTCTTCGTGGATCGCTTCTACGTCCATTCCCTGGAAGTTCAGCTTCTCTGCCATTGCGAGGACATTCTCCCTAATTTTGGGCAAGCGCTGTGGATCTTGCAGCTTTGCCTCTGCAAATTCGTCGATTAGCTGTTGCAGCTCTACATAATCCTCATAAAGATCGGAGGCTGTGTAGGGTGGATTGTTGTAGCCTATGAGCGTCCCGTAAAGCCGTCTCTTGGCTATGACCGCCTCGGATGTATTGGTGATGTGATAGAAGTAAAAGTGTGGCATGTCACCTATCAGGAGGTCCGGGAAGCAACGATTGCTCATTCCCACCTCTTTCCCCTTTGTGAACTCGGCAAGGCCGTGCGTTCCAACATGCACCACAGCATCAGCCTTCCAGAATTTTTCCAGCCAGTAGTAGAACGCGATGTACTGATGATGCGGCGGTGCTGTCTTGTCGTGCGAGGCTGCAGCCAAGTCCTGACCTTTTAGAGGAGGACGGCATGGCTGGACGCCTATGAAGATGTTTCCAAGAACTATGCCCGGTATCAGGATCTCATTTGCATTGACCATCACCCTCCCTGGAGGCTCTCCCCAGCAGGCGGTTACATCTTGCTGCAGCCTTTCTGGAAGCGACGCGAAATAGCCCCAGTATTCCTTTTCGCCTAGATGAAAGCAGTTCTTGTAGGCCTTCTCAGGACTGAGCCAAGTCCCTGAGTTGGCCAGAGAGAGCTTCTCGAAGAGATGGCGCAGCTTTTCTTTTGGAATACTTGTTCGATAGCCGCTCCTCTTTAGGTGCTCAAGAAGCACAACCAGGCTCTCAAAGACATCCAGAAACGATGCTCCGCCAAGATTTCCGTCACCCGGAGGATAGCTGTAGATTATCAGAGCCACTCGTTTTTCAGAATTGGGCAAACTGCGAAGCCTAATTCGATCTCTGATGCGAGATGCAATGCGCTCCGTGCGATCCGGAATTGAGACGACCTCTTGAATCGCTGTGTTGTAATCTTGAACCTCAGCCACTCCGCAGCAAGGAATCGGCTCGATGCTTCCGTCCAGCTCCGGCCAAATGACGGACATTATGGTCTCCATGGGGGAGAGGCCGGTTGGCGAGTCGAGCCAATCCGCAATCCTTCGCCGGTGCATGGAGGCTGGTGTGAAGAGCGGAACATTCAATTCGTTCAATAGATCTCTAGTGAGCTTGTGGTCGCCTCCCAGGGGACCGCCGTTGATCCTGAACATCGTTAGATTGACCAGGGCATCAAGAATCGGACGGCCATTTTGGAAGAAGAACTTCTTCATGGCCTGCAGATTATTGATGCCATCGGAGTATACTGCAATCATGTTTACATGGCCAAGCTCCTTCGCCAGAGCCTGCAATGTAACAAGCCCCTGATCGAAGTAGCGGCCGCCGTATAGGAGCACGCCCACTGTCGGCAGACCCTCATCAAATCCTGTCTTTTGCAGGAAATCCTCCAGATCTGTGAAGTGGCCGTGAACAGGATGGTAGATGCCAAATTCTGGCATTTCCACGGGATCCCTTGCCTTGGTAATCGAATGCGAGCAACCCAGGTAATCATGCAGCAGCAACATGAGCAGATTTCGGTAATTCTCCTTGCCCCCAAATTTCCAGTATTTCGTGATCTTAATGTAGTTAGCAGCATCCTTCAGGGGTCCGACGGGGAGAACCTTTCCGCCTGCCTCCGTCACCTTCAAGGCCGCCTCCATCATCGTCTTCGCCTTTTGCATCCTCTTTCTCAGATCTTCGGGGTCCTTGCTTTGCACATCATCAGACGAGGACATGGAACCGATCATCTCTGCAATCCTCTTTCCTCGGAAAGACCCCATGCGGGTCAAGGACATCATCTCATTGAATGCCCGTCCCATGGGGATCACAAGGCTTATCACGATGTTATTTTCGTCCTTGAGCTGGCGAAATAGAATGTCAATTACGGCGCTCCCTGCACCCATCAGGTCGACGAGCACCGCATCTGCACACTTCAGGCTATCAGAGAATGCCTGCACATCGACCTCTTCATTGTCGATCTGGCTTGGATGATATATTTCAAGCTCAAATGTCAGATCGAACTCATCCCTGAGATCCTGTGCGGCTTTTATGAGACTTGGTACCAGGACAGGTGAGACAAAGATAATTTTCATGTTCCTTCTTCCAAAATGAATATAGAGGTCACTGCCACCATATCATCTAAACGTAGTAAACGTACTTGTAAAAGTCCTTGCGATCCGGGAACGAGATGGCGCCTTCAGGGCATCGTCCCTCGCAGCCTGTGCAGAGCATCACGCACTCATGTGGATGGGTGACGACGATGGACCCGTCGCTATCTTCGGAATAAACGCCCTTTGGACAAAAATTCAGACAGATTTTGCACCGCTTGCAGGCCAACTGATCGATGCTCGGATGCCACGGTATCTCGTCTCTGGGCACCGTCAGCCTGCGCCTTTCGCTGACACTATGCATTATCTCTCTGCGTTTCGTTTCATCGCTGCCTGCAAGCAGCATCTTGATTGCAACTTCAGCTTTGAGCCTTGTAGGCATATTGGCCATCATGGCCCAAGCGGCCGAATTCGCTGACTTCTTCAACATGATTTCTTCCTCCTTTTCATGAAGAGATAAACGAAAAGCGGGACCCCTAGAAGAGATGTCATCAAGCCCACGGGCAGGACAGCCGGAGCAAAGGCCGTCCTGCCCACTGCATCGGCACCCAGGAGCAGCAGAGCTCCCATCAGGGCTGATGTCATCAGAAGGAATCGGTTATCACCGCCGATGATGATGCGAGCCATGTGGGGGGCCACAAGGCCGATGAAGCCGATGGTTCCAGTGAAGGATATTATGCTGGCAGTGATGAGGGAAGCGACTGTCATTGTGGTCATACGAGTTTGATTTATATCGACGCCAAGGCTGGTTGCGATCTCTTCTCCCGATTCCAGAGCATTGATGTCCCATGACTTCCAAATGAGCCAGGGAAGACATATGGCTACTACCACAAAGACCAGGCAGACGCTGTGCCAGGTTGATCTGCCCAGACTTCCCATTGTCCAGAATACAAGGGCATGCACATCCTCGGAACGGCCCACGTACTGCAGAACTGAGGTCAAGGCCGAGAAAAAGTACATGATGGCAATTCCTGCCAGGACCATTGACTCTGAGGTGATGCCTTTGATCTCGGCCAGGACAAAGACCGCTGCTGCTGCGATCAGGGAGAATACGAAAGCGTTAAGGACGATAAGATATTCGCCGCCAACCAGGCCAGCACCAAGGATGATGGCCAAAGCAGCGCCGAAACTGGCCGCAGATGAGATGCCCAAGGTAAAGGGACTGGCCAGAGGATTTCGCAATATTCCCTGCATGGCCGCGCCAGAGACTGCCAGGCCCATTCCCGCCAGGATGCCCATGAAGATCGGCGGCAGCCTCAGCTCCCATACTACCATCTCGCCCAACCACGATGTTTGGAAGTGTCCTGGAGCGATCCTGGCAAGCACTGCGATGTAAACATCTGCAAGGGTCAATCCCGAAGAGCCTAATGTTGCAGAAACTCCTGCCAGAAGGATCAGAGAGAAGAAGAGGGCTAAAGCCAAGAGCATCTTCTTTTTCACAAATCCTTTGTAAATGGACGAAACTGAATCGGACGGCATCTAACCAACATCTGGATAAACGAAGGTTCTGCCTTCCGGCCAGGATACGCCCAATAACTCCAGATATTCTTCATATACCTGATCTGGATCAATGTCGATCTCTGGATGAAGGATCTTGGCGATACTGGCAATTCCTACTGGTAGGTCAGGTCCCACTGTTGCGTCAACGCTCAAAACGTAGACCCTGTCGTTGCTGATGGCCGGGATCTTTGTTCCACCCGGGCGGCTGAGGATATTGTTTCTGATCTCCTTGAGCTTCTTGGCACTCGCCGAGTCCCCCATCGACCAGCCGGGCATGCCATCTTGCGCAGTGAGTGGCTGGTGTTTTATGATCACATCTGGGCTTTGTGCTGCAACCCACTCCCAGGCTACCTTGGCCGACTCGCACTCCTCCTGGAAAATGCTGAATCCGCCAGCTTCGTTCACCATCTGGCTCATGGCCGAATTGCCGCCATAAGTTGAAAGATCGCTCAGCGCCCCCGAGGAGCCCATGCTCTCAAAGAATACAGTTGTTTGATCTTGTCCTAGCACTGCGCTCTTGGCTTTTTTTATCTCACCATCATACCAGGCCACGTATCTTTCAGCCTCGCTTTCCTTGCCAAGGATCTTGCCGAGAGCAAGCATTTCGCTCTTGACCTTTTCCGGCTCGTAGAAGTTCAACCCGATGACGGTTATGTTCTTGAAGGCCGAGAGCTTCTGTGAAACTGTATCGGCCCCCATTCCATATGCCCTGTCGGGTGCAGTGTAGCAGAGGACGATGATGTCTGGATAGATTTTATCCTCTTTTTCGGCAACCTTGACTATCTTCTCGAAGTCGATCTCCGTCCGAGATCCGACTCTGACAGCATTCTTTATGCTAGGGTAATAGCCGCCCTTCTCCAGAACCTGGTCGACGGCTCCTACAACATTCTCGCCTGACCCAAGGATGACGACCGCCTCGGCAGCATTTTCATTGAGAACGATGATCCTTTGAACAGGAGCATGAATTGTGATTAACCTGTTCTCTGAATCTGTAAATGTCATTGGCAGGTCTGAGACTGCGCTGTCCGATGCCTGGGCACAATCTGCGAAGAGAATCAGAAGTATAATCGAGATGACTGATGCTTCAGCAATCCTTTTCCTCATCCTCATTCACCTTTAATCAATTATTTTGGATTAAGATCAATTATCATTGATTTAAGGCTTTCGATGGCTGCGAGATTCAAGATCAACTGGATAATCGATATTGTATTGTCATCTATATTCCTATTTGTGGATAGATTATCTAATATAGCATCATATCAGATATATATTTTATTTTAACTAAACATTTATAGAATATTGTTGAAGGCAACTTCAGAGGCGATAAATGTGAACACTAGAATGCTCTTGGGCCTTTTGGCCCTTGCTGCAGTCGCATGCCTGGTGCATACGTCCATAGCGCAAGGCGTTTCAGATCAGAATGCATCTGCAAAAAATGTGATCCTCCTTATCGGGGATGGGATGGGTTTTCCACAATTGACTTTGGCAAGGATCGCCAAGGCAAACGAGAATTTGACTGAGTATGGACCTTCGAGACTCTTCATGGATAGCATGGATCAGACTGGCTACGTTCGCACCTCCAGCTCAAATTCCTTTGTGACTGATTCAGCACCTGCTGCCACAGCAATGGCCACTGGCCAGAAGACCAACAACGGCGTGTTGGGCGAGGATGTCACAGCCATACAGTATGTCAGAGACGGCGCAAATTTGACCACAATTCTGGAGATGGCTGAGAAGACGGGTCTCTCTACAGGCCTCGTCACTACTACCAGAATCACTCATGCCACACCCGCTGGCTTCTACGCCCATGTGGACAACAGGGACAATGAGAGCGAAATCGCCGATCAGCTTCTCAATAGCAATGTTGAGGTCATGATGGGTGGCGGTCTGCAATACTTTGTGGATAAAAATGAATCCGACCCCATTGGCAGCAAAGGTAAGAGGACTGATGGTCGCGACCTGCTCCAAGAATTCCAAGCCAAAGGATATGTTTTTGTTTATAACGAATCCGCATTCCAGCGGATAGATGCCAATAACACCGAAAAGCTTCTGGGCTTGTTCGATAGCTCACACATGCTCTATGAGCGGGAGAGGGAATTGTCACCTGAAAAAGAACCAAGCGTTGCGGAGATGACAGGCAAGGCCATATCTATCCTTTCCAAGAACGATAAGGGCTTCTTCCTCATGGTGGAGGGGGGAAGGATTGACCATGCCTGCCACGCGAGGAATCTGAGCAACACCATCGGCGATACTCTGGCCTTCGATGACGCCGTTAAGACTGCTCTGGATTTCGCTTCGGGACGAAACGATACCTTGGTTATAGTTACTGCCGACCATGAGTGCGGCGGCCTGGTCCTTCAGCCTGAGAACCTGAGCAGCTATGAGAGCGGATCCATCAATCCCATCTTCGCTTCAGGAACCACTAAGACCCCTGGCCCTCGGTACGATTTCATAACGGAGATGGAAGAGGCCACGCATACAGCAGTTGACGTTCCCATCATGGCCACGGGCCCGGGTGCAGAAAAAGTGAGCCGCGGAATGCTTGATAACACTCAGATCTTCTCGATAATTAGAGAGGCCCTTGGCCTCTAGCATTTTTTTAAGCCAGACAAACTAAAAATAGAAATATGGGAGTCCTGTTCACTTGTTCGCCCCACCCGGTGTGGGGGTGGTGCTGCTCCCCCATTTCCCGCCATCGGGAATTCTGGCAAAGGAGACATCTGGCGTTGTGGAGTTGTACTCTTTTTCATCCACAAGGTTTCCCGAAGGATCAAACAGCTTTATGCAGTCCCCATCGTTTCCCTGAAATACGCCGCTGCTGGAGACGAAGATCGCCAGGAAACCCCCCGGCTTTACGATTGTGCCATTGGGCACTGTATACTCTCCAGGAGTTGACCTGAACACAGTATCTTTCATCACATATCCGCTTATATCAATTGGATCTTGGCCAGCATTGAATAACTCGACGAACTCGTCATCCATTCCACTGACTTCACCGTTTCTGTTCCAATCAGATGCTGGATTCGCGAGCATCTCATTGATAACTATATTCGCATCTGCAGCAACGACAGCCATGATGATGCAAATCAGGCTGATAAAATGTTTCCACTTCAATTCCATCAAACTAGCCACCTACTACAAATTCACTGAAACGTCATGAATGCATCCTTAGTATGTTGAACGAAGATCTTTGCCACATCGTCGTTCTCGCCCATTCCCTTCAAGTTGAAATCAACGACAAATCCTTCTCTCTCAAGCATGCTCTTCCATGAATCGGTCTCATTGCCTGTAAGGTCGTTTAGTGCATGATCCCCTGCCACCACCATGAAGGGCATCAACCTGACATTCTTGACCTTGGCCGCTTTTAGCTCAGCCAACACGTCATCGAATGTTGGATATCCCTCTACTGTGCCCAAGAATACGTTCTTGTAGTCAGCAGCCAGAGTGTTTGCCATTTGGGAATAAGCGCTGTTGGCTGGATGCTCTGTTCCGTGTCCCCATGAATACAATAGCAGTTTCATTAGCATCTCTCGGGCTCTTGTGCGGCGTCCTCTCCTGTCCAGTGGTATACTCGTCAAACTGACTGGCTAGTGCTGCTGAGACATTGTGGTAGTCCCCATGGCTCATCAGGAGCGGCGCTCCAACAGTGATATTCTTGAAGCCGAACTTTCCGTCTATGTCACTGAGGCTCTCAACGATGTTTGCCATATCATGAAACTCTTCGCCTGGGATAACATGCAACGACTGAACCACAACATTGACATATCCCTCATCGTTGAGGCGGGCAAGAGCCGTCAGTGGGTTGTCTATGGAGATGTTATCTCTTTGCTGGATCTTGCGCCTGATGTAGTCGGAAGTAAAGGCGATCTGGATCTTTGATTCTGGAAATTCTTGCTTATACACTTTCTCTATATTCTCGTAGGCTGCCTGAGCCTCGGGGTAGCTTGTCCCGAACACTACCAGCAGTATCGCTGGATTGTCCTTGGCTGGCCTGTCCATCGCACCATTGCTGGGGATAACTATGACCATTGCGAGCATGGCCGCCAATCCTGCCATTATCTTCATCATTTTTACCTCATAAAATACATTTGAGTTAAAACAAGTAAATTGGCAATATATGAATTTGGCGCTTGTAGAGCTAGTTGCTATGTAACATCAATTTAATGCCTCTGAAGCTTTGTTCTGGCATTGTCCAAATTGACATCTAACAGTTGCTCTCATTGAATTTCGCTCCTGCTCTCAGGTACTGCTCTCAGGCATGGGCTTCGTACGCAAGCGTTAGAAGCGATCCTATTCTCCGATCTTTAGCTTTGAGAGCGCTGAGAGCTCAATCTCAGCCACATTAAGCTAGCTTCTTTCTTAGTGCTTCCTGGTTTAATCGGCAGGGGAACAATAGAATCGCCAATCTACTGGCATGGCCGCCCACCAAAACAGACAACAGGCCGGCTTGGGTCATAAGGCCGCTCACTAAAGATCCAGCACATCCTCATTGCGAGATGAAATTCGCTCGATATTGCCCGCTCACATGAACATCGCCTTCATCTCGAAGATGCCAGACTCGTTTCTCTTGCTCACGGCAAATCCCATCTTCTGGAAGAGCCGAAAGACTGGATCATTTCCCACCAGGACGTCAGCCGTAAACCCCAGCAACCCCTGCTTCTTGGCCAGGTAGGTGAGGTAGGAGAGAAGCTCAGCTCCTATCCCTTGGTTCTGGTACTCATCCCGTACAACCAGGGCGATCTCGGCCGTATGCATGTCTCTGTTCAGGCTGTACTGCCCGAGCCCTGCGATGATCTCCTTTCCATCCCTCTCCACAACGGCAATTATTATCATCTTCTGGGAATAGTCTACGGCTATGTAGCCCTGCAGCACCTCATGAGGAACGTCTTTTCGAACTGAGAAGAACCTATGGTACATGGTCTCGTCTGAGAGAGCATAGAAGAAGTCTTTCATTTTGGGCTCGTCGCTGATCTTGACCGGCCGAAGAAGCAGCTGCAGGCCAGATCTGGTGGTCCTCGATGTCTCAAGGGCTTCAGGATACTCTCCGCGCTCTCCAGGCACAAAAGCCTGATCGGCGTAGATCAGATGGAGCCTCTTCGCCTCCTCTATCAGCCATGGTCGGAATTCTGGATGAGCAATAGCTATTAGGTCCATTGCCCGCTCTCTGACGCTTTTGCCGTGCAGGTAGGCGATGCCGTACTCTGTGACCACGTAATGAATATCGCCCCTGGTGAGCGTGACCCCTGCTCCCTCTTTTAGGAAGGGAACGATCCTCGATTCAGTCCCATCTCTGGATGTGGAGGGCAGTGCAAGGATGGTCTTTCCGCCCTGGGCGAGGACTGCGCCCCTCATGAAATCAGCCTGGCCGCCTATGCCGCTGTAGAATGTGTGGCCCAGAGACTCAGCAGTGGCCTGGCCCGTCAAATCGACTTCCAGGGCGCTGTTGATAGCGATCATGCGTTTGTTCTGAGCAATTACAAGAGGGTTGTTGGTGTAGTCGATGGTTTTGAACTCCACCATCTCATTATCGTTCAGATAATCGTAGGTCTTGCGGCTTCCCATGCAGAAGGTGGCGATCGTCCTGCCGAGATGGATCGACTTTTGGGTGTTGTCCACGACTCCTTTCATCATCAGCTCTGCAATCCCGTCGCTCAAAAGCTCGGTATGCACGCCCAGATGTCTCTTCTCGTTCAGGCTGGAGACGATGGCATTGGGCATGCTGCCGTATCCCACCTGGATGGTCGAGCCATCTTCCACTATTCGAGATACGTATCCTCCAATCTTGCGGGAGGCCCATCCGGGAACGGCCTCGATGTACTGCAGCAAGGGCTCGTCCTGCGGTACCAGGAAGTCAACGTCTTCGATATTTATGTCTCCGTCTCCCTGGATGCGGGGCATGAATGAGTTAGGCTGGGCGATCACCAGCGAGGCCTTCTCTGCAGCAGCCTTGACGGCATCAACGCTAACCCCAAGGTTCATGATCCCTTCTTCATCCGGAAGAGTGGTCTGGATGAGGGCCACATCGAGTGGAATTCTCTCCGAGCGTATAAGTTCGGGGACCGCCGAGAGGAATATCGGCGTATAGTCGGCAGTCGCCTGGTTTACAGCGCTCCTGGCATTGTCTCCGACGAAGAAGGAGTTGAGCCGGAAGTTATACTTGAACTTCTCATCGGTATAGGGAGCAACTCCAAGGGTTACTATGTTTATAAGCTCGGCGTCGATGAAAGCCTTTGGATTTCTCTGCACGTAATCCAGCAGAGACTGCACGAGGTGCTGTGGCTCGCCGCAACCTGTGCCGACGAATATGCGGTCGCCAGGGTGGATCTCCTGGAATATGAATCGCTCTTCTTCTTTGAACTTCTCAGGCCACTTCTTTCTAATTTCATCCCATGAATTAGCCTGCGTTTTTCTCTGAGCTCTTTCGGTCTGAGTTTCTTCATTTGGCATTTGTATGCTCCTAAACACCATAAATCCAAAGCGCTCAATCTTTCGGCAGCCTCAAATGTTCTAATAATCCCTTTCACTCCAGCTCTTCGCCAAAGCTATGGCGCAAAAAGTGTCAAACTAACTGCATGCTCCTACTACCTTTCGCCCTATCGTAAAGCTCTCTGTCTGACGTCAGGTGAGGCACCTCCTGTTCCTTTTTTTGCACTAGGTGAACAGATAATATCACGCGTTTTTTTTTGGCGCAGTAATCCCTTTTGGATCCTTAATTTCAGGAATAAACACCCATGACCCAAGGTCACCCATGTGGATGAAAATGGACCTTTGCGAGAACCATTTTCATANCAACCATTTTCATANCAACCATTTTCATATCAACCATTTTCATATCAACCATTTTCATACCAAATGGAGATAGGATGACATCAACCCTCTCTTAGTTGTGCAATCTTTTAGCAGTGCAAACTGATATTAATCGTCGAATTTACTTAATGCTTTCTGGCTCTTTGCTGTTTTTGTGTGGGCCCAAGCTGATGTTTAGATGCAGCAATTTCATTGATTGAACCTTCCACACGCATCTCATGCAAAGGATGATATGGGGTGGGGTTTGTCTCTCACCCGAGAAATTGCGAGGAGCCGAAATGCTCAATGTGACCTTTCTTGGAACTGCCGGATCACTGCCAACGCCTGAGAGAAATCCCTCTGCCATCCTGATCAACCGCGAGGGCGAGATGATCCTCTTCGACTGTGGTGAAGGCACCCAGAGACAGATGATGCGCGCCAGGACTGGGATGATGCGCTTGAACTACATCTTCCTGACGCATCTGCATGCCGATCACATCTTGGGCATCCCAGGCCTTCTGGAGACCATGGCATTTCAGGGTCGCGTGGAGCCATTGATCATCGCCGGGCCAGTGAATACCGTGCGCCTGATAGATGCCTTCAAGGCCGTCTGCTACTTCTCGCGCGACTTCGAAGTTCGGGCCATTGAGCTGAAGGCTGGAGATGTAATTCGCATGGGTCAATATCAGGTGGAGGCAATCGAAACATTTCACAGCGTGCCAAGCCTGGGATATTGTCTCCAGGAGGATCTGCGAGCAGGCAGGTTCAATCGCGAAGCGGCTATTGCCCTGGGAGTTTTGCCAGGACCTCTTTTCGGAAAGCTGCAGCATGGCATGTGCGTCGAAGTGGACGGCAAAACCGTCCATCCCCATCAGGTCATGGGCCCCCCGAGGCCAGGCAGAAAGATAGTCTACACGGGAGACACCCGTCCCTGCAAATCGGTTGAGATCGCCAGCAAGAATGCTGACCTTCTAATTCACGACTGTGCCTTGGCCGACGACATGGCAAATTGGGCCAGGGAGACAAAACACAGTACTGCAGGCGAGGCTGCCCAACTGGCAAGGCGCGCAAATGTACGAGAGCTCGTCCTGACCCACATAAGCTCCCGCTATTCGGAGGATGCCTCCCAACTATTGAAGGATGCAAGATCCTTCTTTGAGAGGTCCATAGTTGCTGAGGATCTGATGAAGCTGGAGATCCGGCTGAGGGATGAATGAGATGGTGAAGATCGCGCTCTGAACGATCTCCCAAAGGCGTTTTAGGATTTTTTGCCTTGCCCTTCGACCTTTGTCCTCTTCTCTTCTTCAGCCCTCTCCTTCTCCTCCATTTTGCCCCTCTCCTCATTTACAGCCGTCACGATCTGCCGGGATATCTCATCCTCTCTGCCAATCAGAGAGATTTCAAGGGACTCCATGGCGCTGTCGATCATGGCACGGGTATGGGCAATGTCCATGCCTCTGCTCTCCGACTCAATGCCCCTCCTGAAGAGATCGTCGACCTGGTCGGCAGGCAGCCCAAGGGCCGTCGCTGCAGAGATGGCTCGCCCGAACATCTCCATGTCGATATAGTACTGCAGGCCATCACGGTAAAGCCTGCCAGATTCTTCTGCTCGACCGTCGTTCTTTGCGATCAATGCCGCCCAAAGGTAGTCTCCTTCGTTCACCAGGATTGAAATGGCCTTGTCGACCAGTCCTTTATCCCTGGCAAGGACAGCTGCATATTCAGTCTCTCCTGCGCTGGCAAGGATCTCTACGCCTTGCTCTGCCAGTTCATCGGGCAGATCCCTCAGATTATCCACCAGATAGGAGACCTTCTGATCAAAAGTCATCTTTTGAAATTCTTCATTCAAATTCAATACACCTTGTTGGGTTAGAAGTTCATTCACAGATATAGGCTTTGGGATGCTGCCCCTCCTCACCAGTAATTTTCAAGCGCCTCGCGAACACACCGACAACTTTCCCTGACATCTTCAGATAGAAGGATCAGAGGAAGATGGGCCAACATGAGGTCGATGTAGGCCGCTTTGCGCTCCATGAGCTTCAAAGCACAATCAGAGGGCAGATCCTCTAGCATACTGCTTGCTGCATCGATGGAATCGCATATGGAGCTGCGAAGCAGCTTCCTGGCCTCAGATGGTGGGCAGTTCAGCCCGCCAGTGTCTTGATAAATAGCCCGTCCCAACTCCTGAAAGGCCTCGATGAAGAGGCTGAACGCAGAGTCATCAGAATCGCAACGACAGTGCGTTGCTGCATAGCCACAGCCCCGGCACTCTCTGTCTCGTCCGTACTGGATGCAGAAGGGACAGGTCTCGGGCCGTGTGGGAAGATGGCCGAGCGTCATCAGGCTGAGGGCGCGTGCGAACTTGTGAAGCTCTGATGGTCCGACGGCCTCCAGGCGCTCTTCAAAGAGGGCGAGCCAGCGCAGATGCTCCTCGCATTTAAGAGCGATGGCCTCCTTGGCTGCATGAAGCGACTCCTGTGTTATGGCTGATGCTGCAGTCTCCAACTCGCTAATGCGATGGGGCCGCATTTTCGGCATTGCCTCTCATTTCTCATTCTAGTCTCTTATTCTCATCACTCATTATTATTTCTCATTATTATTTCTTGTTATCGTTTCTTATTCTGATCTCTTATTTTTCTCAAGGATCTCGATGAGCTCCTTCAGAGTGAAGAGATTCATCAGCTCCATAACTTTATCCATCTCTTCATAAAATTGCCTTGTCTTCTTCAAAGCCTCACCAAGCTCCTCGGCTGCTGCACCACGGGCCTGAAGATTTTTTTCTACTTGGTTTAGCGCCTGTAAGATCGAACGAATCTCATCCCTCGCGGCAGACAGGACGACTGGTCTGACAGCTTCAGCATTTGTCTCCAGGGCATAGCGGTGCTGCTTATATCGGTGCTGCTTGCCTACCGGGATCACAACGCGAACAACCATCCCGAGGTTTTCCAGATAATTCAGATTGGATCGCACTGTCGTTTTGCTGTAGCCAGTCTTCTCTGCCAGCATATCGAGGGACATGGGCTCACTCGTCAAGGAAGAGGATGCCTCTGAGAAACCCCATCGCATCGCTCCACCCGTTTCTCCTGGAGGATTTAATGCAAGCTTCGATTATAGGCCTCTTCAGCTCCGATACTTCATCATCCTTCACAATATTCAGGTCGATCACAAAATTTAAGTATTTTACGTTTATTTGGTTCGTTCGAAAAAGTCCGAACAGAAGGTTTTACGGGCATGACCAGCTTGGAAAGATTGGGTGTGTGGGTCACCAAGAATCCTGCTATAATCATAGCAATGGCTGTTCTCTTGACCCTCGTCTCAGTTCACTATGCCCAGCATGTAGAGAGCCAGGGAATGACTACAGAGAGCTTCGTTTCAAAAGACTCTGCCCTCTATCAGCTATACGATCACCTTTACCAGGAAAACTTCGGTGCTGATGGCAATATAGTTCTGATAGAGGGCGATGATGTGGCATCGGCCGATGTTCTTTCGGCCAGCCTTCGCATATCCGATCATATGAAGCAGGTTGAACATGTTGTGGGCGTACAGAGTTTAGCTGACATCGTGGCCGATGCTGAATACCAGAGCAGCGGAACGCGCAAAATCCCCTCTCAAGAGAGAATAGAGGAGATCCTGGCAGACTCCAGTCCTGCCTTGCAGGCGTTCATGCCCGATCGCAGCCATTCCAGGATGATAGTTAGCATGCCTACCACAGCCACCCTGACAGAATCCCAACGAAAAGAGCTCCTCCAGGAATTGAATAGGGCAGTTGATTTTGCAAAGTTTCCTGCAGGCTATGCAGTCACCATCACTGGCGACCCATCTTTCCAGGCCGCAATTGTGGATATGATGAACAGCAGTAATAGCTCGATCCTTGCCCTGTGTGGGGTGCTGATGATCGTAGCCCTGCTATTGTTCTTCAGACACGTCCGATGGTCCCTCCTCCCTCTGCCTGTAGTCCTGCTCGGAATAATCTGGACCTTTGGGGCCATGGGTTTTTTTCATATACCCATGAGCATGGTTTCGTTTGCCGCTTTTCCCATTATGATTGGAATCGGAATAGACTATGCCATTCAGTTCCACAACAGGATAGATGAAGAGCTGGGCAGGGGAGAGCCTATTTTGAAAGCTGCCATCAATACGATAAATCATGTGGCTCTTCCAGTGGCCGTCGCTCTGACTGTTACCGAGGCAGGCTTTGTCTCACTCCTAAGCTCCAGCGTCCCATCGATCAATGACTTCGGAAAAGTCTGCATCATCGGCCTTATCATGTGCTACCTCTCAGCCCTATTTGTCAACGTGACAATCCTTTATCAGTCAGAGAGAAGATTGCCACGAGAAGAGGATGCCGAAGGCCATTCTGACAGTGGTTCGTCAATCGGCTCTTTTATTCAGAAGACTGCGAGCTTCTGTGTTGAAAGATGGAGGGCAGTTCTGGCCATGGCCCTGATCCTGGCCTTAGCCGGAAACTATGCCGACACCCAGGTCCCAATAGAGACTGATACAAAGAATTACATCCCACAGGACCTGTCGCCTCTGATCGATTTGCGGCATATGAAGGCCATCTTCGGAGGAACTGACTCGCTTAAGTTCCTGGTCCAGGCAGACGATGTCACCGATCCGGAGAATCTCAAGTGGATGGATGATTTCAGCAACTACTTGCTGAGTTCGCGAGAGGATCGAACTGAGTCAACTACGAGCATAGTCACATATATCAAAGCGGCCAATGGAGGGGAGCTACCTGACGACAGAGGGAAGATAAGGGAGATAGTTGCCTCTCTGCCCTCATCAGTAACGGATGCTTACCTGAGCGGCCATGACCTTGCAGTTATCGATGTGAACATAGGTGATGCCCAGACCAATCTGGGTACGGAGGGCATGCGGCGATTGATCGAGTCGTATGAAAGGGACCTGTCCTGGAATACCCCGCCACCTGGAGTTTCAGTCAGGATAACCGGCCAGCCTGTGCTTATGACCACAGTCATGGATGCCCTGACATCAGGCAGAGTTGAGATGTCGCTTCTGGGCTTGGTCCTGATCTTCGTGTTGCTCTTAATGATCTACAGAGACCTCATCAAAGCGCTTTTGCCCGTGCTGCCCATGCTGGTAGTGATCGGATGGATGGGCCTGGTCATGTACTATGGCGGACTGAAGTACACTCCACTCACTGCCACCCTGGGCGCTCTGGTCCTAGGTGTCGGCTCGGAGTACGCCATACTTATGATGGAGCGTTTCTACGAGGAGCTGAATAATGTCGGTGATCCCTATGAGGCACTCGGAATCACCGCCAACCGCATAGGCTCGGCTCTAATCGCATCTGGAATGACAGTGGTCTTCGGCTTTGCAGCTCTTATGGCCTCGCCATTCAACATCATCAGCAACTTCGGACTGGTTACAGTGATGTCGGTTGTACTCGCCCTCATAACCACCTTCACGGTATTCGTTGTCTTGGCGATTCGCATGGAAGTCCAGCGTGAAATGGTGGAGAATGCCAGGCAGGAAGTCAAGAAAGCAATTGCTCTAATGAGAGACCAATTAGGGAGAAACACCAATGGAAATTAAGTATGCCATGGCCTTGGCTTGCATGTTGACGCTACTGGCTATATGTAATGCTCAGAACACCTACATACCCTATGAGCTTGGTGGAGACAATTATTATACGATGTACGGCGGCCCAGATATCTCAGCGAGCATCTCTGGAACAGATGAGTTCGAGCGCGGAGACACAGTCACTGTGTATG
>Ga0067045_1003510_pt1 | contig 24475 bp, 21 predicted proteins | sample TerdegcTABiofilm_FD_59184 | JGI IMG/M metagenome (GOLD analysis project Ga0067045, IMG submission 59184) | Combined Assembly of (Gp0054472, Gp0054536) Wastewater bioreactor microbial communities from Singapore -Terephthalate degrading... | reverse complement strand
TGGCCAAGCATATCCGGTACCTCCCCTCTGGAAAGACATTGGTGCTCAGGGATGCAGCGAGCCGTCCCATCTGGCGTCAGGGGCATGACTGGGGCACATGTATTCGCTATTTGCCCAAATCCCAATGAATGCCTTGAGAAGGTCCATTTTAATGCGCCGCGATGAGGTGCCTGAAGACCTGCGTATGTCTTGGTCTCGTGCCATATGCAGTCAACTCCAAGGGCTTTTGGCCGAAAAGGCGCTTCATTTTCCCATGTTTTATGTCTCTTTTAGAAGCGAGGTGGCCACTCATGACCTCATTCGTTCCAGATTGGAGCAGGGGCTGTTTGTGGCGGTGCCCATTACACATTTGGCCACTCACACACTGGAGCCCAGGCGTATAACCCACTGGGGGCAGTTGGTCCCAGGGGCATACGGCATTCTGGAACCCGATGCCCAAATTACGGGGCCTGCACCACCGCAAGAGCTAAGCGCCGTCATCGTGCCTGGTTCGGTCTTTGATCTGTCAGGCGGCAGATATGGATACGGCGGCGGCTATTACGACCGTTTTTTGATGAATGCTGCGCCCCAGGCAGTGCGCATTGGCCTGGCCTTTGAGCTTCAGGTATTGGAGGCTATTGCCTTGGCACGGCACGACCAGCGCATGAACTGGATCATTACAGAGAACCGGACGATAGGGCCCTTTTAATCTCCTCCTGTATGGCTGTGACTGCCTTTAATGGGTCAGGGGCCTTGCTGATGGGCCTGCCGATGACCAGGTAGTCAGCGCCCTTTGAAATGGCATAGGAGGGTGTGGCGATGCGCCTCTGGTCATTTATGTCCTGGGCATCATTCATGCGTATTCCGGGTGTCACCAAAAAGAATTCATTCCCGAGACTGCTTCTGAGCAGCCCTGCCTCCTGGGCAGATGCCACCACGCCGCTGCAACCCAGTTCAATGGCCTGACGGCCGCGTCTCAGCACCAGTTCCTCCACCGATATGCCTGCTCCTGTTTCTCGCAGGTCGTTTTCAGCCATGGAGGTGAGCACGGTTACGGCCAGGAGGTTTATATCCTCCTGAGCAGCCACCGCCGCCTCCACTATATCCCGATTGCCGTGAATGGTGGCAAAGGTGATGCCCCTGCCGTTTAATTGCCTGACGGCTAAATGAACGGTCTGGGGTATGTCAAAGAATTTCAGGTCCAGCATGACCCTATGGCCCTTTTTCAGTATGTAATCGATTATGGGCCAGCCCCCTGCTAAAAAGAGCTGTAGGCCGACCTTGAAAAAACGGACGGGTCCTGTCAGGAGGTCAATCCATTTTTGCGCCTCAAGGGTTGTTGCAAAATCCAGGGCGAATATGATGCGTTCTGTGGCAGGAATTGCTTTCATGGCATGGTTTCTGTCTTTCTTTTCAGATTTGCGAGCATTTTATGCAGTCTTTTGGAGCTGGTCAGGAGTTCAGCCTGTTTCAGGAGCCTCCGGGCGGTCCTGGAGTCACCTTCCGCGGTCATGTAGCCCTTGGCCAGAAAAAACAGTATCTCCGCATCATATGGAGTGCGTACAAGGGCCTTGTTCAGATTTTCCTTGGCATAGCTCCAATTGCCTTTTTCCAGACCCAGCCTGCCTTGCAGTTTGAAAAAGGCGGCCGGCAATTCACTCAGGCCTTTCGTCATAAAAGGGGCAAGCAGGCCCATGGCGGCGTTTGTATCCTGTTTTTCAAATAGGCAGTTGGCCAGTTTTATTGTGATGTGAATGTCTTCGGGGGCAAGTTTTGCGGCCTTTCTGAGCAGTTCTTCCGCCTTGTCGAACTGTTTTGTCTCCAGCAGTATGCCGCTCAGATTGTAATATGCCATTACATCCTCGGGGAATTGCTGCAATGCCTGCTCGAAGCAGCGGACAGCGGCCGCCCTTCTGCCTGTCTGCTGCAGCGTGATACCCAGGCTGTTCAACAGCGCCGGCGTAACAACTGACCGCCGGTCCATGCCGTTTCCATGCCGTCTGTCCTGACGCGATGCAAGACTCAGGGCCTTTTTGAACATCTTGCAGGCTGCGTTCATATCACCCATGGCAAACAGCTCGTCTCCTGCCACATGCAGGGTAAGCGCGTCGAAAACAGCCTTTTTTAGGGTCTGCCCCCTCTCATGCCGGCCGTTTTCATGGAAGATATTGTGTGATTCCGGAAGCAGGGATGCGTGCAGACAGGCATAGACCGCGGCTGCGGCCGGACTCGACATGCCAGCCGCTTTTAATGCAGCGCCCTCATATGCAATGCCCATTACAATGTGATCGAGCTCCGGCAAGCCCATGACAGCCTTTTCAAGGGGTTGCACAAAGGCATCGCCTGTTTCCGTATGGCTGATTATAAAGGCGCTTTCCTGCCCCGACGGGATTGTCTGCCAGAAAGCGGGCAGACGTGACATCAGTTTTTCCATGCCTGCCTCCATGTCCGCACCGCCTGAGATGAACGCCGCCGCCTTTATCCTGTCGGGCAGGGACGTTATGCGTCGAAGGGCACCGCTCATGTCTTGTGCGCCGGTCTTTCGCTGCAACACGGCCGTATCCATACTGGAAAAGATATGTGCCCCCAGTTGTCTTGCAAGGAATTCCGTCTGCAGAATAAACGGCAGGGACAGGCAGATATTTTTGTCAAAATGCAGATAAACTGAAAGGGTGTCGGCAACGGCACAGGGGACGCTTTGCCAGAAGCGTTTCAGACCCGATGCCAATCCGTCATATTTGGGTGTGAGTTCTCCGGCATGACTGGCTCGGTCCTTGTGGAAAATGGCGAACCATGCCTCGTTCCTGTCTCCGCCAAGATATTTCAGCCTGACGGCCGGCCAGAGGCGCAGGCAGACGGCACGGGCTTTTGAACCAAAAACCATCGCCTCGCAGGAGGTTGCATTCCATTCACTTTCAGAAGGGCCATGGGTTTGCGAGACATGCACTACGGCGGTGAAGGCCCCGTCTGTCTGCATCTTTTTCAGAAAATATTGTAAAAAAGGGGGGTAAACAGCTCCATCTGCATCTTTTTGGGATATCAGGGCCTGCTGAAAGGTTTTTTGCACAAGAAGCTGGATATAATCCTGTAATAACTGCAACCACCTGCCGGCCTCTTCCAGATTGATCAGGCGGTTGACACCTTGAATGGCCAGAACGCCCAGTATTCGTGAGAGGAGGGCACTGGAATCAGTCTTGCCGTCCTTTGTGCAACAGCAATGACCGCTATCTGCTTGTATGGGCAGAAAGACATTGTGTCCTATGGCATCCCAGAAGGGTTGTTTTGCGCACAGGGCGTCTGCTATCCGTTTCCGCTGTCTATCGGAAAGGCCGAACAGCTTCGTGCAGGCAGACAGGGGAATCTCCATGCCCGTTTCGTTCACCATATTTTGTAAGGGTGTTCTGGCATCGCAAGGGAGCCAGTGCAGTGTCTCGAAGGACAGGGTTGTTTGTAGTGTCTTTTGGACAAGGGGCAGGATGCAGGCCAGGTCGCCTTGTTCCATACCTGTCCACGAGATATGCTCATTCATGGGCCGCTTCCATTATGTTGCGCAGTGCCTCGGCCACCACACGCAGGTCCTTGGGCTGTAGCGTGCGCACATCCAGGAGTATGAGGTCCTTTTCCACCCTGACAAGAATGGGGTATTCGTTGTTTCGCAACAGCTCCTCCATGCGGGCTGCCGAGATTTGAAGCTGGGCAGGGTCTATGGCCACGGCATAGGACTGCAGGCGTTCTGCTGGAATGGCCCCGCCGCCCACTCGGGCCTCGGTGGTCACGATGCGAGGCAAGAGGTTGGAAAGCCCGAGGCGTTTTAGAAGATTGCACAGCGTGACGGCCCTTTTTTTCAGTTGTTCAGGCGAGGCAGTGAGCATGGACAGGGTGGGCAGCAGTTCCACGGCCTTGTCCACGTCCCGATAGCACATGAGCACTGCCTCCAGACCTGCCAGAGTGAGCTTGTCTATGCGCAGGGCCCGGTTGAGGGGGTTCTTTTTGATGCGGTTTACCAGGTCCCCTCTTCCCACTATGACGCCTGCCTGTGGCCCTCCTAAGAGCTTGTCTCCGCTAAAGCTCACGAGGTCAGCGCCCTTTTGTATGGAGTCCTGTACCGTGGGCTCGTAGTGCATGCCAAAGCGTGAAAAATCCACGAAGGTGCCGCTTCCCAGGTCTTCATACAGGGGTATTCCATGGGATTTGGCCAGCCCTGCCAGGTCCTGCAAATCCACGGCCTTGGTAAAGCCTCCTATGTAAAAATTGCTCTGATGCACCTTCATGAGCAGGGCCGTCTCTGAAGAGATGGCGTTTTGATAGTCGGCCAGGTGTGTGCGGTTGGTGGTGCCCACCTCCCTTAAAATGGCCCCGCTTCTGGCCATGACATCTGGAATGCGAAAGGCGCCGCCGATCTCCACCAGCTCCCCTCGGGATACAATGACCTCCTTACCCTTGGCCAGGGTGTCCAGGGTGATGAGCACGGCTGCGGCGTTGTTGTTCACCACCAGTGCGGCCTCCACTCCCAAAAGCTCGCACAAAATGGCCTCCACATGGCTGTAGCGGCTGCCCCTTTTGCCTGCCATCAGGTCGTATTCCAAGTTGGAATAGCCCTCTGCTATGCGGCACATGGCCTCCAGCACAAAGCGTGGCAGGGGCGAACGGCCTAAGTTGGTGTGTATGACCACGCCTGTGGCGTTTACAACAGGTCTTAAAGACGGCCTCTCCAGCTCCCTTATGATGTCCTCTATGCGTCTTAAAATGGAGGTCTTGTTGGCAAGTCTTTCGGTTGCCTCTGGTAGATGGGACAAATCCGTTTGTAAAATGGCCTCTCGGGCCTCGGAGATGGCCTGACGAGCGGCCTTGAGCCGTATGGAATATGGGTGATTGAAAGGCAAAAGTGGCAATAGCTCATCTATTTTGGGGAGTTTTCGTAAAAAATCCTGTATATTCTCTGTCATGACACACATTACCTTTTTGTGGGTAGAAAAGACCAAGCTCGCCTGGATGCGGGCAGGGATCGAATTTTATCAAAAGAGGCTTGAACGCTATGTGCGCCTCAGTGTGAAGGAGGTGCCTGGCTCAGCCGATGTGAAGACAGAAGGCGCTGCCCTTTTAAGGGCCATACCCAAGGGCAGCCTGGTGGTGGCCCTGGATGTGCGAGGCGACGTCCTGGACTCCCCTGGGCTGGCCCGACTCCTTGCAGCCTGGGAGACGGCCGGGCATTCCCACCTTTGCTTTATTGTGGGCGGGGCATACGGCCTCTCTCAGGAGGTATTGCAAAGGGCACATCGCAGGCTCTCCCTCTCTTCCCTTACCTTCACTCACGACATGAGCCGCCTAATTCTAATGGAGCAGCTCTACCGTGCCTATTCCATCAAGGCAGGCTCACCCTATCACCATGAATAGGCCCTCTACACCGACTCCACAGCCGTCACACCAGGCACCTCTGCCTTTATGTAACGCTCGATGCCTGCCTTTAGGGTCATCTGGCTCATGGGGCAGCCGTGGCAGGCGCCCTTGAGGCGCACACTTACCACACCTGTCTGTGCGTCAAACCCTACAAATTCCACATCTCCGCCATCCCTCTGCAACATGGGACGAATGTTGTTCAGTGCCGCCTTTACCTGTTCTTCCATAAGTATAGTCCTTTCTTGGTCATTGCGAGGCGGCGATAGCCACCACAGTAGGGGCGACCGGCCGGTCGCCCCTACATTCTTTTGCGTAGAGGATTGCTTCGCTTTGCTCGCAATGACACCTCAAAATTAGTGATTGAAGACCCGATCAAAGATGGTGTTCACATGTTTTAAATGGTGTTGAATGTTAAATATGTCATTCAACTCCTCTTTTTTGATGTATCTTAAGATGTCTTCATCCTGTTCCAGGAGGTCCTTAAAGCTGCCCTTGCCCTCCCAGACCTCCATTGCCCTGCGCTGTACCATGGCATAGGCGTCCTCTCTGCTCACTCCCCTTTGCGTAAGGAGCAAGAGAATCTGCTGTGAGAAGATCAAGCCCTGGAGTTTGTTCAGATTTTTTTGCATGTTTTCAGGATAGACGATGAGTTTGTCCAAAAGACCCGTAAGCCTTGCCAGCATGAAATCCGTCAGTATGAAGGCATCCGGAGCAATCACACGCTCCACAGAGGAGTGGCTGATGTCCCGTTCGTGCCAGAGGCAGATGTTTTCCAGGCTGGGAAGGGCGTAGGATCTGATCATTCGGGCCAGACCGCAGATATTTTCAGAGAGAATGGGATTGCGCTTGTGAGGCATGGCGGAGGAACCCTTTTGCCCAGGCCTGAAGTACTCCTCGGCCTCCAGGACCTCGGTGCGCTGCAGGTGTCGAACCTCTGTGGCGATCTTTTCGGCGGTGCCTGCCAAAATGGCGAGGCTGCAAAAGACCTCTGCATACCGATCGCGCTGTATGATCTGATTGGAGGCAGGTGCAGGCTTGAGCCCCAATTTTTCGCAGGCATAGGCCTCCACTCGTGGGTCTATCTGGGCGAATGTGCCCACAGCGCCTGAGATCTTGCCGTAGGAGATGGTCTCCTTTGCGGCCTCCAGCCTTCTGCGGTTGCGCCGCATCTCATCGTACCAGATGGCCAGTTTCAGGCCAAAGGTGATGGGTTCTGCATGAATGCCGTGAGAGCGGCCTATCATCACGGTGTCCTTGTGTTCAAAGGCCCTGCGTTTTATTACCTCCAGAAGGCCGTCCACATCCCTTAAAATGAGCTCCAGTGCCTGTTTGAAGAGCACTGCCATGGCCGTATCCAGCATGTCTGAGGAGGTCATGCCCCAGTGCAAAAAACGGGCGGCAGGCCCCACATATTCTGCCACATTGGTGAGAAAGGCAATGACATCGTGTCGAGTCTGCCTTTCGATCTCCTCCACTCGGGCTATGTCGAAGTTGGCCTTGGCCCGAATCTCCTCCACGGCCTCCTGAGGCACCACGCCCAACTGCGCCCAGCCCTCTGCCGCGGCTATCTCCACTTCAAGCCAGGTCTTGAACTTGTTTTCCTGACTCCAGATTTGGGACATCTCTTTTCTGCTGTATCGTTCAATCATGAAAACCCCTCATATTTTATTGGCCATTTTCCTTGCAAATTCACATTATCGTGCTTTTATACACCAAATTGCCATAAAATCAAACAATTCACTTACATGAAAGACATAAATATCCTCACACTGACACTGCTTCTTTTTTTGTGGCTCGGCACCGTGCTGTGGTTCTTTATCTATTGGAGACGCCATCGCACAAGGCCTGTGTCTGCGGCCACCACTGATTTTTTCCTGACCTTGGCCTCGGAAAAGGCTCGAGAGGCCAGGGCTGCCCAGGAGCAGCTCTACAAGACAGCAGACCTGCTTCGAGTAGGGCTGCTGATGCTGAAAGACACAGGGCTTGAGGGACTAAACGCCTTTGGCAGGGAGTTGGCCCAGGTATTACATGAAGACACTCAGGCCCTGTCACAACTGAGCGCATTAAAAGAGGACAGTCATGCCATCACCCTGAAGCTTAAGTCAGTGGTTTTGCAGTGCACTCTGTTAAAACAGGAGGACGCTGCCTCGGAGATTTCAAAAAGGGTAATTGTGGCTCAGGATGTGACTCAGTCCTTTGAGCTGGCCCGGGAGCTGCAATACAGGGAACGACTGGCCATTTTGGGCAAGATGACAGGACAGATAGCCCACCAGCTCAAGACCCCCTTGGCTGTTCTGGCGGGCAGGGCGCAGCTTTTGGCCGCAAAGGGACAGGATTTTTCCCTGCCGAATGCCATGAGAGAGCAGCTTTTGCTTTTGTATGAAGAGGCTCGTAGCTTAGCCCAGCGCATAAACGATATACTTGACCTCTATAGAACTCGAAATATCACCATACAGCCTGTTTCAGTGCCAAGGCTCTTTGAGGCCGTGCAGGAACGCCTTTTGGAGCTGGAACACGAGTGCGAGGTGCTGGTGGAGTGCCCTGCCGACATGACGGTGCAGGGAGACCGGGCAGGACTGGAGATGGCCCTGTTCCTTTTGGGGCAAAATGCGGTTTCCAGTGGAGTGGGCGCACAGCATATCTACCTCAGGGCAGTCAAGACCAATGGCCATGTGGTCCTGGAGGTGGAGGATGACGGCAAGGGGATTTCGCCGGACCTGCAGGCAAGGCTCTTTGAGCCCTTTGTGAGCGGCAGGACCGAAGGATTAGGTCTGGGGCTGTTTTTGGCCAAGGACCTCATAGAGCGCATGAACGGCGAGCTGAAACTGGCCTTCACCAGCCCCAAGGGGACCTGTTTTCAGGTGAGATTGTGATGGACGGGGAGTGTTTTTGGCAAGGCGTTTTCTCTTGTGACCACCGTGTCGTACAGCCCGTAGTGCGTCAGTCCTGAGTGGCTTTCTATGCCAGTATAGCGGAGCGAGGCGTCTTCGTACCGCCGGAAGGCGAACACAGCCTGGTTCATCTGCTCGGTGTTGAAGACCTTGAGCTGTACCAGCAGGTGAAAGTCCTTGATCGTCAGGCCCGTGACGGCGAAAAACAGATCAGGTTCGATTTTCGTGATGACATCCTGCAGCGTGTTCTCGCGAAAGTCAGTGAGATACATGAACGCCGGAATGCGCGTGGCGAACTTGATGAGCTTTTCCTGTACCAGCTTGCGTTTGGACTTGAATTCCTTTTCCTCCTCAGTGAGTTGTTTCTTCTCCTTCTCCGTCAAACCGTGCGTCTTGGCCTTGTTCCTGAGTTCCTTGATCTTTTCGCTCTTATTGATGATGGCCTCGATGATGTTGTCGCCGAGGGCACGCCAACCCTCGATGCGTTCAAGTGCTGCCATCGCCTCGGGGTTCTCGAGTACGCGTCGCAGGGTGTTGTTATCCACATTTACGAGTAGGGAACTCTCCCATTTTCGCGCCAAAAGCGTCGCCGATGTGCCGGCAATGGCGATATCGAGAATCCCGCCTGCGTCGATCTGCGTCATGTTTGCGCCGTCATAGGCCAGCACGGGCAGGAAGGAGACAAGCTCCTTGACTGCATTTTCTGGATTAGGCTCGTTGGGGGAAAGCCCTATGGCGTAGTCTGAAAGCTGTCGCAAGGCGCGCGTGGGTGCGAAGTCAAAAACAAAGCACACTGGTTTGAGGATTTCTTCCTGGTTTGGGTCATCGCCATTGGGGTTCTTGATGACCCAGGGCGACTGCACACGAAACGCAGCCTGGAAATAGGTCTCAGGCGCCTTCAGATTGCGCAGTATCAGGATGGACGACCACTGTGGTACGGTGACGCCTGTGGTTAGCTTGCCGCAGGAGAGCGTGATGGTCTTGGTGTCGAAACCGCTGCCGATCGCCTTGCGAACTGGCAGCAGTGCGTCCAGCCCGATCCCCGCCGAGGCGCCCGCGGCAACGATGACTCGATACTCATGCCAAAAGGTGTTGTGTTTTTCGGCCAGCAGGTTTGCCATGGCGTAGCAGGATGCAACATTGGGCAGAAACCAGAAGGAATGCTGAAGATAGGGCAGCAGGCTCACATCAGAGTATGGAAATGGGGGCCGCGTGCCGGTCTTCAGGTATTCGCTCGCCTTGGGCAGGTATTGGCCTCGAATGATGTCCAGCCACTTCTGCACCTCGTCTTTGTGTTTGAAGTGCGCATCTTTACCTGTGCCGGCGGGGGCAAAGAATTCGTTTAGATCAAACTCGTCGAATTCTCCGGCGCTGGCAATTGCCAGCAACTCCTCTGGCATCTGGTAGGTGAGTAGCCGCATCTCCGGCAGGGCGGCATAGGGGTTGGGTTTGCCGGGGTGCTCTCGCGCAAACGCCTGCTTATCTCGCTGTTCATCGGTGTATGTCCAGTTAAAGATCTGTTCCTCAATGAACTCGCCCGTGGCCAGCGCTCGAAACGGTGTGCCGGAAAGATAGAGATACGCCTTGGTAGTGATGGGCAGGAACTCGGTTTCCTTTCCTGATAGTACGGCAAGGTCTTCGTTTATATCCTCCAGTCCGGCGCCGTATTCGAGCTTGGCCTCCTTTTGAGCGACCGCCTCCTCTTCGCCCTCAAACAGCTCCTTGGCCGTCTCGCGCCAGGCACCGAAGTGGTATTCGTCGAACACCACCAGATCCCAGTTGAGGGTGTGAAGCCACTCGTTTTTCGGCTTGATGTTGTCGGCGTCGTCGCGGCCCAATAGGTCTTGAAAGGAGCCGAAATAGACGAGCGGGCGGCTGGAATCGGCGCGGCGCGGGTCGCCATCGGTTTTGCGGGAGAAGAACTGCCAGCCGTCGAAATCCACATGGCTTTCGAGGTCGCTCTGCCAGGCATCCTCCACGGCGGGTTTGAATGTCACGATGAGCACGCGCTTGGCGCCCAGTTTTCTGGCGAGCTGGTAGGCGGCGAAGGTCTTGCCGAAGCGCATCTTGGCGTTCCACAGAAAACGCGGCGTAGCATTTGAGTCTTCGGCCCAGATGGAGCGGTAGTAGCTGAAGGTCTTCTCCACCGCCTCGGCCTGCTCGCGGCGCATGGGGAAGGTGGCATGGTGCGTGCCGGTGAGCGGCTTGCCGGTGCGGAGCTCAGCCAGCACGGTCTTCAGATCTGCCACGGTGCAACGCATCCACTCCTGTTCGACGCGCAGGAATCCCTTGCGTTCCAGGGCGGCGCGCACCTCGAAGTCGGTGAAGAGGCTGCCATCCTCGCGTTCGGCGGGTTCGTCCAGTTCTATACGGTAGTTTTTGATCGCTGCGGTCTTGAGCTGTTCAGCCACGCGGCTCTTCACATCGCGCGTGGTCTGGCCGATCTTCAAAAGCCCCGCATGTGCCGCATCGTCGATGGAATAGGCATAGATGCGCGGCCGCAGCCTGGGCTTGGCGGGAAGGATTTCGTCAATGGATTTTGGCATGGCCACCCCCGTTAGAATTCGCTGGCTCCTGCGGAATTTTCTGGCCTGCCTGTGCGTTGCACGCAGACAGGTCAAGCCCAACCCGCTCTGCGATAGCTCGCGCCAGATTTTCGAAATCCTCATGGCACTGTTGCACATTGGACTGATGGGCGCCGATCGCGCCATCGGCAGGGCGTAAAGCGAACATGGGTTTGCGCGCCTCCATTGCCATCGGCATCAGACTGCGATAGTGCTTGATTCGCTGAATCTGGTGCGGGTCGGGCATGGCCACCGACTGAAGTGCCGCTTTCCCCAAAACGCTCTCCCGATAGACCTGCGGCAGCCGTGCCTCCCATTTGGCATAGGCCTTGGTGGGTCGCCCCAGTCGCTCTAGATGCTGCATCAACACATAGCCGACTGGTCTCATTTCCCCGCTCGGCTGTTTTCCCAAGGCGGCTGGCGCTTTGCTCCTTGCCTGCTGCCAAGTCTCGCGCCATTCTTTCAAGGTGGGTCCAAGGTTTTTCAGACCCTGCAAGGAAAAGAGGTCGGGCGCCACAGGCACGACGACATGGCTTGCGGCGACCAGCGCCGCTCGATTGATGGCGCCAAGGTTCGGTCCGACATCGATCAGCACGACATCGGCCTGGTGACGCTCGGCGGCCTCCCGCATAACTCGCCAAAACGCCGTAGTAACGCGAAACGCCCGCTCCCAGCCCTGCAGACAGCGCGGCCATTCGGTGGACAGATCGTCTTCGATGCGCGAAATGGCCAGATCGCCGACGAGCAGCCCCAGGGAATCAGAGAGAAGCTCGATATGGGCCGGATGAATATCGCCGGTACCGCCAAATAGGGGCGCCACGGCGCCAAAAAGGGTCTCCGGATGATCATCGTCCGGCCACAGCGCTTCCAGCCGCTCCTCATCCAGCGCCATGATGGAAAGATTCGATTGCGGGTCGAAGTCCACCGCCAGCACACGATAGCCCAGCTCAGTAAACATCCAGGCGGTGTGATAGACCAGCGAGGTCTTGCCCACGCCTCCCTTGTTGTTGAAAAAGGCAATGCTCTTCATGGCACCTCCCGATTGACGATGGCCACGACAAAGCCGGGCTGTACTTCAAAGCGCAGTCGCGCACCAAGTGCCTTACGGGCAATGGCCAAGCCTGCACCAAAACGCTGCACAAAGCCCAGCGCCCGCAGCGCTTCGGCCAGATTGGGGTTGCGGTAGTCGGTGAGCCCCGGCTGACCGAAATTCTCCACCGTGACCGTGCCGTAAGGCCCTCCCGGGTTGTGGATTTCAATGCGATCGTCGAACCAGTACACCCGCACGGGCGCGTTGGTTGCCTCGTAGCTCCGGTGCATGTATGCGTTGCGCACCAACTGGCGCATTGCATCGAATGGATATTCCTCGGTGCGAACCTCCCTGTCCGCACTGGCGAACGCCACCCGGCGCAGGTTATGGGCTGCGAGTTTCTCCTCCAGGCGGCGAATCTGGTCTGACACCGTACCGTGGATGACCTCCTCATCAACAATCGGGTCGGTCAAATCGCCGCCAGCAATTCGCAAAAACTGCGTATAGGCGCCTGGAATCCAGTCGGCCGGCGCCCTGCCACACACCAAGAGCCCCAGCACGGTGGGAATAGTCTCGGTTTCGGAAACGATGAGCTTGGTGGCGGCAAGCTTCTGCTCGTAGCTGCGCTCGTTGGCCTGCAAGACATCGCGCGGCACCAACGAGGGCAGATATTCCTGCTCGAACCGCAGCCGGTCGAGGTCGTCGAGCGTAGTGCCCGTCACCGGCTGGACATCGAAGGGGCGGTCGCGATGGCGGCGGCGTTCGTTCAGGATGCGCTCGTCCTGGGCGCTCGCCAGCCCGCGCCGCGGCCCCCAGCGCACATGGATGCGGCCTTTGTAGCGCACCGGCGGCGTGTCGCAGGGCCAGACGGTGATCACGGCAAAATCGGCGCCATCGAGGTGGCGCTTTTCCACCAGCAGAGTGGGCGGCGGAATGATGTTGCCATCGCTCTTGATGTCGGCCAGTTGGCGCAGGAGTTCGTCGGTGACGGTAAATCCAGCCGTGGGGCTGCCGTCGTCGTTGGCCCCGATGAAGACCACCCCCGGCTGGCCATGCCCGGCCAGATCGTTAGCAAAGGCGCAGACCGCCTCTCGCACCGTCTCTGGCGCAGAACCCTTGAACGAGGCCTTGCGCTCAACCCGCTCGGATTCGAGGTCGGTGAGCAGGGCGACCAGGTTTTCATCGCTGAGGGCGTGCATCAGGCGTTGCCCTCACCGTTGGGTTCCATCGGGCGGATTTTCGATTCGATAAAGGCGACCTCCTCTTTTGTAAGGCCATAACGCTCGTAGAGCTTTTGGTCAGTCCATTCGGTGTTCATGTCAAGGATAGGAACGAAGGCATACGCGGACCTGGTAAGATGGTGCGAGTACATGTATTGCGCCACCAGGAATCGGAAAAACCGCGTTTTCATGTAATTAACCAGATTCATTGCCTCCTGCTTCGTGTCGTAACAGCCAACCACCAAATAGGTCTCGGTGCAAATTGTGCCAGGCGGCAGAATGTCGATTTTGGAGAGCACCCTTCGGCGACCATCTTTGCCTGGATTCCCCGCGTGATCGTAACCCACATAGGATGTCACAACCTTCCATTTATCGATCATCTCGGTTCCAACTGTGACTTTTGTTCTCGGATACGGCCCCTCTCCTTTCTCCCAACGAAGGATTAAGTCCCCATACTTTTCGGGTCGTACAAAGGTCCTTAATCCAAAAGGTTTAGATGAGGAGACCTGTTCACTCATCCGCGGTTCATTCTTCGCCATAATCTTGCGGATGATTGGCACCGCCGCACTATGCCGCACGAAGATAGGGAACTCGTCTAAGCGCCGCTCGCTGGTTACCCGAGAATTTCCTGAAATATTTGTCACCTCACATAGACCGGGAGCGTCTCTATTCCAAAGGAAGTAACAGACACCACCGGCTAAATCGACGCCAGGAAAAACGTCTTGAGCATTTTCGTAATCTACCAGCTTGCGAATCCGATTATCTGACAGCATGACAGTGCGGAACTCATTTAATCCTTTTCCACCGCCTAGCCACCTAGATGGGATAACCATTACCAAATAGCGAGGATCAAGCATTTTCGCTTGTTCGACAAACTTGTGATAAATCGGTGAAGCACTACGACCGTGGCCCCCATCTTCCAACTGATACGGCGGATTGCCGATAATCACATCGAACTGCATAGTCCCTCCAAAGATTTCATTGATGCGCGTCTTGATGTCATCCATATGAATAAACGCATAGGCGTAATTCTCCCGATCCTCGCCCCGATCCAGCACGCTCCGTGGTGCGCCGCAGTAACGGCATTTCGTCCCTTCCCAGGCGTGCTCCAAGCGCTCGAACCAGATGTTGCCGTCGTCAGTCATGCATTGCTTGCAGATGGAATGCGGCCCCGTGGCGTGCTTGGAGCAATAGACGCTGCGCCGTGCCATCATCGCGGTGAGCCGCGTGATGCCGATGCCGAAGACCTGCTGCGTCAAAATGTGATTCACCCGTGCCTGCAGGTCGGGTATCTGCTCTTTGAGCCCCTCCACCAGCCGCCGCGTGATCTCGCGCAGAAACACGCCGGACTTGGCGCAGGGGTCGAGGAACTTCACCGTTGAATCGGCCCACAGGGTTGCCCCGCCATGATCCTGTGCCCACGTCTCGCTGAGCGTATCGAGCATTCGGTTGGCAAACTCGGGCGGAGTGAATACCTCGTCGCTGGAGAGGTTGGCGATGCACGAGAGCACATCGGGGTTGCGCCCGCGCAGTGTGAAGGAGACCTGCCCGGTCATAGGTGCGCACCCAGCACGAACAGCGCGCGTTCGCTGCGCAGCATCTGGTAGGGCGTCATAAAGCTCACGTCGACGCCCCGGCAGGCATCAGGAATCTTGATGCGGTTCGGCGAGCCGGATGGCGTCTCATGGGTGACCAGGACGTGCTTGCCAGCCAGCGCGTGAGCGATCAGATAGAAGTCGGCGGCCTGGAGAAACGTGTTGATGGCGGCGGGTGCGTATTGCTGCCCGGTGGCCCATGTGCTGACCTGGGCGAACTGCGGTGCTAGCGTCGGCGGCGTGCGCCGAAAGAGCGCATGGCCGTGGTTCCTTGCCCAGTCCGCCAACTCGTCCTGCCCGGCCTCGATTTCATCGGCGACTTTATCAATGCTGAATACCGAGCCCGTATTGCCCTTGTGCACCAGCCAATCCCAAAATGCCGGGCAGAAATCCAGCCCGTAGTGCAGATTCTTTGCGCGGATGAACACATCGGTATCCAGCAGATAACTCATGGCATCACCCCCAGCTCGCGGGCGGCCTCATAAAAGGTGGCCGTCTTGCGCACACCCAGAAGGCGGTAGGCTTCAGAAAAAGAGGTGAAGCCTTCCAGCGTGCTGGCGACGATGGCGCGGGCAAAACGTTTGCCGGTGCGCGCAGCCAGGCTGCGGTAGAACTCACCCCCGCTACGACTACGTTCGCTCCAGGTGCGCAGCCGTTCCTGTTCCTCACGGTAGTGCTGCCACAGGGTCGCCTGGTCGATGAACCCGGCATCGAACAGACGGCGCAGGGCCACCAGGGTGCTGACCTTGAACTCGCGCGCCAGCCGCTGGATTTCCTCCGGAATCGGCAGATTGCGCTGGTGCGCTGCGCGCAGTTCCTCCAGGGGCATCAGCAGTTCCGCCGCCACACGGTTGCACCAGCGTTCGGTTTGCTGCTCGGGCACCTGTCCTGCCTGCGCATCCGACACGCCAGAAGTGCCCAGCCACACATGGGCCAGCTCGTGGGCGAGAGTGAACATCTGCGCGGCCTTGCTGTCGGCGCCGTTCAGAAAAATCAAAGGGGCCAGATCATCCACCAGCGCGAAGCCGCGGAATTCGCCCACATCCAATTTGCGACGACTGTTGCTGCCCACCACGGAACTCACCATCACCATCACCCCGGCGTCTTCAGCCTTGGCGATCAACTGGCGCAGTGCGTCCGTCCAGGTGGGCAATTGGCGGCGTGCTTCGGTGGACAGGCCGAGCTGCTCGCGCAGACGATGTGCTACGGCCCCGGGCGCCTCCTGCAAAGTGGCGCTGCCGACGAAGGGCAGGGCCTGCAGGCCGTGCAGGCGGGCATGCTCCCGATACCAGTCCTGCCGCTGCTGGCACAGGTAGAGGGTATCCAGCAGGTCGCTGCTGGGTTCTCGCAGGGCATCATCCCGCATGGTTCGGAAATCGGGTACCGGCAGTGTCAGCGTAGGCGGCTCGGGCAGAAAGAAATAACCGAAGGCCGTGTGCGTAAGCCGGGCGAAGTCTTCCAGTTGTTTGAGCGTGGGCTGTGCTTCGCCCGTGAGCCACAAGGACCACTTGGGAAAACGCTTCTTCAGAACGTCTTCGCCAAGGTGTGCGCGTTGCGCTGCCCAGCGCAGCACTAGGACGGAGGTCGCCACGGTGGTCATGTCTTTTCACCCCCAGCAAGACACGGTTTTTCACTCGTAACTCTAGCCGCAAGCTCGCTTACGGTCATTGGCGGCCAGGTTTTAACCGGCTGGAAGATTTCATGTCTGCCGAGGTTGGCGAAGAGTGAGCCCTCAGCACTGAATATCGACGATTGGGTGAGTTTGTCAAATCGAAAATCGCGGCGCTGGAATTTGCCTTTGCCCAGGTAGCCCCATTCTGCAAAGGTGATCGGCTGATCGTCGTATGTGCGTAGTGCCAGGGCATCGCCGTGTATGATGTTTTGCGATAAGACCCAGAACGCAGCATGATAGAGTTCGTTTGATCTGTCCACACAGAGGTAATTGGTGAATATCTCCAGCAGATTTGAGCGGCACTCGCCGATGTTGTCGGGCAGCAGCTCGATGCCGTAGATGCACATGAGGGCGAGCAGTGCATAGTGTTGCTTTTCAAATTCTGATCTGCCATATTTGAGCTCAACGGCGGCAAGCTTGCGCCGCAATATCTGCACAAGGAAGTTGCCGCTGCCGCACGCCGGCTCCAGAAAGCGGGAATCTATGCGCTCTGTCTCCTCCTTCACCAGGTCGAGCATGGCCTCGACCAGCCATGGGGGAGTGAACACCTCTCCGTGGTCGGCAACGCGCTGCTTGGATTTGACGTAGTTCATGGCACCCTTCACGCCCCGGTTCAAAACGTCACTCACTCAATCTGTGAATTGCTTTACTCCATGGACCGTAATCTTGTCAAATCCCATATGCAGCCCAAATAAGTCAATTGAACCAATTTTGTCCTTTCGATTCGCTGAGTTTCGCTGCACGAGAGAGGCTGTCAAATGGCAACATGTAGGTTATGATAAAATTTATGTTGCTCACGCCTTGCAGATTGCGGAAATAACCCATGGACACACTGAGTCATGCCCTCTGGGGCAGGGGATTGTTTGGATTTCGAGGCCATTCATGGCTGGCATTGTGGTTTGGCGCCATGCCTGACCTCCTCTCCTTTGGCCCGTTTTTTCTTTGGCGTCTGCTGCATGGCGAGTTGTTTCACGGCAGGCCGCCTCTGGAGGCCATACCTGACTGGACCTTCTTTGCATATAACCTCATGCACAGCCTTTTGGTGGCAGGGCTTGCAGTGGGGTTGGTGGCCTGTATTCGGCGGGATATCGCCTGGGCCATGCTGGCCTGGGTTTTTCACATCCTTTTGGATATCCCCACTCACTCCGCATCCTATTTTGCCACTCGCATGTTCTGGCCTGTGAGTGATTTTTACATAGACGGCATTCCTTGGACACGGCCTGAAATCTGGTATTCCAACCTGGCCGGACTGTTACTCCTCTTTCTTTGGCGGGCATATACCTGCGGCCTTTGGAAGAGAAGGAAGGATTGAGCCTTCCTGTATTACGAGGCCGTCGGGGCTGAAGGCACCACTTGAGTGTCTTGTGGGGTATTTTGCCCCATTTCATTAGGGTATTTTTGCCCTTTTTTGAAGGTCATCAAGGAGACACGGCCCCTTTTGCCAAAAATCTTTCACAAAACAGGCCGAAATGTCGAATCTTGAAAGAAAAATCCCATAAGGGGCTCTTGGCACAGTTCTGGCTATTGATTCTCAAATGAACATAAATTCATTTTTTCAGGAGATGCCTCGATGTCAGCAAAGATCATAAGCGGCGTGGAGATCGCCAAGCAGATTCGTGAGGAGCTTAAGGCCGAGGTGGCCGAAATGAAGGAAAAACATGGGGTTACGCCCGGTCTTGTCACCATATTGGTGGGTGAAAACCCTGCCTCTGTTTCCTATGTCACGGCCAAGCAGAAGACCGCTCACGAACTGGGCTTTTATTCTGTGCAGGACAACCAGCCTGCGGATATCAGCGAGGATGCCCTGCTGTCCTTGATCAAAAAATACAACGACGATTCAGCCATTCACGGCATTCTGGTGCAGCTTCCACTGCCCAAACATATAAATGAAACCAAGGTGTTGTATGCCATTCACCCTGACAAGGATGTGGATGGCTTTCATCCGGTCAATGTGGGCAAGATGGTCATAGGCGAGCAGTGTTTTCTGCCGTGCACGCCTCACGGAATCCTGGAGATGCTCATGCGTTCCGGCGCCCAGACAAAGGGTGCCGAGGTGGTGGTGGTGGGCAGAAGCAACATCGTGGGCAAGCCCATCGCCAATTTGATGCTGCAGAAGCGCGACGGTGGAGACGCCACTGTTACCATCTGTCACACCCGTACTCGGGACATGGCCTTTCATACCCGCAGGGCGGACATTTTGATAGTGGCTGCCGGCAGGCCCAAGGTCATCACTGCGGATATGGTCAAGGAAGGGGCTGTGGTCATAGATGTGGGTGTCAATCGCATTGGTCAGACCCCTGAGGGCAAGGCAATTTTGTGTGGGGATGTGGATTTTGAGGCCATAAAGGAAAAGGCCTCCATGATCACCCCTGTGCCAGGCGGTGTGGGGCCCATGACCATTACCATGCTCATGAAGAATACGGTGCAGGCCGCGCGTCAGGCAGCGGGGCTGTAGGTCATTATCAAAGAGTTTTTGCAGGAGAAAGACTATGAAACTGGATCTATCCAAGCGTTTCGGCGAGGGCAATGGCGGTTGCAGCATTCAGTGCAAGGCCAATCAGGAGGTGTTGTGCAACTGTTCTTCCGCTGTGGTGACGGCCGCTCATCGTGTGAGCAAGAGGGCCACTGAGCCATGCCGTTTTGGCAAGGGCGGCACCTGCTGCCGTAACTGCAATATGGGGCCGTGTCAGATCATAGACGGCGTGGCCGAGATGGTGGGGGTGTGTGGAGCGGATGCAGCAACGGTTGCCGCCAGAAACTTCGGAAGGATCGTTGCCGGAGGCGCTGCCGCCCACATGGACCATGGAAGGGGCGTTGCCCTGGCCTTTATGGCCACAGCACGGGGTGAGACGCCTTATGAGATAAAAGACGGCTTCAAACTGCGGGAGACCGCCNTGCGTTTNGGCATAGACCCNNCAAACAAGGACAAGAAGGACCTGGCGATGGAGGTGGGCGCCAAACTNTTGAGCGAGTTTGGTCAGCAGACAGGCGGTCTTTCCTTTATGAAACGGGCACCCAAGGCCAGGCAGGAGATATGGGCCAAGACAGGTGTGGCCCCCAGGGGCATTGACCGTGAGGTGGTGGAGCTCATGCACCGCACGCACATGGGTGTGGACCAGCACTATGAGAACCTGCTCTTCCAGTCCGCCCGCTGTGCCCTGGCGGATGGTTGGGGCGCCTCCATGATCGCCACCGAGCTTTCGGACATCATGTTCGGCACTCCGCAGCCCGTCAGGACCAAGGTGAATATCGGTGTTCTGAAAAAGGACGAGGTAAATGTGACCGTGCATGGCCATGAGCCGGTCCTGGCCGAGGCACTGGCCATGATGGCCAATGACCCGGAGGTGGTGGCAGCCGCCAAAAAGGTGGGCGCCAAGGGCGTGAATCTGGCAGGTGTATGCTGCACTGGAAACGAGATACTCATGCGCAGGGGCCTGCCCATTGCCGGCAGTTTTGTGCAGCAGGAGGTGGTGCTGGCCACGGGTGCAGTGGAGGCCATGGTGGTGGATGTGCAGTGCATCATGCAGGGCGTCTCTCCAGTGGCAGGCCAGTTTCACACAGCCCTTCTGACCACCTCTGAAAAGGCCAAGATGCCTGGTGCCACACATATCCCATTTGATGAGCACAGGGCATTGGATGTGGCAAAGGAGATTTTGCTGCGCGCCGTAGCCAAATTCCCTGAAAGGGGCAAGAATTTCATACCCAAACACCAGATGGATGTGGTGGCTGGTTTCAGTCATGAGACCATCAATTACATTCTGGGTGGCCGTTTTCGCGGCTCCTATAAGCCGTTGAACGATAACATCATAAATGGACGTATAAAGGGCGTGGCCGCCATTGTGGGGTGTGACAACTATCGAGTCTTGGAAGAGGTGCATATCGAGCTGGCCAAGGAGCTCATCGCCAACGACATTTTGGTGGTGGTCACCGGCTGCGCCGCAACCGGTATGGGCAGAGAAGGGCTTTTGACCCCTGAGGCCTTGAGCATGGCAGGCCCTGGTTTAAGAGAGGTCCTGGAGGCGGTGGGCTGTCCTCCTGTGCTGCACATGGGTTCATGCGTGGACAACAGCCGCATCCTCATCGCCCTTACGGAGATGGTGCACACAGGCGGGTTGGGAAATGACATATCTGATCTCCCCGCCATCGGTTGTGCGCCTCAGTGGATGAGTGAAAAGGCCGTGTCCATCGGCCAATACTTTGTAAGCAGCGGCGCCAGGGTCATTTTTGGGCCGGGCTTCCCCACCACAGGCTCCAGAGAGGTGACGGATTACTGTTTCAAGGGCATGCTGGAGCCCTATGGCGCTGTGTGGGACATGGCCCAGACCGCCAATGAGTTTTCAAACAAGATGATAGACGCCATTCATCAAAAACGGGCGGCGCTGGGGCTGGACAAGAAGAAGGAAAGGGTCCTCTTTGACATGGCCATGCGCCGTGAGCTGGGCAATCAGGCCCTACATGGGGTTGGTTGTCATGGGCCAGGCGGCACAGCAGGATAACCAGAATGGACCTGTCTGCGTGCCCCGCACAGGCAGGCAACGCATAGGCAGACGGTAATGGTTTATGTTTCAAGGAATCCAGAAGATTTGGCATGACAAGTTATCACAAAAAAAGCGGTATTACGGCAGGTAAAAAGATATGGCAAAAATGAAGAAATCGGGCGCAGTTCTGGTGCTGGGCGGAGGCGTGGCCGGTGTGCAATCCGCCCTGGATCTGGCTGAACTGGGTTATTATGTCTATCTGGTGGAGAAAAAGGCCTCCATCGGAGGTGTGATGGCCCAGTTGGACAAGACCTTTCCCACCAACGACTGCTCCCTCTGAATACTTGCGCCCAAGTTGGTGGAGGCCGGTCGGTCGCCAAACATTGAAATCCTTTCCAATGCGAATCTGCTGAAGCTGGAAGGCCAGCCCGGTGCCTTTGAGGCCGTGGTGCGCCAGAACCCTCGTTACATAGACGAAGACAAGTGCACAGCCTGCGGCACCTGCACCATGTATTGCCCAAGGCCCATAGCAGATACCTACAACGAACGCCTGAATGTGAGCCGTGCCGTGCATATCGACTATGCACAGGCCATTCCGGCCACATATTACATCGATCCCAAGGCATGTATGCGGGTCAACTTCGAGACCTGTACCCTGTGCGCCCAGACCTGTACTGCCCAGGCCATTGACTTCAGCCAGCAGCCCAAGGAGCTGATCCTGAATGTGGGTGCCGTGATTCTAGCGCCTGGGTTCGGCAAATTGGACTCAGAGGTCTTGGCCAGGTTTGGTTATGGCCGTTTTCCCAATGTGGTCACCAGTCTGGAGTTCGAGCGTCTCACCTGTGCCTCAGGCCCGTCTGAAGGCCATATCGTGCGCCTGTCTGACGGCGCCACGCCCAAGAAGATCGCCTGGCTGCAGTGTATAGGCTCCCGGGATGAGACATGTGGAAACGGCTATTGTTCCTCTGTGTGCTGTATGTATGCCATCAAAGAGGCCTCGGTTGCCAAGGAGCATGAGCCTGACCTGGACATCTCCATATTCTTCATGGATGTGCGCACTCACGGCAAGGGCTTTGATGAGTCCCGCAGGCGTGCTCAAGAGAAGTACGGCATAAATGTGATTCGGGCCCGAGTGCCCCGTGTGGACCAGGTGGATGGCCGCCTGGCCTTGACCTGGGTCACTGAAAATGGAGTGTCTCACAGTGACATCTTCGACATGGTGGTCCTGTCTGTGGGCCTGGATGCCCCGGAAGACGCCCTGCCCATAGCGGATATCACCGGTATCGAGCTCAACAAATACGATTTCTGCAGGACCTCGGCAGGGGCGCCTCTGGCCACCACCAGGCCTGGCATATTCGTGGCAGGCGCCTTTCAGGGTCCCAAGGACGTGCCTGAGAGTGTTACTCAGGCCACTGGTGCAGCGGGTTTTGCCTCAGAGCTTTTGGCCGAGGCCAGGAATACCCGTTCGGTCTCCATTACATATCCCGAAGAAGACGCTGCCCTCATGGCCGAGGAGCCGCGCATAGGTGTGTTCGTGTGCCATTGCGGTGTGAATATAGCGGGTGTCATAGATGTCAAGGCAGTACGGGACTATGCAGCCACCCTGCCAGGCGTGGTGCTCTACGAGAACATGATATATTCCTGCTCTCAGGATGCCCTAAAGACCCTGGCAAACAAGATAAAGGAGCATCGGTTAAATCGCGTTGTGATAGCGGCCTGTTCCCCCCGCACGCACGAGCCGCTGTTTCAGGAGACCCTGCGTTCTGTGGGTGTAAACCCTGCCCTCATTGAGATGGCCAATATCAGGGATCAGTGTGCATGGGTGCATGCCCAGGAGCCTGAGGCGGCCACGGAAAAGGCCAAGGACCTGGTGCGAATGGCGGTGGCCAAGGCAGGTTTTCTCTCGCCCCTGCCGCCTCAGACCGTTCCAGTCACTCCCAGGGCCATTGTGCTGGGCGGCGGTGCTGCGGGCATGAATGCGGCCTTGAGCATAGCGGATCAGGGCTATGAGGTGGTGCTGGTGGAAAAGGGTGACAGGTTAGGCGGCAATCTTGCACGTCTTAAGTGGACATGGGATGGCCAGGATGCCCAGGCCATTTTGTCTGACCTCATTAAAAAGACTCAAAATCATTCAAGAATTACCATCAAACTCAACTCCACTCTGGATTCCATCAACGGCTATGTGGGCAATTATGTCTCCACCCTTCAGACCCCTAAGGGCATCGAGACAGTGGAGCACGGAGTAATGGTCATGGCCACAGGTGGTAAGGAATACAGGCCCAAGGGTTATCTCTATGGCGTCAATTCCAATGTGGTCACTCAATTGGAGCTGGAGGAGCGTTTGAGCAAGGCCCATCGTAGGGGCGACCGGCCGGTCGCCCCTACACTTAAAGGGGTGGACAGTGTGGTGATGATACAGTGCGTGGGCAGCCGTGGAGACGATATGGCCCATTGCAGCAGGCTCTGCTGTGCCCAGGCAGTGAAAAATGCCCTGAAAATCAAGGAGATGAAGCCTGACACAAGGGTCTATGTGCTCTATCGGGATATCCGCACCTACGGATTTTCTGAGGACCTGTACAGGGAGGCCAGGCGGCAGGGGGTGATCTTCCTTCGCTATGAATTAGAGCGCAGGCCAGAGGTGATGGAATGTAAGGGCGCCCGGCCGGGCGCCCCTACAAAGCTGGCTGTCAGGTGTTTTGATGCCATGTTAAATGAGGATATAGAGCTGCCGGCCAATCTGGTGGTGCTCTCCACAGGTGTGGCGCCTGAGGAGAATGAGGCCCTTTCCAAGCTGGTGAAGGTGCCAGTGACCTCTGATGGCTTCTTTTTGGAGGCCCATGCCAAGCTGAGGCCTGTGGAGACCGCGGCAGAGGGTGTGTATCTCTGCGGGCTGGCCCATGGCCCCAAGACCCTGGATGAGTGCATTTCCCAGGCCAAGGCGGCCTCTGCCAAGGCGGTTATTCCCTTGGCCAAGGGCAGGGTGGCCGTGGCACCCATTGTCTCCAAAGTGAATCAGGATGCCTGTATCGGCTGTGGTCTGTGCGAGAGCCTGTGCCCCTTCAATGCCATTCGTCTGGTGAAAATGGACAAGCGCAGAAAGGCGGAGACCATCACCGCTTCGTGTAAGGGCTGTGGCATCTGCGCCTCGCACTGTCCGACTTTGGCCATCAGTATGGGCGGTTTTACGGATGAGGCCCTCTTTGCGCAGATACACGCCTGGGCTGGTTTGGCCTTGAACGACGAAAAAAGAAGAAGGAGAGAACTATGACCCAGGAGGGTTTTAATCCGCATATCCTTGGTTTCTTCTGCCACTGGTGCTGTTATGCGGCCGCTGATGCCGCTGGCGTGGCCAGATACCAGTACCCGCCCAATGTGCGCGTGATTCGTGTCATGTGCACAGGCAGAATAGATTTCCGTTTTATTCTGGAGGGCTTTCGGTGCGGGGCTGACGGCGTGTTCACTGGTGGCTGACACCTGAATGAATGCCATTACCAGTCTGGTAATTACGAAGCGTTGATCATGGCCGAGACCTGCCGTCAGGTGTTTAATGTAATAGGACTCAATGCAAACAGAATGGCCCTGGAGTGGGCGTCTGCCGCTGAAGGCCCCAGGTTTGTGGAGCTTATCACCAAATATGTAGCCCGCATTC
>Ga0067045_1003330_pt1 | contig 24503 bp, 17 predicted proteins | sample TerdegcTABiofilm_FD_59184 | JGI IMG/M metagenome (GOLD analysis project Ga0067045, IMG submission 59184) | Combined Assembly of (Gp0054472, Gp0054536) Wastewater bioreactor microbial communities from Singapore -Terephthalate degrading... | reverse complement strand
GCCCCCTACCCTCTGGTAAAAAAACTGAACGCCTCCTTCGATATCACCGGCGCCATGGTAACCCGTTTCGGCGAAGCCCACGTTCCCCTGCCGGGAGGATGCGTCATAGGAACCCGCGCTGTGGATATGCATCTGGCGGGGTTTTCCGCTCTGGGATGTAAGGTGGGCAACGAACCGGGAGGATACGTGGAAGTGAAAATTGATAAGGAATTGAAGGGAACCCACTTCCACTTTTATAAACCCTCCGTGGGAGCCACCAAGAATGTCATGATGGCGGCGGTGCGGGCCCAGGGTAAAACCCTGCTGGAAAATACCGCCAGAGAACCGGAAGTTGCGGATCTGGCCAATTTTCTTATCAAATGCGGAGCCAAAATATCGGGACACGGCACGGGGAGAATCCTCATCGAGGGAGTAAAGGAACTGAAAGGGGATTTCTCCTACACCATCATCCCCGACCGTATCGAAACGGGAACCTACCTGTTGGCGGGAGCCATAACGGGAGGAGATATTACCGTTACCGACACTAATCCCAATTTTCTCAAGAAATTCCTGAAAAAACTCCAGAAAACGGGACGGGAAATAACAAAGGGAAACGATTTTATCCGCATAAAAGGAAATCAAACTCCCCAAGGGGCAGGAGCGGTGCTGACCGAACCCTATCCCGGTTTCCCTACGGATCTGCAACCTCCCATGACCGCCTTCCTGACCCTGGCGGAAGGAGTCAGTTTCATCAAGGAAAAAATATTCGATATGAGATTCAACTATGTGGACGATCTGCGCCGTATGGGAGCCGATATACGAATCGAAGACAGGACGGCGGTAGTCCGGGGAGTGAAGAAATTGATGGGAGCCCCCGTGGACGCCCCCGACATCCGCGCCGGAGGAGCTCTTCTCATATCGGCGCTATCCGCTCAGGGAACCACATCTCTGGGAGGACTGAGATTCATCGACCGGGGATACGAAAAAATCGAGGAACGACTCAAAACCCTGGGAGCGGACATCAAAAGAGGTATAGACCATGCATATAGGTATTGATCTGGGAACGGCGACGGTTCTGGTCTTTGTGAAAGGCAAGGGGATCGTCATCCGGGAACCTTCCGTGGTAGCCATGGACAAGAAAACCAAAAGCCTCCGGGCGGTGGGCGAGGAAGCCCGGCAGATGTTAGGTAAAACCCACGAAAATATCGTAACGGTACGCCCCCTGAGAGACGGAGTAATAGCGGACTTTAACGCCACTGAAAAAATGTTGAAATATTTTATCAAAAAAGCGGCGGGACATCGGCTGCTTTTTCTGAAACCTACAGTGATAATATGCGTTCCCGCCCAGGTTACGGGAGTGGAAAGTCGCGCTGTACAGGAAGCGGCCTATTCGGCGGGAGCAAAAAAAGTACACCTGATCCAGGAACCCATGGCGGCGGCTATCGGCGCGGGACTGGACGTGGATGAAGCCCTGGGAAACATGGTGGTGGATATCGGCGGAGGAACCACCGATGTGGCGGTGATCTCCCTGGGAGGCATCGTGGTGGGGGAATCCATCCGGGTGGCAGGCAACAAGATGGACGAAGCCCTGGTGCGATATATGAGAAAAACCTACAACCTCCTCATAGGGGAACGAACCGCCGAGGATCTGAAATTCAAATTCGGCACCATGAAACCCCAGGACAAAGACGAAGGACTGGAAGTGCGAGGCAGAGATCTGGTGGACGGACTTCCCAAAACCATAATCCTCATGCCCGAAGAGATCGACGACGCCCTGTCGGAACCCATCAACTCCATTATCTCCACCGTCAAATCGGTGCTGGAAAAAACTCCCCCCGAACTTGCCGCCGACATTGTGGACAAAGGCATCATCATGACGGGAGGGGGATCTCTTCTGAGAGAACTGGACAAGAAAATCTCCAGAGCCATAGGCATACCCGTACGGATAGCCGATGATCCCGTATCCTGCGTTGCAGTGGGAACCGGCAAGGCTCTACACCGCTTCTTTTAAAAACGGAATAAAAAGGAATTTTTTTAAAGGGGCATTGAGGGAATATTTTCCTGTACAAGGAGTATAATATAAGTAGTCCCTCCTATCTCAGATGAAGAAGAGTGAATTCAAATGAAAAAGTTTAAATTTGTGTGGATATTACTTTTTCTCATAACCCTCACGGGGTTCTCCGTATATGCCCAACAGGGGGTGGGAATGATAATCCGGAGTCAGGGAAAAACCACAGTGGTCTATCAAAAAAAGGAATCCCCAGCCTACCCCATGATGCCCCTTTACGTGGGAAGCAAGGTAATAACGGGAAAAGACGGCGAGGTACTGCTGGTCTATTATCCCGACGGCAAAGAATATACCATAAAGGCTAACACTCAAACGGTGGTCAAGGAGAAATCCCTGACCGGGGATAAGGGGAAAATTGCCGCCACTTCGGGAACATCCACCATTCCCCTGCCCAAGGATACCGTTATAAATTCCCGCCGGAGCATGGGAGCCATACTCAAGGGTATGCCCAATGAAGGTTCAGGCGGTTCGGGAGGTTCAGCACCGGGGGCTCCCATGGGAGGTTCCATGCAGGGGGGACCCTCCAAAGGAGATAGCAAAAAAACCAATGTTATCATCCAGGAAGAAAAGGCGGTTACCTCCATGTCCATGGCGTCGGTTCCTTCACTGACCATAATATCCCCCGGAGAGAAAGAAGTCCTATCCCTGACGGTCTTTGCCATCCGCTGGGAAAAGGGAACTTGCACCCAATTTAAGATTAATATCCGTGAAGAAGGAGCAGATGTGAAATCGCCCTCATTTTCCGCCGATCTGGAGAATACGGGAGAATATCTGTATGAAAATAAGAAAGGATCAAATTTTGAAATAAAATACGGCGGTCGGTATATTCTTACGATTCAGGGCATGAACAAGGATAAGGTTCAGGAAACAGCGATCTGCCATTTTCGGGTTCTTTCCGTCAAGGATGCACAACAGGTCTGGTCTGCCGAGGCGGAATTTAACCGCCTTATCAAAAATAATCCCCGGGATACCGCCCCATATCTGTTGATGGCAGATCTTTACAAAAGGATGGAAATGTATTATAGTGCCATAGAGACCATAAAAAAAGCAGATAATGGAAAGAATCCCTACATCTGCTACTTTATCGGGGAACTTTATGAAAAAGTGGGCGACGAAAAGATGTCCCGGGCTTATATAGAAAAAGGTCAAGGGATGGAAAAATAAGAAGAGATGGAGAGGAGATAGAATGAAAAAGTAGAAACTATTTTTATATACAATCGCAGGAGGAACGGTATGATATATTTCTGTCCCGTATGTTGGGCGGAGAATAGGGACAGTGCAAGGTTTTGCCGGGCTTGCGGTCACCGTTTCGGCGAAGGGGGAGCAGAACCGGTACCGGAAGAGAGCCTGTTAAAAAAAAGATACCGCATTATCGGGAAATTGGGACACGGCGGTATGGCCAAGGTCTATAAGGGGGAGGATATTCGTTCTCCGGGGACTGTTTATGCCATAAAAGAAATGGATGACGATAAGTTCCAGACCCCCCCGGAAAAAGAACTGGCATTTCAGAGATTTCGCCAGGAAGCCCAGTTGCTCTATCGTCTGAAGCATTCGGGTCTGCCGGTGGTGGTGGACTTTTTTGCACGTAAAAACTTCTATAAGGTTACAACCCCCGGCGGCGTGGAGAAAAAAGAGAAAAACTTTTACTACCTGGTCATGTCCTATATCAACGGCAGAAACCTGGACGAGATCATCCGGGAAAAAAACGGACGCCCCTTCCAGGAATACGAAGTGCTGGACTGGTTTATCCAGATCGTGGATATACTGGATTATCTTCATTCCCTGAATCCTCCCATCATTTACCGGGATCTTAAACCCGCCAATATCATGGTTACCATGGACGGAAAAATATGTCTGGTTGACTTCGGCATAGCCAAGATTTTCGATCCCCAGAGCGAGGATTCTCCCGTGGGAACCCTGGGATATGCCCCCCCGGAACAGTACCAGGGCATCACCGATCAGAGAAGCGATATCTATTCTCTGGGAGCCACCTTCCACTATCTGCTTACCTCCATAGATCCAGAAAACGATCCCGCCAAGGATCTGAACAGAGACCCCTACGGATTCTTCCGATTCCGGGATATAAGAGAACTGAATCCCGACGTATCCCTGGATTTGAGCCAGCTGATCATGCAGATGCTGGAACCCGACTGGGAAGTCCGCCCCCAAACCATAAAAGAAATAAAAAAGATTCTCCAGAGATCCAGAGATAAGAAGATCCTGGTTCATGAACCGATTCCCACAGTTGCAGAAGAAGACGAAAGAACTTCATTCCTGAAGCCCGAAGACACGCCTGTTTCCCCGCTTCAGGAAGAGTCTCCCGAAGCCGCTCCCCAAATAATAAAACCCCGCAGGGGCAAGGGGTTCGCCCCGGCAATAAAATCGTACAAATCATGGGGATGTATCAAAAACCTGGAGGGACACGCTAACTGGGTCAACTGCGTGAATTTCTCCCCCAACGGCATCAAGGTGGTATCGGGCTGTGAAGACGGTACCAGCAAAATATGGGATCTCATCACGGGCAAATGTATCAAGACTTTTGGTAAGAATTTTAACATTCCCGTCAGTGCGGTGGCTTTTTCTCCCGACGGCCGGCAGATAGCATCGGGTGGAGAAGACGAGTTCATAAAGATATGGGATATAACTACCGGTAAAATAATTCAAAGACTGAAGTCTTTTCAGGGGAATTCCCTGGTATTTTCCCAGGACGGCGCCAGGCTTCTCTCGGCGGGAGACAGTGGAAACATCATTATATGGGATGTAAAAACCGCCAAACCTTTAAAAATAATCAAAACCACATCCCTGTGGAACTATTCAGTCATCTATTCCCCCGACGAAACTCAAATAGCCTCCGGTAGCGATGATTTCAACATATATATCCGGGATGCCCAAACGGGAGAGGAAAAATATATTCTGAAAGGTCATGAGGACGAGGTGATGTCCCTGTGCTACTCCTACGACGGAAGTCGGCTGGTTTCGGGCAGTTTCGACAGTACGGCGAAAATATGGGATCTGTCAACGGGGGCCTGCCTCAAGACTCTGCGGGGGCATTTCAACTGGGTCAACTCGGTGTCCTACTCTCCCAACGGGCAGGTGGTGGCATCGGGGAGCCTGGATAACCTGATCAAGTTGTGGGATGTGAATACGGGAGAATGCCTGGTAACTCTTGAGGAACATACCAGAAGCGTCCGCTCCATTTCCTTCTCTTTAGATGGAGCCAGATTGGTCTCCGGCAGCGCCGATGCCCTGATCAAAATCTGGGGATGAGGAAAGTTCAGAGATAGACAGAGATTTGTTAATGAATTTTTATCAGAGAGCAGAACCGTTTTTCTCAGGTTCGGGAGTTACGCCAAATCTGAGAAAATCGACATGAAAAAGTCATCTGGTAAAGGGCGGGACTGTTATGTGCCTGTAATACCCAAAAGGATCAGGATAATGCAAATGCAAATAAAACATATACATATCGATAAAACTAAATATTTCCGGGGGTTTTTGCTGTTGTTTTTTTTTATTTTTTTACCATATATTGCATCGGGGAAAGATGACGATAATCTTACCGATTTCAGAGGCAGAAAGATAGAAAAAACAGGGGATTTCAGGAGGATTATATCCCTGTCCCCTTCCACTACCGAGGTTTTGTTCGGACTGGGGTTAGGTTCCAGGGTGGTGGGGGTTACATCCCAGTGCAATTATCCTCCCGAAGCCCAAAGCAGGACCATTGTGGGGGATCTGTATCTGGATTATGAAAAGATCGTTGACCTGAAACCGGATCTGGTGGTGGTGGAACTGTCTCTCCGCCCGGAAGTTCCTTCCAAACTTGATAGGCTTAATATCAACTATATATGTATAGATTCATCTGATTATGAAAAATTTGAAAAGTCAGTTATCTTGATAGGTAAAGTCAATGGTGTGGAAAATAGCGCTATTAATATAATAGATCAAATGGAAGATAGTATAAATAGAATAAAATCTAAATTCAAGGATTTAAAGCAAGAGGAATACCCCGGTGTATTTGTGGAAATATGGGACAAACCCCTCATGACCGCCGGAGGAGATACCTTCATCAATTATCTGGTGGAAAATGCCGGCGGAGTCAATATCTGCAGGGATCTGAGGGGATTCCCGGTACTTAATCCCGAAACCCTTCTGGTGAGAGATCCCGATCTGGTTATCCTGACCACTTCCCATGAGGAAGATTTTCTCAATAATCCCGTGTGGAGAAATATCAAGGCAGTAAAGAATAAACGGGTTCATTATATAAATCCCGATATATTCGTCCGCCCCACCCTGCGACTGCCGGAGGGGTGTTCCACCCTGTATCGGTGGTTTTATCCCCATGACAATCTTGAGCAAAAATAGGTATTTATTAATAAAACTTAAATTTCATATCCTTGACGGGGGAGAATCCAGGTGGTAAAATCAGATTAGTGGGAATTAGGATTAAAGTACGAAAATGTGGTATTATAGCGATTCTGATAAATAGTTTCCTTTATGGTTTCGTCATCCTGAACTCGATTCAGAAACTGCTGCAGAGAGCGTTGGGTTCGTTATGATAGAAAATAGATAAAAGCAGGGGGGTGAAGTTCGCTATATAAATCAACGTATATATTCAGACCTCTGGCGGGGAACCAAGTCATCCTGAACTCCTTTCAGGAGCTATACAATCAGGAGTTACGCTCAAATCTGAGGAAACTGGCATGAATTCGTCATCCCGAACTTGTTTCGGGATCCGGGGGACTAAATGCATACAAATCAACTATCCTCATTTGGCTCTTGTTTATTTATTTGCGGTTTATTAAGTATGATTTGAGGAGATGGAGTAAATGAAAAATATCTTAAAATTATATTTGGTTTTGTTTTTTATATCTTTAAGTTCAGTTAACGGTTTGGCTCAAACTTACAACAGTGCCGATTTTACCCTGGTTAGTCCCGACGGAACTTTTCTTGGTAGCTGCAATCTGAATCAGTATGAAAGTAATTCTATTTTTAACAAGTATGGCAATTATGGATCTAAATATTCATCTACCAGCATATGGAATGAATATAGTCCGTACGGCAGTCAATACGGGGATTATTCGGCTTTTAACAAATATGCCACCAATCCTCCTATAATTTTATATCAGGGAAACCCTATCGGCAGGCTTACCGTAAACAAATTGATAGATAAGGCGATAAATCCTTATACCTTTATAGGTTTTATAAGAGATAAGACTTATTAGGAATTTCATTCATACCAATTCGCAATCAAAAGTGTAACCGACTGGACAGACTCGTCTGACGCCGGTTCTACTGACAGTAGCCCCGGCATCCTGCCGGGGTTGTATCAGATTCGAACGGCAATTGGTATCAGAGGGTCAAGCCGACAGAATAAATAGATTTTTGTGTAATGATAGATAGTTTTAAAAATGAGTATTATATTAAGGAGGGATTTTCATGTTGAATTTAGGGAGACATCTTGAAATGGTTCTGAACGATTGTTGCTTGCAATTACAAGAGTATATCCGAAAAGAAGGCAGATGTTGTAAATTTAAAGATTTTTTGGCCAATATGTCCGATTATAATAACCGGCAATTTCAGCATCTTTATATTTTACGCTATTATCCCGCCTACCTTTGCGAATACAGGACCATATATCGCTATGCTCTGGAGTGTCTTCGGCGGGAATCCGTTGTATCCATTCAATCCTTCGGTGTTGGGAGCCTGGTGGATATGAACGGTTTTGCCTATGCCCTGGATGATCTGAATATGACGGGAAACAATATCATCTATACCGGGTATGAAAAAGCGGACTGGAAACAGATAGAACATCAGGATATCGGTTTTGAAAAAAATTTACATTATATGGATATCGCTGATCTTCAACCGGGAATTCAATCTGCCAATCTTTTCATGTTCCCCAAATCCATAACCGACTTTTCTCAAAATTCCTTTGAAAGGTTTATAAAGGGGTATCTCGAACAATCTTCCTTTACAGCGGAAAGGGTTGTGGTGACATCGGCGATTTCTCCCAGAAATAATGGGTATTACAGGAATGTAAGTCAGGAAAGGTTCTGCAGGGTTGTACAACTTTTTATTAATAAAGGGTATCAGCCTATTGCCCCATATCAAAACATTTGCACTCCTTTTGCTGCTCATAACAGTGGTTATTACTGGGGACGGGAATATTGTAATTTTTCTATCCCTGCCGAAGTCATAAATTTTTCCCGTTCTCTTTCCGGTCAATGCCCTAAAGTCCGTCTTAACGGAAAAACATGTTATACATGTGAACAATATCTGGATAAATACCCTCTTCTCAATGCCAATGGAATGAGCTATCAACTAGCATATCTGGAGTCGCGGAATATTGCCTCCGGCAGTGGCAAAAATTTCGAAACGGTTATGGGATTAGACTATCACGATTTTGATCCCGATGATATGCCTTTTTGAATAAAATTATAAATAAATAGATTAATAAGGAGATATTGATATGAGTAAAATTGTTATCAGTTGCAGTCGGCGGACCGATATTCCCGCCTTTTATTCCCAATGGTTTATGAATAGAATCCGGGAGGGGTTCTGTCTTGTCCCCAACCCCATGAACAGCAAGATGGTATTCAGGATCAGCCTTAAACCGGAAGATGTGTGGGTGATAGTATTCTGGACGAAAAATCCGGAACCCTTGCTCAAGTATATTGATGAACTGGATGAAAGAGGATTTAAATATTATTTTCAATTTACTTTAAATGATTATCCTGACCTATTTGAACCCAACCTTCCTTCTGTAAAGGAAAGGATTAAAACCTTCCGGAATTTAAGCGAAAAATTGGATAATAAAAGAGTAATCTGGCGATACGATCCCATTATTTTGTCCAGTGAAACCGGAGGTGAATATCATATTGAAAAATTTTCACAAATAGTGAAGGAATTAAAGGGATATACCGACCGGTGTGTTATCAGCGTGGTGGATCTCTATGACAAGACCAAAAGAAGAATGGAGCGACTGAAATATCAGGAGATATATACTGATCTTGAACCTCTCCAATCCCCGGATATGGACAGGATTTTGCCTTTTTTTGTTAATACCGTGAAAGAGACTGGCATGGAAATCCTTAGTTGTGCCGAAGGAAATGTGGATATATTGAGTAAATATAACATAAGACCTGGCAAATGTATAGATGATTACTATATAGAAAAAATATTTAAAATTTCTCTTAATGGACTTAAAGACAAGGGACAAAGAAAACTTTGCGGGTGTATCGCCTCCAGGGATATAGGAATAAATAATACCTGCGGCCATGGATGTGTTTATTGCTATTCAACGGCAGATCCTATCCGAGCGGAAAGACTGCTGAAAGAGCATAACCCGGATTCCGAGGTTTTATCAGGGACTATTTCCGCCGATGCAAAAATAATACCGGTTCCTCCGCCTGAAAGCGACGGTTCATCGGAAACCCGCTTAAAAAATGAAAAAACATCAAAATACCGGATAGAAGAGCTTAAATTGTGGGATTAATATCAGGGTATATATTCAGTCCTCTGGCGGAGAACCACGTCATCCTGAACTCGTTTCAGGATCTATACAATATCTTGTGCCTCAGATTCCGAACTTGTTTCAGGATCTGTTGGAACTGGCATGAAACCTGGGTTTTGGTAATAAAAGGCGTAACTCCTGATTATATATCTGTTTGTACTTTACTTCTCAAAAGGGGTAAAAAATCGGCAAATAAAAGAAGCGGTTTTGTTACCGCCTCTTTTGTGATTATGTGATTCTTAATAAAAACTTCCGAAACAGATCCTGAAACAAGTTCAGGATGACTGGCTTTGTAATGAGATCGTTTATTGGAATCACTAAAAAGTCGGAATGGCTATTGAACGTCTTCACCGGTGAGAAGTTCTTCGATGTCGTCTCCCACCTGGGCAAGGGTGATGACGGATTTTTCGATGCCGTCGGCGTCGGCGGTGCGAAGCAGGTGAGTATCGATGATAACCAGGAAAGGTTTTTCATCGATATCTTTTACAGCCAAAGCACCGTAGTCCAGTTCGGCGTTCATTCTGAGGGCGAATTCATAAAGGGTAGAGTCGGCTTCCACACAGGTGGTGAAGATCTGTATAATATCTTCGCCGTCGAAGTCTCTTCTTTCCAGGTTAATATGGACCTTCTGCTTCCGCTCTCCTGGAAGGGGGATAATCAGCAGGAAAGAATCTTCCACCTTATCCATTTCGATGCGGGTTTTATCCACTACCAGATGAACCAGTTCCTCCAGTTTCTTGAAACTTTCTTCCTTTTCCAGTTCCAGGTTTTCCTGGGTAGGGACTTTTTCTTCCATTTTTTCCACCTCTTTTATCTTAATTTCTTCTATCATATCGATATCTCCAGTTCGGAATTTATAGTTTATTGCATTACTTTCAAAAACCCCAGGCAGGATGTCTGGGCTACAGACAGTAGAACCGGCGTCCCGCCGGTGGCAAATTTTATACCATCATACACAACGGAGCAAAGGTTACTTTTTGTCTTTCAACTGTTTTTTGGCTTTAAGGAAAGATCCCCGCTCATCAACCCAGTAATTGATGAGAAGTCCGGCGGGGGTGATAACATTGAGAGAAACTCCTTCGTAGTAACCGGACATTTCCACTTTTATGAGGTCGCCTTTATAGAACACGTCTTTTTTCATACATTCGCCGGTGGTTCCCTTGCGGTAGTCGAAGTAAAGGCAATTGCCCTGTTTATAAACAATCATGGGGCCTTTGCCCGTGCCGATTGCCCAGAAGCAGGTAACTCCCGAATCAATAAGATAAACGTTATCTTTCCAGGTGCCTTTGCCGGGTCCTTTGGCTTCCAGTCTGCCGGAATTGAGAGTAACCCACCAGCAGTTTCCTCCCCAATGGACCTTTTTTTCTACCTTCTGCAGGCAGGGATTGTTGGGGGAAGAACAGTCTCCGCAGTTTTTCTTGCATTTGTCGCCGCATTTGCAATTACCGCAGGCAAAAACCGCTCCCGTTACAAGAACCATGACCAGAATCAGGGATACCAGAATACTTAATCCTCTTCTCATAATCGCCGTCCTTTCTTTTAGTTGAAAATCTGGAAATATGTGTTGGAGAAACTTCGATAATATTGAGGAAAATCCCTGCTTCACACTCTCAGGTTTTTTTATGAACATTCCGGTTTATGGGATGGAAAATTTTTTGATATTTGTTTGCTCTGAACTATAATTCTATTGTGAACAGGAAAATTTTCAGTAAAAATCGAAGTGGAAGGGGTTTTGATTCCGACGGCAAAATTAAGCGGGAAGTATGTTAATGAATAAAAATAGTGAATTTAAACTGATATGCGATTATAGGGATGTTACCGATTATCGCTTGAGTTTTAATCGACTGGCCAGGGACATATTCGGCATCGATTTTGAAAACTGGCACCGAAAAGGCGGATGGAACCACCGGTATATCTGTTATTCCTATATTTACGACGATGAAATAGTGTCTAATATATCCGTAAATAAAATGGATATTATTGTGAACGGAAAAACCCAAAAAGCCCTCCAGATCGGCACTGTTATGACTCATCCCCATTTCAGGGGCAGGGGACTTTCAGGACAACTGATGAGGGAGGTACTGACACGATATGAAACCGAATCGGATTTTATATATCTCTTTGCCCACGATGATGTCCGCAATTTTTACACCCGATTCGGTTTTAAGCCGGAGAAAGAGAGCTATTTTGTAATCGATTCGGCAAATTACCAACTCAACCCTTATAAAAACAGAATAAGAAAATTGAATATTGATAATGAAGAAGACTTTAATATCATAACCCGCCTTGCTAAGGACAGAATTCCCGTATCTTCGGTTCTCGGCGTAAAAAACGATTTTCATATCCTGCTCTTTCATTGTCTATATACTTTCAGAGAGCATATATACTATATCGAAGAAGAAGATATTATGGTAATATTTTATTATAAGGTGGATAAAAACGGGAATGATAAAAAAGGGGAAACAGTAAAAGAAAATATGGCTGTTATTTTCGATATAGTGAGTAAAAATGAATTTATATTTGCCGATATACTGAGTAACATTATTAACCCGGATATAAAAAAAGCGGTTCTCTATTTCACTCCCGATCCTGCCAATCCTCCTCTTTCTAATGGATTTCCCCACTTCCGGAATCCGGTTGTTCCTCATCCTGTCCACCCGTCGGAGTTGTTCATAAAGCCCATAACCATTGATATAGTCCATGAGACTCCTTACTTTATATTCCCCGTAACTTCCCAGGCGTAAACAAACCTCTTCCTGCAGGGGTATATACAAAAAGAACCTCCCCGACGGAGAGGCTCTTTTTATTTTTATGCTTATTTATTTTAATCCAGCATTTTGGATATTTCGTCTTGAAGACCGGGGTGTTTGGCTTCCAGATCCTGTTGGATTCCGGTAATCAGGGAGGGGAATTTGGTTTTCATCATTTCCGCCATATCCTCCCGGAGGTTGGGGAAGTTCTTTTTCACCGATTCCTGGATGTCCTGTCCCAGGTTGGGGAACTTGGTCGTTATGGCGGTTTTGAGGTCATTTTTGAAGCCGGGGTATTTTTTCTCCATCTGTTGGGCTATGGTTTTTCTGCCGTCCATGCGGATTTCCATAAGATCTCCCAGGAGGGTGGGGTGTTTTTTCGCCATCATGGTGGCCATATCGGCGGGCAGGTCGGTAATCAGGGCGGGATGTTTGGTCTCGATGAGGGTCAGGGTATCTATAATGGCATTATGGATTTCCTTGCCATGTTTATCTTTTACCAGGGTCAGCACTTCGGGAATCAGTTGAGGGTAATCTTTACAGATCATTTCCACTATGGCCACTCTGGGGTTCACCGATGAATTTTCCTTTATCTGGGCAATCTTTTCAGGCAATTCGGGGTATTTTTCCGTTATGTATGCCCGGATATCCTCGCCCACTCTCATTCTCAGCTGGGGATATTTTCGGGCTAACATTTGCTGGACATCGGATTTCATGTCGGCGATTTTCTTGCGGTAGTCTTTGGAGTCGAGAACTTCCTGAATATCTTTCAGAAGGGTGGGGTGTTTTTGCCGGATCATCTTTAAGGTTTTGCTCTTGAATCCTGCGGAATTTCTCCACTTCATCATATCTGCGGGCATGTCGGGGTATTTCCGGGAAATCAGGGTAGTTGTTTCAATAGCGAGATCCAGTACCAGATTCGGGTATTTGTTTTCCAGGTCTTGTAAAACCGTTCGAGGCATTTTAGCGATAATGGCTGGGTATTTTTTTTGCAGAAGGAGAGTCTTTTCCATTCGGATTTGAGACATGGTTTCCCGATGGTTTTTGACTACATAACTTCCCACTTCCTGTCGGAGTCCGGGGTATTTTCGGTGGAGGTATTCCACAACTTTTTTCTTCTTCTCGAAACTTGCTTTGCGGAACTTGTCCATCAGGGGGAAATTGTCTCCGTTACTGGAGAACACAGGCATTACAGTGAATATGAAGGCTGTCAGCAGTAGAAAAGCCATGGTGGGAATAAGGTTGAAAATTTTCTTGTTGTTCATAATAGATCCCTCCGTTTAAATTTTGATTTGCATCGTTACTCTTTGGGGTTCGGTTTACATCTTTGGGTTTGCTTTTTGAGTTCGGACTTTAACTCTTTCCGATGTTTTTATTATAGGAGGGAATTATGAAGAAATTTTGTGAAATTGTAAAGAAAGTGTAAAGAAGGAGGGATGAGAGAAAAGTTGAGGGTAAATTGGGGAAGTTATAACAATTGCAGGACTTAATCTCAAAACCCGGAAAACCGGCCTCCTGAACTTATTTCAGGAACTTCGGGAATCGGCGTAAAATGCGGGTTTCGGCAACAAAAGGCGTAACTCCTGTTACTGTTTGGCGCCGAACAAAATAATCCTGGTCATCATACGGGAGGCTTCTTCTATGTGAGGGGTGAGTCGTTTGATAGCTCCTCCCAGAGCCACATCGGGTTTCCCCCGCAACACCGATGATACCTCAAGAGAGAACTTCTTCGTCCTGGCTTCGGGAGAATCATTATAATCCTTGAATTCGGCGTATTTGAGATACAATCCCTGGGGTACGCCGAACTTGCTCAGAACATCTATATTCACCGCCTGAGCCAGAATGACGGATTTTTCTATATTCTGAAGGTAATTATTTATTTCCTGAAATATAAAATAAAGCATAAAGGAAATAACCTCCAGATGAAGGTGTTGCTTTCCCACCGCAGACAACACACTGAAATAATCCGTCACCCCGAACTTCCGACTCTGTTCCTGGGATATAATTTTTATATGATCATGCATGATGATATTGGAACCTTCCCATACCTTGGCTCCCAATCGGGGAACCTCCTCGATGACCTTATTCATCTTCTCATCGTTTCTGCCGAATTCTCTATATAGAAAGGCTATACCGGGGGATTGTCGGTGAACCGAGAAAAAATCCTTGAACATATCTGACCTCCCTTTTCATAAAAGCCTTCTCACGGACAGAAGAACGACAGAGCAGGGTTTGCCAACATCCTAACCTCAGAACATATAAAACCCCCGAAACCGGTAGGAACCTCCGTAGTCCAGACCATCAGACGACTCTGTTGGGTCTGCATTAAAAAAGTGGGAAGATAGAAGTCGAAAACCGGTTCCTGACTGCTTTCCATTTTACCCTGTCTAACCTCTGACTTCTATATTAACAGGACTAAAGTCCTGAACTACAACATTTACAAAGTTGTTTTCAACTTTACCCTGTCTAACCTCTGACTTCTATTTTAACAGGACTAAAGTCCTGAACTACAACATTTACAAAATTGTTTTCAACTTTACCCTGTCTAACCTCTGACTTCTATATTAACAGGACTAAAGTCCTGAACTACAATATTTACAAAGTTGTTTTCAACCTTTTTCTCACCTTCATCCGGTTTGACTTCCTGACTACATCCTCTCCGGAGCCCGGATTCCCAGAATGGAGAGTCCCTTGCGGATAACCAGGGAATAAGCCTCTACCAGGGCGATGCGGGATTTGATCAGATCGGGGGTATCCGCCTTTAAAACCGGGACGTGATTGTAAAAATCGGTAAAGGTTCTGGCCAGTTCCAGCAGGTATTGGGCCAAGGTGTGGGGATGGAAACTCTTTGCCGATTCTCGGATTATCTCAGGGAACAGGGAAATCTTCTTCACTAGCCGGATCTCGTCCTCCGCTTTGACCATCGAGGGGATAATTTCTCCCTTTACCGGGGATTTCCGCAGGATGGAGCAAACTCTGGCATGGCTGTACTGCAGATAGGGAGCGGTATCGCCGTCGAAGGAAAGCATCTTGTCCCAGTCGAAGACGATATTTTTGATCCGGTTCTGGGATAGGTCATTAAATTTCAACGCCCCGATCCCTATGATTTCTGCTATCTCCTCCCGTTCTCCTTCCGACAGATCGGGACGTTTTTCCTGCAGGATCATCAACGCCTTGTTGTAAGCTTCCTGGATAACGTCGTCGAAGAAAATAACCCGTCCCTTGCGGGTGGACATTTTGCCTTCTTTAAGGGTTACGAAGCCGAAATCAATATGGATACACTTGGTGTCATATCCCATCAGTTCCAGGGTCTTGAAGCACTGCTGGAAGTGGAGTTTCTGTTCTCCTCCCACCACATATAGAAGAAGAGTAGGCTGAAACTCTTTTATGCGGTAAACCAGAGAGGCTAATTCCCGGGTGGCGTAGAGGGTGGCTCCGTCGGATTTTTGTATAAGAAGGGGGGTCTTGATGCCGTATTTCTCAAGAGGAACTATCAGGGAACCGTCCTCACCCCGGACAGAAAGGGGAGAATTTTCAAGAATTTTTATTATATCGTCGGTCTTGTCATTGTAGAAGGATTCTCCCAGAATACAGTCAAAATGAACCCCCAGCCGGTCATAAACCCGCTTGAAATCCTCCAGGCTCACATCCACAAACCACCGCCAGATCTTCTTTATTTCCGGATCTCCCGATTCCAGCCGTTTGAAATATTTTCTTGCCTCCTCTTCCATGAGGTTGACGGATTTCTTTCCGTTATTTTCTTCATCATCTTCCTTTTCATCGGTTCCCGCCTCCTCATGAAAGCGGACGTAGAGTTTGAGCAGTTCCTTGATAGGATCTTTCTTTATGGCTTCATCATCGCCCCACAGACGATAGGCGTGGATCAGTTTGCCGAATTGAGTTCCCCAGTCGCCGATATGATTATCGCCCACCACTTTATATCCCAGAATGGTATATATATTATATATAGCCTGACCGATGATGGTGGAACGGATATTCCCCACCGAGAAGGGCTTTGCCACATTGGGAGAGGAATAGTCGATAACCACTGTTTTCCCCCGACCCTCGCCGGAAATACCGTAATCCTCGCCAAACCGCTCCAGATCCTTAAAAGTCTCCTGAGTGAGTCTGACGGGGTTGAGCCTTATATTCAGGTATCCTCCCTCCACCGACACGGACTCAATATAACCGCCCTCTCCGGTTTTGAAGCGGGTTGCCAGTTCCTCGGCGATTTTCGGAGGAGCCTTCCTCATCTTCTTGCTGTAAGGGAAACAGGGAACCGCCACATCACAGGGAATATCCGGCGGAGGATAGCGGAGATCCACCGGCTCGTCATTGCCTATATATTCCCTGACGGTTTTTATAATCTCTTCCTTTGCCCGATCTATGGCGTAACTGATGGGGTTGTCAGAATATCCCCGTTCTTCCTTCATATCAAAAACCTCTTAACATTCTCAATTATAAAATCGCCCTTAATAAGGAGCTTCGCTGATAAATATTGTCCTCATTTATATAAAACCCCTTCCCGATCCTTCTTCTTCCCCTCTTTTAACATTTTTTTAACACCCCCCTGATTGATGAGAAGGGGAGATTGTGATAAAATATAAAGAAGAATAATTATGAAAGTCCTATACCTTGAAACGGGGAGTGTTTTATAATGGATAGCATAGGAAGAACCGGCGGCAGCAATACCGGTCCCGTAAGAAGTTCTTTTAGCCCCCATAGCGGAATTCCCTCGGGACAGGAAGAAGTTCTGTCCTCATCCATGCAGGACAGCGTAATCCTGGACGGTGCGGAAAGCAGCAAACGGAAACAGTATGTCATAATCCCCCCTCATCAGATGGCGGAGGAAGCCAAAAAAGGAACTATGTTCAAATCCGCCGACAACGAGATTACCCGGCTCATGAACAAAATGGACGTCCAGGTGGAGGAAAAACTACCCATCGTGGGCGGATATGTAGCCAATATCAGCGAAGAGACCAAAAACAAACTCATGGATAAAGGATTCTATGTCTTTATAGACGAGGAGAAGAACTGGCTCCCCACGGATCCCCTCACCAAAAAGCAAAAACAATCCGACGCGGAGGAAGTAAAGGCGGGAGGCGATAAAGGCGAAATTGACAGCAGTACCGAGCTCAAGGAACGCCCCATACTGTCCGCCCCCCGATTCGATACCCCCCTCACCCGCCAATATACGGGAAAAGGCGTAACCATCGCCGTTATCGATACCGGTATCTATCCCCACCCTGACTTCATCAGCCCCAATAACCGGATCAAGGCTTTCGTGGATTTCGTCAACGGCAAGAAAGTCCCCTACGACGACAACGGACACGGAACCCACGTAGCCGGCGACGCGGCAGGCAGCGGTCTGATGTCGGAAGGACTCTACCAGGGTCCCGCTCCGGAAGCGGATATTGTCGCCTTAAAAGCCCTGGCAGGCAAGGGAGGAGGCAAGACTTCCGATATTATCAAAGCGATCCAGTGGTGTATCGAAAACAAGGATAAATATAATATCAAAGTGGTGAATATGTCCCTGGGACACACCGCCAAGAAAGACTATCAGAACGATCCCACCAATATTGCGGTGAAAAAAGCCTATGAGGCGGGACTGGTGGTAGTGGTAGCCGCCGGTAACGAGGGACCCGAACCGGGAACCGTAGCCGCCCCCGGCGACAGCCCCCACGCCATAACCATCGGAGCCAACGACGACTATAACACCCCCTCTCTTTCCGACGACAAGGTAACCAACTTCTCCAGCCGGGGTCCCACACCGGGAGGACTGACCAAACCGGATCTCATCGCCCCCGGTGAAGGTATTATCTCTCCCCTTTCTCCCAATACCGATCCCGAAGCCAACGGTATCCGCTACAACAACCTGAAGGAAACCATGAAGTGGTTCTCCCAGATGCCCGATGACGCCCTGGTGAAAGTCCCCACCGAATCCCTGAAGTTGATCGGTCTGGGAGACGACACCATCGAAAGGTGGCACTCCTCTCCCAAACAAGCCCGGAAGGAGATCAAGCGGATCTTCGAAGCGGCACAGAGAAGACCCATTGTTGACAACAGTTACGTGGGTATGCCGGGAACTTCTATGGCATCTCCCATAGCGGCGGGAGTGGTGGCAAAGATGTTGCAGGCAAACCCCGATCTGACTCCGGGACAGGTCAAAGAAATCCTCATGTCCACCGCCGATAAGATACCCGGCGAACAGGATCCCAACCTTCAGGGCAGAGGTATGATCGACCCCCACGAAGCCCTGGAAAAAGCCCTCGCGGTAAAAGACGGCTCTCTTGTGATACCGGAACCCGTCATCGAATGGAAAACCCCGGTCAAGGAAGAGAAAGCCAAAGCATAAATAAAAAAAGAGAGAGACTCACAACAAGCCTCTCTCTTTTTTTATTCTATTAAGTTCCGTTTTTGAAGCTTTCCATGATTCTGTCAACCCAGTCTTTTTCTTCCTGGAGGATCTCCAGAAAGACTTCCACGATGCAGGGATCGAACTGGGTTCCGGAATTTCTCATCAGTTCCGAGATGGCCACATCCAGGGGGAGACGTTTGCGGTAGGGACGGTCGCTGGTCATGGCGTCGAAAGCATCCGCCACAGCGATGATACGGGCGGGAAGGGGGATTTCCTCCCGGTGGATCCCGCCGGGATAACCGCCTCGGGCTTCATATTTCTCGTGATGGTGATAAAGATACGGAAGGCTGTCCCGGAATTCTTCCACGGGTTCCATGATCTTGGCGCCGAAGGTGGGGTGTTTGGCGATGATCTGGAACTCCTCGTCGGACAGTTTGCCCGGTTTGTTGAGGATCTCTTCCTTGATGTTGATCTTTCCGATGTCGTGAAGAAGGGCGGCATACCGGATCCGATCCACTTCTTCTTGAGGAAAGTTCATTTTTTCACAAATTCGAACAGCATATTCGGTAACCCGTTCCGAGTGGCCCCTGGTGTAGGGGTCTCTGGCGTCAATGGCGTTGGAGAGAGCCTTGATGGAATTAACGAACAGGTTCCTCAGACTCTTGTGGAGTTTGGCGTTTTCGATGGCGATGGCGGCAAGGCTGGCTAACATGATAAGCAGTTCCTGATCCGCCATGTCGAAGTTTTCCTGGTTGATTTTTTCCTTGATATTAAGGACACCTATAATCTTATCCTGGTATTTGAGGGGGACGGAAAGGGCGGATTGAATTATCTGGGCTCTGGTTTCGCTTTTGGAGTCCTCCTCCTTGATGCCTTTCTTCAGCAGTCGGGGTTTGCCTTCCTGGGCGACTTTGCCGGCGATCCCTTCTCCTATCTGGATCTTGGTTCTCTGGACGATCTCATCAGAAAGCCCGTGAGCCACTACAATTTCGAGCACCTTGTCATGTTCGTTGACCAGCATGAGGGAACCGTATTTGGCGTTCAGGAGATGAATGGCGTTATCGAGAACGATATTCATGACTATCTGGCTGTCCAGGGTGGAGACCACCGTCTTGCCGATGTCGAAGAGGGCAGCCATTTCCAGGACTTTTCGTTGTAATTTGTTATATATGCGGGCGTTGTCGATGGCTACGGCGGCGTTGGCGGCAAGAACCTTGAGCAGTTCCAGATCTTCTGTTGAAAAATTGTCATGATCCTTTTTGCCGCTTATATTTATTACTCCTATGACTTCATCTCTGGCGATAAGGGGGACCGACATGCCCGATTTGAGGTCTTTATCATGATAGCCGCTGGTGGAAATATAATCTCTCACTCCCTTGAGGAGCAACCGGGATTTGCCTTCTTTTGCCACCCATCCGGCGATTCCTTCGCCGACCCGGATGCTGGTTTTCTCGATAATTTCCGGTTGAAGATTATTTGCAACAAAAATTTTCATTTCCTTGCGGGCTTCATCCAGGAGCATTATGGAACCGTTTTCCGCGTCCAGAAGCGATATAGTGGTATCGATAACCAGTTGGAGGACTTTTTTAAGATCCAGAGTAGCATTCAAAGAAGTATTAATCTGGTATAATGCCCGGATCTTGCTCAGGTTGCGGTTGGAGCGGAGTTTTTCCTCGTAAAGGTGGACAAAGAGCCGACTATAGGAATCGAACAGGTTAACCGCGATATTTTGCATGGTTGGCGTCAATTTTTTTACAGTCTTGCCGTTGAGACGGTCGTCGAAATAGAGTTCGGTTTCTGTTTTGTCACTGGCGGCGTCCGTTCCTTCCTGGGCGAAGGGTCCTCCCACCATGTAACCTATATGCTGTTTAAGTTCCTGGGAATAAAGGGAGGATACTACAAACCAGTAAGGGGAGGGATCCTGAAGTTTGATTTTGCAGGTTTTTCTTTCTTCGCCTCTGAGAATATGAAGTTTAATCAATTCATGAAGATCCTTCAAAACAATATCGGATTTTTTCAGAACGATTCGAGGGTCAAGGACTTTATTTCCCAGGGCATCAAAAAGCACCAGATCCAATCCGGAGGTAATAATAATGTCGTTTACCACCTCTCCGATGATTCTGGATTTGACGAAATTGGCTAAAAACGATTCGGCGTGATTCTTGTTCTCTATGATCAGGTCCATCTGGTTACCCCTTGTCATATTCGAATGTGATAATCGGCTATTTCTATATATTTACTAACGGTAAAAATTAATCCTCCTTTTTTTCAAAAATGTTAAAAAGGAAAAAAAACGGGAATAGCAAAAACTATTCCGTAACAAATAAATCAGAAGGAAATTTGTCGGAGGAGAACAAACATATAAAAATGAAAATAAAGCCAATTTTTTTGATACTGATTCTGATTATTTTCTCTTACTCTCTCTCTTTTGCAGAGGAACCCCTGCCGGGGAAAACGGAAAATGTGGAAGGATATATCCACGGTATGGGAGAGGGGTTCTCTTTTGCCTTTGACAACAAGGGAATGCCCGGTTGTGCCTACTACGACATGAACCGGAATTTCCTCCGTTTCGCCACGGTATCGGCGGGAAAGTGGAACATCGAGGATGTGGCCCCGTCGGGATCGGAAAAACAGGGATTGAACTGCTCCCTGGTATTCGATGGCGGCAACAGCCCCATCATTGCCTATTACTCCCTGGATAAGAAACTGATGACCGCCAAAAAGACCGCCAAAGGATGGGAAACGGAGGTGGTGGATGATACCCCAGGTTCCGGTCTCTATTGTCATTTACTGCTTCTGTCCGGGGGGGCTCCCGGTATCGGCTATCAATCCCCTGAAGGAACCATGTTTGCAAAAAAAATCCCCGGACGGTGGATGACGGAAAAGGTTGACGAAGCCGGAGAAAAGATAGAGGTAATAAACGATAATAATGGAAATATAAATTTCTTTTATATCATAAACGAGAATGGAAAACCGATTCTGAAAAAAGCCGTCAACCGGCAGGATAAATGGGAAAAGACCGTAATCCCCGACAGCCAGGGGTGCACCGACTTCGACATCAATACCGGCAAAAAGGGAGAACCCCTTATAGCCTATATCAAGGGAAAAACCAACCGGGTATTCCGGGAGACCCTGCCGGGATCCGGTATATGGAAGGAATACGAGATCAGCAAGGAAACCGCCGTTCATCTGTCGGTGGCGGTCAGTCGGGAAGGATTTCCCCATATCGCCTTCGTTGCCGATAATTTCCGGGATCTCAAGATCGCCCGTTTTAACGGCGCCGAATGGAGCGTAAAAAAAGTCGCCACCGCCAGAGACGAGTTTAAATTTTCCAGCTGCCGGTTGATTGTTGACAACAAAAACCGGGACATGATCATACTTTACGACGGCGATTCCCTCACGGCGGTGCTGCAGCAGGATGACGGATGGCGTATGGGACATATCGACGGAAAACCCCGGGTGGGAGGATATACCCGGTTAACGCTGGATAAAGACAACTCCCCCATGTTAGCCTATTATGACTACTCCGCCGAGGAACTGCGATTCGCCGAAAAAAACAGGAATGACGGCAAATGGGCCATCACCGTCATCGACAGCCTGGGCGATGTGGGAACGGATCTGGAAATAGCCGGCAACTCCCTGGGGAACCTGTTTATCAGCTACTACGACAACATGCGGGGAGACCTGAAAATCGCCTGGAGAAAAGACGGCAAATGGCTCTGGGACAGGGTTGATTATGAAGGGGACGTGGGCATAAACACCTCGGTAACAGTGGATAACAAGGGAATTCCATACATTTCCTATCTGAACAAAAACTCCCGCCAGTTGAAATTCGCCACCCGCCGGGATAACAAGTGGTATCGGGAGCTGATCGCCAAACTGGGAGAATACGGCGGATCCTCGGTCATCACCGTGGATTCCGGGGGACAGGTCCGGGTGGCCTTTGTGGACGGATACAAGGAGGCAAAAGTTCAGGCCAATGAATCCCCGGTAAAAACCTTCGTCAAACTGGCCACCTTCAAGGGAGACAAAAAATGGCAGATCGAACAGATCATGGGCCCCTACGCGGTGGACATCAACAACAGCCGTATCTCCGCCTGTCTCGATAAAGAAGATAAAATGTTTATCTCCTTTATCGACCGGGAAGGGAACCTGCGGCTTCTGGACAAAAAAGGGAACCTCTGGAACGAGGAGAAACTGGATTCTCCCTGTACCGGTGAAACCTCACTGGCAATGACCCCCGACGGCAACCCCTGCATCCTCTATCTCAAAGGAAAAACCCTGGAAAATTCCCAACTCTCCCTGACCCGCTTCAATGGACAAAAATGGGAATACTATACCATCCCCACCGACGACAAAAAAATAGAATATCTGGACGTGACTATCGGCTCCGACAATAAAATCCGGATAGTCTATGGCGAAAAAGCCCACTATACCGTGAAATTCTTTGAACAGAACTGAGATTCCAATCCCGTAACCCCGACAGACTCGCCTGTTCTTAGACCCTATTCGGAAAGTCCGTAGGAGGGTTCTCCAGAACCCGACAGACTCGCCTGTTCTTAGACCCTATTCGGAAAGTCCGTAGGAGGGTTCTCCAGAACCCGACAGACTCGCCTGTTCTTAGATCGGCTTCGGGAGAAGCCTCCTACAACCGCAAATAAAGGGGAGGAGGATGAAAATATGTCCGAGTTAAGACAGAATGTGGCTACCAAGGAATGGTATGTCATAGCCGTCGAAAGAGCCAAAAGACCCGAAGATTTCAGGAGGGAGAAACCTCTAAGGGATGACCGGGAATTTGTGTCTGGCTGTCCCTTCTGTCCCGGTGGTGAGGAGCTGCTTCAAAAATATACCTATATCCACCCCGGCGAGGAGAACTGGCAGGTGCTTTCTCTCCCCAACAAATATTCCGCCTTTTCTCCCGTAGGAGACCGGGGAAGGATCGCCCAGGGCATCTACCGGAAAATGAACGGCGTGGGAGTTCACGAGGTGGTGGTGGAAAGCCGCAAACATAATGATCATTTTGTCCGTATGCCTCATCAGCATATCGAACAGATAATAAAAACCTATCTGAACCGATTCCATTTTTGTATGCAGGATGAGCGGATAGAAATGGTAACCATATTCAAAAATTACGGACCCGGAGCCGGTTCCTCCCAGTGTCATCCCCACTCCCAGATCATAGCCACTCCGATAGTTCCCACCCACATCCGTTTCCGGCTGGAATCCGCCAAGAGATACTTCGACGATACGGGCAATTGCGTCTATTGTGATATGCTGGAGGAAGAAGAGAAGGATAAGGTGCGAATCGTAAGTTATAACGACTCCTTTACCGCTTTCTGCCCCTACGCGTCAGGCGCCCCTTTCGAGGTCTGGATCGTCCCCAAACGACACAACCCCGACTTCGGCACCATTGAAGAATATGAAATAAAAGATATGGCGAAAATGCTGAAGGATATTCTACAAAGATACTATTATGGTCTGGAGGATCCCGATTTTAATTTTGCTATTCGTACCCCTCCCAGGGATGAATCCAACGACCGAAGTTTTCACTGGTATATCAAGCTGCTCCCCAAACTGACCAGGATCGCGGGATTCGAAATGGCCACGGGCATGTTCATCAACGTAACCCTGCCCGAACAAAACGCGGAATTCCTGCGGAAAGTCTCCATCCCCGTATAAAACCGATACCCCCGAGGCGGTTTGGGATTATCAGGATTTACGCCATTTTATACCAAAACCCGGATTCCATGCCGATTGCCAGAGATCCTGAAACGAAGCCTGTCCTGAACTGGTTTCAGGATTCAGGATGACGATTTCATGCCGTTTTCCTCGAATTTG
>Ga0067045_1029045_pt1 | contig 24530 bp, 18 predicted proteins | sample TerdegcTABiofilm_FD_59184 | JGI IMG/M metagenome (GOLD analysis project Ga0067045, IMG submission 59184) | Combined Assembly of (Gp0054472, Gp0054536) Wastewater bioreactor microbial communities from Singapore -Terephthalate degrading... | reverse complement strand
AAGTACCATTTGAGAATAGATGGATATTCAATGGTTTTACGATATCAGAAGGTTATGTATACACATTTGGAGGAGGACACTACGATCCAACATCGATATACAAAATAAATGCAGAGAATGGAGAGATTGAGTGGGAAGTACCGATACAAGGGGCATTTGGTACTCGCCCAGTTGTCGATGAAGAGTATGGACATGTGTATTTTGGTACAAGCACAAGTCCAGACAGCGAAACAGAGCCGAGGTATTTCTATGCATTGAATACAGCCGATGGAAGCATTGCATGGGAAGTGACGATTGATGCCACTCCTGGATTGGTTGATAATTTTGGCTCAATTCCAGTGATAGATGGAGACAGTGTATATGCAGGCACATGGTTTGGGAAGATAATCAGGTTTGACAGGCGAACTGGGAAGAAGATATGGGAAGAGAGGCTAACATATGGAGAAGATACGCATTATGAACCAGGCTGGGGAGGGAGGTTCTGGGTCTACAAAGACAAACTTCTGATGGTATTGACAAGCAGTATAATCCTTGCACTGAACACAAAAGATGGAAGTGTAGCATGGCAGAAAGACGGGACTGGAGTCTTGTGTTCTTTAGATGATTTGTACTTAGATAACGGGAGGATATATGTACATGGATGGGGACCGAATATAGGGTGCTTTTCGGCAGAAGATGGTAAAAAGCTATGGATATATGCACCACCCGATTCGGACCAAAGAGTTCATGGAGCACCGATGGTGATAGGAGATTACTTGGTGGACACGACACAATACGGGGATGTGTATGTAATCAAACTGAATGAGAAATAGTAGGCTGAGCAAATTTTCAAGTAGAGTAGCAAATAAATCTCTTGTATGTTCATCGGAGAGTGATGCAGTTGTGCCGACATTAGATGACTTAGCAAAAACTCTCACAATTGACTCTCATTTTTTCACAATATGATTATATCACACAATGGTTTGAATAAATGTGACTTGAACGATGGACAAAATGGATGTGGAAGAACTTTTTGAAAGTGCGAAAAATGGAAAATCAGAAATTGTGTATTCATGCATGTTTTGGAAGATGCAAAAACAGTTGAAAGTCATATGGAAAGTGGTATTATACAAAATAAGAAGATTATCTTCAAGGGGGGATAAGCTATATGAATGGCTATTTTTGATGTATTTGCATGTAGTATGGTTTGGTATGAGATGAAGGTTGAAGCTGTGAAGAATATGCTTAAGGAACGAATTTGGGAGGGGATATTGTGAGGCTTTTCAAGATCGACGAAGATGTGCGTGAACTTCTAAGATATTCAAGAAAGTATACAAAGTATCAGAAAACTATATTTGTTTTCTCACCTTTGCTTTTGGCAGTTAGTATGATCGACCCATTCCTTATCAGATATCTATTCGATAACATCATCACAAAACTCAACTTCAGTAAACTTCCGTTGTTTGTACTCATCTTCTTCATTGCCAAAGCTGCAGAAAGGGGACTATCAACTCTCGTAAACTATAACTTTTTCAAATGTGCAAATGTCATAACTTACATCGAGCAAAATAACCTCTTGAAGAAGATATCGAGATTGCCTATCAAAAAATTGAAGGACAATGCAGCTGGAACATTCCTTTCAAGAGCAACATCAGATGTCCCTCAACTTGCAGAAGCTATTAATACTGTGATTCCGGGTATCGTTGTCAATCTTGTCTTGTTAGTCATGATAGGTGCCGTATTGTTGTATTTTAGTTGGCAACTTGCGATAGTAGTGTTCTTAACTGTTCCACTGTATACCCTTTCTGTCAATAGTTTCAACAAGGCTTTGAAGAACTCTTCCACTCAGGAACGTGAGAGGAATGGTGAGATCATCGAAGATCTAAGAGAAGATATCGAAGGTGCAGCCACAGTGAAGAAGTTTGTTAAGGAAGACTATCTAACAAGCAAGTTCGAGCGTAAGGCAGACGAATGGCTGAAGGTGAAGAACAAGTATAGCCTTATCATGCAGGTAATAGACGACTTCTTGACGTTCGTGAGAGGGATATCGCCGATCATCGTGTTGAGCTACGGTGGTTTCCTTGTTATGAAAGGCACGATAACGTTGGGAACGCTCATCGGATTCTACAATTTCATGAACTGGATATACGATCCTGTGAGAGTGATAAGTCGTTTTTCCGTTTCCTTGAGGACATCAGTACCGGTGTACAAGAGGATAAAAGAGATTTACGATATGAAAGAAGAGGTTGATGGGAATACGGAGATAAATAATGTTGAAAAAGTGAGGTATGAGGATGTGTACTTCTCATACGACCATACACCGATATTGAAAGATGTCTCGTTTGAGATAAAGAACAGGCAGAAGTTGGCGATAGTGGGGATGAGCGGTTCAGGGAAGAGCACGTTGGTATCGTTACTGCCGAGGTATTATGAGCCAGAGAGAGGAAGTATACGCATAAACGATGTTGAGATAAGGAACGCAATGGTTGAAAGTCTGAGGAAGAGAGTGATAGTGGTACAGCAGAACGATTTCGTATTCAACGCGAGCATAAGGGAAAACATAACACTTGGTGATGAATTCAGTGAGGAAGAATTTGAACGAGCGGTGAAGGCGGCATGTGTTGATGAATTTGCAGAGAGCTTGGATGAGAAATATGAGACGGTGGTAGGAGCGAATGGCTCACATCTATCTGATGGGCAGAGGCAGAGGATAGCGATAGCGAGAGCAGTGATAAGGAAGCCAGAGTTATTGGTGCTGGATGAATCGACATCCGGGGTGGATTCGAAGACGGAAGAGCGGATATTTGAAAAGTTGAGTGAGATATGTCCGACGCTGATAATAATCTCGCACAGGTTATCGACGATAGGGAAGGCGGATGAGATAATAGTGATGGAAGAAGGGCGGATAGTTGAGAGAGGGACACACGAAGAATTGGTGAACAAAGACTCGGCATACAAGAGGATAATACGTTCACAGATATTTGAAAAATAATTTCAATTGCACGATAGAAATAGAAATAAGTATTTTGTAACCTTGCCATGCAAGAGGATAAAGGTGTGCGAAAAAGCAGATAAAAAAAGGGAAAAGAGCGTGCAGTGACACTTTTGGATAAGGGAAACGTTCATTCACGCTCTTTTCCTTTTATTGATGCGCATTTATAACTTTTATAATTTTTCAAAAACTTGTGATGGATAGATAAATCCTTTCCCCACCTTACGTTGCCTCACATCATCAATGCGATTATCAACGGTGCAAAAACTTCTGCGACAAGGGACATGACTGTGATCATGGTATTCAAAGAAGGTCCAGCAGTATCTTTGAATGGATCGCCCACCGTATCTCCAACAACCGCTGCTTTGTGCGCTTCTGAACCTTTTCCACCATAATGACCTTCTTCGATGTATTTCTTTGCATTGTCCCAAGACCCGCCAGAATTTGCCATGAAGAGTGCAAAGATTATCCCTGTCACTATGCTTCCCGCAAGAAATCCTGCCAACGCTTCCTTACCAAGTATGATCAACGTCAAAGCTGGTGCTATTATCGACAAAATCCCTGGAAGCATGAGTTCTCTTAAAGCACCAACCGTGGCTATATCGACGCACTTTGCGTAATCCGGCCTCGCTGTACCTTCCATCAAACCTGGAATCTCTCTGAATTGTCTTCTAATCTCATCAACCATTCTTTCACAGTTCCTTCCCACAGCCAAAATCAACAAGGCTGAAAGGAGTGGAGGCATCATTGCACCTAAGAAGATACCAGCTATCACCTGTGGGGATATCAAATCCAAAGACTGAATATCGACAAGATGAGTGTAAGCTGCAAACAAAGCTAAAACCGTCAATGCTGCCGAACCTATGGCGAACCCCTTAGTTATCGCTTTTGAAGTATTACCAGCCGCATCAAGCATATCTGTCACTGCTATGACATCATCGCCCAAGCCTGACTGCTCGGCCACACCCTTTGCATTGTCAGATATAGGACCGTACGCATCGGAAGATATAATCATACCAACTATGGACAACATTCCAAGTGCCGCATTGGCTACTCCATAAAATGGATCCATTCCAAAGGCCTTTGCAAGGTACCAGGCCGCAATTGTAGCAATGGAAATACATATGATAGGTGGAACGATACTCACAAGCCCATAGGAAAAACCGTTCAAAATGTTTATTGCTGTACCTGTGACCGATGATTCGGCAACTTTCTTAGTCGGTTTCTTCTCAATCGAGGTGAAGTAATCCGACGTCAATCCTATAACTACACCAGCACCGAGTCCAGCAATCGTCGGTAAAAAGATTCCAAGCCACTTAGAACCTTCCAAGCCAGAGAATCGGGTTACAAAGAAGAGAAGAATTACAAAGATAAAACAGGTCGAAAAAGTTCCCATATTCAAAGCTCTACCTGGGCTTGTCTTAATACTTCTAGTCACAAAGAACAATCCCAACATAGAAGCAAAGAGTCCCATAGCAGCTATCAGCAAAGGCATGGTTGTAAGTATTCCACCGCCAAGTTCTGAACCAATTACCATTGCTGCAATGATACTTGCAATGTATGAGTCTGTTAAATCCGCACCCATACCTGCTACATCACCGACGTTATCTCCAACGTTATCAGCTATCACCGCTGGATTTCTCGGATCATCTTCAGGTATGCCAAGTTCAACCTTTCCCACAAGGTCTGCACTTATATCGGCAGTTTTGGTATAGATTCCACCACCAGCTTTTGCAAATAGTGCAAAGGCACTTGCACCAAAACTGAATCCCAAGATGACATTTGATGCATCGGCATCGCTCCAGCCAAAACCAATTTTAAAAACGAGGAACAATATTGCTATTCCCAAAAGGGATATACCAACAACAAATAGTCCCATAACAGCTCCACCATAGAAAGCGACCGGAAATGCGGCTTTTAGTCCATTTCTTGCTGCTGCTGCAACCCTTACGTTGGTTTCAACGGCTGCTCTCATCCCGAGATAAGCGGCTATCGTTGTACAAATTGAACCAAGAACATATGAAATGGCCATACTCAAACCCATTGATGGACTTCGAGTAAAACCATAGACGAATCCGATGATAGTAGCCATTACGACAACGAAAACGGCAAGTGTTTTGTTTTGCCTTGCCAAATAAGTAAGTGCTCCTTCTTTAATTGCTGAGGATATCTGTTTCATCTTCTCTGTTCCAACGTCTTTTTTTACAACATATGCAAAGAGTCCGAATGCCAATAGAATAGAACTAATTCCCGAGATAAAACTCAGTGTAAACCAGCCCATTCAATCACCCCCACTTTGAGATAAAGTTATGGAACAATACATTTCCATATTTTAATTCAAAATATCTCGAGAGTCTTACGATGTGTAGGTGTCTAATGACATAGGTTTAGCAAAACTATTCACATTGTATTATACTCTTTTCTCATGTAGTCGTGCAAATTTCGATTCGTTGTCAAAAACAACAAACCAGTTGATGCTGTAACTCGTAATAGTTGACAATTCCTTGGTTGTCAAAGAAAACGGCACATTAACTTTCTTACAGCGATAAAATCAAAAAAACGCCGCAACAAGTATTAAAACTTGTGCGGCGTTCTTTTACTTTTTTGATGCTTGAGTTCGTGATTTGTCGAATTACAAGATAAAGGCAATTTACAACGTAGTTGTCGAAGCCACTGGATAGTCGATCTCTTCAAGCTTCTTGATAACTTTATCGATGTTACCAGTATTGATCGTGACTTTCTTTTCCTCTACGGAGACTTCAAAGTCTTTCTCACCGATTTCTTCTAATGCCTTTGAAATTCTCATTTTACAGTGGTTACAAGAAATGTCCGGAACACTCAGTACGTACTTTGCCATAGTCAATCCCTCCTTTTTGCCCTAAAGCTTTTTAATCTCCATACTATAGACTCAAGCATTTGCCTTGTTGTCAGCTAAATGCGTTGGTGAATTTTGCGCAGAGTCGTTGGAAAAGGCTGAATTTATCCTCAAAGAATTGAGGATGACCGTTATAGAACTCAACGCCATTGCACCTTCAGCTATTGCCGGGTGCAACATGCCTAACATGGCCAACGGTATGGCCAAGACGTTGTAGAAGAAGGCAAACGTGAGATTTTGCTTGATCGATTTGAACGTTGCCTTCGAGATGATTATCGCATCAACTATCTTTGATACTCCACCTTTTGTGATGATTATATCTGCATTATCGATCGCCAAATCGCTTCCAGTTCCGATTGCTATACCTATGTCCGCACCTTTCAGTGCCGCAGCATCGTTTATACCGTCGCCAACCATGATCACTTTCTTTCCCATACCTTGGTAATGTCTAACGATATCGATCTTCTCATCCGGCTTCTTGTTTGCATACACCTCTTCAATACCAACGAGCCTCGCAATGTACTTTGCTGTATTCTCATTATCGCCAGTTACCATCACAGGTGTTATACTCATTGATTTCAACTTCGCAATCGCCTGTGCGGAGTCTTCTCTAAGTACATCTTCTATGACGAAATATCCACATTTATTACCATTCTTAAGCACCTCAACGACCGTCTTGCCTTCCGATGTGTATCTATCGTACAACGTTGTATCAGATGGCTTGCCTATAAAGTATTCATCTGTTCCTACCTTTGCAACGACACCTTGTCCGTGCAGCTCTTGAAAATCTTCTATCAAATCTATGATAGGCTTATCTACGTACTCGACGATCGCCTTTGCAAGTGGGTGAATTGAGAGGTTTTCTATCGATGCAACTGCCTGTGCATCTGCCTCTGGAAGTGTTGATTCAACTACTTTTGGCATTCCCAATGTCAATGTTCCGGTCTTATCTAAAAGTACATAACCAACTTCCTTTGCAGTTTGTATTGCCTCTGCATTTCTGATGAGTAATCCCTTCTTGGCAGCAAGCGATGTACCGACAATTAGCGCCATCGGTGTTGCCAATCCGAGTGCACATGGACACGCAATTACTACTGTTGTTAGGAAGACAAAGATAGAGAAAGAAAGTGGATCACTTGTATGCAAGGTCCATGGTAAAATCTCTCTGATTGAGTGGGTTAGCATGTTTAGACCATCGAAGTTGAAATACCACAAAAGACCACTGATCACAGCTAACGTAATGACTCCCGGCACGAACCAGTTCGTTATTCTATCTGCAAGTGCTTGGATCGGAACTTTTGCGCCTTGTACTTCCTCTATCAATGAGATCATCTTTGCCAAGAACGAATCTTCACCCGTTTTCGTCACTCTGATCTTCAAAGCACCTGACAGATTCAACGAGCCACCGATTACCTCGTTATCTATCTCTTTGAATGCAGGAATGGGCTCACCTGTGAGCATAGATTCATCTATCGAAGAACTCCCTTCCAATATTACACCATCGAGCGGTATACGCTCACCTGGCTTTACAATTACTATCGATCCTTCTTTAACCGCTTCTATAGGCATCGTTATCTCTTCTCCGCCGACCAGTACCCTTGCCTCTTTCGACTGCAGTGCGAGTAACTCTTTCACCTGCTTTGATGCCCGATCCCTAAGGTAAGATTCTATGTATCTTCCGATCAGATGCAGCATGACGATCATCGCACCAACCGTACCAAATGCATGTATGTTGAGACTTGTGTATGAAAGAATGTTTGTAAACCATGCAGTTGCAGAACCAAAAAGAATCAACGTATCCATGTTAGAATGTTTGTGGAGGAGAGCGATCGTTGCACCACGAATTGTGTCTCGACCAGCATAGAAGATTACGACAAAACTGAGCACGAGTTGAATCTCGTTAAAGTACGGAATATACACACCACCCATGTGCAGGAACATGAGAACCATGAGTGGAACAGTTATAATGACCGAAATGAGCATATTCGTTCTTATACGTTTCAGCCTTTTCTCTTCTATCAGTTCCGATGGTTCATCGGATACACCGTAACCCGCTTTCTCAACGGCTTCTTTTAGTTTCTCATCGGACACATCCTTATCCAATATGACAAATGCGGTGTTGGTGGCCAAATTCACGGCGGCAAACTTCACACCATCAACCTTTGAAAGTGATTTTTCCACGATTCTTGCACAGTTTGCACAGGTCATGCCTGTTATCTTGAGTGATTTCTTTGTCTCCATTTTCTCACCACCTAAACGGTTACAGATACGACAAACAAATAAGTAGACTAAGATAGTCTACATTAATTATACAATAATCATGTCAAAAGTAAAGTATAATAATTAAATTAGGTATAACTAAAAGAGATGTGATTTAAGTATCTGAATCGAGTAAATCGGATGCAAGCCAGTATTTCAGATCATTCTTCTTTGCATAGTACATTGCAGAATCGGCCTTTGCAAAGAGCTCATCCAACGTCTCTCCATCATCGGGGAAGAGTGCAACTCCAAAGTTACCGGAAACACTGAACTTTTCGTATCCGTAATATATGTTCTTTTCGATTTCTTCCAAGGCTCTGTCTATGAATTGGACATAGTCTTTACAATCGTAGAGTACGAAAACGAATTCATCACCGCCTATTCGAGCCACTATGTCACTCTTCCTAGCGATGTTCTTTAATCTTTCTCCTATAACACATAAGAAGAAATCTCCGGCTTTGTGACCTTGCGTGTCATTTATAATTTTGAATTTCTTCAAATCCAAGAACATGCAACATATTTTCTTTCCATCTCTTCTTGCCAAAGCTATTAATTTTTCTGCTTCAATCTCTAATAGTCTTCTGTTGGGAAGGCCTGTTAAGCTATCGTGTGTAGAAAGGTATTGGAATTGCTCCTTTTGTTTTTCAAGTTCTTGCTCCAATGCTATTCTTTCGAAAAGTACGCCGAGTTGATTGGCAAAGACAGCTGCTACCTTTTTAGAATCTTCGGTAAATGCATTTTCTGTTTCAAAGTTATCTAAATTTAGAAATGCGACAATTTCATTATTTACTATAACTGGAATAGACAAAGTTGATTTTATCTCATCTATTCTTCCATATTTAGTCAAAATATCTAGGTTCTCAGTTTCTCTGAATGCTTCTTTGTCAAATTCTCCGAGAGCCTCTATTTCTCTAATTTCTCCTTGCGTGCCCTGAACCAATTCAGCTGGCCTAAATTTGACTTTTGACAACTGTTCGAAATCGTAACCTACGCAACCAGAAAACATGAAATAGTTGCCTTCCCTAATAAGTACGCTCCCACCTTGTGCGCCGGGTACGATTTCGACTGCCTTTTCTATCATGTACTGATACGACGGTTGTAGTATGTTTTTCAGTACTGCTTGAGTGAATTCATTTATCGCCTGCAGTGATTTTCTTTGACTCTCCAATGATTCTGATACTTTCTTCTCAACATTGACTCGGTGCCTTTCAAACGATACCAAGATAAGAAGGAAAATCATCACAACGGTAACGAAAAAAAACAGTGGCGTGATCAAGTCACTGAATCTAAATAACCTTTCGTATTTCAAGTTGTAGACAAATGGTTTTCCATCTTCCGATAATTTGACGGGAGTATTCGGAACTAGACTTAGGAAACTCTGTGCGGGTATTTCAACTATGGCAACTTTGTTTGGTACATATTTAATCGCCGAGTTGTCTAGAATTTTGAATTTTATGACCATATTCATTCCGTCATTAGAGATTTCGTACAGCGTTTCTGGTGGGATACTCTCAATTATCTTAATATTTTCTATTTTTGGATAGTTTTTCTTTATATCTTTGATCTGTTCATCTATGAAATCGAAGTCGTTATTGACTATGGCATTTTGCATTTCGTCCCATTGAAAATATCCAGTACTTATCGATTTTGCGAAAAAGTCGACTTGCACCACAAAATACGTCTTAAGCATGTTGAATTGGTTCCTAAATGACGCATCGTACATCATTTGAGTCATAAATCCGGCTACCATTATTAGCACAACAGCAGAAAGAAATATCACCCATCTTCTTGAATTCATGTTTTGCCGCACCCCTGATTTGATGATAACGTTTTTCTTACATAATCAAATTATATCATATCATAGTCGCCGTTATGTTCTGTTGTAGTATAATATCTAAGAGCATTAAGTAATCGGGAAAAAATCGATTGATAAGGAGGTAAAGAGATGATTTTTACACTTACCATGAATCCGTGTCTTGATAGATACATCTATGTTGATAAGCTCGTTGTAGATGATACGATCAGAGCAAAAAAAACCGTAGATTATCCGGCTGGAAAGGGAATAGACGTTTCCAGAGTGATAAAAGAACTCGGCGGTGTTTCTGTTGCGATCTCGTTGATTGGTGGAGACACCGGTAGAAAATTGGAAGAGATGCTCGATAAAGAAGGCGTGATCTACAGTTCCATAAGGGTACCTCAAGAGACGCGTCTTAATGTGATATTGGAGACAAAAGAAGGACAGTATAGGATAAGTATGCCCGGTGAAAGAATCGGTGTCAAAAAGCTTGAATCTGTGCTTGATGTATTGCATGCACTTGTTAGAGAAAATGATACTGTTGTCGTTTCTGGAAGTTTGCCGAGTGGCGTCTCACCAGATTTCTACACGGGTGTGGTCTTTACGCTCAAGCAATGGGGAGTGACAGTCTACTTTGATGCTGACGGCGATAAATTGCTCGCAGGACTAATTGGACAGCCTGATTATATAAAGCCAAATCTGCATGAATTTCAAAGATTGATCGACAAAGAGATATCGAATGTGACAGAGATGATTGAGCAAGCAGAGCGGATTATCAGTATATACGGACTGAAAGGAATATTGTTGACGCTTGGTGGTAAAGGTGCATATTATATCTCACTGGATAAGACGCTGTACACTGCATCTGTAAAGGTACCTGTAAAGAGTGCTGTTGGTGCTGGAGATTCTTTCTTGGCCGCCTTTGCATTGAAAAAGAGTGAGGGTGCAAGTGATGAAGAGGCATTGAAGTGGGCAAATGCTGCCGGCGCTGCGGCTGTCATGACACCTGGTACCATGCTTTGCAGGAAAGAAGACGTCGAAGAATTGTTGAAGGTCATAACCGTTGATACGTTAATATAAATCGTTAATCATGGAAAGTTGAAAACGATAAAAAGCGGGGGTGAATCCCCGCTTTTAAATTAGCTGTGATTTTAGCTATGATTTTTCATCTATCTTTAACTCTCACACCATCTCATGACCTTTTCCACATCTATCGTTGCAAGGGCTATGTAATTATCCGCTGCACCGTAGTAAACATAGTACTTTCCTTCGTGTTCAACCATTGCATCGCTGAATACAACGTTTGGTACACCACCAAAGACTTCCCATTCTTCTTGTGGTTCCAATATGGGTTCCTCGCTTCTCTTGAGTACCTTTGTTGGATTGCTTAAATCAAGTAGCATGAATCCCAATCTGTAAATTGGCCTTGGGCCATCTTCTACACCATGATAAAGGAGTAACCATCCGTAAGGTGTTTTTACCGGAGGTGCGCCTATACCAACTTTCAGATTATCCCAATAGCCTTTCCTTGGACCTACGACATCCACATAATTGCCCCAATTGATCAAATCATCGGAGTATGCATACCATATATCTGGTTCGAACCTGTGAATCATCACATACTTTCCATTGATCTTTTCTGGGAAAAGTGCTGCGTCTTTGTTGTTAACCTCATCTTTTATAACTATACCATATCTTTCCCACGTGATGAAATTTTTAGTTGAAGCCAACGCTACCCTTGGCCCTTTTGGCGAATATGCTGTATAGGTCATGTAATACCTGTCGCCTATTTTCGTTATCCTTGGGTCTTCTACTCCGTAGAGTTCATCCCTTGAAGCAGGAGAGAAAACAGGCTTCTCTAACCTATTGAAGTGAATTCCATCACTGCTGACAGCATATCCTATTCGAGAGACCATATCTGCACCTTGAGCCCTGTAGAGCAAGTGAAATAATCCGTCATCGTTTACTACTGCACAGTTGAAAACGAACTTGTCTTCCCATAGATGTTCAGGTATTGGTGCAAGAACAGGGTTGAGTGGGTGTCTTTCCAATCTAAGTTCCATGATCAAACCTCCTTTATCAGTTTTTCTCATCTCAGAGACATCGAAATTCCTTGCAGGAAATACCTTCTCAATAGTAAAAAGATTACAACCATCGGTATCGTTTGTATAACCGAACCTGCGAGTATCGGTCCTATGTAACTTGCATATTCGTGGTTGAATGATGCCAGCAAAACTGAAAGCGGCATTTTGTTATAATCCTTCATAACCATCAACGGCCATAGGAAATTGTCCCATATACCTATGAATGTAAATAATCCAACTATAGATGCGGTGGAACCAGCTAGTGGAAACATGACACGAAATATGATCCAGAAATCATTTGCACCATCCATTCTTGCCGCATCTACGTAATCTTCGGGTATCGTTTTGAATGCCTGTGCAAACATGAATATCCCCCATGCGCTTGTCAAAGATGGTACGATGAGCGCCTGATATGTGTTCAACCAATTGAAGTTCCTTATCAGTACAAACAAAGGGATCATGAACATAAAGCCAGGGAATAACATCTGCCATATCGTGAAATTGAAAAGTGTCCTTCCTGCCTTAAATTTTATCCTCGATATTGCATAACCTACCAATGCAGATGTTATTATAACTGAGAAAGTTACCGTTGTCGATATGAATAGACTGTTGAAAAACGCTCTAACGAACGGCCTTTCGAATCTATTTGCCATGATAAATATGAATTTGTAATGGTCCAACGTAAGAGACTTTGGCCAAAATGTTGTGTAAATGTCTTCTGCGGGCTTGAACGATGAAATGAATAGCCATATGTACGGATATATCCACACGATTGCAAGAAAAATCAGTAAGAATGTTATTATGTAGGCACCGATTTCTTGTTTTTTCATACAAAGCTCACTTCTCTTTCGAAGACCTTCCTGATAAGCGTTACCAATCCATAACTCAACAGTGCTGTCACGATTGCAATTGTTGTTGCATACGATGGATCTATCCTCTTAAATGCTGTGTCGTACATATAAATCATGAACGTCGTTGTTCGCTGCATCGGACCTCCACCAGTTATCAAGTATGGTTCGGTGAATATACCAAAAGTTAGCATGATGGCAAGGACTGTTACTGTAACGAGTGAGGGATTGAGCAGTGGCAATGTGATCTTCCAAAAGAGGACATTGCCATTTGCACCATCCAATTCTGCTGCCTCGTACAAAGACTGCGGAATCTGTTGAAGTCCTGCATACAGTATGAGCCCGTAATAGCCGATAAACTTCCAGGTTATTATGAGACATATAGAAAAAATCGCAAGTTGCGGATCACTGAACCACGGTATAGTTACACCAAAGAGTGCGTCAAAGATTCTATTAACAGGTCCATTCACGGCAAAAAGGTTTGAGAAAAGTAATGAATATGCCACGCCTGAAGAGACATTTGCAATCAAGAAGCTCAGCATTATGAACGTCCTGCCAAATTTCACCTTTTTCAGAGCGAGTGCAAATAGCAGTGATGAAATTAAGATCATCGGAATTAAGTAAGCAAGAAAATTGAGCGTGTTTAGGATAATCTGCAAGAAAACACTATCGGTAAACATCTTTAAGAAATTATCGAGCCACACGAAACTTGGCTTAGAGAAGAAGTTCCACTTGGTGAATGCCAATATCAGCATCCAGACGAATGGATACCCCCAAAATATGGCAGTGTACGCGATGTAAGGAATTATAATTGAATAGCCAAATACTCTTTCCTTTCTCCCAAATTGCGATCTTTTGCTCACCGAACCACCCCCTTAGCTTAAGGATGCTGTTAACCAACTACGACCAGTTGGGTAGAATAGCTGACATATTACTTTTCCACATAGATTGACGGGGTTAACAGCATCCGTTAATTGTATTGATTATCGTTCTTCTTTGAAGTGATAAGGAAATGGGGACACCTTAGAACAATACCTTGTTTATTTCTTTCACTGCCTTGTTCAAAATATCCTCCGGCTTACCTTTTAAATACATGAGCGGTTCGACAAGGTGTGTACTCATTGCTTGATTCACGTCTATTGTGTTGGTTATAAGAGCAGGTGGTACTGCGTATGGTACGTTTGATGAATAGGCTTTGAAGAATTTGTCTTCCATGTACTTAGCAAAGACAGGATTTGTTGTAAGGTCCTCCCTTGCTGGAGGCATCTGAGTTTTCTCTATCCAGAGTGCATCGTTCTGTGCGTTTGAAAATACCCAAGAGATGAATTCAAATGCAGCTTTCTTGTCTTTGCACGTCGAGAAGATCACAAGGCCTTTACTATCTGCGATCGTGTAAACTGGTTTATCCTTTGGATAATCATCAGGAACAGGCGGTGTTGATATCCAGATATTTGGTACAACCTTTGGGAAAGTATCTTTGGCCTGGTTGACTTCCCATGGTCCTGTTATCTTACCCAATATACTGCCGGTGTAGAAAGGATTTGTACCTAACTCCACAGCAGTGTATTTGTTTTGGAACATCGTGTAGATGAAGTTTGCTATCTTCAGTCCAGTGGCATCACCAAAATTGGCTTTTCTCTTTGCAGTGTCTATGTACGCCTTTCCACCAGTTGCTGCATAGTAATACGTGATGAAATCATACCATCTATCCCACCAATTTCTCCCGGAGATGACTTGCATCGTAAACTTCTTCTTGCCGTCAGCAAATTTCTTGCTTAGATCATATATTTCAGAATATGTCCTTGGAGGATTATTGTATCCCAACTGTTTGAGAATATCGCCACGCCACCAAAAGAGCATAGGGTTGGAATATATTGGGAAGACGTAATGCTTACCGTCTACCTCCCATTTTTCTATGATGCTCGTCATCTTTCTTGTCTGTACAAGCTTTGTGAAATCGGTACCGAAATTGTCGAATGCATATATGGCACCAATGTCGGCAAGCTGTGCACCAAAACCGCTGAAGATATTCTCGCAAAAATCTGGGGCGTTTCCTGCAGCTAAAGCTGTTAATATTGCTTCTTCAGAACTCCCCGCAGCCGGAATCGTCTGAACTTCTATTTGCACATCAGGTCTTTGTTTATTCCACTGTGTTACCATGATCTTCCAAAACTCCTCTTGATATGGGTTTGGAGCAGTCCAGAAAGTCAATTTCACCGAAAAGGCAGTTAACACAAAAATCAACAACATTACAACACTTGCAACCCTTTTCATACCAACCAACCTCCCTGAGTTATTGTGGGGAAAATGTGCCTATTAAACGTGCTTTTAATCTCATATCACTGTAGAACTGCGTTTTACATAAGAGGTATAAATCGACTGTTTGTATGGATGTAAACTCTGATTGTTGAGAAGCTCGTAAAGCCTTTTTACCGCATTGAAGCCTAACTCTGATTTTTGTACCCTCAATGTTGAAAGACCTTCCTTTTCCGCATCTGGAATATCGTCGAACCCTACAATGTTTATCTCTTCCGGTATTGTGTATTCCCATTCCTTGAGTTTTCGCAACGCATTTATGGCAATCACATCGTTTGAGCATATGATTACCTCAGGCACGTTGTCTCGTAGAATCTTTTTCAATACGTTGTCCACTTCTTCATGAAGCTCATCGTATTCGATACTGACAGGCAGTCTGCCGTTTTTTCTCATCGCAGCTACATAGCCAGTGTACCTATCTCTAAAGCCGTAATATTTAAGTAGACCATGCAAGTGTACTATCTTGTTAAAACCACTATCTAAAAATTTCTGCGTAATGTAGAAGACTCCATCGTATCCATCACTCAACACACTATCCACACGTAGACCATCTATGTAGTGGTCTACAAGCACAACTTTGGACTTAGCAGCAATCTCTTCTATTTCTTCCTCGTTCATATCACTTCCCAAGATGATGTACCCATCGCATCCGGAAATTTCCTCTTCTTCAAAGAGAATTCTCTTTGAAGCCATCTTGTACATCATGACGTTATTCTCAATCGCGTCGAGTATGATTCTATAGAATTTACCTATATCTTTATCTAGCAATTCGTAAATTCTCTTACTCATCACTATACCCACCAACTGGCTCTTCTTACGTGCCAAAGTCCTTGCAGATATATGCGGCTTGTAATCCAATTCATTCACAGCCTTTAGCACCTTCAGCTCTGTATCGTCTGAAACATAACCAGTCCTGTTGAGTACACGTGAGACAGTTGCTATCGAAACACCTGCATGCTTTGCAACATCTTCTATGGATACCACTTATAACTCGCCTCTTTTCATATGATAAGTAAGCGTTTACACACTGACATTATTATATTCTTACAATAAAAATATACCAAAATATAGAATTTATAGTAATTTACAACAATATTCCGATAATTGACGAATTTATTCATTATCCCCAAGTATTCCAAGATATTTGCGATTTTTGACAAGTAAGGCGATTATTATATGACGGAGTATTTCATTATAATACGTATGTAAACGCTTTCAGAAATTTCAACAATTTTTGATTCCAACACTATCGAGGAGGTGGGCGTATGAAGAAAGTTCTTACAGTCATGACTGTTTTAGTTGTTTCACTCTTATCGATCGCATTTGCTGGTACGATGTCTATTCCTGTTACTGCTGGGGATGTGGAGGTACCCGTTGTTGTTCAAATGGCCACATTACTTGACCATGTTTCTGAGGATTTTGAACCAGATTGGTCAACTATGAAGGTATTGAACAACGGAAAAGAGATTCCATTCCAAGTAGAAGATGTCGATGGAAATAACAGAATTTCTGGACCAGATTATGTTGTATTTATAGGCAGTGGTAAGTGTGAGATAGTTGTATCGGATGAAGCATCTGCAAAGACAACGGTTTATCCAAAGGCTTTTACAGCCATCAAAACAGATAACGGATGGACGATTAAATCAACTGATAACAACTTTGAAGTGGCAGTAAATGACCACGGTTTGGTTCAAGTTACCCAATTTGGAGATGTAAAGGCGAAGCTCGTTGATGAAGTTGGTATCGCAAGGGTGAGTGGTTGGTACAACTCGACGTTCTATGTGGACGGTAAGCTCGGTGACCACTACGAGGAGACCTCCAGCGCATTCAGAGTAGTTTCCATTAAAGTTCTCGAACCTGGCCCAGTTGCAGCGGGCATCGTCGCAACGCTGAAATCTGAAAAGTTCAACGGCTTGACTCAGCAGCTTGTCACGCATATATTCAAAAACGGTGACATACTTGTTGATAATACGATTGCCTTTGAAAACTATGCAGACATGATGAAGATTCAATCGATGGCGACAAGGCCAATTGCACCAGCATTCGATGATGCGATCCACATGTTGCCAGTCTTTAGAAGACTTGTTTGGGCGGATCAGTTGAATATTACCCCTTATGAATATTGGCTACAAAGAGATGCAATCACCATGGTCAACAACGTTCCTTACATTGTATTCCCAGCAAGTAACAGTATGAAGCCACTTTGGTGGGGTGCAACTTACATATTTGCTTCCATGGAAAAATGGAGAAGCAATTTCTCACCAAAGGGCAAGATCGGTGTAGCAGAGATACTTCCAGAAGTTCCAGTCATTCCAGCAGATTACAAAAAGTGGTTGGATGATAATACGTGGGTATACGAAAGTCTTGAGTTCAGAGATGGCATATTCAAGTGGATGCCTGGAGAATTCGATGCATACCCATCAACTACTGGTGTGTATTCCATGAAGACCGAAGATATGCCAAATAAATACAAAGCTGGTGACAAGATCGAGTTCTTAAGACTCTACAACATCTACAGTGCAAACTCAGTCCAAGATGCAATACAACTAATCGAGAACAAGAGTACCTCGTTTAGAAGTCTGAAGATAGGAGAATAACAAGAAAGTTCATGGGGCCAGTATCTTCCTTCTGGCCCCTTTCTTGATTCTTAAGGTAGATAATAGATACAAGAATATACGTGAAAGTTGGTGATATCGTGAGGTTGAAAAATATGCTTGTTGGATTATTGCTCTTCTCGTCGTTAACTTTATCGTTTGCAAACATACCGTTCAATAATAAGCATCTGGAAGAATTGTCGCAATGGTTCACGTTGAGTGGAAATCAGGTAAAAGGCTACTGGGTTTATTCTGACAACAAAGGTGACCATTTCCAAGTTGTGCCTGCTGTGAACGAGGGAGATTTCTGTGTGGACGATGTTGCTCGAGTCGTTCTACTTTACAGCGAGGCATACGAACTTACGAAAGATGAAACATACCGAAAATTGGCACTCGATGCATCAAAATTTGTTTTGGCTATGCAAGATTCAGATGGTGAGTTTTACAACTTTGCATATGCGGATGGTACGATAAACAAGCAAGGGATCACAAGTTACAAGTCAACGTCTTGGTGGACGTTGAGGGCATTTTTGGGCCTATCAAAATTGTCGCAGTTCACAAACGATGTGCAAGTGAGGGATGGTGCAAAGAGGGCATACAGTTCGATCAAGAAATACCCACCTGCTGCTGGGGACCAACTTGCATTGTACGTCATGGGGTTATCAGAATATGCCAAAGTTGAGAATACACAAGATGTGAAGAATACACTCAAAAAATACGCAGATGAATTGATGAATTACAAAACTGGACAATTTACCTATCTCGATGGTTTTTTCTCGGTCTACCAAGATAATTTTTTATGGAACGGTTGGGGAAACCACTACGCAGAAGCACTCGTAAGTGCGTATGAAGTGCTTGGTGATCAAAAGTATTTGGATTTGGCAAAGAGTAGTTTGAAGGCACAGGTACCATTACTGTTAGGCACTGGACTCATATATTCGATCGACAACATAAATGGATATGTGAAACCATACCAAGAACTCGCCTATGCACTCGAATGTATAGCAATACCTGCGCAAAAGATATATTCGATAACAAAGGATGAGACTTTTGCTTACTTATCTGCGCTTTCTGCTTCTTGGCTCTATGGCGGTAACAGATTGGGAATTAGGATGATAGGAGATAATGGAGAAGGATACGACGGGCTTGAATACATGCACGTGAACAAGAATTCTGGTGCGGAATCGACGATTTGCGCGTTAAGAGTTGTTTTGCATAGCAATCAATTACCGGAGAAATTTCAGTCGCTCGTGACAAATCCAAGTATTGTTGCACGTTCAGGCATGATCATTTTGGAAGGTGAGGGATTCGACCCAGGTATATCCTCAACTACCATCCTTTCTGGTAACTACGGTGCAGGCGCGATCGTCCAAGTGGACGGAAAGGCAAAGTTGAAAAGAGATGTTTCTGACATAGTCCCAGGTAGATACTATGTCATGGTCTCAGGACAATTTCCAAAGATAACACTTACGATCTCTTCTAAGACATCTGTGAAAAAAGATATCTCAGGTAACGGCATATTCGAAATCGGTCAGATCGATGTTGAGAATAGCATCAGCGTATCCATCTCAAATTCTTGCAAATTCGACCAAATCATATTGATTCCAGAAACGGTAGGAGTGAGTTTCCAAGAAGATGGTACAACGAAAAGTCTGGTATACAATCTATCACAGAAAAGCACATCTCTTGTCGACAAACAACTGTTTGCTGCTAAGACAACAAAAGTAAATCAAGAAGATAGGGTGGACGTCAAGAAAGTAGGTACATTTGCAGTGCTCGATATTTCAAAATTCTTCAACAGCGATGCGTTTGGAACACCTCTAAAACCAGCCAATTTCGATAACTTATCAGGTATCGTGGGCGCTTACTTACCCGCAAACGAAATCAGCGAGGGGACGCTCCAAATTTCAAATATCCCATTTGAAGTAAAGACAACCACTCTTGACAACATGCGATGTAACGGCCAAGTTATGGTTCTGCCGGAAAGACTGAATGTAAAGAAAATATACATTCTTGCAGCATCAAATCACGGAGATTACAATGTTACAATAGGACTTGACAGTAATTTCTACAACATAGTGATAAACGATTGGTGCAAATCGCCAAACGGACTTGTCTTTGATTATCGATACATCTCAACCGGAGAAAGACAGTTCATAACTTGTGGGGTATCGGTTTATTCAATCGAGGTCAACAACACCGTGCAAAAGCTCACCTTACCATCCGAGATAAATGTGCACATCTTTGCTATAACGATGGAACTCTCAAACTGAAGTTCTCTAACAGTGTCATACATCTTTCCACACTGACTGTTTGTTTGATAAAGATCCCTATCCCCCTTTTGTTGTTTAGACACCTAAGTGGCCCTCAAGGGCCACGTTTTTATGTTACCGATTTTGATGTATTTTGAAAAATAGAAGTTCTATGGTAAGATAATTTGATTACTTAGGAGTAATGTTTTGGAGGGATTAAAATGTTTATAGGAAGAGGGGGTGGTGGATTATTCTTATACTCCTTTATAATCCTGAATAACCTCAAAGTAGAAAGCCACAACTTTGTTAAACAATTCTTTTGTTAGAGCAAGAAGACCATCTATTTCCGATCTTTTATACAGCTTAAGTTTAGCCGTTCTAGTAAATTTATCCACTACTCCAACCTCTTTCTGGGCTTCAATATACTATTGATTCTATCTATGTTTTGCCATAAACGACAAAATAATCGATAGGTTAAAACCATGCAGCTTGTGACAAGATCAGTTCTGTCAACTGATAACTTATGGCATATTAGGTGGCACTCCGCAATATCTGTCCACATTCGATGAAAGCGATGATATATACGAAAATTTAGAGAGAAAGTGTTTGCAGAAATCATCCTATCTCTACGAAGAGCCCGTATTTCTTCTCCATCAAGAGTCGAGAGAACCATCGGCTTACAACTCAATCCTTACCGTGCTTAATACACTCATGGAAAACGGAGCATTTTTCGATTTCAGAAATAAGTACTATGTGATTTTTTCAAAGTCAGGTTTTACCAAGAAAGTCATGGAATTTGCCAAAGTTAATGATAATATTCTGCTATTCACAATGGAAGACTTTGCACAAAACTTTTGAATCACCTATTGTATAACATTTTTGTTACTGCTTGGTGGTATAATTTATTATGATGTTTCTATGCCTTATTGGGTATAACTAAAATCAAGAGAATCACACTTTTGGGGGTGATAGTATGGGTAGGAACAAAGGGATCAGAGTCTTTACGGTTGTTGTGATAGCTATTTTGACGCTCTTCATAGCCAGTGTATCCTTTGCTCAAAGGTCTGCTCTTGTTTTCTTAACAGACTTCGGATTGAAAGATGGAGCAGTCTGTGCAATGAAAGGTGTAGCATTTGGTGTAGATCCTGATTTGAAAATGTACGATGTAACTCATGAAATACCAAGTTTCAACATTTGGGAAGGCGCATACAGACTTAAGCAGACGGCGAGTTATTGGCCATCTGGCACTGTTTTCGTTAGCGTCGTTGATCCGGGCGTTGGTACTGAGCGAAAACCGATCGTTCTGAAGACAAAGACAGGTCATTATTTCGTCGGACCGGATAACGGACTATTTAGCTTGGTTGCAGAAGATATGGGTATCGAAGAAGTAAGAGTTATAGACACTGAAAAGAACAGATTCCCCGGCTCGGAAAAATCATACACCTTCCATGGAAGAGATGTCTTTTCATATGTGGGTGCAAGGATCGCTTCTGGTCAGCTTGAATTTGAGGATGTTGGACCAGTTCTCCAAGGGGATATAGTGCGCATCGAATATCGAAAACCTACGCTCGTTGGGAACAGTGTAAGCGGAAACATACCCGTACTCGATATTCAATACGGAAATGTCTGGTCTAACATACCTTACGAACTCTTCGAGCAGCTGAATCCTGAATATGGCGATGTCTTCGAAATAGAGATATACCAAGGTGACCAGTTGATTTACACCGGAGAAGCGCCATTCGTGAATACCTTTGGTGACGTACCAGAAGGTGATGTGCTGATTTACTACAATAGCATGATGGAATTAGCAGTTGCAATTAATATGGGAAACTTTGCAGATACGTATGGTGTTAGTTCAGGACCAGAATGGACGATAGTCTTTACCCAAAAAACTCCGAAAGTCTCAGGAAAAGTAACTCAGATAGACAAGTACGGCAACGTACATACAGACATACTAGAGAGCATCGTTCAACAAAGCGGGTTTGAAATTGGTGACATTGTTCAAATAAAGATCGGTGATAAAACATTTGAAGCACCATTTGTCACAGTTTACGGTGATGTTGATAGAGGAAAGCCACTCATAAGACTGACAGATGGACACGTACAGCTGGCGATAAATTATGGGAACTTTGCAAGTACGTACGGGCTGAAAGTTGGGGATCTTGTGGTAATAAAGCTTAAAGAAAAGGGCACCTATAAGTCTGAACTTGAAATCAGGCATCTTGTAAGGACAAACAACAGGGCAGATTACGATAGTGACGAAGTTTTTGCAAACTTCAGAGAAGTGAGGTTGGGAAGCATAGGTCAAGGCAAATTGTACAGATCCTCTCATCCTTCGATAAATGATCCAAGGGCACCTTACGCAAGTAAATTGATGGAAAATGTTGGCATCAAAACAGTGATAAATCTTTCGGACTCACAAGATGAACTGCTCAAGAATTTGCAGTACTCTAATTACTACAAGTCTATATACGATAATGGCAATTTAATTGCACTGAACATGGGTGTTGATCCAATGAGCGATGATTTTGCCCAAAAATTGCAAACTGGATTGCTTTTCATGATCAGCAAAGAACCTCCTTATCTATTACACTGCGTTGAAGGAAAGGATAGAGCAGGTATAGTCACTGCACTACTTGGGGCAATAATGGACGCTTCAACTGAAGAGATATATGCAGATTACGTAAAGTCGTACGAGAATTATTACAAAGTGCAACCTGGAACGGCAGCTTACGATGCAGTAAAGAAAATCATCTCTGATCTATTCGTAGAAATGAACGATGGAAAACCAGTGGACGATTCAAACGTAAAGCAAGTAGCAATGAAATATCTTACCGAAAAGGTGGGATTAACTCCTGAGCAAATTGCACAACTGCAAGGGAAGTTGAAGTGAACATGCAAAGTTAATGTTATAATATATCAATTTATCATAATTTTGATTAACGGAGTGTAGTAAAAAGCATTCACGGGAAGCCTTCACTTTATAATAATGACCCTGGCCAGAGTAGGATTATTACCTCAGATTTTACACCAACTAATAAAACATAAATTCCGACAACGAGATAGATTAAACATTTTTGAGGCGTGACAAATTTAACATTCTAATAAGGTAAGGGAATATTCCAACTTACGCAAGATTTCTTGTTTATTTGACTTTTATATTGGCCAGGGTCAGAAAATTTGTTTCTTAACTTGACAAAATGTTTTCAAATTTTGTATACTTCTATATATTAATTAACTCAATTATCATTCTAAAGTGTTCAGAGATTTTTCACACTTTAGAATGGCGATTGAGAAAATATTCTACAGATGAAGGGGAATGATCATATGGGGAAAAGATACTACTATAGGTTTTTTTCTTTACTCATTTTTGCAGCTATAATTTTTGTAGTTCAAGCATGTGTCCCGCCTGCCAACAACCCTCCAACCGCTGTAAGTAGTCCTACTCCACCGAATGGAGCAATAGATATTTCGCTAACCTTGACTCTCAAATGGCATGCAAGCACAGATCCAGATGGAGATCCGGTAAAATATGATATCTACCTTTGGAGTAATCCAGAAAGCATGGTGATAAAGGCCCTTGATTTTGCAGCCAACTCATATACAATTAGCCAACCTCTTGATTATGGTACAAAATATTATTGGAAAGTCGTAGCAAAAGATGGAAAAGGTGGGGAAACGGAAGGACCTGTGTGGAATTTTACTACGAAGACTAACAGGCCTCCAGAAAGTCCATCGATTCCATATCCTGCTAACGATGCAAACAACATTTCAACAACACCAGCTTTAAGCTGGGGAAATTGTACTGATCCAGATGGTGATACTGTAAAGTACGATGTTCTTTTCGGAGAATACGATCAATCTTTAACAGAAATAGCAACTGATCTCTCAATAAACAACTTCAAGATCAAAGAACCTCTTAAATATGATACTAAATATTGGTGGAAAGTTATAGCGAAAGATGAAAATGGTGGACAATCTCAAGGAGCAATTTGGACGTTCACGACAAGTTCGGAACCAAACACACCACCAATAATTTCGAATGATCCGGCGCCAGCAAACAGAATAGCTGATGTGAGTAATACACCGGTTCTATCTTGGAATTCCACTGATCCAGATGGAGATATATTGACGTACGATATCTACTTTGGAACAGATCCAACACCGACACTTGTACTAAGCAACCATACCGACACAAAATACAATCCGGGAGTTTTGAAGTACAATACAACGTACTACTGGAAGATAGTAGCAAAAGATGGTAAAGGTGGGTTAACAGAAGGAAGTGTGTGGAGCTTTAGAACGATTCTAAGACAAAACACACTTCCCGCGGTTCCAAGTGACCCTACACCAGCAGATGGAAAAACTGGATTAGACGTCACGATAATACTCTCATGGAAGTGTAGCGATCCAGATGGAGATGAATTGATATACGATATATACTTTGGAACAGATCCGACACCGAGACTTGTAAAGAGTGATCAAACAAGTCCGACATATACCTCAGGTACTTTGTCATATAGTACGAGGTACTAC
>Ga0067045_1029044_pt1 | contig 24536 bp, 11 predicted proteins | sample TerdegcTABiofilm_FD_59184 | JGI IMG/M metagenome (GOLD analysis project Ga0067045, IMG submission 59184) | Combined Assembly of (Gp0054472, Gp0054536) Wastewater bioreactor microbial communities from Singapore -Terephthalate degrading... | reverse complement strand
GGACCTGCGGTCGCAATGGGATGCCTGCAACCGCCGAGCCAATGAGATCGCCAAGTCGTTGGCGAAATGCCGCGATGAAGCCGAACGGCAGGCCAAGAAGGAGGAGGGACGGCGTTTGCGGGAAGAGGCGGCGGCGACGGAACGCGCAATGAGCGCCGTCGAAGCGGAGGCCGATGCCCTGCTGCGGCTGATCCCCAACCTGACGCATCCCGACGCCCCTCGCGGCGGCGAAGAGGCTGCGCGGGAAATCGCCCGCGGCGCAACCCCGATTCCCAATTTCGACTTTCCGCCCCTGGACCACGTCCAGTTGGCGGAGAAGCTGGATCTGATCGATTTCGACGCCGCCGGACGCGTGACCGGTCACGGCTTCTACTATCTGAAAAACGAGGCCGTCCTTCTGGAATTGGCTCTTCAACGCTACGCCCTGGACGTGCTGCTCCAGGACGGCTTCATCCCGATGACGACTCCGGACCTGGCGCGCAACGACATCTTGGAGGGCATCGGCTTTCTGCCGCGGGGACCGGAAACGCAGATTTACAGCATCGAAAACTCCGATCTCAGCTTGATCGCGACGGCTGAAATCACATTGGGCGGTTATTATGCGGGCCGCATCCTGGAGGCGGAGTCGCTCCCCATCAAGATGGCGGGCATCAGCCACTGTTTTCGCACGGAGGCGGGCGCCCACGGCCGGGCCACACGCGGCATCTACCGCGTTCACCAGTTCACCAAGGTCGAAATGTTCGCCTTCACCTTGCCCGAGCAGAGCGACGCCATGCTGGAGCATCTCCGCGCCTTGGAATGCCGCATTTTCGACGGTCTCGGCATTCCCTACCGGGTGATCGACACGGCATCGGGCGATTTGGGCGGACCGGCCTATCGCAAGTACGATCTGGAGGCCTGGATGCCCGGCCGCGGCGACTTCGGCGAAATCACCAGCACCTCCAATTGCACGGACTACCAGGCTCGCCGCTTGGACATCCGCTACCGCGCCAAAGGCGAAAAAGGGACCCGCTTCGTCCACACCCTCAACGGCACGGCGGTGGCCGTCAGCCGGGCATTGATCGCCATCTTGGAAAACTACCAGCAGGCCGACGGGTCCGTGCTCATCCCCGAGGTCTTGCGGGCATGGGTGGGAAAAGACCGAATCGCGACGCGGGCATAAGCGTCGCCGGCTACCGGCGCAACGACCGCCGCGCGGCTTCACCTTGCGGGAGGCGGATGCTCCGCGATTGCTGCTTCGCGGGCCTCGCGGCTCTTGACAGCCGGTTTCTCCGAGACGAGCATAACGGTCGATCGCCGGGGGCCGTCCCCGGCAAGCAAGCGCGGCGCTTCCGTGGTGCGACAAATTGCACCCCAAAAACGGAAGAGCCTGTCCCTGCACGCAAGAAACAGAGGTCGGCGACCGTGCGATTTACCCTGATCCTCTCCGCAGTGATCTTCGCCTCCCTAGGGTCAGCCCTTGCCCCGGCCCAAGAGGATGCCGCCATCGAGGCCCTCGCGCGGCGTGCGGCCGTGCAGTATGAAAACGTCCCGCGCAAGGTGCTGGCCTTCTATTATCCGTGGTACGGCAACGCCGACGTGCCCGGCGGAAGCGGCCGGTGGAGCCACTGGGAAGATGTGGACAAGACAGGGCGCAAGATCGCCTCCAGTACGCACTATCCTGAGCTGGGGCCTTACGATTCCCACGACCCAAAGACCATGGAGCAACACGCCGAGTGGTCCAAGCAGGCCGGGCTGGACGGCTGGATCGTGAGTTGGTGGGGCTTCGGCCATTTCACCGACCAGCCCATGGGACGTGTCCTCGACGCCTGCCGGAAGGCCGGCCTCGAAGTGACCGTCTATTACGAAACGGTGCGTGGGCAAAAGACCCCGGAAAACGCCGCCCGTGAGATCGTGGATTTACTCACGGCCTACGCCAAGCACCCGGCGTGGCTCCGCGTGGACGGCAAGCCCGTGGTATTCATTTACGGGCGAGCCGTGGAAGAGCTGGGCGTTTCCGGCTGGCTTTCGGTCGTGGACGAGGTGAACCGCCGATATGAGGGCGGAGCCGTCCTGCTGGGCGACCGGATGAGCCGCGCCGCCGCGCAAGTCTTCGACGGGATCCACACGTACAACACGGTCGGCTCGCTCGCCGGGCGCGACGCGGACGGCGTCAAGGCCTGGTGCGAAGAGACCTTCCCCAAGTGGGTCGCCACGGCCGCGCGCCAGAAGCGCATTAGCACGCTCACCGTGATCCCCGGCTACGACGACACGAAGATCCGACAGCCGGGCATTGCGGCGGCACGGCTCGAAGGAGCGTCGTACCGGGCGCAGTGGGAGGCGGCCATCGCCGCCTTGCCCGACTGGGTGCTCATCACCTCCTTCAATGAGTGGCACGAGGGGAGCGAGATCGAGCCGTCGTTCGAGTTCGGGCATAAGTACCTCGAGTTGACGGCGGAGTATGCGGCCCGCTTCAAGCAGGCCCCGACGCGTCCCCCCGCCGGGATGCCCAAGACCGCGGCTCCCCTCACCGAGAAGCAGCAGACGTCGCTTGCGAAGCTCCGCGGCGCGGACGTGGGAGTGCTGCCGGGGGCCGATCCCGACTTGCTCTTGTGGCTCTTGGAGCACGGCGTCAAGCCCCGATCCCTCACCCCTGCCCGGGTTGCCGCCTTGGATGAGGAGTCGGCCCGGCGGATACCCATCGTCGTTTATGCCGGCGACGAGACCTTGGAGCACGGGACGGAGCAGCCGGGTGCGGTGCTGGACGGCCTGCGCCGCTACTTGCAGGGCGGGGGACTGCTGGTATGCCTGCCCACCGGTCCCATGCCCATGCACTACGACCGCGAGCGCAACGTCTTGGACGGAGCGAGGCGGATCGGGCTGCCGCTCGCGGTCGGCGGACCGCGCGGCGGCTGGGAACGTCCGCCCCAAGGCAAGACCCTGAAGATTGTCCGCGTCGGCGAACACCTGGAAAACCTGCCCGCCGAGTTCCCGTTCCCCGACGAGGATCCGCGCTGGCGCCCGCCGATCCGCGCGGAGTTGTCCGATGCGGACGTGGTGGTGCCGCTCCTCGAACTCCGCGACGCGGAAGGCGACGGCTACGGCCAGGCAGCCGTGTACTTGGAGCACAAGGCGAGCGCCCCGCGAGGCGGCAAGCTCCTTTACTGCTGGTTCGGACTGCGGAATTCCGCGTATGTCGACGACTTGTTCGCCGCGGTGTTCGCGCTAGCGGCGGAGAAGATTGAGCGTTGAACTCGGGGCGTCCGCGGATGCGTCAAACCAAGCCGTCCTCGTCTTCTTCATCTTCTTCGTCCTCGTCCTCGTCGAGGTAGTCGTCCTCCGAACCCGGTTCATCGTCATCCGCTGCCATCTCTTCGGCCATGCGCTGGAGCCGCTCTTGGGTTTCCTCATCGTATTCGTCGGGGGATTCCCTTGCTCCCTGCCAAACGACGCCCGGCCGGTCGCGAAAACCGGCTTCCGCCTCTTCGCAACTCATCAAGGTCGGCGGCAGCGCGTAGCAGCGTTGCTGGGCCTGGATGACGTAATGCTCGGCCTCCTCCTCGTTTCGCGCCAGAACGCCCCACGAGGCGTAGTATTCCCGCCAATCCACCTGATGAGCGAGGCAGGCCCGATGCTTCGGCCAATCGTCGTCCAGCGGTTGTTCCACCGCGCACTCGTAGTAGGTCAGTCCCTCCGTGACCGGGCGCCGCGCCCGTTCCTCCTCGAAGTAATCGTCGGGAACCATGCCGGCTTGGAAGAGCCGTTCGACCAGCTCGCTTTGCAGCGGATCGTCGGCGGGCAAGTGATCCCTGACCACGCGCCACAACTGCCGCAAGATCTTCTCGATACCGAGGGGGGTGAGGTCCTCGACCTCTCGCAGCGGAACCTCGAGGATGTCCCGCACGATCTCGCGGAGCGTGTCGGTATCGCCGCGGAGGGCGGCCAGCCAGGCCCGCAAGGCGCGGGCCGCGAAATGATCCGGGCCGTGCAACTCGGCGAAGACGCCGATTTGCGTCTCGGCCTCGTCCGGTCGGTTGGTTTGCAGCAGCGCCCAGGCATAATAGTACGGCAGCCACGGCTGAGCGCTGCGCCACTGTCCGGCCAGGCTGAAGTAGGTCGCGGCCTCGGCGTAGCGTTCCAGGCGAAAGGCCGCCAAGCCCGCCTCCCAGGCCACGTCCGCGTCTTCCACCTTCCCTTCGCGGAGGCACAGATCGAGTACGAAAAGGGCGTCCTCGTCGCGCTTGGAGTCGGCGTACACCTCGGCCAAGGCCAAGGCCGCGGCCGACTGCGTGCGATCCAAGGCGAAGCTGCGGGCGAAACACCACTCCGCGTCTCCTTGCATGCCCAGGACGTGAAACAGGACTCCCGCCCGATAGCAATGGCGCGGATGATCGGGTTTCAAGTCCAACGACTTTCGCATTAGGTGTTCCAACATTTGTTGATCGGGGAGGAGGGGGTCCGTTTCGTCTTCGGGGGGGCGATCGGACGGCGTCTCGTCGCCCTCGGTCTCCGAAATCCCGGCCTCGGCGGTCTCTTCCTCGGAGCGCTGCTTTTCCGCGACCAATTGGGCCTGCCGCATCCAGGCCCCCAATCCTGCCGTCGCCGCCAGATTCAACACGTCCGGCTGTTCCGGAAAACGATCCAGCAGTCTTCGCGCCCAATACCACACGTCCTTTTCGCGGCGGAGGACCGACGCCAGTTGCCCGGCCACGAAAATCAGCCGCGCACCGTCCTCCGGCAATTCCACTTCCGCCGGATCGACGGCCAGCATTTCATCGAAAATCACCTCCATGTCCTTGGCTTCGGCGTCGGTGCCGTCGGGCAGACGTTGAAACCAAGCGTTGAATCGCGGCCCCATCGGCGTCTTGTCCCAATCGACGGACGGGACCTGCGTCTTGGCCGCGGCCTCCGGCGTCCGACCATCGCCCGGCACTTCCGCGGCCGGCTGAGTCAACGGGGGGAGCGGGATGCGGTCCGTTCTGGGCGGGTATAAGAAGCCGACGGCCGTGGGCGCCACCCGCCCCGATGCCATGGCGTCCAGCCGAGCATGGTACAGCGCGGCCTCGCCGGGGTTCATGCGCCGCCGCAAGTCCTTTTCCAGCCCATCCGCCTGCCCATCCCTGCCCATCAATCGCAGCACGGAGATCAACCGGGTCCGGGTTTCCAGCCATTGGGGTATCGCTTCCCAATAGGCGAGCCGACGGTCCCACCGCTCCAAGATTTCCGCGGCCTCCGCCGGTCGATCGGCGCTCACGGCGACCACCGCGTCGAACAAGGCCTTGTGCCAGGCCGACTCGGGGTTTTCGTCCTCGGGCGGAATGAGCGACCAATCCAGCGGTTCACCGACTTCGGCGCATCGTTCTTCCAGCTCATCGCCGCGGCCGGCGAGGAACAGGGCGGAGCCGAGCAAAGTGAAGGCCTCCAGCTTGGCGAGGAGCGGCGTGTGATAGACTTTGGCCAATTCCAAGGCCCTGCGCGCCTGGTCCGCCGCCTCCGTCAAGCGTCCGCACAGCAATTGGATGAAGGCGTGCATCCGCGCGCCCTCGAAACGATGGTCGCCCTGGTCCAGGATCGGCAGCTTATTCTCGATCGACCGCGCGAAGTGCAAGGCGGTCTGCACATCGCCCAAGGTCAGGTAGACCCACACCGTGTAGTCGCGAAAACACTCCAGGCAGGCGATCTTTCCCGTCCGTCGGCAGACCTCATTCCCTTCCCGCACCACGTCCCGTACCCGGGGTGAGCCGAAGCCGTAACGAACGGCCGCGTGCGAACCCAAATGGTGGTAGGCGCACGTGGACAACCAAAAGACGACGCCTTGGTATTCGTCATCGGGGAAGTCGGGCTGGAACTGCCGGGCGTGATCCTCGCTTTCCAGCAGGGCGACCATTTCCGTCGCCAATTCCATCCCCAGTTCCGTTTCGAAGGTGGCCAAGGCACAATGCGTAATCGAGAGCGTGGCGCGAATGTACGGAATCAACCGCCGCTCGGTCTTGGCCAACCTCCGCAGCTCTTGAGCAACCCGCATCGAGGACCGGAAGAATCCGCGTTCCTCCAGCTCTTGCTGCCGCTCCCACAACTCTTGCATCCGCCGCTCGACGGGATCCGCCGGCAATTCTGATGACATGGCTCGCACTTTCTGAAAAATCCGGCCGGTTTCGGGCAAACTGATTCCAAGGGAACGCGCATGGGTAGACGTGTCCTCGGCGGGCCTTGATGCTTCAAGGCCGAACGCCTCGCACCGAATCCCGGACACGACCGGGCCGCGTCCCTCCATCAGGGCGAAAACGACGCATGGAACGGAATACCCTGCCGAAGGCTCGTGCTCGGTCAGGGTTCAAAGGTACCAACAAGGGGATCGCGTCCGCCGCTCGATCCGGCGAGAGCGCGCCCTGCGCGGCTCCAGTCTAGTCTCCGCCGGGCCGCGCATCGCGTCCCCACAGGGCCTCCGCAATCCACATCAAATCATCCTCCTCGCGTTGGAAGGCGGCACGATCCGGAACCCAACCCGCCGTCGCCAGGGCCTTGCCGACCAACAACCGCACCACGCTGCCCAGCGGCGTGCCGGGCGATTGTTCCAGCGCGCGGCCGACCAGGCGGTGATCGAGATTGAGCACGACCTCGTTCGGCCGGGGGACGTCGCCCGAAAAATGGGCGTCGATCAATCGCTGAAATCCCGCCGGCACGCTGCCGCTCTTCTTCAACTCCTCGAACGTCTTATAGAGTTCCGCGCGTTCGCTCAGGAAGGCCATGACGGGAATGCGAGGAGCAAACCGTCCCACCAGCACGCGAACCCGATCCGATCCGACGAACTCCTGCCAGATCGGCGGCGCCTCGCCCAAGTCTCCCATGCCCAGGACGTTGCGGGCGAAGTCGGGGCTGCCCGGCCCGGCGATGCGGACGTCGATATTGCACCCTTCCGCCGCCAGATCGGCCGCCATCAACGCCAGCAGCGTCTCCTCGAAGCTCCGCATGGTGTGCACGCACGGGGCGGGATAATCCAAAAACAGCGTATTCATCCACGATTCTTGGTGCCGATTGGGATTGTACCACAGCACGTAGTCGGCGTCGCTGTCGAAGGTCGACCGGCTGCGGCTGCGTTTGAAAATCTGCTCGAACGTCAACAGTCCCTGCGAGGTGCTGAAGCGGTAGCTGCGCCGCAGCAAAAGACGCAGTCGCTCTTGCGCCAGCGCCGCTCCGGCCAAGAGGTAGCGGTGCCAGGCGATCAGCGTTTCCCAACGCTTGGGATCGCTCTCGGCCAAGCTCTCGAAGTGCGAGAAGACGGCGCGATCCAACTCGTCCTGCACCCAGGCGAATCGCACGTTGCGGACCAAGTCCTCGCGGCTGACGGTGGGGTCGCACTCGGGCAACTCCACGACGCCGCGGATGAACGGCGCCCAATCCGGCAGAAGCCCTTGCAGGCGGCGGGAGATGACCATGCGACGCACGGTGACGGCCAAGGTGGGGGCATCGGTGAAGCCGGGCGTCCGCTGCGGCGTGACGTACAGCGCCCCGCGGATGGTCACCGGCCGTTCCACACGCAGCGGAATGACCTCCAGAGGCGTCTCCCCGAAGTACGACTCCAGCTCCATTTCCACGGCGTGGCGGTCGGGAGTGGTATCCAGCCAGGCGGCCGTTCCCACGTTCACACGCTGCCCGCCGTCGTTCAGGAAGATGGGCAGGGGAAGGAAGTCGGCGTATTGTCGAATCACCGATTCCAGCAATTCCTCCTGTTCGGCATAGGCGGCGAACTCGGGCTTGAGGTGCAATCGCACGGTCGTGCCGCACGATTCCCGCTCCGCCGAGGCCAGGTAGATGTCGGTACCCGACCCCGCCTCCCACAGCACGGCCCGGTCATCGTCGCGGTGCCGCGAAACGACGACGATCCGCTCGGCCAAGAGGAATCCGCTGAGCAGGCCGACGCCGAATTGCCCGATCAGGTTGGAGGCCCCCGGGGCATCGCCCCGGCGCTTGATCCAGCCGCTGATGCCCAGCCCCAGCGTCCCCAAATAGGTCTCGGCCTCTTCCGGCCTCATGCCGATGCCGTCGTCGCGGACTTCCAGGACGCGCTGCGCCGGGTCTTGCCGCACGTCGATTCGTCCCTGAAACGTCACTTCCTCGGCTCGCCGCCGCATGATTCCGTCGTGGGCGTTTTGGATCAATTCGCGAACGGCGACCTCGGGGCGGCTGTAAAGGGATTCGCCCATCAGTTGGATGATGCCCCCCACGTCCACCTGAAAGGGAACGCGTTTGGACCAGGCGGGTTCATCAGAGGGTTGTTCGCTGGGGATGGGTTGCTGAGAATCCATCATCAATCCATGGGGCAAGGATGTATCGCGGGAAGGCCGCCGCGCAAAACGACCCGGCCGGACGTCGGCACGGCGAAGAAAGGAAAGGCGCCTTCGAAAAGGCGGCCGTCCGTCCTCGGCCGAATGGCGATTAGTCGTTCGGGTTCCACCGATGATAGGCTGACGATGTTCCGTTGCGCCGACGATCGCGTCTATCCGCATTATCCGGGCAAATACCGCCGGGGGACAAGGTCCGCGGGCATGGAGCGGGTCGGGAATCGCGTCCGGCTCGTGCCGTCGGCGCGGCGGGATCGCTCGTCAACCGACCGCCGTCGCCGAACCCGATGAGGACGCCGCGAGGAGGGCCAGCACCTCCTCGTGCAGCAAACCGTTGGAGCCGAGGCCGTTTCCGGACGAAAAGGAATAGACGCCCTTCCAATCGCTGAAACGTCCGCCGGCCTCGCGAATGATGGGGGCCACGGCGGCGGCGTCCCAAACCTGCATCAAGGGATCGATCATGAAATCGACGCGCCCGGTGGCAACGAGCAGATAGCCGTAGGCGTCGCCCCAGGTGCGGACCAACCGGGCGGCCTCTTGCAGCCGGAAGTAGGCGTCGCGTCGGCCCACATGATCGAAGTTGACCACCTCGCTGGTGACCCAAGCCGCCTCCGCCAAGCGGTCGCAGGACGAGACGCGGGCCGGTTGCGGCTGTTCCTCTCCTCGGACATACCACGCTCCCAAGCCCTCGGCGGCATAGACGGCCTCTTCCAAGGCGGGAATGCGGGCGACTCCGGCTACGGCACGATCTTCGTAAACGATCCCCACCAACGTCCCGTACAACGGCACGCCGTGAATAAACGACTTGGTGCCGTCGATCGGATCGAGAATCCAGCGATAGGCGCCCGAGCCCTCCGCCGTACCCCATTCCTCGCCGACGATGCCGTCCTCCGGAAAGGCCTCCGCGATTCGCCGCCGCAGGTGGCTCTCGGCTTCGCGGTCGGCAACGGTAACGGGCGAATCGTCCGCTTTCCGCTCCACTTCCATCTTCGAGCCGAAATACCGGAGCGTGATTTCACCCGCCTCGCGCGCGATCTTCACGGCCCAATCCAACCTGCGGCGCAGGCCCTCGGTTCCGCCGATAAACATGTCGGTTCCACTCATGGCGTCATCTCTTGCCCGATCGAATGCCGGTTCCGACGATCCCCGCGATCGCTCCAGCCCCGGTTTTTCACAAGGCAATCCGATTGTGGGCTCCTTGTCCGCCGTAAGCCGCAGCACCATCCCGGGGGCGATGGAGTTCACGGCGTGGAAGCATCGCGAATGTTTCTCAAGGCCTCCTCGATGGAAACCCTCGCCACGGGACCGGCGGATTGCAGGGCCTGTTCCAGGGCCGGCAACGCGTCCTTCGCCTTGGCGCCCAACCGCCCCAAGGCATCCGCGGCGGCGCTTTGCACGTTGGGGTCCGCGTCTCCAAGGGCATCCATCAGCCGCGAAACTACGTCCGGGCCGTCGGCGCCGCATTTCCGCAGGGCCTTGGCGGCCGCGGCGCGAACCGCGGCGTCTTCGTCCTTCAAGAGGGTGCAAAGGGTCTCGATCGCCTGCGGATCGCCTCGGCCGGTCATCCCCAAGGCCTCCGCGGCGGCTGCCCGCACATCCCACTCCGCCGCTCGGCAACCCTCCACTAACTCAGGCACCGCCGCCTTTGCGGCGCCGCCCAGGGCGCTTAGCGCGCGGATGGCCGAAACGCGGGCATCCACGCTCGGCGTCTCGCGGACCACCTTTCGCAAGGCGGGGACTTGCCCCGCTCCATAGCGCACCAGCGCGTCGATGGCCTGATCTCGGACCTGCGGCTTCCGGTGACTCAAAAGCGCGAGCCACTCCTCGGGCGTTTTGTCGGTGTGGCGAAACTCGCGAAATGCGGGGCGATCGCCGGAACGTCCGCGGGTCGCGTTTCCGCCTCCCTCGCCCATCGGCGGCATGGGGCGACACCCCGCCGTCGATCCCAGCCAAACAAACGCCGCGCCGAGGATGAACCACGGCCCAATCCGCCGCCATCGTCTCCACATCATCGTCGCCGTCGGTCCTCTGAACGCCTGCTCGATCAACGCCCTGAACAATCGGCTCGCCGCCGGACGGCAAGGTCGGGCGGCGGAATCGCGCTCCAGACTATTATTCTAATCCGGCCGTGGGAAACACGTCCTCTCCCGTGGATTGAATTTCGACGATGCTCTTGCCGCCGTCGATGACGACCTGGTAGCGCAGGCCGGGCTTGGCGTGGATCACCAGCGTGCCGTCTCGCAATTCGGCGGCAAAGGGGACCACCACACGGTGACCCTTCACCTCCAGCACTTGCGGACGCTCGATCTCGCCGGAGAGTTTGCGCCGCAAGATGTAGAGCGCGCACGGATTGATGAAGGGGCCGTTGCGGGTCTGAGCCGTCAAGGAGAAGGAATCCGGCAGCGTCCCCGCCTTGGGATCGCCCGCGGGCACCTGCTGCTGCTCGCCCGAAATCAAGATTCCCCAGGCCAAACGATTCCAGTCGAGCGTGGAATCATACGGGGCCAGCATCGTGAGGGCATCGGCGTACACCAGGCCGCACCACTGGACGGGCAATCCCATCCAGTTGGGCGCGACCCAATTGGTGGCGCCGTACACGGGAATCGTGGCGTAGAGCATGACAGGGTGTTCCGACCACAGATAGACGAAAGGAATGCCCGTGATCGCCCATTTGCGGGCCAGTGCCAGGTACTCCTTGTTCCCGGTCAGCTCGTAGCCGCGGACGTAGGCGGCGACCAAGTGCGCGGAGGCCAAGATATCCGGCGTGTGCAGCGACAACTCCCAGACCTGCGCCCCGCGCGGGGTGCGGAATCGCTTCATGTACTCCAGCGTGCGGACTCCGGCTTGTAGGGCCTCTTCGTCGCCGGTTGCGTAGGCGTATTCCAATAGTTGCTTGGCGAACAAGGCGCAGTAGCCGCTTGCGGTATCCTCAAAGTGCCCTTTGAGGTAGGTCCCCGCGTAGCGATAGGAACCGTCCGGCCGCTGAGCCCGAACGGCCTGCTGCGCTCGGGCACGTTGGAACTCGGCCCAGCGGTCGGCCCGGCCGGTCACGAAGAACGCATAGTCGTCGGAAAGGTGGCCGCCGCCGGGAATCAGCGTCGGGGTCGGCGGGACTTCTCCCGTAATCCTCCCGATGGTCGAGGCCATGTCGGCGAAGAATTGCCGTTTCCAATTGGGTTCCACGCAGTGTCCCCAGCCCTCTTCGTTACGAAGCGGCCCCTGCGTCAGCGCCCAAAGCACCAGCTCTTCCTGCTCCTTGGGCGACCGCGGCGGATCGGGCAGTTCCGGCAAACCGTGCCGCTGCACGGCCCAAAGCACGGCATCTTCCAGCGACTCTTGCTTCACCCGCAAGAAGGCCTCATAGCGCATTCCGACCAGACTCATGCGATGGTCGGCGGTGCCGTCCACGAAATTCGGGGTGGCGTAGGTCGGCTGGAGCCGCATGTCGTCCCAGCTCAAGGAGACGGTCGCGCGGTCCGTGGCAAAGGCGGCAAGAGGCATGGTCACCTTGAGCCGATCCGGCGCGAACCGCAGGTGCTCCGGCGTCTCGATATCAGCCTTCGAGGAGCTAGCCTCTCCCTTGCCCAGGTATTCCAGACCGGCGAATAGCCCCTGCTCCAAGCCGCCGCGGGCGCGGACCACGGGGCCTTCCACGGGTTCCTCGGCCTCGATCCGGAAGCAGATCTCGCCGTCGGTCGGGCGGACGGCGACGCGGATACCGTCTCCCCGCAGGTCCAAACCCTCGGCAGCCGCCCGAACCTGGAGCGCAGGGATGCGGAGAAATTGGCCGGGTTTACCCGGTTGCGACGGTGCCGCCACCGGCGCGATCACCGCCACAATGGTCTCGCCCTTTCTGATTCGGGCCAGGTTGGAGTTTTGCGCGGCCTCCAGCGTCAAGTCCGCCTCGCCCGGCACCTTGCAGCCGACCCACTCGGCGGGGGCGGCATCGTGCACGACGACGGCCTGTCTGGCGACCGGCGGACCGTCCGGCAATGAGAGCTTCAGTTCCACGCAATCCAGCGGACGATCCGCCGCAGTCGGCTCCCGCAACGTGACGCGGTCTCCCGGCGCCGATGCGACCGGAGTATCGCCGTGACGAAACGCCAGGGGCTTTTTCCCCACATTCCGCACGAAAAAGGCGACGGCATCGTCGGCGGCCGCAACTTCTTCAACGACCAGCGGTGCGGCCGTCAGGGGGATCACGCGGACCTCGCCGATTTCAAACCGGCCTTCGGCCGTGCCCGGGTCGATCCGCAGATTGCGAAGTCCGCCCGGGGCATGGATCCGCGCCGTGTATGTATGCCACCGGCCGTCCGCGGAGATTGCGAAGTGCCGCGCCTTGTCCTCTCCCCGACCGGGAGAATCGCCGCAGGTCCAAAAAAGACCGAAACCGCCGGGCACCGTGGTGCGATGGCGGACCTCGACCTGATAGTCGTCGCCGGAGAGTCCCATGTCACGGCTGAAGTACGGATCATTGCCGCGGCTTTCCACCACGAGGACCCCGTTCTCCATCGCCAGCGAACATTGATTCTCGGCGCGAAAGCCCCCGGTATCCCGCTCGAAGGAAATCACGACCGGTTCACCACGGGGAACGAATTCCCGGGGATAGGGGTTCACCGGCTCGGCGGCGGGCTGCAAGCAAACAACGGCGGCAAGAAGCCATTGGGAAAGCATGACGGCTGTGCTCCTAATAGTGTGAAGGTGAGCGGATTCTCCTTACCGGACGGACGACGTCGCCGTCGCGCCGGGTGGGGCGTGAGACTAAGGTCGGGCGGATTGCAGTTCCCAGGCGTAAACCGAAGCGGGCGGCAACACCACGTCCGCGCCCCAGTTGGGCGGAGACTGTCGGGGCCCTTCGCCCGTCTCAGCGTCCACGCGGCGGACGGTGAGCGGACGGTCGGGCAGACCCCACCGCTCGGCATCGACTTCGATCCGCACGGAGACCGGCTCCTCGGCGGCATTGACGGCCATGACGAGCATACGCTCTTCGCGCGGGATTGCCCAGCAACCGCGAAACACGGCATCCGTGGTGACCCACATCGTGCCGCCCCATTGCCAATCGGCACGCAGTTTGGGGATTGCTCCCAGCACGCGAGGAGGGCGGGCCATCTCGCCCGCATAGAAATACCGCGCCGTTGCGGCGCGGAGCGCGACCAATTTCTTGAGAAACGCGGCGTTGTTTTCCTCTTGCAGGACGCCGGGGTTGATCCAGCCGATCTGTTCCCCGAAGACCAACTGCTGCGCCGCCCGCATCCGCAGCGCCGTGTCACGGTTCTTGCCCGCTTCCTCCGAGGGCAGTAACCCGCTCCCCGTCCCGCCGTAGTAGCGGCCGAACATCTGCACGCTACCGCCGTACACGGCCGGAAACAGCGGAACCTGATCAGGGTATTGCCAGTGCCAAGTAAGATAGCCGTCGAACCAGCGGATGTACGGTTCGGCATTGCACTCCGTGGTAATCATGCGATCGTCGGGCATCGATCGGCGAATCGCGTCCAGCAGTTGCCAATACGACTGGGTCCACCAGTGCCCGCCGCCGAGAGGATGCCCGTGCGACCGATCCATGCACAACGTGGGCGCCGCGGCCGCGATTTGATCGATGTACACGCCGTGCACGCCGCACTCGGAGAACAATCGCGATACGGTTTCGCGGACGGTCTCCTGCCATAACGGCGTCGAGGGGCACATCACGCCCAACCGGACCGGGCTGCCGTCCTCCTCCTTGCTGTTATACGTTTCGATGTACGGCTCGCCCTTTTCGTCCTTGGAGACGGCCGGCTCGGCCCTGGCGGTGAACTCGAAATCCTCGCCGCCGCGGTCTCGCGTATCCCACAACCGGCCGTTGATGTACGGCATGACGTGTACGCCGTGCGATTGCAGATCGCGCACGCCCTCCGCGAAACCGTCCTTGGTGGGAAAATAGTGAGGGTAATCGTTATCGAAGGGGATTTGGTGCCAGTTGTACCAATGAAAGCCGGCGGGCACCCCGAAGTATTCGGCGAACTTGCGGACCGACTCGACGCAATCACCCGGTGCACCGCCGCCCAACGCCCAAATCGACAGTTCCCGCATCCACATCGGGGTATCGCTACGACCGTCGGGGCCCAATTCGGGATACCAGCGGGCCTCGTGCCGGACCCAATCGCGATAGAGGCGCGCGGCGTCGAACCAGTCCCCGTCGAACAGCCGCCAGACGACCTCGCCGGAGATTTGGAAGGCGTTGCCGGCCGTTCCCATCCCTTCCGCCCAGTGCTCGACGGTGTATTCCACGAGGTGATCCTTGGGCAGGCTGCGGAGCCGCAGCTCCTTGGTTCCGCCGAAAGGATCGTGGACGCCGAGATAGAGTCCGCACCGCTCGTCTTGCGGATAGGCGGCCACGAATTGCATGGTGACCCAGCCGCTGGGATATCGGCCGTTGAAATCGACGGCCCGCCGCCAAGCTCCCTGCTCGGCCACGCCCGCCGCCTTGGGATAGACCAGCCGACCGTCGGCACCCGGCTCGACTAGCACGGTTTGCGGGAAGCGGACGGAGCGGATGCTCCAGGTCGTGCCGGCGTTCCGGACCTGTAGCGTCCAGCGGACGGCGTCGTTCTCTTCGTCGGCCACCGCTCGGGCGATGACGCCGAGGTCACGAAGGCGCGCATCCGTCGGCGTCTTGAACTCCAGCGTGAGCGCTCGAGCATCGGGATCCGGCGTCACGGCGAAGTCCTGCCAACCGTGATCGGAGCTGAGCGTCGCGTCTTCTTCAGAACCGGCCGCGCGGAGGTTTACCGTGAACAGCGGCACACGGTCGCCGATCATGGCCCGACCGTCCGCGGCGTGCAGCGTCGGCCCCACCACGCCGTCCGCGTTCCGTTCACAAACCAAGGCGGCTCGCCCCGCCGAAAGGACGGGGAAGCGATCGGGCAAGCGGCCCTCGGCGACCGCCAGGGCGTCGTCCCAACGCCCCGCCGCCTCCAGTTGCCGGGCCAAACCGGCTACGACGGGCGAGACTCGTTCCGCGCCGGAGGCGATACGGCCGTGAATCTCATCCGTGGTGACGACGGCTTTTATCGTCTTGGGAAGCTCCGCTCGGATCGACGGCAGTCGTGCGGCGGGATCATCGGCCGAAAAGCCGAACAGCCAGGCCGATTTATCCAGGATGCCGCTCTCCCAAGGCTGCCAGGCCGCATCGCCGTGGGACTGGATGTAGTGTCCGTCGCCGCCGGGGGAATCATAGATAAGCACATTGCCGGGCGAGACCAAGCCCAGGGCGTTCGGGCCGTCGAGGATGACGGCGGCTTCGGCCAGGGGATACGATTTCGTTGCGCGTTCGAATCGGCCGCGCTGCACCGGTTCGCCCCCCAGCCATTCCGCGGCCGTCTCTTGGGAAAACTGCAATTCCAAAAAGTGGTGCTCGTCCCAGCGAAAGGGAGTGCCTTGCGAGGCCCGGCCGCGAACCCACACCCAGGGGGCGTCGTGGAAATAGACCCAGTCGTAGACCACCCAGGGATGGGACTCCGGCTCGCCGCTTCCCGACTTGTAGACCGCCCGAGTGCGGACCACGGTCGCGATCGGCCCGACACCGAGCTGAACGACCTCGGCTTGGGCGTCGCTCGCCGCAAGGAAGCTTCCCTTGTCGCGACTGTGAACGCGATCGGCGAATCGCAGCGGAAACTCCTTGCCGCCCGATTTGAGGTTTAACGAGGAGAAAAAGCCGCCTCGCTGGGGAAGATGGGTGACGGTGAAGTGCGACGTGTCCACGCGCCCGTCGAAATCATGCGCCGCCTCAGTCGTTGCCTCCGCCCATCGGGGCCGCAAGACGACGCGATCGGGCGGCGGGTCGGGCAAGACCAGCAAGAGCGTGCCCGAGCCGTCGGCGCATAGCGCCCTCAGGTCGACATGGGGATCGTCCATGGGAGGAGCGGGCAGGAATTGGGCGGGGATCGATCGGCCGTCTTCCGTCGCGACCTGAAGACGCCCGGCCCAGCCGGCACCCCAACCGCACCGTTCCGCGACCGCTGCGAGACGCACTTCCAGCATCACCGTACCGGGTCCGGTCGGCGGGTCGAGAAGCAGAACGGCTTCCTCGCCCGAGGCTCGGCCGCTCCCCGACCAAAGTACGATCCAGCCGACAACGGCCGCAAACACCTTGAACAGCGACGTTCGCATTGCGCATCTCCCGGAGAGCGTCGGATATTGTCGGAAAACCTCGGCGGCGGAAACTTCCGTTCCTCGCCTGCTACGCCCCTCTTATCGAATTGCGTATAATTGCGGCCTCGTGCGGTTCGCCGGCCTCCGTTCGCGGCGAGCGCCGAGGGCCGCATTCGGGGAAAAACGTCCTTTTTGCCGCACGGCGAGCGATTACCGCGTTCCGACCTTCCAGCCGGGAAAGCGAGAGCCGAAGCACGGTATGGATAACTTGGCACAATTGGTCATGGTGTTGAGCCTCGGCATCGCCGCGCAGTGGACGGCGTGGCGGCTGCACATTCCCGCAATCATCATCTTGCTTTCGGCGGGGATTCTCGCGGGGCCGTTTGCAGGGTTGATTCATCCCGACGCATTGTTGGGCGATCTTCTCATGCCCGCGGTATCGTTGGCGGTTGCCGTTATTCTGTTCGAAGGCGGGCTGAATCTCAAGTTCCGCGAGTTGCGGCAGTTGCACGGCGTTTTTCTGCGACTGATGACGCTGGGAGTGGCGGTCACGTGGGTGGGCGTCGCGGCGGCCGCCCGGCTGACGCTCGGCCTGTCGTGGAGCGCGGCCGCCTTGATCGGGGCCGTGCTGACGGTCACCGGACCCACGGTGATCGGGCCGCTGTTGCGGTCCTTGCGTCTGCGGGGAGCCGCGGGGGCGATCTTGAAATGGGAAGGCATCGTCGTCGATCCGTTGGGGGCCGTGTTGGCCGTGGCCGCCTTCCAATTCGTTCGGCTCGGCGAGGGCCACGGCCCGTGGCAGGAGGCCCTGCGTGAAATCGCCGTGTCGGGCGGGGTGGGATTGATCGCCGGCGTTGCCATGACCTTGGTATGGACGCAGTGCATCCGCCGCCACTGGATTCCCGACTTTTTGCAAAGCCCTGCCGCCTTGGCGTTGTTGGCGTTGGTGTTTGCAGTCGCCGGTGAGTTCGGGGAGGGCGCCGGACTGTTGGCCGTGACGGCGGCCGGCATCGGATTGGCCAACAGCGGCATTTCCGTGCGTAGCATTTTGGAATTCAAGGAAAACCTGGCGATCGTCTTGGTTTCAGGCCTGTTCATCATCCTCGGAGCGCGGTTGCCGCGAGACACCGTGCTGTCGTTCGGGCGTCAGGAATTGCTCTTCGTGCTCCTGCTGTTGTGCATCCGCCCCGCCGCCGTGATATTTTCGACGCTCGGGAGTTCCCTCACGTGGCGCGAGCGTGTCTTTCTGAGCGCCATGGCCCCGCGCGGGATCGTCGCCGCCGCCGTGATTTCGGTCTTCGCCATGAAACTGGAACGATTCGACGCCCAAGCCGCCGCGATCCTGCCCTCCGCCACGTTTGCGGTGATCTTGGGCACCGTGACGTTTGCCGGGTTGTTCGCCCGACCCCTGGCTCGCCGCCTGCAACTGATCGATCCCAACCCTCAGGGGACGGTTTTCGTCGGAGGATACGCCTTCGCCCGAGCGTTGGCCAAGACGCTCATGAGCCAGGGATTTCCGGTCGTCATCGTGGACACGGACCGGATCAAGATCGCCGCGGCCCGGATGGAGGGATTGCCCGTCTATCACGGGAGCGCCATTGCCGATCGCACGATCGAAGAGCTGGACTTTTCGGGAATGCGTCGAGTCTTGGCCGTGACGCCGAACGACGAATTGAACAGCCTCGCCTGTCTTCAGTTTTCTTCCGTCCTCGGACAACGCGAGGTGTTCCAACTGCATTACACCGATTTCCGCGACGCGAAAAACGGCGGGGGAATGCCGCAGGCCTGCGGCCGGTTCCTGTTCGACGATAAGACTTCGTTCACGAGGATCGTGGAACGGTTCGGTCAGGACGTGGGCGCCAAGACGACCCGGCTCACGCGCGAGTTCGATTATCAGGCCTACTTGCAGCAGCATGGCGATTCCGTACTTCCGGTTTTCCTGATTCGAAACAAGCAAATAACGGTCTTCGCGGCGGATGAACGGATATCCCCCCAGCAGGGTGATACAATCGTGGCTATTTGTCAAAAAGGAAACACAAGTACCTCGTAAAGGTTATGAAATCGCAAGACAGCGATTTGCCCACCTCGCGCCGCTTGTAACAAACGAGAGAATTACATCTTTAGAGGGGTGCGGGCCTGGGCCGTGTGAACCGCCGTTGCCTCCCGATTGTCCGGAAGCAAGTTGACGCGGCCGGCCGGTATTTCTGCGTTTATCGCGGTTGAAAGTGGCACAATACCGGCGTACGGGTCATGCGGCACTGCCTCGCTGCGGCTTGCATGGGCAATCCAGAGAGGGAGAGCGCGGAGAAGACGGAATTTCGGGCAAATGAAACCGCTGCAATGGAGGGGGTATAATGCCACGATGGAGTTATTCACCCTGGTCGATGCCAACTTATGATGGCATAATGTATGAAAAAGCTGTGATGGCTGAGTAACGCCAAGTTTTGTCTTCTTTGCTTGCGATCCTTCGCGATTTTTTCGAATCGGTTCCATTCAAACGAGCGTTCCTTGCTCACTCATCCCCGGGATGGGGCGGTGCCGGTCCGCCGGAGCCGCGACCGCCCCGCGAAGGTGCGTCTCCGACGGCGTGGCCGGCACGCCGCTGAGGCACGCGGTCGAAGCGGGCTGACAACAGAGTAACGAAATCGAGGTGACATTATGGCTGTGGCATTCCAAAGCGAGATCGGAAATCGGATCGTGGGACCGCCCGAGGTGCTCCGCTTGCTGCAAGAGGCGACCCGGGTGATTCTACCGGAGACTTCGCAAGAGCTGGTGGATCTTGCTTTGGGGGGACCGGATCGCGACTACAACGAAGTGGTGTTCGATGTTCCGGGCAAGGGTCCGGTCTGCGAGGCCACCGTCGTCCGTTGCCGCAACGGGGTGGCCGTGAATTACACGGACCCCTATCTCCGCCGCCGCGACCCCGACTGCATGGTGGTGGCCGACGACCGCCCCACGGACCGCCCCCGATTCACCGAGCGATTCTCCCAACCCTTTCCCGAGGTTCGGAATCAAATCCTGGACTGGCTGGCCGAGCAGGAGCTGATCATTCTGCCGTTTTACGCGGGCGGCCGACGATTGGGTTTTCCTGCCCTCTTAGTCTGCCCGATCAATGCCGCGTTTTTCGCCGCGGGGCTTTCCCTGTTGCAAGAGAGCATTTTGGCGCGGGACATGCCGGAGAGTTTTCTGCCGCGTGCGGTGGTTTACGTGGCCCCGCCCTTCCGCCACACGCTGTGCGACGGCAAGCAAGTCGTCATCCACAATCGCGCCGCGGCGCTGCACGAGATTTTCTCCTTGAACCTGTATCCCGGGCCGAGCGCGAAGAAGGGCGTTTACGGCGTGCTCATCAGCCTGGGCGAGGAAGAAGGATGGCTGACGCTGCACGGTTCCACCGTCCAGGTCGTGACTCCGTACGACAACATCATGACGTTGATGCACGAGGGGGCCAGCGGCGGCGGCAAGAGCGAAATGCTGGAGTATCCCCATCGTGAGCCGGACGGCCGACTGTTGATGGGCAAGAATCTCGTGAACGGGTCCGAGCGGCGGATCACCCTGAATCAGGGCTGCGAACTGCACCCCGTCACCGACGACATGGCCCTCTGCCATCCCTCCCTGCAACGGGATCACACCAAGTTGATCGTGACCGACGCGGAGACGGCTTGGTTCGTCCGCGTGGATCACATCACGGCCTATGGGACCGACCCGCACTTGGAGCGGATCACCACCACGCCGGGATCGAATTTGGTCTTCCTGAACATCCACGCCGTGCCCAAGGCGACCTGCCTGATCTGGGAGCATACGGAGGATGAACCGGGCAAGCCGTGCCCCAATCCGCGGGTAATTCTTCCTCGCCGGCTTGTTCCCCATGTGGTGAACGAACCCGTGGCCGTCGATGTGCGGAGCTTCGGCGTTCGTACGCCGCCTTGCACGCGGGAAAAGCCGACCTACGGCATCGTTGGAATGATGCACGTTCTACCGCCGGCCTTGGCCTGGCTTTGGCGGTTGGTGGCCCCCCGCGGCCATGCCAACCCCAGCATTACGGATACGTCCGGCTTGCAGTCCGAAGGCGTCGGTTCCTACTGGCCGTTCGCGACCGGTTGCCGCGTCGACCAAGCGAATCTCCTCTTGCGGCAGATTATCGAGACCCCCGGCACCCGATTCGTGCTCATTCCCAATCAGCATATCGGCGCGTGGAGGGTCGGCTTCATGCCGCAGTGGTTGGTTCGCGAATACCTTGCCCGGCGCGGGGGCGCGCGGTTTCGACCCGAGCAGATCCGCCCTGCTCGATGCCCCCTCCTGGGATACGCCCTCAGTTTCATGCAGGTCGAGGGAACGCAGATTCCCTCCTGGTTCCTCGAGGTCGACACGCAGCCGGAAGTCGGACCGGAAGCCTACGATCGGGGCGCGGAAATGCTCCATAGTTTCTTCGCGGATCACTTGCGAGGGATTTTGGAGTCGCCCGGTTTGGACCCCGTCGGCCGCCGGATCATCCGCTGTTGCCTGGATCACGGCACGGTCCACGACTACGAACATTTCATCCCGTTCAGTCCCCACGGGGGCTGATCGGCGCGCGGGCGCACGGCCTTTCGGTAAGCCGCGGCACGGCGTCGTCTCCGCCGTCGGATAGAGACGCACGCGGCGAATCAGGCGACCTCTTGCGCTCGGCGGTCCACCTCGGCCGCCACCGCTTGTTGCCCGTGGACCGGTTCCTCGCAACGGAATCCCCGGCAACGATAGAGCGTGATTTCGCCTTCCCGAGCGGCACGGCCCGCGAAGATCGGATCCAAATGCGGACTGACCGGTCCGAGGGGGCGGCCCTGTTCATCGACCCGCCGCAGTGCGGTCACGGACGGGGCCGGATAATGCCGATGCAACCGCCTGAGCCAGGCCTCGGCCGTATCGAGGCGGTGCGACGGGGATGCGGGGTCGCGGGCCGGCGCAACATCGCCCGCCTCCGGAATGACGAACACCCACTCCGTCCACGGCAGGTCACGGAGTTGCCTCGCATAGAGGGCATGCCCCAATCCGATGGGTGATTGCCGCATCCAGCCGTTCAATGCCTGAAGCGCCTGATCGGCGGCCTCCAGGTACCGCGACTCCCCCGTCAAATGCCCCAACCGGAGCAAGGCTTCCGCCGCCAATGCCGTGCCGCTCGGCGTAGGGTTATCGAAGAAATCCAAACGGCGGACTAAGACGTGGGGATGCTCCGGCGCGGTCTGGAAAAAGGCTCCGGTGGCCGGGTCACGGAAGGCCGACAAGATCACATCCACCCAGCGCACGGCCTCGTCGATCCGTCGCTCGTCGCCTTGGGTCTCGTACAAGCTGATCAGGGCGACGGACAAGGCGGCATAATCCTCGAGCACGGCGGGAAAGCGCGCTAAGCCTTCCGACCACGTTCGGCAAAGCCGGTTCTCTCCCACTGCGAACGCGGCGAGCAGGAATTCCGCGCAGGCCGCCGCGGCATCGGCGAAGCGATCCTCTTCGAGGACGACGCCCGTCCAGCAGAGTGCATCGACCGCGAGCGCATTCCAGCCGAGGAGGATTTTTTCATCGCGTCCCGGTCGGATGCGAAGGCTGCGACGCGCCAGCAATTGCCGTCGTGCCCGGTTCAGTTCCTCGTCGTGTTCCGCCTCGTCGGGCGGCGGAGAGTACCGTCCGTCCTCCAAATACCGCAATCGGTTGAGAATGCTCTTGCCCTCGAAGTTGCCGTGGCGGCTGACGTCGTAGGCTCGGCAAAACCGTTCGCCCAGGGCCGGTCCCAGCGTCTCCAGCACTTCGGCCGGCTCCCACAAATAGAACTTGCCTTCTTCGCCTTCGCTGTCGGCGTCCTCGGAGGCGAAAAACCCGCCGCCGGGATGCCGCATGTCGCGGAGCAGGTAATCCAGGGTTTCGCGAACGACTTGGGCGTAGAAGGGTCGCCGAAACAGCCGATAGGCGTCCAGGTACGCCCGCGCCAAGGCGGCGTTGTCGTAGAGCATCTTCTCGAAGTGCGGGACCAACCAGACGGGATCGGTGGAGTAACGGTGAAAGCCGCCGCCCAGGTGATCGTAGATCCCGCCCGCCGCCATGGCGTCCAGCGTAACGGCGGCCATCCGCTCGGCCTGCTTGGAGCCGCACCATCGGGCGCGGAGCATCAAGAATCTCAATACGGACGGATGAGGGAACTTGGGAGCGGGCGAGAAACCGCCGTACGAGGCGTCGAAGCCGCGGAGCAACGTCCGCTCGGCAAGTTCCGCGGCGGACTGCCCGGCGGACGCGGCGGCGGGAATGGACTGCGACAGGTCCTCCAGCAAGACGGCCATTTTTTCAGCCTGTTCCAGCGCCTGCTCGCGGCGTTTTTCCCAGGCATCGACCACGGCGCGGAGGACGTCCAGGAAGCCCGGCATCCCGTCGCGCGGCCGCGCCGGCCAATACGTCCCGCCGTAAAACGGCCGCAACTCCGGCGTCAAAAAGACGGACAGCGGCCAACCCCCGTGACCGGTGATGACTTGCACCGCCTCCATGTACAAAGCATCGACGGCGGGCAATTCCTCGCGGTCCACCTTGATGCACACGAAATGCTCGTTGAGATAGGCCGCGATTTCCGCGTCTTCGAAGCTCTCCCGCTCCATGACGTGGCACCAATGGCAGGCCGAATAACCGATCGAAAGAAAGATCGGGCGGTTTTCCCCGGCCGCCCGGGCCAGAGCCTCTTCACCCCAAGGAAACCAATCGACCGGATTATGGGCATGTTGCCGCAGATAAGGACTTTTTTCGTGAATCAGCCGATTCGGCATGAGTAGCTCGCTTCCCGATACATGGACGGCTCCGCCTCCCGCTTCGCCCCGGGCCACCCCTCATCATACGCGGCCCCGGAGGAACAACCAACCCGTGAAAGACCCGCACCGATCGGCCTGCACGATGCCGCCCGGCGGTTTGCGCGCGGCGGTCACGGCGGCTCGTCAAGCGGTCGATCCCGCCGCGATCAGCGACTCCAACTCGCCGACGGCCTGCTCCAGTTCCACGATGAGGGCGTTTTCACTGGCGCGGCGCAACACGCGGACCGCCTCCCGATAGTACCACAGGGTTCCCTCCTTGCCGCCGCGGAAGTGTTCCCAAATTTGTTCGCCCCAGACGCGATACGAAGTGATGAGATTGCGGACGTTATCCAATTTGTCGGCGGCCGTGACAAGCCGGACCGAGGCATCGGCGGTCTTCAAGCGTTCCAAAAAGGCCTCTTTTCGCTTCCGCCACGGGGGCGGCGGCGATTCCTCGCGGTCGCTGCACTGCTTGATGATGTGCAGGACGCCGCTGCCGAATCGCTCCGCGATTTCGTCGGCAAGCCCCGGGCGGTTCTGATCCTCCAAGGCGTCGTGCAACAAGGCGGCGATCACTTCGTCCTCGTCGCCCGAGTATTCCATCACGGTCCCGCACACACGCAGCAGGTGGCCGATGTACGGCACGCCCGTCAGCTTCCGCTTCTGTTCCCCGTGGAGGGTCATCGCCCAGGAGAGGGCCTGCTCGAATCGATCCGAGAGTTCCATGCTCGCAAAACCTTGTGTCACCGTCCCGTAGGCGGACCGTCCGTCCGCGCGAGAAAAAACGATGGTTGCCGCTCGGGTACGCGGTACCCGTTCATTATCGGACCGCGCGGGCGGGCGGACAACGACGCCGCACGGCGAAATCGGCGACTCCGCCTCGCGCCGACGCCCGAGAATCGCGATCGCGCGAAACGATCTTTTCTTTCCCGACGGCATTTGATATGTACTTCCCGCGTGGGTTTCCCGGGATGTTGCGGCCGCGTTCCGTCAAGGGTGCGAGCAACGCGACCGACCGGGCGATGGGGTATGGCGCCCGTCGATACGACCGCCCGCCGATCGCGTCCCGCGAGGGCGCGTTGCCGGTTGCGGACGCTCCCGGCCCACCTCGGCGATTTTTCACGAACGAAGGTGCCAAGATGCCTGTCATTCATTCCCGCCTTTCCCGCCGCTCGGAACGCATCCTTCTCGGCCTGACGCCGGGCGTGGTATTGCTCGCGGCGGCGGCCTCCTTCGGCCTGATTCACTCCCTGATGGGAAACGAGCCTTCCGGTACGGCGGGCCACGG
>Ga0067045_1029042_pt1 | contig 24542 bp, 18 predicted proteins | sample TerdegcTABiofilm_FD_59184 | JGI IMG/M metagenome (GOLD analysis project Ga0067045, IMG submission 59184) | Combined Assembly of (Gp0054472, Gp0054536) Wastewater bioreactor microbial communities from Singapore -Terephthalate degrading... | reverse complement strand
TCGGTGCGGACGGGATCCCCGAGGCTCACGATCACGGCGCTGGCAAGCCGGGGTTCCAGGTAGGGCAGCAGGACGCTCATGACCTCCGGAGACTCGTTTCGAAGGAGGGCGACAAGCTCCTTGGGATCGAAGTCGTTCAGGAACTGGAAGGGCTTTGCGGACTCGGGAACCGCTTTTCGGAGGAGTTCCCGGGCCTTGTCGTCCCCGAATGCGGCGGCCAACATCCGCTGGGCGGTTTCCGCTCCGCCTTCGATGGACGCGCCCTGGGTTTTTACGAGCCATCCGAACTCCGTAAGGATCTCGTTGGCCTCGATGGTGTCTATCCGGTCTATGCCGGCGATGGCCCGGGAAACCCGCTCGATCTCGTCGGGCTTCATGTGACGGATGACCTTGGCGGCCTCCTCCTGGCCGAGGAGGAGCAAAAACTTGGCGGCCTTCTCTATGCCGGGCACGCCCGTCTTGAGGAGGGCCTCGGCCTTTTCCGCCCCGAAGTCCGCGGTAGGCCGGGGAGAGGAAGAGGGTTCCCCTCGGGATTCCTTCGTTCCCTTCCCGCCGACGGTCTTGGATGTTCCCGTTCCCTTGCGTCGGTCCGCCGGGCGGGACGGCTCGGGAGACTCGGATCCTCCCGGGGGGGACGGGGAGGCGGGACCCGGTTTCCCGCGGTAGGCTTTTTCCAGTCTATCTTTCATGTTCATATCGAATCCCATAGTATACGGGGCTTGCCGAGCGGTCAATGCGACGGGTCGACATGCTGCGGTCCACTATGGGAAGGGTCGATTCTCGAGTCGGGCTCGAAGTTCCCCGGCCATGGCCTCGGGGAGGGGCAGGGGATCCCGGAATCTGGGCCGGGCCGGTTTCCCTTCCGCGTCCCCGACGTTCAGGGTTCCGTTTCCGGCGGTCTCCGCGAGATGCGGAGGCGCGAAGCGGCCGCGCAGTCCTTCCAGCACGGCCCGGACCACGCCGGAGGCCTCGGTTTCCGCGGCTTCGCAGAGCTCGAAGAAACCCTCCCGCCGCTCGGCCCCTCCCGTGCAGGGGTGGACCCAGGTCCGGCCCCCTTCGGCGGCCCAGTCCACGCTCCGGTCGAAGGCCACAGGGTATAGGACCGAGACGATCCGCAGGCCCTGGGGCCCCCGGAGGTGTCTCAGGAACTCCGAATCCTGTCCCGGTCCCCCGGGGCTCAAGGCCGTCACCGAGGGATTCGTAAGCTGAAGGAAGCGGCGGGTATCCGCCAGGGCGTTCGCGATCCGGGAAGGCAGGCGGGGGTCTCCGGCGGTCTCCGAGGGGTAGGCCCGCCGGAGGGCGGCGGTCATGCGGGCCGGGAATTCCTGCGGGAGATCCTCCTCGGGCACCAGCATCGCCCGAGCGTCGAAGGAGGATACCGGCGTTCCGGTCCTCCGTTCCCAGAGCAGGACGTCCAGTATCCGTTCCAGGAAGGCGTGGCAGCCCCGGAACCGGTCCGTCTCGGGCTTCCCCGGCTCGGGCCATCCGGAGCCGTGGACGATGTAGGGATGGGCGGCCCGGTCCAGGGCTCCATGGGTCGCGAATCCCAACAGGAAAGCCGCCCACGGGGAGTACGGATCTCCGTCGTCCCAGACCCAGGCATCCAGCATCCCCTCCAGGAGGCGGCCGTAGCCCCTCCTATGGACCAGGACGCCGTAGTGGAGGGCCAGAGGGCGGGTCCGCTGGCTGTGATAGAAGATGTCCGGTCCCTGGCAGCCCAGGCGGAAGACGGGACCGAGGGGGCCGGAGAGCAGGATCCGGGCTTGACCGGGATCCGCACGGATCAGGGCCGCTTCCCCCGTCAGGGCGTGGGCGATCTGGGAGGGCATATACGTAGAAAATACTCCGGGACCTCGTTCCATGGAAGGTCCTTCGTTGGCTTTTTTCGAGAAAACAAGTATCATGATATCCGGAGGAGATCCCTATGAGGCTCTATTCCCGCGGACAGGTCGTGTTGTTCTCGGTTTGTTCCTTCGCCGTGGCCTTGCTGGCAGCCTTCGGTCTCGGATTGCTGCGTCTTCCGGTCCCCGGGAAACCCGCGGCAGGTGACGCGGCCCCCGCCTCCCTGGAGAGGTACGACACCCGCGCTCCGGCCGTCCCGTCCGAGCCCGGCGTCATCTCGTCCCCCCACATCCTTACCGCCGACACCTTACAGGAGTACACCCAGGACGAGCGGGAAAACATCAGCGTCTACGAGAGACTCAACTCCGGGGTGGTCAACATCACGACCGAAGTCGTCTCCATCAACTATTTTCTGGAACCCGTTCCCAGCGCAGGCGGATCCGGTTCTGGGTCCATCATCGATCCGGCGGGCTATGTCCTGACCAACTACCACGTGGTCAAGGACGCTTTCAAGGTGTACGTAAATCTCTCGGACGGTAGCCGGTACGAGGGAAAGGTGCAGGGCACCGACGAGGAGAACGACCTGGCGGTCCTCAAGTTCGATCCCCCCAAGGACCGAAGGCTTACGGTCATCCCCTACGGAGACTCCTCGGGGCTCCGGGTCGGTCAGAAGGTGCTTGCGATCGGCAACCCCTTCGGCCTGGAGCGCACCCTTACCCGGGGTATCGTCTCCGGGATCGGCCGTCCCGTCCAGCAGGATTCCAAAACCATCATCCGGGACATGATCCAGACCGACGCGTCCATCAACCCCGGCAACTCCGGAGGTCCTCTGCTCAATTCCCGGGGGGAGATGATCGGCATCAACACCATGATCTATTCCCCCTCGGGGGGCTCCGTGGGAGTGGGCTTCGCCGTGCCCGTGAACACCGCCAAGCGGGTCGTGCCGGACCTCATCCGGTACGGCATGGTCAAGCGGGGATGGATCGACATCACCGCGGTCCAGCTCTTCCCCGCCCTGGTGGAATTCATGAAGGAACGGGGATACCCCGTGCCGGTGGAGCAGGGCCTCCTGGTCTCCCAAGCCCGGCGGAACGGGAACGCCGACCGCGCGGGTATCCGGGGCGGTTCGACCCCCGCCCGGTATTACTCCAGCGTGTTCTACGTCGGCGGGGACATCATCACCGCCGTCGCGGGCAAGAAGGTGGCCAGCATCGCGGACCTATATTCCGCGCTGGAGGACACCAAGCCCGGGCAGGAGGTGGAGGTGGAGTACTTCCGTTCCGGCAGGAAGCTCACCGTCAAGCTTGCCCTCTCGGACCGCGCGGATTACAGGAAGCAGGAGTAGGCCGCGGGAAGCGCCTACCGGGACTCACCACGGAGCTCACGGAGAGCACGGAGCCGGACGTACCGCGTAATTTCGGACGGGACAGGATAGACAGGATAGGGAGAGGATGAAACCATTTAAGGTAGTCGCGCCCTACGGTCCGGCCGGAGTATCGCACGCCGCGGAAGCGGCGCCGTACAATCCGATTCCCCGCGATCCGGCCGCGGGGCCGCGCGAGGGATTCCATGAAGCCGTTTAAGGTAGTCGCACCCTACGGCCCCGCGGGCGATCAGGCCCAGGCCATCGAGGCCCTGGCCAAGGGAGTCCGGGCCGGACAGCGGTACCAGACCCTGAAGGGGGTGACGGGCTCCGGGAAGACCTTCACCATGGCCAAGGTCATCGAAGCAGTCCAGCTTCCGACCCTGGTAATCTCCCACAACAAAACCCTCTCCGCCCAGCTCTACCGGGAGTTCAAGGATTTCTTTCCGGAGAACGCGGTGGAGTACTTCGTCTCCTACTACGATTACTATCAACCCGAGGCCTATGTCCCCACCCGGGATCTCTACATCGAGAAGGACGCGGACATCAACAAGGAGATCGACCGGCTCCGCCTGGCCGCAACCGCCGCACTCATGGAGAGGCGGGACGTGATCATCGTGGCCACGGTCTCCTGCATCTACGGCCTGGGCAGCCCGGACCTCTACCGGGCGATGCGGGTATACATCGACCGCGGTTCGGAGATCGACCTGGACGACGTGAAGCGCCGCCTGGTGTCCCTCCAGTACGAGCGCAACGACGCTGTCATGGAACGGGGACGGTTCCGTATCCGGGGGGATACTCTGGAGATCCACCCGGCCTACGCGAACGAGGCCTACCGGATCGAGCTGGACTTCGACCGTGTAGCCCGCATCCGGAAGTACGACCCCGTCTCCGGGGCGATCGTGGCGGACGATCTCGAGGAGGCCGTCGTCTATCCGGCCAAGCATTTCGTCATGCCCGAGGACCAGATCCACCGGGCCGTGGACCTGCTGCGCGCCGAGCTGGAGGAGCAGTACGCCCGCTTCATGAACGAAAACAAGCTCCTCGAGGCCCAGCGGCTCAAGACCCGGACGGAGTACGACATCGAGCTTTTGACGGAGATGGGCTATTGCCCGGGGATCGAGAACTACTCCGCACCCCTGGCGGGCCGGAAAAAGGGGGAGCGTCCGGGCGTCCTCTTGGACTATTTCCCCAAGGACTTCCTCACCTTCATCGACGAGTCCCATGTCTCGGTCCCCCAGATCGGGGCCATGTACGCCGGCGACCGGAGCCGGAAAACCACCCTGGTGGAGTACGGATTCCGCCTTCCCTGCGCCTTGGACAACCGGCCCCTCAAGTTCGAGGAGTTCGATTCCATCGTGGATCGGGTCATCTACGTCTCCGCCACCCCGGGACCCTTCGAGCTCGCCCGCAGCTCCACCGTCGCGGAACAGCTCATCCGGCCGACGGGCCTCGTGGATCCGGAGCTTTCCGTACGGCCCAGCGAAGGCCAGATGGAGGACATCTACGCCGAGATCCGCAAGCGCATCGAGAAGGGGGAGCGGAGCCTCATCCTGACCCTGACCAAACGAATGGCCGAGGAGCTGACCGAGTATCTCTCGGGCCTGTCCCTAAAGGTCCGGTACATCCACAGCGAGGTGGAGACCATCGAGCGGGTGGAGATTCTAAAGGCCCTGCGTCTGGGAGAGTACGACGTCCTCGTGGGGATCAATCTCCTTCGGGAGGGCATCGACCTGCCGGAAGTCTCCTTCATCGCGATCCTGGACGCGGACAAGATCGGCTTCTTGCGCAGCGCCACGAGCCTGATCCAGATCATCGGCCGCGCCGCGCGGAACGCCGCGGGGATGGTGGTCCTGTACGCGGATCGTATCTCCGACGCCATGAGGGTGGCCATCGACGAGACCAACCGCCGCAGGGCGGCCCAGAAAGCCTACAACGAGGCTCACGGCATCACCCCGGTAACCATCAAGAAGGCGGTCCACGACATCCTCCTGCGCCACCAGGAGGAGAAGGAGCAGGTCGTGGAGACCGAGATCGGAACCCTCAAGGGGGCGTTCAACCTTCTGGTTCCCGAACAGAAGAAAGCCCTGATCCGGGCCTTGGAGGCCCAGATGCTCGAACACGCCAAGAATCTGGAGTTCGAGGAGGCGGCGATCATCCGGGACGAGATCGAGCGGATCCGGGGCGGGGAGGCCTAGCATGGGGAAAACTCAGGAACGGGTAGGACGGATGTCCGGGCGGTTCGGATCCTGGTACCTGGATCCGAAGGAGGTGGAGGACGCCCGCATGAGCGCCCGGCTCCACCCCTACGACAAGCTCTTCTCCCCGATCCGGGTCAACCGGCTGGAGATCAAGAACCGGATCGTCCTTGCGCCCATGGGCAATTTCAGCATGGCCGAGGAGACGGGCCGCCCTAGCTCCCGGATGGCGGAGTATTTCGCCGCCCGGGCGGCCGGGGGCGCGGGGCTTCTGACCTCCGGCCTCGTCCCGGTGAGCCACGGCATAGATCCCAGCGTGACGGAGCCGGACGGCTTGTCCTATTTCCCCCGCATAGACCGGAGCCGCACGAATTTCGCGGGGTGGCGGGAGATCGCCTCCCGGTGCCGGGAGCATGGGGCTCGATTTTTCATCCAGCTCACCCCGGGCCTGGGGCGGGTCGGCTCCCCGGAATGCCTGGTCACAAAGCGCCGACTCCCGGTTTCGGCATCCTGGAATCCCAACTTCTACATGCCCCTCGTCCCATGCCGGCCCCTCTCGGACCGGGAGCTCCGGAGGATCGTGCGAAGGACCGGGCAGGCCGCGGCGGACGCCAAGGCCGCGGGGATCGACGGCGTCTACCTCCACGGCCACGAGGGGTATCTCCTGGAGCAGCTCTCCAACCGGGCCTTCAACCGGAGGAGGCTCGGGGCCTTCTCGGACTGGAAGGCCTTCGGCACGGCCCTGGTGCGGGAGATCCGCGGGCGAACCGGGGACGAGTATCCCATCATGTACCGGATCGATCTATCCCTGGCCCTGGCGGAGACCTACGGGGACCGGATGCGGACGGTTCCCCGGCTCCGGCGTTTTGCGGGGGAGCGGGGCGCCGAGGAAACTCTGGATCTCCTGGAGTCCTTGGTTGCCGCGGGCGTGGACCTGGTGGACGTGGACCTGGGCTGTTACGACAACTGGTGGCTGCCCCATCCACCGGGACCCATGCCCCCCGGCTGCTACCTGGACGCGGCGCGGATCGTGAAAGAACATTTCGAAAGGAAAGGCATACGCTCGAACGCGGGGCTGCAGGTTCCCGTGGTGGCGGTCGGAAAGCTCGGCTTCCCGGACCTGGCGGAGCGCGCCCTCCGGGACGGGGCCTGCGACATGGTGATGCTGGGCCGACCCCTGCTGGCGGATCCCGAGTGGCCGAACAAGGCCTTCGCGGGCCGGGTCGATCGGATTCGGCCCTGCATCGGTGACCAGGAAGGCTGCCTGGGCGAGCTGGTGGAAGGCGGCCGGCCCTGTTGCGCCGTCAACCCCCGTACCGGCTTCGAGGACCGTTTGAACGGCTCGGAGCTGTCACCGGCACGCCGGCCGGGCAGGATAGCCGTGGTCGGGGCCGGTCCGGCGGGCGTCACCGCAGCCCTGGCGGCCTCCAGAAGGGGTCACCGGGTCACCCTCTTCGAGGCCCGCCGGGGGATCGGTGGGATGCTCGTGCCCGGGTCCCGTCCTGCGATCAAGTTCGAGGTGGCGAACTACCTGGAATGGCTTCAACGGGAGGTCGAGGGCGCTCGGGACGAAGGGAACCTAGCCCTGGAACTCGGCCGGGCTCCCACGGCGGCGGAGCTCAAATCCGGCGGCTATGACGCGATCGTCGTCGCCACAGGTTCCCGTCCGGTCCGGCCGGCTGTGCCCGGAATCGACGACCCCCGGGTCGTGCAGGCCGTCGACCTTCTGCGGGAACCGGAACGGGCTCGGGGTGTCCGACGGGCCGTGGTCGTAGGCGGCGGGACCGTGGGCTGCGAAACCGCCCTCTGGCTTGCCCGGGAGCTGGGAGTTCGGGAGCTCAGCCTGGTCGAGATGCTGCCCCGCCTGATGCCGGGCGTCTGCACCGCCAACCGCGGCTGGTTGATCCATTACATGGAGGAGGCGGGTGTCCGGCTTTGGAACTGCGCGCGGCTCGCCGAGGTCCGGAACGGCGAGGTTCGGGTAATCCGGAACGTCTCCCGCACCGTGCCGGATCCCCGGGTGACCTGGGAGCCCCTCCTGCCGGAGAACGTGCCCAATCCCTTCGCCCGCCGGATCCGGGTGGAGGAGCGCGAGGAGACCCTCGGGGCGGATATCGTTGTCCTTGCCGCGGGCGCCCGGCCCGAGGACGGGCTGTACAAGGAGTGCGTCGCGGCCTGCGCGGCCCCTCTGATACGGAACGTCGGGGACTCCCACAAGCCCGGGCGCGTCCTGGAAGCCGTCCGCTCGGGGTACGCTGCGGGTACTACCGTCTAGCGGTCCCTCGGGGATACGTAGATCCGCGGAGGTTTCCGGTACGGCGCGCCGGGGTCATGCCTTGCCCGTTCGAACCATCTCCAGGTTTTTCCGGTACGTCGGAGAATCCGGAGCCAGGAGCACCGCGGTCTCCAGGAGGCGCTCCGAACGCTCCCGGTCGCCCAGGCGGAAACTGGCCAGTCCGAGCATGTTGAGCACCCGGGGATCCTCGGGGCGCTGGGCGCGGATCTCTTCCAGGAGTATGGACGCGGATCGGGCGTCCCCGGACTTGAGCAGGCGGCCGGCGCGGTCGAACCGGGCGGCCCAGTCTCCAGTCCGGGCTATGGCGGCGGTGGCTTCCGTGCGATACCCCAAGAATTGCGCCAGGAGCGCGGCCCGGTCGTCCGTCCGCGCAGCGCCCCGGCTGAAGGCGTCCACGTCGTCCATGAGCCCCTGGATGAAGTCCTCGGGTTTTGAGTCCCGGTTTCCCCGGACATACTCCATCAGACGGCCGTACTCGTAGAAATCGCCGTCCGGATCCCGGGCCTCCACGATGCCGTCGGTGAACATGAGCAGGAAATCCCCCGGCTCCATCCGGGTCCTGCCTTCCTCGAAGGCGAAATCCCCGCTGATCCCCAGGAGCTGTCCTCCCGCCACATCGAGCTTCTCGATGGTGCGGTCCTTCCTCACCAGCAGGACCGGGGGATGGCCGGCGTTCGAATAGGTCAGGGAGCCGTCCACCACGTCCAAAACGAGGTAGAACGCCGAGAGATAGTAGGTTTCCCCGCCGATGATCTCGTGGATCTCCTGGTTGACGGCCCTGCAGACTTCCGCGGGACCGTACCCGAGGCCCGCCTGGGTGCGGAAGGCGACCTTGGCCATGGCGGCCACCAGGGCCGCGGCCATGCCGTGGCCGGAAACGTCCGCGATCAGCAGGGCGTAGCGGCGGCCGTCGATGGGAAGGACGTCGTAGAGGTCCCCGCCCACCGCCTGCATGGCCACATACCGGCATCCGAACCTAAGCTCCGGAGCCGCAGGCAGGTCGACGGCCTGGGGGATGGTTTTCCTCTGGACCACCTCCGCCATCTGCATCTCCTTCTCCATTTGGAGGTTCCGTGCGGTCAGCTCCTTGTTCGCATGGTCCAGCTGGCGGGTCCTGTCCTCGACCATCCTCTCCAGGTTCTTGGAATAGTCTTCGATCTCCTTTCGCTGACCTTCGATGCGGGCGATGTTCTCCTTGAGGGATGCGGCGACCTGGTTGAAGAAGTCTCCGAGTTCCCCGAACTCGTCGCGGCTTTTTATCTGCACGTGCCAGGAAAGGTTGCCCTTGGCCAGCTCGATGGCTCCCCGCTTGAGCGCTTCGATGGGCGCCGAGATCGCCCGGGCTTCCGCCAGGGCGAAGAGAACGGCCAGCAGGATGGCGGCTCCGAGGATGCCCAGGAGGGTCCCGTAGAACTCCAGCACCGGCCGCGCGATGTCCGAGTACTTCCCGTAGGTGACTACGGTCCAACTGGTGCGGGGAATGCGACGGGCCGCCCAGTAAAGGTTCTTGCTTCGGTTGCGGCTCCAGGTCTCCGGGGTTCCCAGGATGGCCTCGTTCATAGCCGCCAGGGGGGTGCTGGGAGAGAAGATGTTTCCCGCCGGATCGTCCAATTTCAGGACGAGGGATTTGTCCTCGTGGGTTATGAAGGAGCCTTTCGCGTCGATGAGGTAGGTCTTCGACGAGGGCGTGTACTTTTGGACGGAAACAACCTCCGTCAGCCTGGAAATGTACATGTCCAGGGCAAGCACTCCCAGGAGTTTGCCGCTTTCATCCCGGACCGAGCGGGAGAGGGACACGACGATTTCCTTGGTGTTGGCGTCGATGTAGGGATCGCTCATCACGGCCTGGTCCTCGTCCCGGGCCCGGACGAACCAGGGGCGGGACGGCCAGACGAAATCGGGCTCTGGGTTCCACTCGTCCGCATCCACGTAATAGCCCCCGTTGGCGGTCCGGGTGACCCCGTCCTTGACGGAGGTGAACCGGGGATCGAAGGCCTCGGTCCCGTAGTAGATCCAGGCGACATCCGGCTCCTCCCGAGTCTTGGCGATAAGAATGTCCAAGAGAGCCTCGGGGTTGTTCCGGTTTTGGAGCACCGAGTGCTTCAGGGTTTCCAGAATCTGGAATTTATCCCCCAGCCAGGTCTCGAAATCCTTCGCCAGGAGGCTCGTGTCCCGGCCGATGTTCCCGACCACGGCCCGTTCGACTGTGCCGACCAAGGTGAAGGAGACCAAGATCCCGATGCCCACGGTGATGACCGCGAACAGGAGGACGAGGGTTAGAAAGATGCGGGTACCTATGGGAAGGCGGACAGCCATGGCGGACTCCCTATGGAACACTGGTATCGGGAGGGATTATAGCATACTGTGGACGGTGGACGGTGAACTGTGAACGGAAATGAAAAAACAGGGCGGTTGCCCTGCATCCCTGGGGAGTCGATCGTGTCTGTGCGCATAATCGGCGCTTTCGAGCACCGTCCAACGTCCACCGAAGGAGCCCCCATGCCGTTCCCTCCCTTCTCCCGCCGCATTCCCGCCCCCCGGGAACCCAACGCCCTGGGGCGGGCCCTGGCCGAAGCCCGGGCTGCGGGCTGCCGGGTGATCAACCTAGCCGAGAACAACCCGACCCGCACGGGGGCGGCCCTGCCGGCGGATCGGGTCCTGGGCGCCGTTTCCCTGCCCGCCTGCCTATCCTACGAGCCGGATCCCCGGGGCCTTCCCGCCGCCCGGGACGCCGTCGCAGCCTGGTACGCCTCCCAAGGCGCTGCGGTCGCATCCGAGGACATCTTCCTGGCCGCCAGCACCTCCGAGGCGTACGGATGGCTCTTCAAGCTCCTCGCCGACCCGGGGGACGCCGTCCTGGTGCCCAAGCCAGGGTATCCGTTGTTCGAGTACCTGGCCGGCCTCGAGAACGTCGAAGCCGTCCCGTACACCCTGGAATACAGCCACCCCGGGGGTTGGCGGGTCGACCTGGACGCCCTGGAGTCCGCCGTACGGAGCCGGCTCCCTAAGGCCGTCATCCTCATCCACCCCAACAATCCGACGGGTTCCTATATCCGGGCCTCGGAACGGCCTCGAATCCTGGAGCTCTGTCGGGAGGCCGGGGCGGCCGTCATCGCGGACGAGGTCTTTCTGCCCTATCCCCTGGACGACCCGGGGGAGGAGACCTTCGCGGGGGAGCGGGACCTGCCCTGCTTCGTCCTAAACGGTTTCTCCAAGCTCCTTGGGCTGCCCCAGATGAAGCTGGGCTGGATCGTCCTGGCGGGCCCCTCCGGGTATCGTGGGGAGGCGGCCGCGCGTCTTGAGATCATCGCGGACACCTACCTTTCCGCGGGAGCCCCCATCCTGAACGCCGCCCCGGAGCTACTCCCCCTGGCTTCCGGATTCACGAAGGAGCTTCGGCGGCGTCTCTCGACAAATCTCGCCGGGCTTCGAAGTCTCATGGAGGGGGAGGGGAGCCCCTACCGGGTGCTCCGGTGTTCCGGCGGCTGGACGGCGGTCCTGGAGGTGCCCCGGATCCAGTCCGAGGAGGACCTCGTCCTGGGGCTTCTACGGGAAGAAGGGGTCTTCGCCCATCCTGGGTACTTCTTCGACTTCCCCCGGGAGGCCTTCCTGGCCCTGAGCCTTCTGCCGAGGACGGAAGATTTTCAGGAAGGTGTCCAGCGCCTGCGCAGGTACTTGGACGGGCTTTTGAAGTAGAACCCGGGCCGGCGCGGGGATGCGGACCTGGCCGAGGATCGGCGGGCCGCGGGAGGCGCGCGCCCCGAGCCTGGGGAACGGGCTTCGGGCCGGGGATCGGGACGCTTGCCCACGTACCGCCCGGTCGATACTATACTCCTCAAGGAAACGGGGGCTGTCCAAGAATGCATCGAATCCCCCGCCGCCCGGGGAGGTCCCATGGCTGCTGAGATCATCGACGGAAAGGCCTTGGCCGCATCGATACGGGAAAGCGTGAAAAAGCGGGCGTCCGCCCTTGCGGCCCGGGGCGTGGTGCCCGGCTTGGCGGTCATCCTGGTCGGCGAGGACCCGGCCAGCGTTTCCTACGTCACCTCCAAGGAGAAAGCCTGCGAGGAGGCGGGGATGCGGAGTTTCGAGCGCCGTCTGCCTGCCTCCACCCCCCAGGCCGAGCTGGTGTCCCTGGTGGAATCCTTCAACAGGGATCCTGCGGTCCACGGGATCCTGGTCCAGCTTCCCCTGCCGAGGCACATCGACGAGGACGCCGTCATCGCGGCCATCTCCCCGGAAAAGGACGTGGACGGCTTCACCCCCGTGAACGTGGGACGGATGATCCTGGAGCAGCCCTGCTTTCTTCCCTGCACCCCCCACGGCATCATTCGCTTGGTCGATCGAGCGGGGGTTCCCACCCGGGGCGCCCACGTGGTCATCGTAGGGCGGTCCAACATCGTGGGCAAGCCCCTGGCCAACTTATTCATCCGCAAGGAGCTCAACTCCACGGTGACCGTCTGCCATACGGGAACCAAGAACCTGGCCGAGCATACCCGCCGGGCGGATATCCTGATCGCCTGCGCCGGCCGGCCCCGCCTCGTCACCGGGGACATGATCAAACCCGGGGCCTGCGTTATCGACGTGGGGGTCAACCGGGTGGAGGATCCTGGCGCGTCCAAGGGCTACCGCCTTGTGGGGGACGTGGATTTCGAATCCGCCCTGCCGGTCGCGGGCTCCATCACCCCCGTGCCCGGGGGTGTCGGTCCCATGACCATAGCCATGCTCCTTTCCAACACTGTGGAATCCGCGGAGCGGACCGCCTAGAGCATGATCGACATCCAGTCCATGCGGGACGAACGCCGCATCCCCATCCAGAAGGTCGGAGTCAAGGGCCTCCGGTACCCCATCATGCTCCGGGACAAGGAGCATGGAACCCAGTGGACCACCGCGGTCGCCAACCTCTACGCGGATCTCCCCCACGATTTCAAGGGCACCCACATGAGCCGCTTCATCGAGGTCTTCAACGCCCATCGGGAGGACCTGTCCATGCCCAGGTTCCTCGGGATGTTGGGGGAGATCCGGCAGGCCCTGGACGCGGAGACCGCCTACTCGGACATACATTTCCCCTACTTCATCGAAAAGGCGGCTCCCGTGTCCGGCGCCAAGAGCGTGATGAGCTACGACTGCGTCTATTCCGGCCGCGTATCCGACGAGGCCCGGTCCTTCCGGGTTTCCGTCGCGGTCCCCGTTCAGACCGTATGCCCCTGCTCAAAGGCGATAAGCGCCCAGGGGGCCCACAACCAGCGCGGGATCGTGACGGCGACGGTCGAGGTAGGTCCCTTTTTCTGGCTCGAGGACCTCATTTCGGTGATCGAGTCCGCCGCATCCTGCGGAGTCTACACCCTTCTCAAGAGGGACGATGAAAAGTACGTCACCGAGAAGGCCTTCGACAATCCCCGATTCGTGGAAGACGTCGTCCGGGACGCCCTTCGGAACATTGCGGGCATGGGGATCTTCAAGGGCTTTTCCGTGGAGGCGGAGAATTTCGAGAGCATCCACAACCACAGCGCGTACGCGTATGTGGAATACGGTAAACAGTGAACGGTGGACGGTAGACGGATGTGTTTCGGCAGCTGACGGAATCGTCAGAGGCTATGGCGGGAATCGGCGGCGGTCCCTTTGTTTCATTTCCGTCCAGGGTCCACTGTTCTCCGTCCACTGTTCACCATCCACCTCAAGGAGCCTCCCATGCCCTTCAATCGAGTTTCCCGGGTCGACGACCTGGTTCCGGTGCGGCGCGCGATCGTGTCGGTCTACGACAAGGCCGGGCTCGAACTCCTCGCCTCGGGGCTCGTCGAGGCTTGCCCGGGCATCCGCGTCTATTCCACCGGGGGCACCCTGAAGGTCCTCCGGGACATCCTGGACGCCCGGGGGGAGGCCGTACTCGTGCCTATGGAAGCCTACACCGGCCAGCCCGAGATGAAGGGCGGCCTCGTGAAGACCCTGGATTGGAAGATCTACCTGGGCCTTCTGGCCGAACCCTACGACACGGAGCATCGCGCGGATATGGAACGGTTGGGCGCCGTATCCTTCGACCTGGTGGTGGGGAACCTGTATCCCTTCCGGACCGTCGCATCCTCCCGGGTGCCCTTCGAGACGGTCCGACAGAACATCGACATCGGAGGCCCCTGCATGCTTCGGGCCGCGGCCAAGAACTTCCTCCGGGTCGCGGCCGTCTGCGACCCCGGGGATTACACGGAGATCCTGGGCGAACTCCGTCGGACCGGGGGAAGCCTGTGTCTTGCCAGCCGGGCCCGGCTGGCCCGCAAGATCTTCGAGACCACCTCGGGCTATGACGCTGCCATCGCCGCCTACCTGGCCGACCACGCGGACGCCTTCGCCCCGGAATACGACGTGACTTGATTCGGGTCGGTGCCGCCGGATCCGCCGGAGAGACCGCGCAGGGACCCTCGGGCCTTCGCGGCCGACGCAGGATCCGGGATCCCCCATCGGTTCCGCGCCCCGGCGTCCGGGTCCTGTTGTCCGAGGCGCGCGGCCGGACTATACTCCGCCCATGGAGACAAAACCGCTTTCCGACGCGTACCGGGAGATCCTGCGGGATCCCTTTCCCTCTCGAATGGAAGTCTCGTTCTACGATCAAGCCGGAGTCCGGAGCTCCATGACCTTCGAGAAGGTCGAGTGGACCGTGGAAGGCGAGCGCAGGGGGCTGCGCTACGGGGACAACCCCGATCAGCCGGCTGCCCTGTACCGGCCGGTCGGGGCCAACCTGGCTCTGGCGGGCGTGGAGGAACTCCGTCCGGACGGCGGCTTGATCTGCTCCGCGGAGCTTCTCCAGTTCGGCAAGCATCCCGGAAAGACCAACCTGACCGACGTGGATTCTGCCCTGGCCATCCTGAGGTATTTGACGGACCGGCCCGCTTGCGCGGTCATGAAGCACAACAACCCGTCCGGAGCTGCCCGGGCCGATTCCGTTTCGGAAGCGTACCGCAGGGCCTTCGAGGCGGACCGCCTGGCGGCCTTCGGGGGCGCCGTGGTGCTGAACAGGCCTGCGGATTCCGATACGGCCCGGGCTATCGCGGATTCCTACTGTGAAGTCGTGGCGGCCCCGGACTTCGAGCCCGGGGCCTTCGATCTGCTGGCCGCGCGCAAGAATCTTCGCATCCTTCGGATTCCCGGCATCGACCGGCTCTCCCGCTACGCCCCGGCCCGGAACCTGGATTTCCGGACCCTCCAGGACGGCGGCTGCGTGGTCCAGCTTTCCTTCGTTTCCAGGATACGCTCCGCCCGGGATCTCCTGCCCGCGGAGTGCGAGCACAAGGGCCGATCCTACGCCGTGGACCGCAGTCCCACGGAGCGCGAGATCGAGGATATGCTCTTCGGCTGGGCGGTGGAGTCCGGTGTGATCAGTAATTCGGTGATCTACGTAAAGGACGGCGCCACCGTGGGCATCGGCGCGGGGGAACAGGACCGGGTCGGCGTGGCCGAGATAGCCCGGGACAAGGCCTACCGGAAGCGGGAGGATCTCCTGGCCTGGCGACGGACGGGCAAACCCTGGAACGAGCTGGGCGACGAAACCCTGAAAGAGGATATCCGCCGAGAGGTCCGGGCCGAGCGCGGGGGCCTGGCCGGATCGGTCATGGTCTCCGACGCCTTCTTCCCGTTCCGGGACGGTATCGAGGTGGGCCTCCGGGAAGGCGTTTCCGCGGTCCTCCAGCCCGGGGGTTCTATCCGGGATTTCGAGAGCATCCAGGCGTGCAACGAATACGGTGCCGCCATGATGTTCACCGGACAACGCTGTTTCCGGCACTGAGGCGGCCAATAGCCGGACGACGACGTCGAGTCCAAGGGCCGCCTTGTCGGACCGGGGACTCGGCGAGGCCTGCCCCGCGACGAGGAGTCCGGTTTGCCGGCCCCAAAGCCCCCCTATGCCTTTACCCTATCGGTCGATTTCGATATCTTATTCTCATATCGAACCGGTAGGCGCCGGGATCAGCCACGCCCTCGGGGTGGACGAATCGGCCCGTCGGCCGCGAAGGAGGATAAGATGAGCGATTATTACCCTGCGGACCCCGGGGAGCTGAGAAAACAAGGCACCCGTGGTGTGATTTCCACAGGCGCGGGTCTGGGACTCTGGGTCGTCGACGCGCTCCTGCGCGTCCCCTACCTGGGAGCGGCCCTGGGAGCGATCCTCGTGGTCATTGGGATTCTCGGCGTAGTCGGCCGGAACCGGACCGACCGGACCACGGGAGCCGTCCTGATGGCCGCCGGCGCCGCGGGACTGGCTTCCCTGATCCTCCCCGGAGTCAGCTCCTTCCTGTTCGGACTCGGGGGGCTCGGCTTGGTGGGCTTCGGACTATTCAACCTGTTCAAGTTCCTGAAGGGACTCAAGTCAAGATCCTGAGGGTCCTGTGTGTAGGGCGCCGTAGGGATAGTCTACTCGAATGAAGTACTACATAGAGACCTACGGCTGCCAGATGAACAAGGCCGAGTCCGCGGCCCTGGAGAATCTCTTCCGTGCGAAGGGCTGGTCTCCGGGATCCGCGGACGAGGCGGACCTGGTTCTGATCAACACCTGCTCGGTACGGATCACCGCGGAGGATCGAGCCTGGGGCAGGATCGCCCACTACGCGGCCCGCAAGAGGGTTCGTCCCTTCGCCCTTGCCGTGACCGGCTGCATGGCTGAACGTCTCCGGGAGGAACTGAAGTCCGCCCAACCCGCCATCGACTACGTCATCGGAAACTTCCAGAAGCACGCCTTTGAAGAATTGGCGGACGCGATCGGGGCGGGCGCCCGGCCGGAGAACGTCCCGGACGTGCCGGAAACCCCGGTCTTTTCCTTCGCCTCCGACCACGGTACCCCCGGGGATTTCCGGTCCTTTGTCCCGATCATGCACGGCTGCGACAATTTCTGCAGCTATTGCATCGTCCCCTACGTCCGGGGCCGGGAGGTGTCCCGCTCCCCCGGAGACATCCTTGCGGAGATCGAACGCCTCGAGGACTCCGGAATCCGGGAGATCACCCTCCTGGGACAGAACGTGAACTCCTACCGTTGGAGGGATGGCCCGGGCGATCCCCTGGATTTTCCGGGACTCCTCCGCCGCATCTCCGCACGGCTTTCCGAGCGCGGCCGCGGGGGGATCCGCTGGATCCGATTCCTATCCAGCCATCCCAAGGACCTCTCCGACGAGGCTCTGGACGCCATGGCAGCGGACGAACGGTACTGCCGGCACATCCATCTCTGCGTCCAGCACGGATCGGACAGGATCCTCGCGGCCATGAACCGCCGGTACACGGCGGAAGCCTATTTGGCCTTGGTGGACCGCATACGGTCCCGGATGCCCGACGTGACCTTGTCCACGGACATCCTCATCGGGTTTCCGGGAGAGACCGAGGAGGACGTCGAGGCGACCCTGGAGCTGATGCGGAAGGTCGGGTACTCCTATTCCTTCATGTACCATTTCAACCCCCGGGAAGGGACCCCCGCGGCCCGCATGGATAACAAAGTTCCGGACAGAGTCAAGAAGGTCCGGCTTGCGCGGGTCATCGCTCTCCAGAAACAGCTGACCCGGGTACGGATGGAAGAGAGGCTGGGTTCCACGGTGGAAGTGCTGGTGGAATCGGTGTCCCGAAAGAGAAAGACCGAGCTTCTAGGCAGGACGGCGGGGGATATGATGGTCGTATTCCCCGGAAACCCGGAAAACGTTGGCAGCTTCGCCCGGGTTCTGCTAGAATCAATCCAAGGGAATACGTTCCGAGCCAAGGAGGTTCCGTAATGCCGTTCCGCCTCTTTTTCCTGGCCGTCGTAATGGTAGTTCTCGTAGCCTTCATCGGATTCAACATCGAGAACCGCTGCGACATCTCCTTCGCCATCTATACCCTCATGGATGTGCCCGTCGTGATTACGATACTATCGTCCTTCGCCCTGGGCCTGGTCGCGGCCCTTCCCTTCGCCCTGCGCCGCAGGAACCGCCCGGCCCTTCCCAAGCCGCCCCGGGGGCGCAAGGCCAAGGGAAAACCCGCCGACGGGGAAGCGCCCCGGGACGAACGGTTTCCGGAGGGAGGGACGGGGCTCCCGTGATTCCCTGCGCCCGCCCCGGCCGCGCTCCCAACCGACTACGCGGACAGCCCCGGGGGGGCCGGTCGATTCCGGGCATCGTGCCCGGTATCCTCGCCTTCGCGGCTGCGCTTTGGGCGGCGCCTTACCTGGGTGCCCAGGCCTCCGGCGGACTTCGGGCGGAGCTTGCCGGCCAAATCGCCCTGGCGGATTTCCCGGCTCGTCTGGCCGCGGCCGCGGATCGGGCCTCGAGTGTGCAGGAAGTCCTGGACCTGTTCATGGAATTCGTCCCGAAGGTGCAGAGCGGCCCGGCCCGGCGTTCCCTGTTGCTTCGCTGGGCTGCCGCTCTGGAGCTTGCGGGCCGCTGGGAGGAAGCCGCAACCCGGTATGAGGAAGCCGCCTTTGCCGCGCCGGGTCAACGGGATACGGACAGCCTTCTGGCCGCGGCCCGGGCCTGGCTCGCCGCGGGAGAGACGGACAAGGCCTTGTCCATCCTCCGCGTCCTGGGAGTCGCCTCACCGGAGCCCTCGGTTCGGGCCCGGGCCCTGGTCCTGGAGGGATGGGCCCGCCTGATCGAGGGTTCCGCGGCGGAAGCCCGGATCCTGGCCGACCGGGCGGCTTCCGCGCCTGCGGATCGGGAGACCCTTCTGGCCGCCCTGACCTTGCTCTGGGCAGCCTCGGAGGGATCGGCCCGTTCGGAGGCGGCGGCCCGCATAGGGAGGGACTTCCCCGGCACCCCCGAGGCCGCCATGGTCGAGAGCGGCGCCGTACCTCCCGCGGCCCACTGGCTCCTGACGCCCGCGGGGGGAGGAAACCGGCCGCGGGAGGCTCCGGCTCCGGGAAGCCCCGCCGCGGGGGCTTCAGCCCCCGTCGGCGCCGGAGGGAACGCCCCTCCCTCGGCCGCTCCCGCTTCTCCGGGCGGTGCGCTTCGGCCTCCAGCCTCCGCCCCACCCTCCACGGCCGTCCGGCCCGCCCCGATCGCGGCCTTTCAGGCCGGCGCGTTTTCAGAAGAGTCGAACGCGGTGTCCTTGGTCCGGGAACTCAAGAGCAAGGGCTTCGAGGCCGCGCTTGAACGGCGGGAACGGGGAGGCAAGCCTCTTTGGATCGTCCTCGTGCCGGCGGGACCGGATTCCCAGTCCACTCTGCTGAGGCTGAAGGACGCCGGGTACGAGGCGTATCCTGTTTTCTAGCGGGCCTAGGAAGGATCCGGAGTATTCCCGATCCCGGCACACTCAGGGATTCGGCGAACGCTCGAGGATCAAGGGCGACCCCTCCACGAACTCGATTCCGTCTATCGCCACGCGGACGGGAGTTAGATTCAGGATCTCCACGGTTTCCCCGTTGTCCTTGCGCTGGGATCGGTCGATCCGATAGGAACGTCTCTTTCCCACGACTCCTGTCTCCGTCAGGTACTTCAGTTCCAGGATCTCCACCCCTTTCAGGGAAAACACCGAAAAGCCACCGGTTTCGGTGCGTTCCTCCCGGGATGCCGTGAAACGCGGCGCGTCGAAGGTAAAGGAGGTTCCGTCCAGTCCTCGGTACCGCCCGGACAGGGGGGGGGTGCGGGGCTGAGCTACGGGCGCCTCCTTGCGGAACGCCGAGGCCATTTCGGGATTCATCTTCTTGTAGGTCCCGTTCCATTGCTCGGTGACGTCGGCCTTGAGTCGGATATCCTGGAAGATGCGAAGGGATACGGTCTCGTGCCCCGTCAACTCCACGTCGATCAAGCGACGGAGGGTCTTGACCGCAGAACTGCGGCTTCCGATGAAGATGCCGTACCGGGTGGAATGGGAGTCCTCCCACTGGTAGGGCTCCATCACGTTGTCCTTAAAAAAGAACAACGAATTTTCCCGGGGGTCGAAGATGACGAACTGGGAGCCCGGAGCCCGAGGATCCGAGGACGCCTTGTACCAAATTCCCTCCAGGTACCGTTGGAAGGTTTCAACGGTTCCGTCCAGGATCCTCGTGACCAGCTGGCGTTCGATCTGGGCTCCGGGGATCCGCTCCACCAGGACCCGTTCGTAGGCTTTTCGGGTGAAGTTCCACTCCCAGGTTTCCCGGATCTGGTCCAGGAAGTTCTCGGAATCCGGATCCCGGTGGTAGACCGTCACGGGCCAGGTTTCCGCGTTCGTCTGCCCGAGCTTGTAGCTTTCCGGCCTCTCGGTCTCTTCTATGATCACAGAGTCGCCGGAAACTTCGCAGATCTTGGCGTAGTTGAGGGGGGAGCGGTTGTCCCGGGCGGGCGGCGTCCGCCAGAATATCGAGACGGCCTGTTCCTCCCGGTCGTTCATGCCCACGGCGACGATGTTGGGAATGTGGTCCCCGACCACATCCTTCACGAGGATTTGGAGGGTGCGGACCTTGGTCACCGCCGTGGACCCTTCCCAGGCGCGCATCCAGGAACGGCTGGAAACCAGATAATCCGCGACGATAAGACGAAGGAGACCCGAGGGGTCGTCGGTTCGGCGGATCACCAGGATCTGCTCATCCTCCTGGTCCGAATCGAGGTTGAAGGAATAGACGTCCAGGAGTATCTCGTTGGGGGCGGTGGGAATTTCGCTGACCGCGCGGTTCCGCTCCTCAACGGGTCTCTCCGAGGAACCTTCCGCGGTCCGGCTTTCCGTGGCCACGCTTCGGGACAGCATCGGCGTGTCGTTTGCCGGAGAACGGAGCCTCTGTGCGCCCAGGGCGAGGTATGCGATATACCCCGCGGCGCCCAGGGAGCAGAGAAGGAAGAATATCTGCGCGGCTCGTTTCATCGGGCTGGAGGTTTCCTAGGAAAGCGCATCCTTCAGCTTGTCTAGCACGGATGCGCGAGCCTGTTCAAGGGGAAGGGAGCACTTGAATCCTGCCGCGGTTCGGTGGCCCCCTCCTCCGAAGCTCTGGGCTATGTGAGCCACGTTCACCCCTCCCTTGGACCGAAGGGAGCAGCGGAGGATCCCCGACTTGTTTTCCTTGAAAAAAACGGACACCTGGACGGTTTCGCTGCGCAGGGGGACGTTGATGAGGTCCTCGGAATCCTCATAGACGGCTCCGGAATCGTCCAGGTGGGCCGCCCGCATGAACTGGACGGCGATGCGATTGTCCTCATGGAGCTCCAGGGTGGATAGGACAAGTTTTCGAAGGAGTAGGGACTGAACCGATGAGCTCTCGTACAGGTGGTTATGGACCGAGTAGGGTTTCACCCCCGCCCGTACCAGCTCCAGGGCGCAGGCGAAGGTGTTCTCCCCGGTCTTGGGATAACCGAAGGAACCCGTGTCGTACACGATGCCCGTGAACAAGGCTACGGCCATATCCCGGTCCAGGGGTATTCCTAAGAGGCGTATCAGCCCGAAGGTTATCTCGCAGGTGGAGGATGCCTCGGAGTCCAGGTAGTGCCCGGACGCGTCGATGCCCCGGTTTTCATGGTGGTCGATGAGGACGTGGCCTTTGACGGTGTCCAGGAACGTGTCCGCGACGCTGCCCGCGTAGTGAGCGTCGTTGGTATCCAGGATCAACAGGAGACTGGAAGCCGGATCCATGCCTTCCGTTCGGATCGCCTCGGCGGTCCGGAATACCCCGACTTCGTCCAGGAACCGGTACTTCGGAGCCAGGGGCTCGGAGAGCACGGCGACCGACTTTTTCCCCAGCTTGGCCAGGGCGCGGCAGAGGGCGTACATCGCCCCGAGTCCGTCCCCGTCGGGGGATTCGTGGGAGGTCAGGATGTAGGAGTCTCCTGTCCTGAGTAGGGAGGCCAAGTCCTCGAGCTTCATGCTCCCGGTTCCTCCGGCTTTTTCTTCCTCTTCTCCTTCTCCTCGGCCCGAGTCCGAGAGCGAAGCACAAGGACCACGGCTAAAAGCCCCGCCACCCCGGCCCCCAAGCCTGCCAGGATCCAGGGAAAACTCGCCACAGATCCGGATTCCGCGGAGCCCGGGCCCGAAACAGCACCGGTACCCGGAGATGCCCCGGCTCCCGGACCCGAGACTGTGCCTGTACCCTGGGACCCGGGCCCCTGGGCCCCGGGCAGGGGCTTGTCCGTCCGGTCCGGAGGGTTCCGTAGGAAGGACGCCAGGGCTTCCGCGGTGGCGGATATGCGGTCGTCCAGCCCCAGTCCGATCGTGATGGCGCGGAAGGAGCCGAAATCCCTGCGGTTTACGTAGGTCAGGTAGCGGTGGGAGATCGAGTAATCCTTGGACTGATACCGGGAATCCGGCGGGGCCTCCTGCCGTTCGTCCGTCAGGAGGAGGATGTACTTCAGACGGTCGGCGGCGTCCAGTTCCGAGAGTACGGGATCCAGAAAGTCCAGGGCGCGGCCTATGTCCGTGTATCGCCCGTCCGGAACCAGGCGGTTCAGGGAGCGGATCAGGGCCGCCTTGTCCGCCTCAGTTCCGATGCGGCCCTGCCAGACGCGCTCCACCTTGCCGTAGAAGGCCAGGAGGGTCGCGGAGTCTCCCGGCAGGACCAGGGGGCCGATGACGTCCCCCGCCAGGTAGCGTTTCACCTCCTCCAGAACCGGTTTCATGGATAGGGATCGGTCCACGAGGAATATGAAGTCCACCGGAAGCGTCCGCTCATCCCCCGGAAAGGCGAGGACCGAGGCGAAAAGGGCAAAAACCAGCACCAGACGGCTTCTTTTCATTAGATTGTCCAATCGTAGGGCTTGTAGATATGCTCCTATCAGCATCCGAGATACCCGGCGAAAAAGCAAGATCCGCCGAAAAAAATAGCTCGGTTCCCCGAAAACGGCGGACAAGGTCGATTCTACCATATAAATTCAAACGATATGGACACTTTTTTTCCGAGGCCGCTTTACATTTTTGTATCATCCGCTACTATGGTGTAGGTACGGAATTCACCGTTTAAAGGAGATAGACATGGGTGCCATAGATCTTCCGAAAAGCCCGAACGTGTTCCACCCGGAAAAGCCCAGCGCCGTCGGATCCAGGAACTCCCTGGCCCAGGAAGGCCGGGATCAGCAGAAGGAAGTCAACCAGCTGCTCGAGGAAGAGACCAACAAGGTCATTCATCACATCCGCGCCCGGCTTCCCAAGGAAGTATTGGAGCGCCTGGACGTGATGGGCGGGGTGAAGGAGAAGCTGTACAACTACTTCAACCAGAACTACCAGAACATGTTCAACCGGTACATCGTCACCACGGAAGACGAGATGGTGAAGAAGGTCCGGAACTTCATCGACAAGGAAGAGATGAAGACCCTGGCCCGGTACACCCCCAAGGAGATCGCGGAGCTCCTTGATCAGGTCGGGGGCGCGGACAAGTTCAATACCGGCGAGGTCGAGAAATCCATCGTCAACATGTACGGCCACCTGCAGGGCCATATCCAGCGGGGCGTGAACGAGCTGGAGAACCTTACCAATTCCCTTCTCCGCCAGAAGACCGACGTCGGAGCCTTCATTCGGGGCGAAAACGCCTATTCCGTGGTCAAGTGCTCCTTCAAGGACAACATCTACAAGCCCAAGACCGTGACGGACGTCAAGCTGTCGGTCAATATCCTGGACTCCGAGCTCATCTCCCCGATCTTCCACTACCAGGTCACGGTGGAGTACCTGATCAAGGACCTGATCGCCAAGCACATCCTGGACCAGATCGACAAGGAGATCGACAAGCTCAAGGATCAGCTGGTCGAGGAAGGCAAGGAAGAGATCACGGACACCGAAATCATCTTCGAGAAGATGAAGAAGGTGAAGGACTATACGGATGACGACGTGGACAATCCCAAGTCCAAGCGGTACACCATCATCGCCAAGGACCTGATGGACCGGATCAACAACCTCCGTGCGGAAATCGATCCCACCACCTTCGACCAGCTCAATATCCGAGAAAACCTGAAGAAGATCGTGGATATCGAGAACATCCGGAACCGCGGCTTCAACACCGCCGTCAACTCCCTGACCTCCATCCTGGACACCTCCAAGATGGGCTACCAGTACATCGAGAACCTCAAGAACGCCCGGGAGCTCATCATCCGGGAATACGAGGACACGGACGCCGCCCACCTTCCCGACGAGCGGTACAAGATCCGGCTCCAGTACTACGACAACGCCCAGCTCCTGGAGGAGCGCAAGGCCTACGACGTCCAGGTGAAGAGCTTCGAGACCGAGATCGAGCACATCTGGGACGTCCTGGAGATGCGGTACGTGGACAACAAGTTCCTCAAGCGCATCACGGACTTCGACGATCTGGCCAAGATCTACCGCCGCAAGATCAAGAGGAAGATCAAGGATCAGAAGGGCGAACCCGCCTATGAGGATATCGCCAAGGTCTGGGACGAGATCTCCTTCGTGAAGCCCGCGGAGACCGACGTCGAGAAGATGAACCGGACGTATCTCTTCGAAAAGGACAAGCTCCGATCCAAGCTCATCCTGATGAAGGACAAGCTAAAGACCATGTACTCCTACCAGTACCCGATCGAGCGCCGGGTCATGGAGGAGCGTTTGGCCTTCCTGGAGAAGGAGTTCTTCCGCTTCGACTACATGATCAACCCCTACCACATCCAGCCGGGTATCCTCCTGGACGTGGACATCTGCTCCATCAAGCGCAAGAAGGCCACCCTGGACGGCATGGCCAACGTGCTCAACGAGTTCCTCCACGGCGTGTCCAAGGGCTTCCAGGACGCGGCGTTCGCCGCCTTCAGCCGCCGCCGGTCCACGGTCCGGGAGGACATCGCCCAGAGCTTCGGCCCGGTTGAGGATCCCCATGCGCATCCGGCCAACGACTATCTTTCCATGCTGAACGCGGACTCGTCCCCGGCCCTGGAAGCCCCGGCTCCCGAGCCCGTGACGGTCAAGTCCGCCCCGTCCCGGTCCCGCGGACGCCCCGCCAAGGGAG
>Ga0067045_1029040_pt1 | contig 24549 bp, 19 predicted proteins | sample TerdegcTABiofilm_FD_59184 | JGI IMG/M metagenome (GOLD analysis project Ga0067045, IMG submission 59184) | Combined Assembly of (Gp0054472, Gp0054536) Wastewater bioreactor microbial communities from Singapore -Terephthalate degrading... | reverse complement strand
TTCGTCATTCCGGCGAAAGCCGGAATCCAGTCCTTCCAATATGTTATGGACCCCGGCTTTCGCCGGGGTGACGGGGTCCTTGTTAAGTCAACGGACTGAAATCACGCGGACCATCAAGGGGTCAGATCTTGTTTCTTGATCTTCCTCTCACCTCTCAAACTCGCCTCCTCCGTCCAGACCAGGCCAGTGGCCTTTCACAGACCATCGTCATCATAGGTTCGTCAAGAAACAAGACCTGACCCCCGGTGCCCATGTCTCGGGCTCACCCCATGAGACGCGACGCGGTGGCCTGGATGACAGCTATCAGAGGGGCTGGATACACTCCTATGAAGACCAGAGCGAATGTGAGGCCGATCAGGACCGATCCTGAGAGGTATGACGGCTCAGCGGATACCGGGCCCACCTCCTGGTCTGGCTGCGCAAATAGAGCCAGAATCACCCTGATATAGTAGTACAATCCGATCGCGCTGGCGGCCAGCAGACATAGCACGAGGGTCCACAGATCAGACCCTATGCCCGCCGCAATGAGGTAGAACTTTCCGACGAATCCCGCAGTGAGTGGAATTCCTGCCAGAGAGAGCAGCATGGCGGTAAGTACCGCGGCATGCCACGGCTTACTCCAGGCGAGCCCTGTGAGCTCGGCGGCGGTCTCCACGTCCCTACCCTGCCGCGAAAGAGCTGCGATGACCCCGAACGCCCCTACAATGGTTATGAAATAGGCTGCCAGATAGTATCCTACCGCCACCGGACGCAAGGGACCGCTCGCCACAAAGGCCACGAGCAGGTACCCCAGGTGGGCCACGGACGAGTAGGCCAGCATCCGCTTCACATTGGTCTGCAACAAAGCCAGGAGGTTTCCCACGATCATAGAGAGCGCGGCAAGGATCGAAAACGCGGTTAGCATCGTCGGCGCGGCATGAAGGTCAATAAGAGCGAAATAGCGAAAAAGTAGCGCGAACACTGCACCCTTGGACACTGAGGCAATGAACGCGGTCACCGTGGCCGGAGCACCTTCGTACACGTCGGGCGTCCACATGTGAAAGGGTGCTACAGCTAGCTTGAATCCGATGCCGGTGATCAGTAAGCCGCTGGCGAGTAGCATCGTGATACCGGCGCCTGAGACGCGTTCCGAGATCTTCGCGAACTCGAGGCTTCCTGCCTGGGCGTACACAAGGGCCATGCCGAAAAGGAGAAATGCACTGGATATTGCGGCAAGCACGAGATATTTCATGGCCGCTTCCACCCCATTGAGGCCCCCCCTATAACCGATGAGGGCGTACAGCGACACTCCCAGAATCTCCAGGCCCAGAAAGAATGAAGCGAAATGTGCGCTTGCAACCAGGATCGACGCCCCGAGGGTCGCAATAAGCAACAGGAGGTAATACTCTTCGTGCCTGCCGTTCCGGGATTGGAGATACGGATAGGACAAGAGCACTACTGCGAATGCGGCAGCGAGGACGAGGCAGACAAAGAATGCAGCGTATCCGTCCACGATCAGGAGCGATCCCACCTTTTGCGGGAGCCGATCTTCGACCGCTATCATGCACGCGAAAGAGCCGGCCAAAACCGCGGCAGTCAAGGTTGCCGTCAGCCCGTGGTGGCGTCTCCACGCGATGACAAGCATCACGAGCACCAAGGCCACGAACAGGATGATGAGAGGGAGCACTGCTATGATTTCAGAAGAGCTCATGGGTGCCTCCCACTGACGACCTTTGTGATCATGCCCCGATCAGCCGCCGCACGGGGGGACGTTAAGGTGTCGGCTTTCTCGACGCTCCGGGATATCGATGAACCGATCTGCAATGGCCCGAGGGATCGCGCGGTCAAATTGAACACGGGTTGCGGATATACGCCCAGCCAGACGATGAGTGCTGCCATGCAGGCCATGAGCGATGATTCCCGCACAGAGAGGTCCGGGAGCTTCCACGGGATGACGAGCGGTCCGAGAAAGACCGGCGCCATAATGCGCAGGCCGTAGATGGCAGCGACGATCAGTCCCAAAGCGGCTATTACAACCAGGGTCGGGTAGGTCTTATACACTCCTAGCAAGATCGCGAATTCTCCGACGAAGTTTCCCAGTCCTGGCAACCCGAGGGAAGCCAAGGCGAAGACAAGTACCATCCCGCTCATGCGAGGCGCAAGTGACCAGAGACCACCCATGAGCCGCATGTCACGGGTTCGGACTCGCTCCTGGAGCATGCCGACCAGGACGAACAGAGCTCCAGTGCTGATTCCATGACAGACGATCTGCATCACTGCACCCTGGAGCGCTATTTCTGTTCCGGCAAAGATCCCGAGAAGCACGAACCCCAGATGGCTGACGCTCGTATACGCGACAAGTCGTTTGAGATCCGTTTGGGCAAACGCGAGGATGGCCCCGTACAGGATGCCGACCACGGCAATCGTGTTTGCAATTCCCGCAAATTCCGCTGCCGCGGATGGAAACAGCGGCCCGACGAATCGGATCAGCCCGTACGCACCCGTCTTGAGGAGCAATCCAGCGAGGATCACGCTTCCGGCAGTGGGGGCCTCGGTATGGGCATCGGGTAGCCAGGTGTGCAAAGGAAATGCCGGCAACTTGATCGCGAAGCAAGCGAAGAAGCAGAGCATTACCAGCAGCGCGACCCTGTCGGACATGGGCGTTCCGATCAGCTCGAAGTAATTCAGTGTGTAGGTACCTGTCGCTGAGGCATGGATGAAGTACAGAGCCACTATGCCTGCCAGCAAGAGCAGCCCGCCCGCCTGTGTGAAGATAAAGAATTTCAGAGCCGCGTATCTGCGGTTTTCATGCCCCCATATGGCGATGAGAAAGTACATGGGAACGAGCATCAGCTCCCAGAAAAACGCGAACAAGAACAGATCCAGGGCGAGGAATACGCCAAGTATGCCCGTTATCACCCCCAGAAGGTTGAAATGGAAGAAGGCCACCCGTTCGGTTATCTCGGTCCAGGAACAGATGACCGATGCAATGCCGAGGACCAGGGTCAACACGACCATGACCACGCTGAGACCGTCCATGCCGAAGCGTATGCTCGCTCCGAGCTGCGGAATCCATGTTCTATCGCTCTGGGCTATCCACCAGCCTTCTGCTGCCACATTCTCGCCGGTCGCCAAGAGAGACGCAACAATGATGAGGTTGACGAAGAGGGCGAGGAGAGAAACCCACCGGGTCGCATCCTCATCCCATCGACTCACCAGGAGGTTTATCACGGCAGCGAGCAGCGGAATAACAATGATCCATTCCAGTATCATGACAGCACCATGATCCCTATGACCGCCACTGCGCCAATAGCTAAGCCCATGGCATATTGGCGGATCTTCCCGTTTTCCGTGAGGCTGAGCGCTCTGTGGAAGGCCTCGACGGTCCTCGCTACCGCCTCATACCCTTGATCCGTCAAATCGGCTCGGTTGACCGTTGCAACCCAAGTGTACGGTCGGAGAAAAACCCTGTCGTACAGCCAGTCGAATTTCCATCCATCCAAGAGAAGCCTGTGGGCGGCCGCACCGACTGGGTGGTCCCGCAGGGCTTGTGCATAGTGCGGGCTTCGCAGAAAGAAGACGTATGCAATTCCGATACCGAGGATCGAAGCCGCGGCCGCGACCACCTGCAGGGCGAGCTCAATTCCAAACCCCGCCTCGAAGGCCGGCAGGCTGGGAAAAACGTGATCGAGCAGCCGGGAAAAGAGCTCCACACCACCGAGGGTGTGAGGAGTCTGAAGGAATCCGACGACAATGGACAATAGGGCGAGAGCGACTATGGGGACCCTCATGAGCAGACCTGGAGAAACCCCTATTGGCCCTTTGGCTTCGCCGAAAAACGTGAGAAAAACCATCCTGAAAGAATAGACGCCCGTGATCAGGGCCCCCGCGACCCCTCCAATCCACAGCCATGATCCGCCCTTTCCGGACGTCCATGCTGCGAACAAAATCAGGTCCTTGCTGTAGAAGCCTCCGGTGACCAATGGCAACGCGGCCAGCGAAGCGGCCCCTACGAGGAACGTGATAAAGACCAACGGCATGGAAGACCGGAGCCCCCCAAGCTTCGCCATGTCCTTCTCGTGGTGGCTCGACAGTATCACCGCTCCTGCAGCGAGGAAGAGCAGGGACTTAAAGCACGCATGGGTCACGAAATGAAACACGGCCGCGGACCAGGCGCCCACGCCGAGAGCCAGAAACATGTACCCGATCTGGCTGATCGTGGAATAGGCAAGGACGCGCTTGATGTCCCATTGGGCCAGGGCGCTTAATCCTGCCATCAGCAATGTGACCACCCCGATGACCGCAACTGCCCACTGGGCCGGCGGCGCAAGCGCGAAGAGCACATGGGTACGCGCCACGAGATAAACGCCTGCAGTAACCATGGTCGCTGCGTGGATCAGAGCGCTCACGGGGGTAGGACCAGCCATGGCATCAGGAAGCCATGTCTGGAGAGGAAGCTGAGCAGACTTCCCCAGTGCACCTCCCAGCAGGAGGAAAGCGGCCAATACAGCCATGCCGGAGCCCACTGGCCAGTGCTCCGGGGCGCGAACAAGGATTTCCCCAATCTCGAGGGTCCCCAGGCTGTTGAAGAGCAGGATAAGCCCGATTGCCATAGCGGTGTCACCTATGCGGGTTATCACAAAGGCCTTGTTGGCAGCAGAGACATTTTCGGCTTCCTGGTACCAGAAGCCGATCAACAAGTAGCTGCACAAGCCTACCCCCTCCCATCCCACGTAGAGCACCACAAGGTCGTCAGCCAGCACGAGAAGCAACATCGCCGCGACGAACAGGTTCATGTACGCAAAGAACCGCGCGTATCCTGCTTCTGCGGCCATGTATTCCACGGAATACACGTGAATGAGAAACCCGACCACCGTTACTACAACCATGAACGAGAGCGAAAGACCGTCCAGATGTAAGGCCACGCGCGGTGAAAAGTCCCCGATAGCCATCCACGTCCAGAGGAGCTGTGTATATCCTGTCTGCACCTCCGGAGAAGCAGGCCATTCGGCGAGAATGATACAGGAAATGACCGCGGCGATTCCCACCGACCCCGTTCCAACGATCGGAACCAGAGAACGGGGAAGCCTCGAGCCCGCCACGGCCAGGACCAGGAAGCCTGCGAGCGGGAATGCCGGCACAAGCCACAAGGCGCTGAGCATGTCAACCTCTGAGCCTACTGGCGAGGCCGAGATCCAACGACCGGAAGCTCCGATGGTACTGAAACGCGAGAGCAAGGCCTACGGACACCTCGGCAGCAGCCATGGCGAGGATCAGAATAAACATCACCTGTCCGTCTGCCTGCCCCCACTGGGACCCGGCCACCACGAACGCGAGCCCTGCCGCGTTGAGCATGATTTCGACGCTCATCAAGACAAAGAGGAAATTGCGTCTGACCAAGACTCCAGCCAATCCCATAGCGAAAAGGAGTCCTGCGATCGCCAATCCATGCTCCATGGGAATCGTCGCCATAGGGGTTCTCCTCGGTGTGCGCCGCGACGCTCAGGTACTCGAACCTGACTTCAACGTAGTGCCCACTCGCTCCCGGTCCGCGTCGGAAACCGCTCGAACCTGCTTTCCAACGTGATACGCAGCCACTATGCCTGCCAGAAGCAGAATGGAAGCAAGTTCAACAGCAATGAGGTACGGACCGAACAGGGCCATCCCCACATCCTTGGGTCCAGCGGCTTGGGCCGCATGCTCCGGCCACGGGCCTGCCTGAAGCACGTAGATCAGCTCAGCAGCCAGCAGCAGGCTCAACGCCCCGGGCCCCAACCAGGTAGACGGCTTAAGCAGGAGTCTTTCCTCGTCCTGCGACACTCTTCCTGCATCGAGCATCATGATGACGAAAACAAAGAGCACCATGATGGCTCCTGCGTAAATGATGATCTCGAGCATTGCGGCAAACGGCGCTCCCAGGACAAAGAACATCACCGCAAGCGCGAAAAAGGACACCACCAGATACAGCAGTGAATGTACCGCATTGGGACCGACAATCACCATCAGGGTGCACAGGAGCGCTACTGCCGCAGAGAGGTAAAATACGAAATTCATAGGGTTGCTCCTCCCGGATCAGAGCGTGAGGGAACGAGGATCGGAAGGCGGTTTCTCGTTCTCAGCTTCCCCTTTTCCTTTGCCTTTGATGGCTAAGCCGCTCACCCGGTAGAAATTGTAATCCGGATACTTGCCTGGACCGCTGATCAGGAGATGCTCCTTTTCGTACACGAGGTTCGTCCTGTCGTACTCGCACATCTCGAAATCATTGGTGAGCTGGATCGCGTACGTAGGGCAAGCCTCTTCGCAGAAGCCACAGAAGATGCATCGAGAAAAGTTGATCCTGAAGAATTCCGGATACCGGCGCCCGTGCTCGTCCTCCGCGGCTTGAAGCGCTATGCAATCGACCGGGCATACCGCGGCGCACAAATAGCATGCCACGCATCGTTCCTCGCCATCCGGATCCCTCGCGAGAATGATCCTCCCGCGCCACCGTGGCGGGATGGATGGCTTTTCTTCCGGGTAGAGTATGGTCTCCCGCTTGCGGAAGGTGTGCAAGAAGATGGTCCACAGACCTTTGATCAAGGCAAGCATTGAATCCTCACGATCCTGAAGCGAGCACCATTCCGCCCGTGACTGCCAGGTTGATCAGCGCCAGAGGCAACATGGCTTTCCACCCGAATGCGAGCAACTGGTCATAGCGAGGGCGAGGAAACGTCCCTCTCGCAAGTATGAACAGAACGATGAAGAATCCGGTCTTTAGGGCCAGCCAAGCCAGCGGTGGGAGGAGGGGGCCCGACCATCCGCCGAAAAAAAGGATTGCAATAAGCAAAGATATGAGCACGATCCCCAAATATTCTCCCACAAAGAACATCCCGAACTTCATGCCGGAGTACTCCGTGTGATATCCCGCCACAAGCTCGTTTTCCGCTTCAGGTATGTCAAATGGTATCCTCCGTGCTTCAGCGAAGCCGGCGACGAGAAAGATGACGAGCCCGGGGAACTGTGTGGCGCAGAACCAGACTCGATCCTGGGCCTCCACGATCTCTCGAAGGTTAAAGGAGCCCGCGAGCATGACCACTCCCATGAGAGAGAGCCCCATGAACACCTCGTAACCGAGCATCTGTGCCGCGGCCCGAAGCCCACCGAACAGCGAGTACTTGCTGTTGGAGGCCCATCCTGCCAGGGCCACGCTGTACACTCCGCATGATGACATTCCGAGCACGAAGAGCAGGCCCACGTTGAGGTCCACAATGTGAATGGTGGGACTGAAGGGGATCACCGCAAATGAGAGCAATACCGTCGACACGATGATCGTGGGAGCGAGAATGAACACGGGCCTGTCAGCGAACGGAGGAACCCAATCCTCCTTGGAGATGATCTTGATCACGTCTGCCAAGACCTGCAGCAGGCCAAACGGGCCGGCACGATTGGGACCGTATCGGTCCTGCCAGAGCCCGAGGAGCCGACGCTCCACGTAAATCAGACCCGCCGCGACAGTGAGCACGGCCACCAGCACGCCGAAAATGATGAGAACCGGTCTGATTAGCTCGTACATGACCCTACTGATCAGACTCCTTTCGGGCATGTGGTGCAACGATGCAGTGCGTGGGAAGCTCGTACCACCCCAGCCCCGGCAGGCCTACAGGCAGAGCCACAACCTTCGCGGGCAAGCTGGCCAGAAGCCGGACAGGCAACACAAGGGCTCCCTGTTCCATCTGAAGGTGCACGAGACTGCCTGCTCGAGCTCCCAGAGAATCCGCAGACAGCGGGCTGATGCCAACGTACGGCTCTGGAGTCAACTCACGGATTCCAGGGCTCAGCACGCTCAATTCCTCAGACCCGAACACATGATGAACCGGGACAACGATCCACTCGTCGTCTCCAAGCTCCACGGGCTTCGGAATCTCGTATTCGGGCCGCGACCCCGCTACGGGTGGAGCCTCGAAAAGGCGTGTTCCCGGATCCCCTCCCACCAGCGAACCGCCCACTTCACTCTGGAACTTGTTCAATGACTGGACCGAATTCCAGCCGGGAGCCCAGAAGCGGGGAATGACGCTTGGCGGCGGGATCTTCGGATAACCTTCCATGGAATACGCCAACGGGGAACCGGGATCGTCGGGTGGCTTCGGCTCGTGCACCTCTCGGTCAGCGCTCATAGCCGTTCGCCCACTGTACCGATGTGCCTGTCGTGGAACCTTCTGCCCTTCTATGCGCATATGCGCGGGCGGAGCGCAGTTTCTCACTCCCGACAGCGCGGGGATTTCTTCCGCTATGCGGGTCAGCAGGGCATCCGGTTCGTTCCACTGGAAAACGTCCGGCCGTCCCATGCGGGCCATCACCTCCACAAAGTGCCGCCACGTTTCCCGGATCGGCGCGAGAGGATTCATCACCCGGTAGAACCTCTGGGCCCTTCCCTCGCAACTGACCAGAGTTCCTTGTGCCTCGGCAAACGTGGCCGCTGGCAAGACCATATTGGCCCTTTGCACGCATTCGGTGGAAAGGTGGTCCGCGACGATCACGTGCCTGGCCTTTTGAAACAGCTCATCCGCCGCGGCGGAAGGCATTCTTCTGAAAAGATCGTTTTCGGCGACGATCACCGTTTCGGCCCGACCGGCGACAACGGCTTCCACAACCTCCTCCAAGGCCATGCCGCGGAGGATTGGGGCAGTGAAGCTATTGCACTCCGGCATAACGAGAGCAATGGAGCACTCATGGCCGTTCCCGCGCAGGGCCTGAGCTATCCTGGCGGCAGAGCGAACAACATCGAGGCTTCCGCTACTCGAGCCGGATACGACGAGGGGCCTTTCTGCCTGAAGGAGAGCTTCGGCAACCTTCGAAACCAGCTTGGTAACTTCGGGCGGGTCACCCTCCACTGGGGGAAGCGTCGGGTCGATTTCGTGTGCCACTGCAAAGCCCAGGCGAGCCACATCCCATGGGGTGCCGCGGAAAGTCATTGTCGCAACGTCGTCCAGACGGGTTTCCATGAAGGTGGCCACAAAAATTGGACTGCGAGCTTCCCGAGCCAATGCCCTGAAGTGCCGATCGTTCCATCTAGGAATGCCGCGAAGAGCTGTTATCTTTTCCGTTCCCCTGAGCAGGGATTGCCTGATGGATAGCGCCATGCGGGGAGCGGTATTGCTCACGTCCTCGCCCAGGACCACCACTGCATCGGAGCTCTCCACATCGTGAAGCGAAGCGGAATGTGCCGGTCCGTGGGCAAGGAGGTCCACGATAGCAGCCGCGATCTCCAGGTCCTTTCTCCCGAGACCGGGAGAAAAGTTCTCTGGCCCTACGAGGGATCTGAGCACGAAGTTCGACTCCAATGACGCGCGAGGAGACCCTACCCCTATGACACCCGAGCTCTCCGATATCAGTCGTGCCAGATAGTCGTATGCCTCCACCGTCGGCAGATGTGTGTGGGATCCATCCGGGCCTTTGAGTACTATGCCCGCCGGCCGAGACCGATCGTTGACAAACTCGTATCCGTACCGTCCTCGGTCACAGAGAAAGTAACCATTTACTTCTCCGTTGTACCGATTGTAGATTCTCCGGAGAGAACCGTAACGCTCACCCGGGATGGTGTTGCAGCCGAGACCGCAATGGACGCACACTGACGGAGCAGTCTGCAAATCCCACTTGCGGGTGTAGTGTCTCTTAAGGCTCTTGTCCGTGAACACGCCCGTCGGACAAATTTCCACAAGGTTCCCGCTGAATTCACTCTCCAGAGTTCCCGACTCGAAACGACCGTAGAAAAGGCATTGGTTCACTCCGTACACGTTCAGGTCTCTGCCGCCCGCGTAATCGCGATAGAACCGAACGCAGCGATAGCACTGAATACAGCGGTTCATCTCGTGGTTTAGCAGAGGGCCGAGATCCTGATTGATGTACGTGTTCTTTTTGTACCGATATCGCCGGTACGTATGGCCGGTCATTACCGTCATATCTTGGAGGTGGCACTCTCCCCCTTCGTCGCAGATCGGGCAGTCATGGGGATGGTTGATCATCAGCCATTCTATGACCGATGCCCGGAATTCCAGCACTTCAGGGTCGTTCGTTGAAATTCGCAGCCCCTCGGAAATAGGGGTCATGCAGGACATTATAATGTGACCGCGGGTGTCATTCTCGTCGCGGAAGGACTTGACTGCGCACAATCTACACGAGCCCACTGAATGGAGAGCAGGATGCCAGCAGAAATAAGGAATGTTGAATCCCAGAGACAGGCACGTGGTCAGCAGGTCTTGACCTTCCCTCACATCGTACCGTTTGCCGTCCACGTAGATGGTCGCCATCTTAGGATCTCCACGGGCAACGCCCGTCTCTGATATGCCGCTTAAAGTCCTCCCCGAACATCTGCAAAGCGCTTTTCAGGGGCTCCATGGCTCCGGGAGCCAACGCGCAGTACGTTCGCCCGAGCCACAAGAGGCGGGTGTGCGACGCGAGGATATCAAGATCCTCATCTCTACCACGGCCCATCTCTATATCCGCCAGAATCTGACTGAGCCAGGCTAGTCCTTCTCGGCATGGGGTGCACCAGCCGCAGGATTCCCGTGCGAAAAACTTGATAAGATTGTGGACAGCTCCCACGGGACAGGTTCTGTCATCGAGCACTATGGCTGTGCCGGTTCCCAACCGGCTTCCCACACCGGCCATACTGTCGAAATCCATTGCCACGTCGAGCTGCTCCGGCGGGACGAATTCCGTCGACGCACCACCAGGTATCACTGCCCTGAGGCGGTATCCCTCCGCCATGCCTCCAGCATGCTCATCTATGATCTCCCGCAACGGCGTTCCCATTGGAAGCTCCCAGACTCCGGGGCGCTTGACGCGGCCGCTCACGCCGTAGATCTTCGTTCCGCCGTCGGCACACAGGCTCAGACCCCGGTACCAGGCCGCTCCGTTCCTCACAATGTGAGGCACGTTGCACAGGGTCTCCACATTGTCCACCACGGTGGGCATGCCCCACAGGCCGCATTCGCTCTCCCGAGGGGGCCTACTCAAGGGAATCGCCCTCTTGCCCTCGAGCGAGGATGTCATGGCCGTGGCCTCACCGCAGATGTATCGCCCGCAGCTTATGTGGAGATGAACATCGAGGCTGTACTCGGAACCAAGGATATTCCTCCCTGCATAGTTTCGATCGTACGCCTCCTGGAGAGCCCGAGAAAGCAGCTCCGCCGCACGTGTATATTCCCGCCTGATGAAGATATACGCGACCTGCACTTCAGTAGCGTACGAGCTTATGATGAGCCCCTCGATGAACTGATGGGGATCTCCCTCGAGCAGCATACGATCCTTGAACGCACCGGGCTCCATCTCGTCCGCATCCCCGATGAAGTAACGCGTGCGCGGCCATTCCGGACCGCTAGGCACGGATCTCCATTTGATTCCGGTAGGAAACCCTGCCCCACCGCGGCCTCTGAGCTTTGCATCCGTCACCTCGTCCACGACCTGACGGGGGCTCATCTCTCGGATGGCCTTTCTGAGGCCCTGGTACCCCCCTGTGCGCTCGTATTCATCTATGGTGCGGAGCTCACGACCAGGTCGGATATTCTTGGTGAGCGGCCTGCGCTCGTCGTCGTTCACAGGTATGCCTCCAGGACCCTGTCGATTTTCTCGGGTGTGAGACAGCAGTGGAGATCGTCGTCGATCATGATAGCAGGGGCACCATCACAGGCCCCCAGACATTGGATGGGAAGGATCGTGAAGCGGTTGTCCTCCGTGGTCTCGCCAATGGTCACCCCGAGGCGTTCCTTGAGGTATGTCAGGATAGTCTCGTGTCCCATCATCCAGCAGGTGATGCTGTCACAGACATGGATAATGTGCCTTCCCACGGGTCTACGAAAAATGTGATTGTAGAAAGTGCTAACTGACTCAAGCTCCTCCCTGGTCATTCCGAGTACTTCGGATAACGCGGCCAGGTTGTCGTCCGATATCCATCCGAAATGCTGCTGGACAATTCTCAAGGCATCGAGGCATGCGGCCGCTCTCGTAGGAGCCCTCTCCACTTCGGCACGCACGAGGTCCTGTAATTTCTCATTCAGCATGGTCAGAGATTCTCACCCATTCTGTGGTCACTCACCGATCCACATCTGCCATCACGTAGTCGATGCTTCCGAGGTAGGCAACGAGATCCGGGATCAACATCCCGCGGCTCACCAGGGGAATCATCTGGAGATGGGGAAAAGACGGAGTCCTGATGCGGACTCGGTAAGGCGCGGTGTTTCCGTCGCTGATCACGTAGTAGCCATTTGCCCCTTTAGTGGCTTCTATGCCGCTGAAAGCCTCTCCTGCCGGCATGACCGGCCCCCAGCTCACCCCAAGAAAGTGGAGGATCAAGGTCTCGATGTCCTGCATGGTCTTGTCCTTGCGCGGAGGCACCGCGAGGGGATGGTCTGCCTTGTACGGTCCTGAAGGCATGTTCTCCACACACTGCCTGATGATCCGGAGGCTCTGTCTCATCTCCTCTGCCCGGACAGCACACCGATCGTAACAGTCTCCGTTCGAGCCGGTAGGTATGTCGAATTCGAGCTGATCGTACCCCGAATAGGGTCTTTTCTTCCGAAGATCGAAATCCAAGCCGCATGCCCGCAAGCCCGGACCGGTTACTCCCCACTCGATTGCTTCCTCGACAGTATAGGCTCCGACTCCCACGGTTCGGGCTTTCACGACAGGACTTTTCAGCACCAGTGTTTCATATTCATCCAGCCGGGCAGGGAGGTAATGTAGGAAGTCCCTGACGAGGCGGTCCCACCCTCTGGGCAGATCCTGCGCGACGCCTCCGATACGGAACCACATGGGGTGCATCCGGCCGCCGCAAATAGCTTCCACAACGTCAAAGACCCGCTCTCGATCGGTGAACGTGAAAAAGACTGGAGAAATGGCTCCCACGTCCTGCACGAAGGTCCCGTAGAACACGAGATGGCTCGCGATGCGGAAGAATTCCGCCATCATGACGCGAATCATTTGTGCCTTCTCGGGAACCTCGATCCCTGCCAGCTTCTCCACTGCCATGACGTAAGGGAAATTGTTCATCACCCCCCCGAGATAGTCTATTCTGTCAGTATAGGGGATGAACGTGTGCCAGGTCTGACGCTCAGCCATCTTCTCGGCCCCGCGGTGGTGGTAGCCGATGTCGAGCGCTGCATTCCGAATCTCCTCACCCGCGAGCTGCAGAACAATCCGAAAAATCCCGTGTGTGGCGGGATGCTGAGGTCCCATATTCAGGAAGATGAAGCGGGTCCCATCTTCCTCCTTCTCCATGCCCCATTCCTCGGGCTTGAACCTGAGGAGCCGATCGTATTCCTCTGCCAGTTCCTCGGGTAACTGAAATGGACCCATCTCAGTCGCACGCGCGGGATGCTCTTTCCTCAACGGATGGCCGTTCCACCATGGCGGCATTAATATGCGTTCCAGGTGCGGATGACCGTGGAATCGGATCCCGAACATGTCCCACACTTCCCGTTCGTACCAGTCCGCGCATGGCCAGATCTTCACAATGCTGCTCAAGGAAGGGAAATCTCCCTTGAGGGCAACTTTGAGCCTCACGTCCTCATTACGCTCGTAGCTGAGCAGATGGTACACAATGGTGAAATCGCTGTCGGGTTGCGCTGTCATCCGCACGCGTTCGTCAACAGCGGTCAGATCGTAGAGCATGCTATATGGGTGCGATACGTCCTCTTTGAGAAAGCGGAGTACCTCTCCGATGCTTTCTTTCGGCGTCCAGAAGGTAGGCACTTCGTCCCTCGTCTGCTCACGCACGACTAGATCGCCAAACCGACCGATCAATTCGTCTTCAATTCTCCCGGAGTCGTTCATGAAACTCTTTTTCGAAGCGTATCCACCATCGGATCAAGACTCTCGGTTGGCTTGATTACTTCCGGCGCAACAGCCTCTTTCGGCAGCGTTTCCTGCTGCAGGTTCTGCATTACCTTCAGACCAGGACACGTCGTCCGGTGAAGGGAGCACTGCCGCCTGCGCCCGCAGCTCCCGGTTCTCGTCCCGCAGGCTTCGCTTCGGCGGGCGCCGAACTTCTTGCGGCCCCCACCACGGGCTCACCGGTCTCCTCTCTCGACCCACCTGTTCTTGGAGAAGAAGCAAGCCTGCTACGAAGGAATCCGGCCGCGGGGGACAGCCCGGAACGTACACATCGACGGGAATGATCTTATCCACCCCCTGTACCACGCTGTAAATGTCGTACATTCCTCCTGAGTTGGAGCACGATCCCATGGAGATAACCCATCTGGGCTCCATCATCTGTTGGTACAAGCGTCTGATGATAGGAGCCATTTTTATGAACGGCGTACCCGCAATTATCATGAGATCCGATTCGCGAGGAGTGCCTCGAATTACCTCGGAACCGAACCGCGCGATATCGTACTTGCTCGTCAGAGCCGCAGCCATTTCCACATAGCAGCACGAAAGGCCGAAGTTGAACGGCCAGATGGAGTACTTCCTTCCCCAAGCCAGGAGGTCCTGAAGCCGTGAAAGAACGATACCGTTCCGTTGAGCCTCTTGAGCTTCCTCATCTTGACTGCCTTTGGAGGGAGATGCGGTGAGCCATGACAGCATGCGGTGTCGCCTCTTTGCCCGACTATCGGTCCCAAGCGGTTGCGCTCGGCTTTTCGGACGGTCTTGGACAACGGAGATCGGCCGTGCCCTTGATAACGTGCTGCAATTTTTTCAGCTCGAGTCCACCGATCCTCCAGAGGTAGGCCAAAGCTGCCAAGAGAACCGCCATGAATATCAAGGCCTCCACGTACCCGATCCAGCCGGCCTCGCGCACTACCACGGCCCATCCGAAAAGGAAGATCGCCTCGAGATCGAAGATCACGAAAAAGACTGCTATCAGGAAAAAGCTCACGTCAAAGCGTCCCCTCGCCCCTCCTGTAGCCATGATTCCCGATTCGTACGGATCGCCCGTGCTCCGCTCGCGGTGTCGCTCCCCCAGCAAGCTCGAAATGATGAGGATCGCGGCGACGAGAATGATCACGATGGAGACATAGAGGGCAAACGGCCACAGCACGAAAAGCCTCCGGGGATTTCAGAGGTTTGCAGGCACGTGTCGAGCGGATCGTTGCGTGACTAGCATTGGCAGCTCCGGGAGAGCCGCAAGACAATCGCTCGCTATTACATTGGCAAAAGACCATAGTATCGGCCTGTTGTCAAGCTGTTTTAGAATTCGTATTAGGTATCGCTGCTCGTTTCCCCCTCTCTGCGGTATTGACTGAACAAAGAGGCGGGTGGTACCCTGGAAAGGTCGTATTGCAGGCAACGTGCCGGGCTGTTTCGGGCTATCCCTCTAACAACAAGGGATGACGCCTTTCACGATACGAACCGTACATCTTGATGCGTTTATTAATTCGAATCGGTTCGGATGTTTATTGGACAACCATTGATAAAATGCAGACCAGGAGGCACACATGATCGATGAGATTCACAGAGAGGATGGTCCATCTCCAAGCCGGCTCTCGGAAACAGAGCTTGCAGAAAATGCGACAGAGGGTGTTACCCGCCGAGGCTTCCTCGCATCCATTGGCGTGGGAGCAGTGGCAGTGGCCGCGGGGGGAGGGTCTGCATCGGCAAGGCCTTCCACTGAAGTGCTTAAGCCTGATGAAATGGCGAAATTGACGCTCAAGATCAATGGACGGATCTATCGGCTTCTCGTGGAGCCCCGGTGGTCGTTGCTCTACGTTCTTCGTGAGGAGTTGGGACTTACGGGAACCAAGGTGGGGTGCGAACGCGGAGAGTGTGGCGCGTGTACGGTTCTCATAGACGGCAGGCCTCAGTATGCATGCTTGATGCTCGCTGTTGAAGCCGAGGATGCGGAGATCACTACGTTGGAAGGCCTGATGGACGGACAAGAGCTCGGCCCGGTTCAGCAAGCTTTTGTCGAGCACGATGCCTTTCAATGCGGATATTGCACGCCCGGTCAGATAGTGGCCGTCGAGGGACTCCTGCGGAAGAACCCTGATCCCAGTCTTGACGAAATTCGAACCGGAGTGAGCGGGAACCTGTGCAGGTGCGGTGCGTACGGGCACATTTTCGAGGCGGCTCAAAAGGCTGCGAAGCTCAAGTCCGGCCAGGGAGGAAAATCATGAACACGGAAGAAAAGAGATATTACTTCCTGGAAGGACTCCCAGTGCCGGAAACACCATTGCCCGGGGATGAGCCAGCCCCATGGAAGAAGACGCATTTCGTGGGAAAGGGCTTGCCGAGAGTGGATGCATACGAACGAGTAAGCGGATCTGCCGTGTATCCGTCCGATGTCAATTTTCCGGACATGCTCTACGCGGCCATACTCGGATGTCCCTATCCCAACGCACGAGTCAAGAGCGTGGATACCTCTGCCGCAAGCAAGGTGGCAGGCTGCCGGGGGGTGATGACAGGATCTTCTCCCGGCGCTGACATTGCCTGGCGGTATGAAAAGAAAAAGTCCAAGATCTTCGATCCTCATTGCAGGTACGAGGGGGATGCGGTGGCAGCGGTCGTTGCGGACACGCCCTACAGCGCGTGGGATGCCATAAAGGCCATCAAGGTCGACTATGAGATCCTACCCTTCGTCTCGGATGAGAGAAATGCCCTTGCCTCCAAGGCGCCCGCGGTGCATCCGGGAGGGAACCAGGTGGGCAAACCCCAAACCTACGAACGGGGAGATGTGGACAAAGGCTTCAAGGAAGCGGACGTGGTCCTGGAAGCCGAGTACAGGACCGAATGTGAGCTCCATACCCCTATGGAGCTTCATGGCTGTGTCGTCCGATGGGATGGAGATGAGCTCATCATCTGGGAGTCTACACAGGGTGTGTACTCGGTCCAGACGATGGTCGCAGAAACCCTTGGGCTCCCCCTTGCCAAAGTTCGGGTGATAGGCCGGTACATGGGGGGTGGATTCGGCTCGAAGCTCGTTACGAGCAAGTACTCCATTATCGCTGCCCTCTTTGCAAAAGAGACGGCTCGACCGGTGAAGCTCTTTCTCACACGGGAACAGACATATCTGGTCGTAGGAAACCGACCGCCGACCAACATGACCCTCAAGGCGGGGATAAAGAAAGACGGCACGCTCACTGCGCTCCAATTCACCTGCTTGGGCACGGGGGGCGCTTATCCTGCTGATGGAACTTGGGGAGTGGATTGGCTTGTTCGTGACACCTACCTCTGCCCCAACGTCAAATGCGAAAGCACGGATGTTTATATCAATGCCGGTCCGGCGAGACCGTTCCGGGCGCCCGGCCATCCTCAAGGGTCCTGGGCGCTCGAGCAGATGATGGACGCGTTGGCTGAAGCCATCAAGATGGACCCGGTTGAGCTCCGATTGAAGAACATCCCCACGTACAGCCAAGGACGGCCCGGAAACATGCCATATACGTCCACAGGGCTGAAGCAGTGTCTTGTAGAGGGAGCCAAGGCCTTCAAATGGAAGGAGAAGCGAGCCGCGCTTGCTCGTACCAAACAAACCGGCCATATCAGGCGAGGTATAGGCATGGCTGGAGGCCTGTGGCAAGTGGGGGGCGGAATGCCGCCCTCATCCATTGTTCTCAAGCTGTTTGTCGATGGCAGCGTTAACCTTAACATGGGTGCCAGTGACATCGGAACCGGCACAAAAACGATCATGGCCCTCATTGTCTCGGAGGAGCTGGGAGTACCACTGGACAAGATCCAGATTGAAAATGCCGATACCGGTACGACCCAGTACGCAACTCCAAGCGGGGGGAGCAAGACCGTCCCTTCCGACGGCCCGGCAGTGAGAGATGCTGCGGTAAGGGTCAAACAGAGACTCTTGAAGCTCGCTTCAGAGGATCTGAAGAGCAAGCCGGAGGATTTGACCGTTGTCGGCGGATACGTCGTATCTCAGAAGGACAAATCCAAGCGAATCAAAATCGGAGAAATCGGCAAGTTCAAGGAACAGCGTGTGATTGTGGGGCTGGGATGCCGAGGCCCCAATCCGGTGGGAAAAATAATACAGCCGTTCTGCGCGCAATTCTGCGAAGTGGAGGTGAACACCCTGACCGGAGAGGTAACCCTTCTCTCGTTCCTTGCCGCTCACGACAGCGGGAGAGTAATGGATAGACTCACGTACGACTCCCAGGTTATAGGCGGAATCACCATGGGAGTCGGCTTTGGCATGACAGAGATGAGGGTGCTGGATCGCCGGACAGGCAAGCTCTGCAACAAGAACTGGCACGATTACAAGCTCCCCACCTCACGGGATGTGCCCTCGGAAATTGTCTCCCTGCCCCTCGAGCTTCCCGATGCGGAAGCCAATTCCATAGGAGCCAAGGGGCTGGGCGAACCGGTTACCGTGCCCACCGGCGCAGCCATAGCCAATGCGGTGTATGACGCTATCGGTGTGCGGGTGACGAGCACCCCCATCAATCCTCTACAATTGAACCGGCTCCTCGCGGAGCGCAGAGGCAAGGAGTAAACTATGCTGCCCAATTTTAGCTATGTGCGCGCGAAGTCCGTGGAGGAAGCGGTTGAGCGCCTCTCTGCGCCTGGGGCCTTGATTCACGCGGGAGGGACTGACCTGCTGGGATGCCTTCGCGATGAGGTCTTCGGTGCTGAGCTCCTCATCAGCATTAGCCGATTGGCCAAGCTGCGAGGGATAGAGGAGACATCGGACGGTGGGCTCCGCATCGGTGCACTTGCCACTGTCGCGGAGGTAGCCGAAAATCCAATGATAAGGGAGAGATTCCCCGGCTTGGCGCAGTCTGCTGCGGAGGTGGCGAGCCCCCAGTTGAGGAATCAGGGGACCATGGGCGGGAACATTTGCCAGAAGCCCCGCTGTTGGTACTACCGCGGGGCGTTCCATTGTCGTCGAAAGGGGGGGAGTATCTGTTACGCGTTTGGAGCTGAAAATCAGTTCCACGCAATCTTCGGCCACGATCACATCTGTGCTATTGTGCACCCCTCGGACACGGCCCCCATTTTGGTAGCCTTGGACGCGACCGCGCGAGTAGTCGGGCCGCGCGGGGCCAGATTCGTCCCTCTGCCCCAGTTCTTTGTTCTTCCGAACCAGGACGTGGAGAAGGAAACCGTGCTTGACCCCGGCGAGATCGTCACGGATATCCAGGTGCCGAAACCCGCGCAAGGATTGAGAACACGCTATCGGAAGGTTCGTGCCCGGCAGTCTTGGGACTTCGCGCTGGCGGGAGTCGCTCTTGCACTGAACTTCTCAGGGGACAAGGTTCAGCGGGCACGGGTGGTGTTGAGCGGGGTGGCCCCCATCCCGTGGCGATCCGAGGAAGTGGAAAAGGCGATCACCGGCCGGCAGCTCGACGCGGAAACCATAAAGCATGCGGCCGAGGCAGCCGTCGCGGACGCCCAACCATTGGAGCAAAATCAGTATAAGATACCGTTGGTCCAGGGTGTCCTGGAAGAGCAGCTCACTACCATAGCAAAGGGCTGACCCACGGTGAAAGCTTCAAGATGCGGAGGGCGGATCGGTTTGAGACAGAGCCCTCCGCGCATTCTCCTACAAAAAGACAGGCATTTCTTTCACAACCCCTGTAAACGGGACCGGATACATCTCGGTTGGAGCGGAATCACATGAATCAAGCTGAACTGTCTCGGGCATCCGTTTCCGTGCGATACATCAAGCTCTCCGTGCTTCTTACGCTGGGGCTTGCCCATGTCCTGGCCACGCTCTTCTTTGTCGTGCCAGGGTACCTGTCGATCGATGAGGCGGTGTACCACATAGCAACAAAGAGCTTTTGGGAAAGCGGCACCTTCGAGATATGGAACGCTTACCAGGAGCTCCCGTCCACCGAGATGCACCACCTGTTTTTCCCCCCATACAAGGGCCGTTTGGTCTCCCAGTATCCATACCTGTTCTCCGTCATCGCCGCGCCGATGTACCGTATCGCCGGATTTTACGGACTGTTCCTGATCAATGCTCTTGCCTTCATCGGGGTGGTGCTCCTCTGTTACGGCATTGCCATGAGGGTTCTGAAGGATGACAATCTGGCCCTCAATGCCTGCCTCATTCTCGTAATCTGCACGTTTAGCTGGGAATATTCTCAGGCTGCGTGGCCCCACATGACATCCGTCCTGGTGATCTTGACCGCGTTCTATTGCGCGGTACGATCGTTCTATGGGGAATCGAAAACACAGGCGCTGTGGTGGGCGCTCTGTTCCGGACTGATAGCAGGATTCGGTCCCTCGATCCGTATGGAAGGGGCGCTGATCTTCCCGGTATTGCTCTCCCTCTTCCTGTTTACGAGGCCGTGGCGTCCACAAGAGGTCTGCGCCATCAGCCTTGGTCTCACGCCAGGACTGGTGGCGTTCGCATTGGCAAATGAGGCAAAATTCGGGTCCCTCGTTCCGTTCACCTATGGGGGCTCGTCAAATATCTCCCCCCTCGTGGTCGTTGGCGTGCTCTTCGTGACAGCGTCGGCCTGGGTGCTCACTCGAGCCCGATTCACAAAATTTCTCGAGACGCACCGTGGCAAGCTCTTATGGGGTGGAATCGCTGCGCTGATCGCGGCACTCATTGTTCCGCAGGGTCGGTCCTTTCTGTTGGAGCTTGTGTGGAACTTCTGGATTTCCATCGTGGACATTCGGTGGCTCGATCCTAGCCTGATACTTCCCGCCATGACAAGAAGCTCGGGAGGCGGGGTCATTTATCTGGGCGCACAGAAAAAGGCGCTTATACAAAGTCTTCCGTTTCTTGCAATCCTTGCCATCCCCGTTATACGGGTTCTCAAGGTCACAGACGACTACCCACGACTGCTTGTGCTCCTCCTCATGCCGGTTACAAGCATTGCGTACTATGCATATGCGTTTCACCACTCGGGTGCCCACGCCGGAGGATTATGTCTGAATTATCGATACGCCCTTCCGCTCCTACCTTTTCTTGCAATACTGTCTGCGTACAGCATGGAACAAATGAAAATGCGCTGGGGAAGGCCGCTTACTGTTCCTACTGCCATAGTTCTCAGTTTCGGAGCTGCGCTGGTGTATTTTCTCTTGGTAAAGGAATTGCCCTCGAGTCTCAACGATTTGGAATTCCCTCTTCTCGACGTTCCACTTCTTCTCGCAGGGGCATTGCTCTTGATGGTGGTGCTCGGGGAAACAGTGAAAGGAAAAGAGCTTCTCGTTCTTCGGCCCGCTGTGTGGGGGATGCTGACCGTCACTCTTGCATGGTCGGTTCTCGTCGCGTTCTTTTATGATTACCCGGCGCACCGTAGCCAACGGGAGCGGAATTACCATACGGGGGAAGAGGTTCGACAGGTAGTTGCGCCAGGCTCCGTCTTCTTCACCTCCCCCGTCGTGGATCCGTTCATCCGCGTGATCGAGAACCATCGCGTGGCCATTGCATTTCCTGATCGAGATCGCTTTCGGGACTTCCCCAAGCTTGTCGATTTTCACCTCAAGGCCGGCCGACGGGTGTACGGAGCATTCTACAACGGAACCTGGGCCAACCTGAAATCAGGGCCCCTGGCCCAATATACGGTGACGCCCCGCATGTCAACCTCACCCGGCTTCACCATTGGCGAAATCTCTTTCCCGCGGCAGTCCCCGCAACCGAAAGCGGAGGATCACGCTAAATCCTCGGATTCGGCTTTCGGCAAGTGAGAGTTCGCCCATAATACCTTAAACTTGCAATCAGATGATGCGGCAGCTAGAATGGATGCGCCTGGGATCAATCGGTTGAGAGCTCCCTGTGATACTGGGCTGCAACATCGCGTTTCGAGGGTACATGGGTCAATGGCAAGTGCCGGTGCGTCACAGACGTGTGATGGCGAACGCTCCATTTGTTCGGCCGACCGGGACATCGAGGTCTCTGCTGTCATGCCGTGCCTCGATGAACAAGAAACAATCGGCCGGTGCATAGAAAAAGCGATTAATTGCTTCACGGTCTTGGGAATACGAGGAGAGGTTGTGGTCGGCGACAACGGGTCCACGGACGGCTCTGTAGAAATCGCTCGATCCCTCGGCGCCCGGGTGGTGCATCAGCCGATCAGAGGATATGGGGCTGCTCTGCAGGCAGCAATCGGTGCAGCTCGCGGTCGGTATTGCATCATGGCCGATTGCGACGATTCGTACGACTGGTCGGCCATGGGCCCTTTCATAGATAAATTGCGAGAGGGCTACGACCTCGTGATGGGGACCCGTCTCAAAGGGAACATTGTGCCAGGTGCCATGCCGCCGCTCCACCAATACTTCGGCAATCCGTTCCTCTCGGGATTAATGAATCTGTTCTTTCGAACCGGTGTGAGCGACGCACACTGCGGCATGCGGGGATTCTCCAAAGAGTCCTATGCAAAGATGGATCTTCAAAGCACAGGAATGGAATTCGCGACCGAAATGGTCGTCAAGGCCAAGAATAAGAACCTGAACATCACTGAAATCCCGATCACCCTTTACAAAGACGGCAGGTCCAAGAAACCCCACCTGCGATCTTTCCGTGACGGGTGGCGTCATCTCAGGCTCCTGCTCTTCTACGCCCCGGACTATCTATATATTATCCCCGGTTTCCTCATGCTCATTCCTGGGATAATTCTGCAGGCGGCGCTCCTCCTCGGCCCGATCAGGGTCTTCGGTCACTACGTTGGAATCCATTGGCTGGCTTTGGGGTGTCTCTTGACGCTCCTGGGCTTTCAGGTCGTTTCCATGGGTGCGTTTGCCAAGGCCTTCGCCATGAACGAATCGTTCGAGATGAGAGGGCCCACCTTTACCAGATTGGTAAACTGGTTCACTCTGGAGATCGGAGTCGCGATGGGTGCACTTCTGATCTTTCTCGGGTTCTTGGCAGACCTTTCTATTTTGGTGACGTGGTTGACCCGTGGCGGCGGGGAAATGGGCTCCGCGCATACGGTGATTGTCGCGTCCACAACCATGGCTCTGGGCTTCCAGATCGTGTTCTGCTCGTTCTTTCTCGCCATGTTCAAGCTCCAAGCCCAGAAGAACGCTGATGAGAAAAGTTTGAAAGATGCTCTAAGTATTTCGGGAAAGACGGAACCTGAGGATGCATGAAAGTCCTCGTAATCAACGAACCATATGTTAAGGGCTTCAACAGAGCCCAACGTTGGGCTGCCAGAACCCGCGGACGGGTGCTGAGAGCCCCTGATTGGCTCGCGTATGCAACCGCGGTTCTTGAAGAATCCGGGGTCGACACGAAGCTGTACGACTTCCCTGCCATGGATTGGGACAAACAGGATCTTCGACGCATAGTGAAGCAGGAAGCTCCCGATTTCGTCGTGCTCGATTCCACCACCCCCTCGATCTACTCTGACATTGAGTGCGCCAGGATATGTAAGGAAGAAAGCGGGTGTGGCATTGTCATGGTCGGACCTCACGCGTCCGCTCTCCCTCAAGATACCTTGAAGATTGCCGATGGCGCGGTTGACGTCGTATGCATCGGAGAATACGACCTCACCGTGCTCGATGTGGTGCAGAATTTCAGCCGCTTGTCCACAGTCACAGGAATTGCATTCCAGGAAAACGGCTGCACTGTTGTCACGAAGCCCAGGCCCCTCATCGACGATCTCGATGCTCTTCCGTTTCCGGCGTGGCACCATTTGGACCTCATGAAGTACTTCGACGGGGGGAAGCTTTACCCGTATATCGATATATTCTCCGGAAGAGGGTGCCCGCACACCTGCTCCTTTTGCTTGTGGCCGCAAGTCATGCACGGGAGAAGGGTTCGTTTGAGATCGCCCGGCCGAGTCGTCGACGAAATCGAGCAGGACATTCATTTGTGCCCTAGCGTGGCGACGAGAGGGGAGTTTTTTTTCGAGGACGACACATTCACTCTGATCAAGTCTAACGCTGTAGCGGTGTGCGAAGAGATTCTGAGGAGAGGGCTGAAGATCACGTTTTCCGTAAACGCGAGAACTGACACCGCCGACGAGGAGCTCTTCCGAATCCTCAAGCGCGCGGGATGCAGGGAGCTTCTCGTGGGATTTGAATCAGGCGACCCCGACATTCTTGCAGGCATTGGAAAGAGGAGCACTGTGGAGGATTCGTACCGGTTCATGGAAATGGCGCGTAAGACGAAGCTCGATGTCCATGGATGCTTTGTGCTCGGATTGCCTGGAGAGACGGAAGAGACAATGGAAAGGACTATCCGGTTCGCGCTCTCCCTCGGCCTCCACACCGTTCAGTTTTCTGCGGCCGTCCCTTTTCCGGGCACCATGTATTTCGAGTACTGTCGCGATCACGGTCTGCTTGTCTCCGAGAACTGGGAGGACTGGCTCAGGGAAGGCGAACAGGCTGGGGTAATCGAATACCCCGGGCTGGGAAAGGAAGCTGTGGAGCGTGCGGTCGATCGGGGATTGCGGCAATTCTACTTCCGGCCTTCCTACATGATCAAGTTCCTCTTTCAGACCCGAAGCGCATCCGATCTCTACAGGAAGGTCCGGGGAGCAAAGAATTTTATAGACTACCTCTGGAGTGAGCGTCGTGGAGACGCCAGAAGCCGGGCCTGAAATTTCGATCGTCATTCCGGTGCACAACAGCAGTGGCACCATTGCAAAGTGCCTTGACTCACTGATTCGGCTGACTCACCCCAGCTTTGAGGTGATCATAGTGGATGACGGTTCCACCGACGCGACCCTCGAAATCTGCCACTCATATCCC